>BNJV01000295.1_pt1 | contig 220219 bp, 333 predicted proteins | sample 8540591 | NCBI WGS metagenome assembly BNJV01 (sample SAMD00202457, study PRJDB9452) | human saliva metagenome | host: Homo sapiens
TTGTTTCATTAAGCACGAGAAATTTTTATGGTGTTTCTTCTCTCTTAAAACGTCATAAAATCATTCTTCCATTTATCTTCATACCATAAAAACAAGTTTGTCTATATCCGGCTCTTTCACGTGAAATGTCCATTCTTCGTGCCGCCATATAACTTTTAAAGTCGTTTCAGAGGCTGAGTCATCGAAATAATCTTCCCTTTTTCAAGTATGTGATGATAATTCTTTCCTGAAGCATACCATCTGTCGATGTCCTTCATCATCTCTGAAGTAAAAGCAAGAAAGTGAGTAAACTGGCTGTTCACCTCGTTTGCGACTTTTCTTTTTAATTTCATTTTAACTATAATGTCTAAGCCAATAGTGCTTCTCCGTCCAAAAATAATATTTTGGGGAGAATCGTAAAGAAGATAGAGCTATATTACATTTCAATGTCTTCTGGCTGGGAGCTGTGGCACACTCTTTTTGCATAAGGTGTCGCGCTGTATATTCATTCAAGAAATCCAGCTTGTCCTTATATTCCTTGTCTGAAAGCTTATATGAGGCTTTATTAGAGTGAAAAAGAATCTTCCAACTTGAGATCCAAGAATAGCTGGTTTCTGCTGTCCCAAGGCCGCCTATACATATTCATACATCTTTTCCTGGGCTAAACGGCTTAGAAATCGTACATCAAGCTCTCACCGCCCGTAGCTTTATACCCGCACGTAAGCATTTTGGGTAGCTGATGAATTTTCCTGCTCCATTAAGCCCTGCAACCTACCTTTTCACCTTCTTTTATGCTCAAAGTAGTCCTTTATACTTACCTGTGCGAGGCTCTTTCCCAACCGCTATAAGTAATCTTTCGGTGAGGTCCGCTGTCAAGAAATTTCTTTCACTTAAACTATCTCCTTTTGCTATAAAGTAAATGCGTCTGCGACTGCAAAGGCACTGTTGACATGATTATAATTCCTCTCATACGTCAACAATGGCATTGCACTGACCCAGTGATTTCTATGTTATCGTTACCGCCTTGTTCTCCATCGAGATTTGACACACGCAATTATACACTTATAGCGGCAAATTCACCATACCGAAAACATGTTTTAATTCGGCTGGCGTATTGAACAGTATAAGAACTGGGTAAACGCTGTGTAAAATAAAAGAGAGTATGTTGCTGCATCTTAGTCTCTCTATAGCTTTGATGAGTAATAATAAGCTGGATGTGGTTTCAAGAAAAATTGTACAGAGGTAGAAGCCGAGCATTTCGGCTCAGACGGTGTCAATTCACAAGTGATAATGCCTAACCCCGCGATATGCTCCCTCAGGGTGAGCGCCGAAGAAATAGAAGAGGCTCGGATAATAAGGTTGATGGGGAATGAAAAGTAAAATGGTACGAGAAAAGATTGTTTAACAATAAATTTGTTGACACAATCTTCAACCCGCCGGATATGAAGAACAATTATCATGCAAAATCCGATATTATGAACGGTTTTGGTATGGTGTTTCCTACTGATTGGAATTAGTATGATAACTACCGAATCATTAGATTATTTTAACTAGGAGGAGAACTGCCCTGCTGAAAAAGATTGCTGTGCTGCTTTTATGCTATTGCTGGCCGCTGCCTGTGCTGTGAGGGAAGACAAACTGGTCTCTACACAGCGAAAACCACAGTGGCACAAGTATAAACTTAGTGACAAGTGCTGCTGTATCGACAAATGATCAGCTGATGAGATCCAATACTGTGACTGAGCTTAAAGGAGAAACTAGGCTACGCAAAGGGAGGCAGGCATCCATGAATATCCTGCCAAGGGAGTATGGCACTTTTGAGGCTACTGTGGTGGACTTTCGTGTTTTCAAATATGTATGAAATAATTATTGTATGTATATGATGGAAATACCAACAGGAAAGTTCACAAGATTTAATAAGCGTCAATTTTGGATATCGAGGAATATTTCGATACCAGACCCTGATTGAAGGAGTTGTTCTGGTCAATCTGAGAAGAGGAATCGGCAGATGGATGGCCATTTTCTTTTCATAGAATAAATAAAACACAGGTGAAATTAATATATCAAGGCAACAGCTCCAGGAATGCCAAAAACAAAGAGATAATTGGAGATAGAGGTATATTCTATACCTATGTTGATGATATATATAGGAGAGGGAGTCCTCAATGAATATAATTTGCAGACAAGGTATGAAGAAATAGTCAGAAACATCAGTATAAAGTTGACGATTAATGGAGAACGAGAGATGACAGTATAGTCTATGAGTTGAGACGGATTTAATGACTGTTATGCTGAGGTTGAAACTGCCGATAAAAGTAAAGGTAAGGGAGTTCAAAGTAGGTAGAGAAGTCTGGTACTATGATTTTAACAAAAGAAACAACCAAACTTCAATAACTACCGATAAAAGAGTTAACTGTATGAGGCGGTGATTTGAACTGTGTGATTGGCAGGAGATGATGATGCAAACGCGAGAGATACCACGGTGATGTATGCATCTTAAAAGCAGGATGATGGAACGTGCAGCTTATCACAATACCTAAGAAACCAGCCTCCGGAAACTATATATTTGAATCTGCAAGGATATCTGATAGCATTATTATCATCAAGAACTACAACCAAGTTTTATGTTATATCGATTATAAAAAGCGGGTTTATGAACCTATAGAGCCTAATGGACTTCTTCAATCAGGTGGAATCGTTACGACTAAAAGATGAGCTAAAGTATACTTAAGTGATTTTTAAGGCTAAGTAATATGAAGTAAAGATATAAAGCTTGGGACAATATTTGCCTCAACATTATATTGAGGATCTGGAATAATATCCCGTGAAGACTAAAGTGTTACGTGATAAAATAATTATATGCTTCATTATGACAAGTCCGGTTGAGATTATGTGCAGACCCCGAGTAAGCAGGCTCTGCACGTGGTGGACTAAATCTTGTTGGCATTAGGGTGCTGCCATAGTGATAGCAGGATTATATGGCTTATTGAAGTGTGGAAGGAAGAAGATATCAAGGAGCGCTTATGTGCGTAAGTAACGCCTTCCTCAATGGCGAGCGAGGCTATATGGATAGCCGATGATATGTCTTCGAGTTTGAAAAGCTGAGCACCAACTACTCGCTGGTTGATTTCTCGTGAGACTTTGTTCTTATCTTAACATCTGCATTTCCTTCATAAGCAGGACGCTAGTGCTCTTCATAATCTGGCCTATTCTACGTCCAGGCCCGCTTCTGCTGCATTTGGTGAAAGACCTGTGGGAAGCAAGCTTTCTGCCAAATACGCAGATAGCGTTTGGGCCCTGTGCTCAGCACCCTCCAAGTTTGGTACACGCGCCTATGTTTGTGCCCTGCCACTATACCGTTACGAGCACGCATTTGAAGCTTGAGGTGCAATATGGGTCTTGTCTCCTAGGGTGCGTGGGAGGTAGATGATAGCAGCGCGGTCACCAACTGCATATGCATCAGGGTCGCTCGGTCTGCTGATGTTATCCACTGCGTAAGCGCCATTCTTCCATAGCTCAAGGTGGTCTTTGCCGAGGGCGTTGTTAAGGAATGAAGCCTGTAGCATTGATAACAAGGAGTCAGCTGGATATTCGCCGCTCTCGGATTACGATTCGAGAAGATACTCTGCCATTTCCCTTATGTCATGCTTTCTCTCCATGAGTTTCAACACCTGCGGCAGATATAGCCTTGTCCATATCCTCTGTAAACCACTCATCGTGGTAGCTTGCAAGTGAACTTGGGCGTATATCAAAAGCTTACGTCTTGCCACGGAGGAGACAGGCCTCAGCAAATCTCCAACACCAATGTGGCCTGCACTGTACAGCCACCTCTTTAACCTCCAGGCTTGCTGTTCTTTGTCTACTTCCTGGCCTTGCTGGATCAGCTTTAAGAGCTTGAGGTCCCTCTAGTCGCTCAGCACTGCAAGGCAGCAGGATGAGAGAGAACCTGTGAGCACAATGACGAGTGAGCTTGTCCATAATTCTCTTCGAACTTTTCACCGTTTTTCTTGGTGCCATGCTTACAATCTTCACTTATCGAGTCGACTCTGATCATACGCATGTTTCAAGGGCTAATCTTAGCTGCCTGTGCTCAAGAGCTTCAGCATTGGTTGTGAGAGAGACCTTCATAAGTCAGTCATCTGTCTCTACCCAGGGTGCAGTACCACAGCCAAAGGTAGCTAAGGTTGGTATTTCTATCAATCTAGCAACTTCGTCCCGGACAATTGATCAAAAGCAGGGTGTTTTGCCACTGCTTATACCCACTACTCGTTGAGCACCTATAATAAGAACTTGTCATGTGTTCCTCCCAAGTTTCGATTACCATGGTCGGTAACTGTACAGTATGGTATACCAAAAAGCAAATGGATTTATGATGATAAATTTCAATCATTTATAGTAAAACATCAAAAGCTGTGTGGGATGTGAAAATAACCTGGAGCTGGATGTTGAGGTACGAGTCGGTTGACCCTGTTTTAGTTGATTTTGTGGTAGAAAGCTGCTTCAGGAGTCTCCATCTTTTCAAGCAAATGCTCAGCCGTCACAGCTTGTTGAGGGGTGCAGAAAACTCCGCGCAGTCTTAAGGTCTGTGGGAGAGGAAGGAGCAATCCTTATGTTACTGTCCTGGGGATCCTTGCCGCCATGGGAGGGTTGCACCAGCACGTCATAACCACCGACCGGCCTTAGCGCGGCGATGAAACCACCTTCTTGGCACAGCCTGGAAGAGTATCGCCATAAAGAGATTCTGAAATAGCCTCACTGGAGAGTCGGGCCAGCGACACCTGTTGCCCGCCAGCTCCTTCTCAAGGATTTCTTCAACCGCCTCAAACTTAGGACGGAGGATGTCTGCATCTTTCTCATATGCTCCTAGAGTCCATGTGTCTTAAAGATCTTAAGTGGCGGGCTGGTTTACCTTGTGTCATGTCTGGTGCTATGGTCATCTGTGTTGGTTTGGTTTTGTGGTGGGGTTTTGGGGGGGTTTTTGGTTGTTTGTGGGGTGGGTTTCAGTCAGTTTTTGGGTTTTTGGTGTTGTGTGGTTGGTGTGTGTGGTTGTGTGGTTTTTTTTTGGGGGTTGGTTTTTTTTGTTTGTTGTGTGTGTGGGGTTGTTGGTGTTTGTGTTTTGGTGCTTTTCTATCGGGTCTATCGGACCGTTTTCAACATGGGTACGCATATATTCTGTATTCAAAATACTCCAGTTATGGCAAAATGTCTGTCGTAGCCCGGGACTATGCGCCATATCCATTTTACCTTATCGAGGCTTACACCAGGGGTGCTTGCCCATTACACCGTGAGTCATAGAGCGATGAAACGGTGTCGTACTACGGTATAAGCTGTGGGTTACCGTAGATAAGCAGATGGTCGTATGGCACTTTACCATCATATCGCCTATAAGCTCTTTTGCCTCGCGATACCGTCCAAGTACGCCGTAGTTTTCGACAGGTCTACTTTCCTTCGCAGAAGAAAGGTCTGAGGGAGCTGTTTGAGTCCATCATGCCGTGAAAGGTCAAAGCTGGATGCTACGCAAGGCCTGCGGCTTGTCATGTAGCTCTAGGCCTAGCCTGCATCTGCTTATGTGGTCTGCCTTAAGCACGTCCTTAGCTCCAGGAGTTCTTCCTTTGTCATATCGTATATTTTTCTTAGCCATAAAACCTCCATAATAATTAAATGTATTCGTGTAGCCCATACTGTGTTTGGCATTAAAGCTGTGATTTAGCAAGAAATATCCGAATGGTATATGTTTAACTTATTTTAGTGGCTATGTAGTCATTCGCTGTTTTGAGGGTTGGTAAATAGTACTTCTGTGCTCATCAATGAGTACCAATACAATCTCACATTATCTCGTATTTTCAAGCTAAAATCCTGTAATCTCCAACTCTGTGTCTCCACTGTATCCGCTTCCGGTTGACGATAAGTCCCTTCCGATGCAAACGGGGATTTTCCGCAACCATCAAGATTCTTATCAATCAGAAGCCGCGAGTTATTCTTTGAGTTTGTTGTTTGTCCGAGTTTTGCTTAAATGCCTTGTCCAAATCTGCTCGGTGGTAAGAAGTTGATAAATCATAGCTCCAGCTCTTTCCCACTGAGTTCACCAATTGGTCTGTGACTCAATTCACCATCCTGTTTTAGCAGCATACTCTTCAAACACCTTTGGGTCATATTCGTTTTCAATTCGTTCAAGCGCATTGCAGTCCTGATAATCCTCCAGACAACGAGACAAGGTATTATGTTTTGCATAAGATTTAAAAATATTCAATTCATTTTCAGGAACTCTTAAGCTAATTGTTGATGACATGTTAAACCTCCGTAGCGTTGTTAACCTGCGTGTATTACTTGTGTTGTATGCTTTGTCAACTTAGGAGTTATGTGAGTTCACGTAGCCACCTGCCCGTATAGAGAGAAATATATAGAATCCTGCTATGTTGGATTACACTTATCCACTACAGCTTATGTAATATGCTCGAGTAAGTATGGTTATGCCTGTAGTTTCTCGCCACCTAGGGATGATGATATCCGCATACTTCTTAGAAGGCTCTACAAACTGTTCGTAGCGTGGCTTTACCGAATCTGCTGATATTGATTTTATAATAGAATCAATAGTTTCTTGCCCCTCTCATTTACATCACGCTTAATCCTTCTAAAGAAAGCCTCTCATCTGCATCTGTATCCACAAAAACCATAATGTCCATAAGGTCACAAAGTTCCTTATTTGCGAGGATGAGAATGCCCTCCACAATTATCACATTTTTCGAAAATACATAATTGGTGGAGTCGGTTCTGTTGTGAATTGAAAAATCATAAACAGGGATATCTGCCTCCTCTCCATTTGAAAAGCTTTGCATACTCCTAATCATCAAATCGGTGTCAAAATAGATCAGGATGGTCGTAATTAAGCCTTGTTCTCTCATCATAGCTAAGGTCGTTGTGAGCCTTATAATAAAGTCATAGCTGATAACAGGATATCATCACCAAGGAAGCCTTAAGCTTGTACTGCTTGTTGTCTTACCGGAAACACTTCCTGCTATTCCTACTATATGGTTTATTCATATCATCCTCCTGACAAAGAAAGTGTGGTGTCGTTTAACCCATAATTGAGCAAAAATGTATCTTTTTATGGGTTTTACAAGCAAATGTCTATACTTGAAATGTACCCTAATACAGTGGTTATGTCAATAATGAATCCCTAATGATAGTGAATATTGTTATCAAAATCGTCTATTTGTTAATTAGTGTAAATTTTTGCAAAATCGCTTTGCTTTTATCTCGAAAAAGTATATAATGAGATTGTTAATAGTCAATGATTGTCTGCAAACAGCAATCATAAGTTAACTTTTAGGAGGATAGTACAATGGCAAGATTTACATTACCAAGAGATCTTTATCACGGAAAAGGATCTTTTAAGAGAACCTTAAGAACCTCAAAGGAAAAGAGGCTGATGGTTTGTGTCGGCGGAAGCGCAATGAAGAAATTCGGCTTCCTTGAAAGAGCAGAACTACCTTAAAAGAAGCGAGCATGGAGGTTGAGCTTTTTGAGGAATCGAGTCTGATCCTTCTGTTGAGACAGTTATGCGTGGCGCAGAGGCTATGCTCAGAATTTGAACCTGATTGGATAGTAGCAATGGGTGAGGCTCACCTATCGATGCGGCTAAGGCTGATGGATTAAGTATGAATATCCTGAATGTACATTTGAAGATATGTGCAAGGTATTTGGCATACCTGAGCTTAGAAAGAAAAGCACATTTTGTGCAATCCCATCAACATCAGGTACAGCTACAGAGGTAACTGCATTCTCAATCATTACCGATTATTCAAAAGGGTATCAGATATCCTATAGCTGACTTTTGAAATCACTCCTGATATCGCAATCGTGAGATCCTGACCTTGCTGAGACAATGCCTGATAAACTTTAGTTGCACATACCGGTGATGGATGCCCTTACACGCTATTGAGAGCTTATGTCTCACAGCCAACTGCGATTATACAGATCCGCTTGCACTTCACGCTATGAAGTGACAATGATTAAGGCTAACCTTATCGAGGTCTTATAAAGGAGATAAAGGAAGCAAGAGCAAATATGCACAATGCACAGTGTCTTGCGGGTATGGCATTTTCAAATGCTCTCCTTGGTATAGTTCACTCTATGGCACATAAGACAGGTGCTGTATTTGAAGACCAGGGTGCTCACATCATCCACGGTGCAGCAAATGCTATGTATCTTCAAAGGTAATTGTCACAATGCAAAGGATACTACAGCAGCTAAGAGGATATGCATATATTTCAGACTTCATAGAATTGAGGTGCTTCTGAAGGCGAGAAGATTGCTAACCTTATCAGAGTACTTAAGAGGCATGAATGACAGCCTTAGAATCCCTCACGGCATTGCTCACTATGGTGCAGACAGCTTCCCTACAGAGAAGGGCTTTGTACCTGAGGAACATCTTCCTTGAGGAGACTTCCTGAGATTGCTAAAAATGCGATTGCAGATGCTTGTACAGGCTCTAACCCAAGACAGCCTAAGCAGGGAAGAGATGGAAAAACTTCTTGAGTGTTGCTACTGATGACACAGAAGTTGATTTCTAATTTTAAGTAGCGTATTACTCCTTTTTGTTTATTTGTAGAGTCCGGGTTATACCGGGCTCTTTTTGTGAGTTATTTTACTTTTGCCACTTGGATAATGGTTTAAAACGCTCTGATTTTGGAGTACAATGGCAATGTAATGCCGATTGAAATCTTATAAATCACTTATGCCTTATTGGAGGACTTAAAAATGCGTGATGAAATTATTATATCAAAAGATGAATACGTACAGCTAGTTAATGCGTTAGAAAAGTAATCTATGTCTTATACAGGAGTGAAAAGCAGAGATAATCCGGATACAAGAGCCTATTCTTTTAGCCCTTGGCTACGAAGAAATGAAGATATGGGATGACTTGATGGCGGCAAGAGATATCCTCTACAATGCCATATCTGAAAAGGAATTTGATGAACTGGATGATAGCGGAAGTTTTGATTTTGATAGAATTTCTCTCACTGATGAAAACAGATATTGAAAACTTTAAGGAAATGCTTAGGAAGCATATAATAGAGTGGAGAAAAAGTGAAGTCGTAGGGAGGCATCTAAGCTGCTTTTTGTGGCTATGATAACCAAAGTAAATGCTCCGAACAATAATGCTTAATACAGAAACTAAGCGTTATCATTCGGAGCTGTAGTTCAATGATTAGTGTATGCGTTATCTCTCTCTACACTCATCACAGCCGCAGCTGTCAATTGAGCAGGAGTCTTCATCCTCATAATCGTCCTCTTTGTGTTCCTCTTTGTGTTCCTCTTTGTCTCTTTTTGTCCTCTTCACTGCAAGAGCCATACATTCGGATTTGGCATCGTTGTAGAATTCTACTTCGATATCTTTTGTCGTCCTCCGAGCTTTCTTCGCCGTCTACCTCGCCTACAGCCTTTTCTCAATCTCAGCCTCGAATTCATCAAGCTTTTACGGAGTTCGTCACGCTCTTCCTTTGTCATCTCGGCAACTGCATCCATAGCCCTTTTTAGCCTTGCTCTTTACTACGGTTTCCTTAAAATCTCTGGCTGCTTTTTGCCTTCATGGATGATCTTGCTGCCTGTAGCAACCTTCTCGCCTTTTTCAGCAAGCTTTCCCTACAACCTCACCTGCAGCCTCGGCAGCTACCGCAATAGCTCCTATTCCGGTATATGCTATTTTTCTTTGCAATGCTTCAAATTCATTTCCTATCACTCATAATAATCTCCATTCCGCCTGCCTGGCTGGCGGCACAAAATAGTAATGAAAGTGTTTCAACTCTCTACGTTATGTCTTTAAAATGGTTTGCAAGAAGCTATACTACAAAAGCACGTGAGGAGTTGTAATAACTTTCTTCGTTTTAGACAGCATAATAATCAGTGTAAGTTCTGCGCTTTTTCGAAAGCACAAATAAGTGGCATCACGAATCCGTACACTAAGAATTGCTTAAGCGCCCTACGTTTAATGTGTGTGCAGTTCAGTCAATGGCTTCTTATTATTTACGAAAGGAGTCTGACTATGAAAGTTACTTACCAAACCTGTTGTGGTGTCGATGTTCACAAATCTTTTTTCTCGTTGCCACGATTGTAAAAACACGGGTGGCATTGAACCATCTTACCAAAAAGAAGCGCTTTTCCACCTTTAACAATTCAATTTCTTGAGTTCAAGCAATGGCTTCTCGACAATGATTGTCGTGATGTCTGATGGAATCCACAGGTAAATACTGGGTTCCTGTCTTTAATCTTCTGGAAGATGAGATCAATGCTGATCATTAAGCAATCCCAAGTGGGTAAAGGCTGTGAAAGGCAACAAAGATGATACCAAAGATTCTAAATGGATTGGGATTTATTCCGTCTCGGACTTGTCAAAGGCAGCTATATCCCTTGTAAGATAGTCCGTATTCTCAGGGAATACACTCGCTATCGTTGCAAGCTTGTTTCCCGCCGTTCAAGTGAAAAGAATCGATACCAGAATGCTCTCACTGTTTGTAATGTTGCATTAGATTCTGTTGTTTCCGATATCTTTGAAGTCATCCACGTCCATTATCGACTATCTGCTTTGAACTAATCGGGTACATCCATTAACCACAGAAGAAATCGCATCTAAGCTTTCTCAGAGCCTCAAATCCAAAAGAAGATGCTGTATAGAATCCGTCGAAGGATATCAGATGACTGATGCCCGTAGTCACCGTATGCGCCTCGTCCGCGCACATATGGATTATATCACAGCAGAAATCAAAGATGTTGATAAAATGATAGAAAAATATGATTTCTTCTAATCCTGATTTTTGAAAAATGCTGTCCAGTTCCTCTGTACCATTCCGGGTGTCAAATGTGATAGTGCAATAACTATCATCTCCGAAAATCGGTACGGATCATGTCTCAGTTCTCAAGTTCCAAACGTTTATGCTGTTGGCTGGTTTAACACCTGGCAGCAATGAATCTACTGGTAAAAGAAGAAATCTGTCTCGGATTACACGTGCCGGGTTCACCTCAAACCTGCATTAGTACAGTGTGCTCTATGCAGCCGTAAAATCTGACCAATCTCCTTACTACAAAAAGAAATATGAATCTCTTGTTAAACGTCGTGGCAAGAAAAGAGCCATTATCGCTATGTGCCGTATGATTCTTACTGCCATCTACCAAATGCTGTCTACTGGCGAGCAGTGGAATCTCGGAGCGACCTTTTATAAAAATCGATGTGCCTGAAGCTCTTATTGAAAAACAAAAGGCAAAAAGCTATACAAGCCAAGAAACTATTGCAACGAGAGGGACTACTTCTCCTGATGAGCCAGTAGCTTCTTAATCGAATTTTTCTAACTCAATAACACTTCAAAAAGTTGCCTGCCTTAGACAGCTTAGTTAAAGGGTGCGCAATCTATGGCTTTTCCTATACTTTCTTCACACTAAACCTCCTAATATTTCGGCTTTTTATCGACCATGACATATATATGGATTATAACATTGTTTTTTAAAAAGGCAAATAAAATTATAAAAATTAAGAAAAAGTTCACATTTTTGTAAGCAAACCCTTAATTTATTTCCCCAAGTGTTGCAGAGGTAAAATAATAAACATCCTACACCGCTATAAATAAGTATTTTAGACTGTTAAATACACTTTTCTAGGGAGTTTTCAAGGGCATAGTTACACTTTTCTAGGGAGTATTTTGTGTTTTTGACACACTTTTCTGAGTGTGGTGAATCGATGTAATGTGACATTTAGCTAAGATAGACAATTTATAAGAAATATTATAGAAGATTGATGAGGTTGTGTAATTGTGCTACTATAGGGCTAGATTAGGAATTATTCCCGTGCTAGTACCTGAAATAAATGGTATAGATAAGGGAAATGAACATTACAGGACAGTGTATCATAGAAGTCTAGCTAAATTAGACTTAAAAAGTTAGGAGAATCTATGCCTTTTTAAAATAATCAGAGATGACATTACAAAAGTAAAAAGCTGATGCCATAGTAAAACCCCGTAAACCCGAGGTGTGCATCGGTGGCGGAGTGGAGTCTGCCATCTACGAGGCGGCGGGCAAAGAGAAGCTCTTAGAAGCACGAAAAGAGTTAGGGAGAATGAATCCGGGCAAAGTTGGAGTTACCGAGGCCTTTAATCTAGCTGCAAAATACATAGTCTATGTAAGCGGACTCTATTGGAAAGGCGGTAATTCGTTTGAAGCCAGATGCCTTAAAGAATGTTATGAAAAAGCTCTAAAAGCTGCACTGGATAAGGGCTGTAAGCATAGCGTTTCCCCTTCTTGGGACTGGTACATACGGTTTTCCTAAGGATATCGGGTTAGATGTTGCAGTCAGTACATTTACGGAATTTTTAGAAGAATACGAGATGGAGATAATCCTTGTCGTATTTGATAATGAAGCTGTAAATGTAAGCGGTAAGCTTGCTTACGAGGTTAAAAGCTTCATAGACGATAAGTATGCCCACGAGGTTTTAGAAACTGAATACAAAGAAGATAGAAAACTATAGAATGTTACGCATTACCTAACGAGATTTCATCTGCTATTAAAAAGAAGAGACTTATGATGTTAAGCCTGATAATGCCTGTACTAAAGATACATTCTCTGCAAAAGCAAACAGGCTCTCTTTGAAGCTGCCCTATACTCCATAAGGAGTCCTTTGAGAAGCATTTGCAACAGCTAATTAATAAAAGGACTAAAGAATCCGAGGTGATGCAGCAGCCAACATATCCAAGCAGTATTTTTCAAAGCTCCTTAAAGGGCAGGTAAAGTCGTCAAAGGATAAGATGCTTGCACTCTGCAGTAGGACTTAGGCTAAATATGGATGAGGTGGTTGATTTCTTGCGGATAGGTGGTTACGCATTGTCGCCTATATCTCAGACGGATACAGTTGTAGAATATTTCATCAGGAAGCAGGAATATAATGTCTTAAAAATAAATATTGTACTGTTTGACTATGGTCTGGAACCACTTTCAAAATGGCTGATTTGAGACTTGCATCGAGTTAATTTGAAAGGTCGCCCCTAGAGTTGACCTTTTTATGCCATTCGAGGTATGATGATATCACCAAATAAAAAGAAAAACGAAGGACAAAAATATGTGAAATAATAAATTGAAGGATATATAACGACAGCAGAACATTCTATGATGAAGAACGCAGTTGGTTTAAGTTATTAGATAAGAGGGTTATAAATGATAACGAAAGTAAGTGATAATTATATATCCAATAGAGCATGGTTCAGAGATGTATTGAAGGGGCAAGATGTAATTTTACGAGGGATATCTGCACTTGAATATCTTCAGCTATTTGATGGTTATTTTGGTGAGAGCAAGATTTATGTATATGCGAAGAGCAGAGGAATATATAAGAATATTGATTATCATGTCATTGATACGTTTGATAATATAGATTATTTTCACCATGACAGCATCTTATGTTCAAGTGCAAACCAGCTCATTAATGACTTATTTATGGATTATGGAAATACTGATGAACAAGCTCCTGACTGAGGCGCTTAGTAATTATTATCATAATACGATGATATGTGTTTTGATGGGCTTTAACATTAAATACAATCAAGAAAAATATGAAGAGCTTAAGAACTGGGCAATTAATTTTTATGCAAGAGATTAGCTATTTAATATATCAATATGAAAGGAGTTTGTATGTATAGGTCAATAATTGAATTAAAAAGATGTTCCTACAGATTTGTTAAGCCAGCTTAAAGAAAAAATCGAGGCTGCTTTTTTTAACAGGGTAGGTACTGTGAAAAACACAGGAAAAGATCTATATCACCTTGAGTTTGCCGGCGGAGAAGATAAGTTTGGATGCTTAGAGTTTGGAATGTTATGTAGAAGAACAGCAAGATGTAATTCCTTATATTGAAGCTTGGAACTGGATTGATGAAGAGTGTCCTGATGAAAGCTGTGATATGCTTGAAGAAATTTCGATCTCGGTTAGGTAAAATAGAGCAAATTAATCAGCTATATAAAAAGATAACTGAGTAAGGAGTACGGAGATTTTTAGGACTAGCTAGGCTGCTAATCCCACACTCCGTCTGTACTCCATAGGGATTCATATATTCTAATGATCTTCTATTAGTGTTTCGTTGGAACACCTTGTTAGGGTCTAATACCCCCTTATCAAAAATGCCATATACAATGGGAGTGTAAGAATTTGTTCTGTTCTTCCCACATTATAATCTCCTAGCTTGATTGCACTATTTACATGGTATTTTTCGGGATGTTTCAGGATTGTTTTTGTACTCTTTACATTTCCGCTGGTTGCCTTTACTTCTACCAAAGTACACTCCCCATTGTATCTAATAACAAAATTACTTCCAATCCGCTATCTTTATGGAAATAATAGAGCTTACGTCCCATTTTGGTGAAAATATCCGCTATAAGGTTTTCAAAAATCGCACCCTTATACCCATAAAGATTACCGTTTAAAATATCATATTGTGTTCCTTCTTCGAGCATACTCACAAATAAACCGCAATCACTTATGTACACTTTAAAAAAATCTTTATCAGCATTTCCATCAAGCGGAAGTTCTGTAATGGAAAGATTATAACACCTTGATATAATTCCTGCATCTTCAATCCACCGAAGACTTCCTGCATATTTTGATGCTGTAGATCCTTTTTATAGTAGAATACTGAAATTTTTATATTCTTTACTGCTGTTTAGGAACAGACTGAAAACATTCCTTTATATTTGCTTTTATCTTTTTCTCTGCATATTTTACCATATCGTCCTCATAGGAACGGATAATATCCCGTTGAATCTGCAACACTGATCCATTCGTTTAGTATTTATAAAAGTCTGTACTACATCAGGCATACCTCAACCACTGTATATTGTAAGAGAAGCTGTCTCATTCGTTTATGCAAAGCTTCTGGAATTGGTGTGTTTCAGTTTCGAGATTATTTTTAAGCAGTTCGATAACCGCGGCATCTATCCCATTTGCCCACAAAATTCCTCAAAAATCCAAAGGATACATATCGATAACTGCTTCTGATCCAACTGGAATTGATTTTTGGTTCCTTGCCGTATCCCTTAACTCCTAGCAGCGAACCTGTTCCTATTACATCATATCGCCCATCTATTTTTAAAAAAATTTCAGAGCTGTTCTTGCTTCTGGGCACTCTTGATTTCATCCAAAAATTAGATTTGTTTCACCTCCTCAAATACAGCTTCACTTCCAATAAGGCAGATAACATCATTATAAATATTATTAACTTCTAGGGAACCGTTAAATGCTGAAATATAATCAGGATTTTCAAAAATTCAAATACACAACATTTTTATAATTCTTCTTGGCAAAATCAATAACAGAAAAGTCTTTCCACATTGACGGCATCCTTTTACAATTAATGGTTTATGATTACTAGTATTTTTTCCATTCTATGAGTTTTTGTTCAACTTTTTCTTTTTCAGCATAAGATTTCAACTCCTTATCCAATATATCTAAAGTATAGTCTCAATACTAAAACTTTTTTCAAGGGACTTTTAGACAAAAGTATCAACTTTTTCAAAGGGACCTTTTTGAATGAAGTATCAACTTTTTCATAGGGACTTTTTGAATGAAGTATCAACTTTTTCAAGGGACTTTTTAGACGAAGTATCAACTTTTTAAGGGACTTTTTATCGAACTGTAGCAGTTTGTAGCAGTCACAGAAAAGTAGACACAAAATAAAGTTTTTCCTTTTTTCTTTTTCAAAAGTGGACACTGGCCACACTTTTTAACTATTATTTATTTTCAAAAATAGACATACAGCATATTTTTACTCATCTTCCTTTTTCAAAAGTAGACACATCAAAGTAAAAATCTGATTCCGGATAAAGAGGCTGATTTGACGCTTGTATCATATATATTAAAAAGGTCGCCCTAGGGTTGACCTTTTTCATGCTTTTCGAGTTATGATGATATCATCAAATAAAAACAAAGAAAACGGAGGTATCGTTATGAGTAGAGGTTACACAGAGATAGTTTACATTTTTGGACAGAAGCGGTTCTATGGCAGGGGCTTGAAACGGACACAATAGGTGGCTTCAACTCGATGATTGAACAGCAGAGAAAGACAGGAGAAAAGGCTTTGGTTTCGACTCTGCTTTTTGACACTGAACACGAGGTATTGTGATGACAGGGTGCAGATTGACAAGGTTAAGGTTATGACTGACAAAAAGTATTTTTGTAAAGAGGTGGTACAGCCCTCTTAGATGCCGTGGGAGGCGCAATTGACCACATCGGGAATATACACAAGTACGCAAGGGCAGAGGATAGACCTGAGAAGACCATTTTTGTAATCACCACTGACGGAATGGAGAATTCAAGTTTTATATATTCATACGATAAAGTGCAAAAATGGTTAAAGATCAGCAAGATAAGTATGGCTGGGAATTTATTTTTCATCGGAGCCAATATCGATGCCTATGCAGAAGCTGAGAGATTTGGCACATAAGGATAGGGCAGTAAACTATGTATGTGACGGAGTTGGTACAGCCGGTATGTACTCAGGTAGCAAAGGCTGTTAGTACAGTAATGATGGTTGACGATGCCGCAGGAGGTCAGTGCCTGCCTTGATAACAGTGGCTGGGATAAAGAAATAAAAGAGGATTATGAGAGAAGGAGGAAAGAGGAGGACCGCACAGAAATATTAATGATTAGATAAACTCTCAAATTTTCTGTAGCAAAATATTATTATTTGTGGTATAATATTGTTATAACATAAATATCCGGAGGATGAAACGATGAAGACATTGTTTAGCGAACAGAAAATAGTTATTGAGAATCCTAAATACACCATTTCCTAAATGCAGAGGGACTTTCTTACAATACCGCAGATGGGGAAAAATCACTTGAGATTAAGTTTTCAGGTAGGTGCAATCTTGCTGATGAGATACTGCAATTCTAATCAAAGTTACAACCTTTATATTTAGAGATAATCAGGGGAAAAATATCTGTGACATAGATACAGATACAAAGGCTAACAACGGGCACAACATTTTAGAAACCAAGCTTATTCTGGTCGCATTTGCTGCATATAAGCTTTTTACACAGGCATTTCCTGACAATTTATTTACACTTGACCTTACCCTTGGCTTTAACCTTAAAGAAAAGGAGATAAGGATTGCAAACGGAGTTATAAGTGGTGCAAAGCATAAGGTCGATATCAACAGGATATGCAGAGCAAAGTGTGTGACAAACGGCACTATAAGCAATCTGGCACTCACACCAAGGAAAAAGGGTGGCTTTTTGACACTCCTGACATGACTCTGCCTGTAAATGAGATTACTCTGCCTATCATTGAAGCCGCTATGGTTAGAAACACAGGCAGGGGGATTGACTTTAGCAGGGGAGATGGATTCGGACAAAAACTTCTGAATTTGTTATCATCCGATATATGGAACCAAACTTTTTTGTAGGAGAAGACGGAACCATAAAGGAGGAATGGCAGCAGAAGGCATATGAGAGCATCAGACAATACGGATACACTGTTGCAGAGCTTGTAGGCAGATTATAAAAATAATTTTCCCTATTGACATCTTTTTATCACAATCAGTTATCATATCAAACATCAAACCTGTGAGGGAGAGTAGTAGTTAAGGGGTTACTCATACCAGAGAGCTGTGATGGTGGAAATCAGATGAGGAAGCTTAGTGAATGGACCCTGAGGGCTTATCCGAACCAAGTAGGGTAAGACGGAGTGATGACCGTTATTCTCATTACCTGTGTGATGGCACGGGGTAAAGATGGTGCATTTGCATCAAATTGGGTGGCAACGCGGATAATATTCGCCCCAAGTGGAAGTTTTTTCTTCTGCTTGAGCTTTTTATTAGATAGAAAATTTCTCCGAAATTCCCCTATCTAATAAAAACCTCCTAGGGATCGCACTGCGGCGGGTATGTAGATGTCGCTAGTGTGATCGCCGCAGGCGGTGAATCCTGCAAAGAAGAATTCTTTCTTACGAAAAAATCCTTCTACCTTGTTTAGTGCTAAATGAACATCTGAATACTATAACTGTGTAGGTCCATTAGCTTACACCAAAAAGGAGAAATGGATATGAGAAAATCAAACAAAATGGTAGCATTAGGACTTGCACTTACACTTGCGGTATCAGCACTTACTGGCTGTGGAGGGAATAAGCAGACTTCTTCAAGTACTGCTAAATCAGGAAGTACTGCTAATACTTCTTCACAGTCAGGCAGTACTTCTAAGTCAGGAAGCTCTAGCACCGCTTCATCGGGAAAAACAGGTTTCAAGCGGGAGACAAGGTAGTTGTAGGCATAGGACAGTTTGCAGAGGATGGCTCACTTGACAACTGCAGAGAGGGCTTTATAAAAGGTCTTGCAGAAGGAGGCTATAAAGAGGGCGAAAAACCTTGAAATAGTTTATGAAAAATGCCAGTGCAGACAGTGGAATAGCGGCCCCAGATAGCCAACAATTTCATAGCTAAAAAGTAAATCTGATTTGTGCAATCACTACACCGATGGCTCAGATAAGCTATAGTGCCGCAAAGGACACAGACATCCCTGTTGTCTACACAGCCGTTACCAATCCTGTGGTAGCAGAGCTTGCAAAGGAAGATGGAACCCCGGTTGGTAATATTACCGGTACTTTGCGACAAGCTCCCTATCAAAAAGCAGCTTGAAATGATTAGAAGATAATGCCTGATGCAAAGAAAAAAATTGGAATTTCACTGTACAAGTGAAGTAAACTCAGAAATGTCAGTTAAGGAGTACAAGGAAGCAGCAAAGGATTATGGCTTTGAAATAATAGAGCAGGCGGTAACAAGTTCTGCAGATGTGCCTCTTGCAACTGACAGCATATTGACAAAGGTTGACTGCTTAAACAACATATTAGACAACACGGTAGTAAACAGCCTTGACATAGTTCTTGATAAGGCTAAAAAGGCAGGCAAACCAGTATTTGGAAGCGAGATAGAGCAGGTTAAGAAGGGCTGTGTTGCCAGCACAGGACTTGATTATGTATATGTAGGAGAAGAGACAGGCAAGATGGCGGCAAAGGTGCTTAAGGGCGAGGCTAAGGCCAGTGATATGAAGTTCCTTACCTTTGAAGAAGCTGATTTATATGGAAATGAAGAGGCTGCTAAGTCATACGGACTTACACTTCCTGAAGGATATAAAGAAGTAGGAAAGTAAAAAGATGACTGGCAAGCCTGAAATATGAGTTTGCTGTGTTACATTCATATATTTTACGAATGTAGCTAGTTGCTTATATTTTATAGTATCAAAAGATAATAAATTCTGTTGGCCTGCTAATAAAATGCAAAAAGATATAATTGGTACTTAGATTTTTAGAAGATATGAATGAACCTGCTCATAGTTAGAAGTTGAGATAGATATTGATAGACATGGAGGCTAAAATGCAGATTATATTGGGAGTGCTTACGGAGGGGCTTGTGTATGCCATCCTCTCCTTGGGCGGTACATTACCTATAAAAATACTTGATTTTCCCGCGACCTTTCTGTGGACGGAACATTTCCACTCGGGAGCGGCTGTTACGGTAGCTATGATTCTTCTTGAGCACCGATTCCCCGCTATGCTATAGCGGCAACGGCGGCGGGCGTTATCTTTGGGAGCAGTTACGGGAATTATCAATGTAAGTTTAAGATTCGTGACCTCATTTCAGGAACTCATAGTAATGACAGCGCTTTACCCGTTAACCTTAGAATAGCGGGCAAGGCAAATGTGCCGCTTTTTAGCAAACAGACTTTGTTTGAAAATGATGTCCTTACAAATATTTCCTGAGGGAATGAAGCAGTATAGCAACCTCATCATACTAATAATCATTGTCTTGGTGGCAAAGCTATTGCTTGATTTTTACCTTAAAACTAAGTCAGGCTTTTTAATTCGTGCAGTTGGTGACAATGATGTGTGTAACCAGCCTTGCAAAGGACAAGGGAAATGTGAAGATACTCGGACTTGCCATTGCAAATGGCCTTGCAGCCCCTTTGCAGAAGCGTATACTGTCAAAATGAATGGTTTCTTTTGAGATATCCATAGGCACAGGAACCGTAGTTATCGGACTTGCAAATGTAATCATTGGAATCAGCCTTGTGAAGCATTTTAACTTTATAAAGCCTACTACAGCTGTAGTAATGGGTGCGGTTATCTATAAAGCCTGCGTATCCGTAGCTATCTCTATGGGACTTGTGCCATCCGACTTGAAGCTTATTACAGCAGCTCTGCTACTGATTATACTTGCGGCAGGCAATCTTAAAAAGAGGAAAGGAGGCAGGGAGATGATTGAACTTAAAAATATTTACAACACTACAATCCTGGCACCGTCAACGAAATGTGCCTCTTTGAAGATTTTTAACCTGAATATAAAAAGGGTGAGTTTGTATCAGTTATAGGAAGTAACGGCTCAGGCAAGACCTCTATGTTAAATCTCATATGTGGCAGTATCCTCTTGATAAGGGAGACATAGTGATAGAGGGAAAGAGTATAGCAAGGCTTCCAGAATATGTGAGAAATAGGAGGATAGAGCAGGGTGTATCAGAACCCTTCCCTTGGAACCTGTCCTGAGATGACAATACTTGAGAACCTCTCCTTGCTGACAATAAGGGCAAGAAATTCGGACTTTCTTTTGGGATAAATAAGGCTAGGATTGATTATTATAAAGAAACATTATCGGACTGGGCCTTGGACTTGAGGACAAGCTAAATACTAAAGGTGAAGTCTCTTTCTGGCGGTCAGAGACAGGCTCTAACCCCTGCTTATGTCAACTCTCACTCCTATTGAGTTTCTGATACTTGATGAGCATACTGCGGCTCTTGGACCCCAAGACGGCTGACCTTATTATGGAGCTGACAGATAAGGTGGTAAAGGAGAAAAGCTGACGGCTATTATGGTAACTCACAACCCTAAGATATGCTGTTGAGTATGGAAATAGGCTGCTTGATGATGCATCAGGGTAAGCGGTTATAGATAAGGCTAAGGAAAGAAGGCTAAGATAACGGTAGATGATGAATACTTTGGGGAATTTACGGAGAATTAGTATTGATGTGGGAACCAATAAGTGGTATAATATTATATGCTTTAGTGACGTTCTACCTATCAGTACCAAAAAGTTCAGAGTGCTCTGCACATTCACTTTTGTGACACTTACGACGCTGATTAAAGTTCTGGGTATGATATTATGCCACTGTACGTTGAGGAGATGTTTTTGGTAACTTACAGACAGGACTGATACATCTTGGCGTGATAATATACCACTTATTATGCGTTGTAAGAAGGAGAAGGATATAATGAACAAAGGGTTTAAGATTTCGATTAATTCACCGGTAGTACTTGGATTTTTCGGCGATATGTCTGACTGCGCTGGCTCTAATATATTTACTAAGGGGGCAACTAATAAGCTGTTTTTATGACCTATCATTCTTCGCTTACCAATCCAATGACCTACCTCAGATTTTTCACCCGATGTTTTTCGGTCATAGCGGTGTGGGATCATTTTATGGGAATATTACCTATATTGCTTTTGGGACCACTGCTTGAGGAAAAAGTATGAAGTCAAGCTGCTTATACAGTCGATAGTTATTACAGCTCTTATAACAGGACTTGTAAATTATATTTTGTTTTCCGAATGTGTCTCTTTGTGGAGCGAGCGGAGTGGTATTTACCTCATTTTACTTAGCTCATTTACAGGGTTTAAGGACAGAGAAATCCCCGCTTACCTTTTATATTGGTAGCTGTCATCTTCATAGGACAGCAGGTGTATGATAGTATTATGGTCAGGACAATATTTCCAATCTCCTGATGTACTTGGTGGTGTTGTAGGCTCGGTTATGGGATATTTGCTTAATAAGAACGGAATTAAGAGAGGTGAGAAAATCCTCTCTTTTATTCATTAAGATTTTTAATGGTTGTATTATGATGACATTTGCGTTACAATGTCTCTTTAATAGGAGGTGTTAATCTATGGAAAAAAACTGCTACTCTAAATTTGAGGGTAAACCTACAGTAAAAGAACAGGCGAAATAGTTTTGTCAAGATTGGGAGTGCCTATGTCTCACTGCAATAAACATATATCTTAATCAGATTTCGCTTACCGGAGGTATTCCTTTTGCAGTAACTCTGCCAAAGGCTCCAGAGGATATTAATGCTGATGTCATGACTGATGAAGAAAATCCATGCGAAATTGCAAAGTGGCTATGATGATGTAAAGGCAGGTAGAGTAAAAAGACAGCTGAAGCACTCAAGAGGAATTAGAAGAATGCTTGTTGACAATTATTCGATATTTTATGTTATAAACAAGAGTGATGTAACGGTAAACCAATGTTTTATATAGTGCATCAGATTTAAGCCAAAGATTGAGATGATATATTGCATAATGTAAGGAGACAAAATGATTAGATTCAACAACGACTACAACAAGCCTGCTCACAGCAAGGTGCTTAAGGCGGTTATGGATATAAGTGATGTAAGTTATCCGGGATACGGGCTGGATGAGCTTTGTGAAAAAGCTAAGGCTGAGATAAAAAAATACCTAAATAAGCCTGAGGCAGAGGTGCATTTTTCTTGTGGGAGGCACTCAGACTAACTTCATCGTGATAACTTCTGCGCTTAGGAGCTATCAGAGCGTAACTCAGTGTAGATTCAGGCCATAATAGTGTACACGAAACCGGAGCGATAGAAAATACAGGGCATAAGGTTGAGACAGTAGCAGGAAAAGATGGCAAGCTTACTGCTGCACAGGTAAAAAGAGGTGGCAGAAAAATTATAGAATCAGCGGTGTAAAGGAGCATATCCCACAGAGCCAAAGATGGTCTATATTTCATTTCCGACAGAATATGGAACTATCTACTCTAAGAAGGAAATTGAAGAAATAAGTGCGGTCTGCAAGGAGTATGACCTTTATTTTTTCATAGATGGAGCAAGGCTTAGCTATGGACTGGCAGCAGAGGAAATGATGTAACTATAGAAGATTTGGCAAATTTTTGCAGATGTATTCACTGCGGTGGTACAAAATGCGGAGCAATGTTTGGCGAGGCAGTCATCATTACCAACAAGTCTCTATGCCTGGCTTTAGAAGCTATATGAAGCAAAATAGCGCTCTTCTTGCTAAAGGCTGGCTCTTAGAGTACAGTTTAATGCTCTTTTTGAAGACGGACTTTACTTTAATTTAGCTGAGTCCTCTGTTAAATATGCAATGAAGATAGAAAGCCTTTAAGGATAAGGGGATTAAAACTACATTGAAAGCCCAACCAATCAGCAATTTGTGATACTGAGCGAGGATCAAATGGATGAGCTTTCAAAAATATGCCTTTGAATATGAGGGAGATATGACGAAGACTCCCATATAGTAAAGGTTCTGTACAAGCTGGGCTAATACTGAGGCTGAGGTTGATGAGCTGGTAGGAGACATTGAGAGTTATAAAAACTGAAAGTCAGAATAAAGGCTGTTTCTAAGCCAAACTTAGAATTTTTACCACATGAAACTTTGAGATTTTTGCTAAGGATAGTAATCCCTTGACCTGCCCCTTAGGGACTGTACTACACTGTAGGGCAGGAGGTGATGACTATGTTAAGAAATGAAATACAAAAATGACCGGTCTTACAGAGAAAGGCAATAGAGTATTATGAAGAAAGAGGACTGATTTGCCCGAAAAAGTCTGAGAATGGCTATAGAGACTATAGCGAGAGGGATGATACAAATCTTAAAACAAGATATCTCTTTATAGGAAGATTGGGACTGAGTATAACTGAGATTGAAAAATGTATTGAACTATAATACCTTGTCATCTGTGCTACGAAAGAAGCAGCATGAGTTAGAAGTACAAGAAAAAAGAAAGGACATACTGGAGCTGCTTATAAAGGGGGAAAACGACAATGTAATTCAAGAAAGACTCGCAATTCTTGAAAATGAAGAGACTATTTATGAGAGACTTGAAAGAGCTTTTTCCGGGATATTTTGGTATGATGATATTTAGTGCATATCAGCCTTTTTAAGCGAGCCATTAAAAGAATCAGGAATTTCAGCGTATAATGAGTATATAAACTATCTGGACAGCCTGCCGCCATTTGAATTACCTGAAGAAGAAAGAGATTACATTGAAAAACACTGCTGGTTTAGGGGATAAATGAATTAAAAGGATGTAAACAATGCTAAGATTAAAAGCCGTAGAAGACATCAAGCAGTGGTGGACTGAGAACAAGGATGCAGTAACTAAATATGAGGAATTTAAAAACAGTGATGAATACGCAAGCAGTCTAATGAAGAAAATATATGATAAGCTTATATATATGGAGGATAATAATTACTATGAGACTGCAATTCCTCTCATCAGGCAATTTAGTAAAACCTATGATGATTATTACAAGAAGCTGCTTGAAGCAAATGACGAGTATATGAAGCTGCATAAGATATAAGAATTACAAAATAAGTAAAATATCCTGCCCCGCCTGAATAGGTGAGGCTATTTTCACTGCAAAAAGCAAATATTTTTGATGTAACTATTGACATTACATTAAAACCATGATATATTATCCACATCAGATGAAACAACAAAGATTACATCAAAACAAACAACATATTAAAGGAGAAAAACTACTATGACAAACAAAGAAAAAGCATTGGCACTTATTAACACATTTACAACAGGTGATGTAAACAAGGCAAAGGAACTTTTGGCAGACGGCTATATTCAGCATAATTTAGCTTATGGCACAGGAGCAGAGGCATTTATAGGAAGCGTTGCTTATCTTAATTCAGCACCGGTAAAGACTACGGTAGAGAATATAAGAGCATTTGAAGATGGTGACAAGGTATTCTTACAGACAGTTTACAACTTTGCAGGAATGGGAGAGCAGGTAGCTTTTGATATCTTCCGCTTTGATGAAAATGGTAAAATTGCTGAGCACTGGGACAACCTTGCTGCAAAGGCAGAGCCTAACCCATCAGGACATACTCAGATAGATGGAACACTTGGAAGAAGGATGTAAATAAAGAAGAGACTAGAGAAGTAGTAAGCAACTTTGTAAGGGATGTACTTCGTGGTGAGAATCTTGATAAGCTTACATCATACTTTGACGGAGATAATTATATCCAGCACAATATAAGCATAGCAGATGGACTCTCAGGGCTTGGAGCTGCTCTTGAAGCACTTGGAAAACAGGGAATCCAGATGATATATGACAAAACCTACTTTGTGCTTGCTGATGGAGACTATGCGCTTGCAGTAAGTGAGGGAACTTTTGGAGGAACCCCTACTCATACTATGACCTTTTCCGCGTGGAGAATGGCAAGATTGCTGAGCATTGGGATGTAATGGAGACTATTGCAGCTAAAGAGACTTTGGCAGAACCAGAACGGTAAATTTTAATATATTCTAAGGCTAGGGTGCCTAAAAGCGAGTAATAGCTTTTTGGCACCTATATTCTTTTAAAATAGGCCTTGTAAATGGAGGTTTTCTTTACTTTTTCTTTATAATAGCTTATACTATAATCAGTATAAAAATGGAGGTAGTTACTCATAGCGAGGTAGTTAATGTTAATTTCAAGTTAGATGCGGATATTAAGAAAAGCATGGAAGAGGCTTGCTCGAAATGGGGATTTCTATGAGTGCGGCATTTAAGATATTTGCAGTAGGAAGAAAAAAGAATTCCGTTTGAGATATCAGCTGATCCGTTTTATTCGGAGGTAATATCAGATATTTAGAGGAAAAATTGAAGAATATAAAGCTGGAAAGCTTAAATTTGCAGAACATCGAACTATTGGAGGATTAAAATTATGCAAGTATCGCGAAAAGTGCAGTGGGATTTTTGATGCATGGGAAGATTATCTGTATTGGCAAAATCATGAGTAAAAAACGTTTTAAGACAGATTAACAAACTTGCAAAGGACATAAGTCGTAGTCCGGTTGAAGGCCTAGGCAAGCCAGAGCCTCTAAGGGAAAATCTCAGTTGACTTTGGAGTAGGCGGATTAATAAAGAGCATAGGCTTGTATACCTAGTTAGAGAAAATACTGTGTTTATATTTTTCTTTTTCGAGGGTCACTATGATGATTAGAAACTGATGTTGGATAGGGTATTTTTATAAGCCTGGTTGTAAGTATTGACATTACATTTAATTGAATATAAAAATATCTTCAGGAGGAAGATGTCATGCAGATATCAAGTAGGGTTTACAGTGGCACTACACATATTTACCTGTGGACACTTTTAAGGAGAATACAAGATTACAAGTGACTTTTTGGCAAGCAGTATCAATACAAACCCTGTCATTATAAGGAATATACTAACCAAGCTTAAAAATGCAGGGGCTTATCACTGTTGCCAGGGGAACAGGTGGGATTACACTTACAAGACCTTTGTCGGACATATCGTTTTACGATGTTTATCAGAGCAATTGAGCCGGTTGAAAATGGAGAGTGTTTCATTTTCACAGAGCTCCAAATCCAAAACTGTCCTGTAGAAAAATATACACGGACTTCTTGATGGTAAGTTAAAGTCCATTCAGTCAAACCATGGAAAAATGAAATGAAAAATATACACTTGCAGACCTACATACCGGAATGCAGGAACTGCTTAAGAAAAAGAAGCGTAAAATGAATATTACAAATCTTCAAAAGAGAGAGACTGGACTATCTGGCAAAGAATTTGCCAAAGAGTCAGAAGACTATAAGGATATAGCGATACCCAGAAGATACAGAAGGTAAGCAGAGGGTACTTCGTTCGTTAATGAACGTCCGCCTGCCAAAAAGCAATAAATGATGAAGTGTAAGGTTCAGGGATGAATATTTAAGAGAAAGAGCAAAAGAAGTTGGAATAGTAGATATTTCCAATATTCCTGAAGTAAATAAAGGAATATCGATTTGGCAGGGAGATATCACAAGACTTGCTGTGGATGCCATTGTGAAAATGCTGCTAATTCACAGATGCTAGGCTGTTTTGTGCCTATGCACACCTGTATAGATAATTGTATCCACACCTTTGCTGGGGTTCAGCTTCGCCTTGAGTGCAATAGGCAGATGAAGTTATTTAGGGACAAATACGGAAAGAACTATGAACAGCCAACTGCTATACCTATGCTGACCAATGCATACAATCTGCCTGCAAAGAAGGTCATCCACATAGTAGGCCCTATTGTAAATGGGATGCTTACAAAACATGAAAAAAGGATTTGGCTGACTGCTACAAGAATACCTTGGATATGTGCAGAAAAATGGACTAAGAACAGTTGCTTTTTGCTGCATTTCAACGGGAGTATTCTGCTTTCCTGGTAGAAAGGGCGGCAGAGATGAGCCGTTAAGACTGTAAAAAGAATGGCTGTCAGAGAATGAAGGGCAGATTGACAGAGTTATTTTCAATGTGTTTAAGGATGAGGATAAGGGAGATTTTATGCGAAGCAATTGCATAATTAGAAATTATCTTATATAATAAAAGTAGGGTTTTCCTACTTTTTCATATAATCTGGAGGTAAACAAATGGTTAATAATACATTTATTGATAATGCAAAGGTTATGTCTAAGGGACAGGTCACAATTCAAAGGATATAGAGAGATTCTAGGAGTTTCTTGCGGTGATAGGATAACTTTTATTGTAGAGAACGGGGAGTAGTGCCTTTATTAATTCTGCGGTATACGCCATGCAGATATTACAGGCGCAAATGGCGGATGAAGCAGAAAAACAGGATTAAACTCGGATGATGCGGTTATGGATATGGTAAAAAGAAATTCGCTCAGAAAGTGTGGAATGATGAAAGTTCTTATTGATACCAATATACTTATATCTTCTGCTCTTAGTAGCAATGGAGTTCCTCACCAAGCTTTTGTAAAAGCAGTAAGCTATCCTAATCATCTGGAATGATTTGTGAGCAAAATATAGATGAAATGCGTCGTATCTTTAATAGAAAATTTCCTACTAAAATACATGCGTTAGAGAGTTTTTGTCGTTAGCATTGCTGACACTTGAGATTGTTCCTACGCCTATTGAAGAGCAGGAACTTGAATCAAAAATACGAGATATAAATGACAGGCCGATTCTAAGGGCTGCAATCAGTGCTGAGGGCAGATATATTGCTCACAGGAGACAAAGATTTTCATTGAGTCAGGGAATATTTAACCCTAGGATTATGACTGCAACAGAGTTTTATGAATGAAAAATTAAGTAAAGTAGGTTGAACTTGGATATAAAAAGGGTAGTGGAACTTGAAAAAGTGAAGGATGATTTATCAAAGATGGAGGGTGAATGTAATAAAGAAAATTCTAAGTTGTCAGGGCTAATGTGTTTGTTTGTTGACAAAGTCACGCCTCCACTAATAAATGTCCAGACTCGCTAGAGTAGGGAGGTGCGGACATAAAGTTGGACTCTTATAGAGCTCTGAAAAGGAGCTTTTATGTATTCTAAGCAACAAAAAGAGGCGGCATTAAAACTGTATAAGCAATCCAAATCGGTGAGAGTGAAACTGTAGAATTTTAGGATACCCAACTAGAAAACAATTATAACTGGGTATATGAAGAAAAACATCCACCTAAAAAGCGTAAAAATTAACTGCAGTGAAATCCGCCCTATCATCCTAGAAATCCTTCATTAGATGTTAAACTCAATGCAATTTATCGTTGCTTTGAACTGGGTGAGAATATAAAATATGTATCGATAAGATATTGGTTTATAGCAGAACCAGTATATATCAATGGTATAAAAGCGATACCTGAAAGAAGGTAGCAATAGGGTCTTATGAATAACAAAAATATTCCATCAGGAAAGTTGACAGAAGGAAGTTCTTCTAGAATTAAAATAATTTCATCAACAGAAGAAATAGAAACATTAAGATCACAAATGCAAGATATGCAAATGGAGATGAGATATTCTCAAAGAAACAATAAATGTATTAAAAAGACCCGGCATCGACCAAACAGCTCTCAGCAACAGAGAAAAGGCAGTGATAATCGATGCCATAAAGAATAAATACTCACTGCCTTCACTGCTACATAAGTTACAAATATCAAAAAGCAGTTACTATTACCAAAAAGCTATATCACGTAAAGATAAAATATGAAAACTTAAGGACTAGGATAAAAAAGGATTATATGAAGAAAATAAGAAGCGATATGGATATCAGAAAGGATTCATCATCCTTAAAAACGAGAGAATATGGTTATTTCAGAAAAAGATAATTAGACGTATTATGCGTGCAGAAAGGCTTAATAGTAAAGATTACAGCCAAATATAACTCCTATGCTGGTGAGATAACTCCTGCCGTGCCAAATAAATTAAAAGGGTGATTTTACTGCTACAAAACCTAACGCTAAATGGTTGACAGATATAACAGAGTTTGCCATTCCCTCAGGAAAAAGTATATCTTTCTCTCAATAGTGGATTGTTTTGACGGTTTATTAGTAACTTGGAACATTAGTACATCGCCTGATGTCAAACTTGTTAACAAAATGCTGGATAATGCCATTAGTAAGTTACAACCCGGTGATAAACCTATCATACATAGTGATGAGAGTGTACACTACCGTTGGCCCGGTTGGATTGAACGAATGAATAATACCGGATTAACAAGATCGATGTCTAAGAAAGGCTGCTCTCCTGATAACTCAGCTTGTGAAGGTGTATTTGGCAGATTAAAGAACGAGATGTTTTTATAATACTGATTGGAGTGGAGTAAGTTCTTTCAAAGTTTATAGATATATTAAATAATTATCTTATTTGGTATAATGAAACACGAATAAAATCATTAGGGATATATGAGCCCTATGGAGTACCGAGAAGTTTAGGATTAGTAGTTTAGTTAGTCCTAAAAATCGTCCACACCCTGCTATGTGAAACTTTTTCTGTAAATAGCTATTAAGCAATAGGTCTTCTATGATAAAATATAAATCATAGGAGGCCTTTTTATTATGGCAAAAAGAGAAAAGAAACCGGTACTACAAAGGTTGTAATGACTGAAGGTAAAAGAAACATTATTCAGCAGTTACTTCAAGAGTATGATATTGAAACAGCTGAAGACATTCAGGATGCACTTAAAGATCTGTTGAGGTGGAACCATCAAAGAGATGATGGAAGCAGAAATGGATGAACATCTTGGATATGGTAAATCTGAGAGACATGACAGTGATGACTACAGAAACGGCTATAAGTCTAAGATGGTTAACAGCAGCTATGGGCAGGTCGGAATTGAGGTTCCTCAGGATCGCAAGTCTACTTTTTGAGCCTCAGATTGTTAAAAAAACGTCAAAAAAGACATTTCAGATATTGACCAGAAGATTATATCTATGTATGCAAAAGGAATGACAACAAGGCAGATTTCAGAGACGATAGAGGATATCTATGGTTTTGAAACGTCAGAAGGTTTCATTTCAGATGTAACAGATAAAATCCTGCCTCAGATTGAAGACTGGCAGAACAGGCCGTTAGATGAAGTTTATCCAATCCTTTATATTGATGCTATCCATTATTCTGTGCGCGATAACGGCGTAATAAGGAAGCTTGCAGCCTATGTCATCTTAGGTATCAATACTGAAGGAAAGAAAGAAGTGCTTACAATACAGGTAGGTGACAATGAGAGTTCAAAATACTGGCTGTCAGTACTTAATGAACTAAAAACAGAGGAGTACAGGACATCCTTGTAATCTGCGCTGATGGTCTTACCGGTATAAAGGAAGCCATTGGAGCAGCATTTCCTAAAACAGAGTATCAAAGATGTATCGTTCATCAGGTTCGTAATACATTAAAATATGTACCTGATAAAGACAGAAAAGCATTTGCGACAGATTTGAAGACCATTTACCAGGCCTCCGATGAAAAGAAAGCTCTAGTGGCCTTGGAACACGTGACAGGAAAATGGACACCAAAGTATCCTAACTCAATGAAACGTTGGAAGGATAACTGGGATGTTATTTCTCCTATTTTCAAGTTTTCTTCCGTTGTTAGAAAGGTTATTTATACAACTAACGCTATAGAATCGCTTAATTCTACATACCGTAAGCTTAACCGCCAGAGAAGCGTATTTCCAAGCGATACAGCCCTCCTTAAGGCCTTGTATTTAGCCACATTTGAAGCAACTAAAAAAATGGACTACCACGATACGAAACTGGGCACAGGTCTACGGTGAGTTAAGCATTATGTATGAAGGACGACTGCCTGAATAAAATACAGTGGTAAAAAGAAGCGGGTGGCTTAGCCACCTGTATTGACATACACTTTTTAACTGTTATATATAACACAAGGGTGAAAAATCCTATCTTAAAGATTTCCACCTATATTATCATAGAAGATTTTTATTTACAGACTTATCTTCATAGTCTCACTCGCTACGGTTTTTCTGTAAGATGCTGTTGTAATATGGCTTTTGTTGACGAAAAACCTGATGCGCTCGCTTAGGCATTATTAGTTCAGCTGTTTGATTGATAAGTCGGCACAAACAAAAACATCAGCCACATGGGGGCAGGTGGTTGTGGCTGCTTTAATCTGGTATTCGGGTTGTTATTTGCATAAATTTAAGGTATCAGCTACGAATGATAAATTCTAAGCGAGCGCATTAGGCGTAGCGAAGCGGATGCCGGAGCGAGTCTGAAATGTTATCATTCGGAGCGTCACTGCGGTGGGCTAGATAGCTGATGACAGCAAAAACTGATAATGCCTAAGCGAGCGCATCAGGCGTAGCGAAGCGAATGCCGTAGCGAGTCTGGACATTTATCAGTTTTTGCGTCAACTTAGTTGATTTATAACAACTCTACAAATTAGAATTTGTGGAGACAGGCAATGCAATTAAATTCACTTATAAAATTACAGGAGGCTTAGTATGAACAGTATTTTTCACAGAGTTAGCGTTAGGAAATATAAGGATCGTCCGGTGGAAGAGGATAAAAATAATGACGGTCATAAAAGCGGAATACAGGCTCCAAGTGCAGGTAATCAGCAGCCTTGGGAGTTTTATGTTGTGACAAACCGTGACAAAATTAAAGAACTCTCAAAGATAAGTCCTTATGCAGGCTGTGCCTAACGCACCTATTGTCATTGTTCCGGTATTCAGGAGAGAGGGCTTAGATTTCCTGAATATGCTGAGATTGATATAGCTAGTGCACAGGAAAATATGTGGTTAGAAGCTGATTATCTAGGCCTTGGCGGTGTATGGCTAGGAGTAGCACCCGTAAGTGAGCGAATGGAGGCTGTAGCCAAAGTACTGAACCTCTCCGATGATAAAGTCGCATATTCCTTATTTCCTATGGGATATCCTGCAGAAGAGGGTAAACAGCAGGATCGCTTTGATGAGGCAAGAATACACTATGTTTCCTGATAATGTCCTTTAGTGCTTTCGAACTTATTTCGGTCGCAAATTCGGTCGTAAAATTTTACGATTGAAATCGTAAAATAAATTCGGTTAAATCATAAAAGGAAAGAACATAAATTTACGATAAAATGTATATTCAGATAATGTTAACATTAGAATAGTTATATTATATATACGAGTTTGAAAATATCGGATATTTCCAGCTTGATCATGCAAGAGATTAAGCTGGTATAAATATGGAGGTAGGACTTTTGGTAAATTGGAAGGATATTCCTAAAATTGATGCACACATTCATCTGATGCCTGAAGATGTGATTCAAGCTAATTTGGGACATGGCTATGTATTTATAGACTATGGCGAGTGTTGATGACTATAAAAAGATAATGGAGCGGTATAATATTGAAATGGCTTTTTGTCATGCTCGTTTAATGATCATATATGCTCTCATTGGATTTTAAGGTTGAAACTGTTCATTCCAATATGCTTGCTATGGCATAGAAGATGCCTTTGAAACTGTGTTGTTTCGCAGATGTTGATATTAGAAAAAATATCAATGAAACACTAGGAGAGTTAGATAAGGTAATGGATAAAGCTGAATTCATAGGAATAAAACTTCATCCCAGTAATGCAGGATATCCCATAGATGGATGCTATTATGAAAAATAATTGAATATGCAAAGCAAAAGAGATATTTTAGTTGAAATTCATTCTTACCCTAAAGAACATTTACAGGATGATGTGTGTTCTCAAGCCGGATTTAAAAATGTATTAAAGAAGTACCCTAATGCAAAGCTTTTCTATTGCGCACTTGGGTGGATTTCAAGTGGAAGACTTATATGGTCTTAATGCATATTTTAATTTCTCCGCAATCCTGCCTGATTATGTAAATAGATTTGGAATAAAGAGGACAAATGAGATACTGCGCTTGATAGGTGTGGATAAACTGGTTTTTGCAACAGATTTCCCGGATAGCAGATGCTTAAAACCAAAGGAAATTTATGATAAATATTTTGAAATACTTAATGAAAATGGACTTTTCTCCGGAAGAAGCTGAGAATACATCAGAAACAATGCCCTGAAGATGATTGGTAAAATATAAATATATGTTAATAATAATCAAGCATAAATTATCTAATAAAGGGAAAAAGGCTATGAACTATTTTAGAGACCGTATGTCAGAGGAACAGGAACAAAGGAGGAGCAGATTGCAGAAGTTAAAAAGGCACTTACTTCTGCGGAATCGATAGTTATAGGTGCGGGTGCAGGAGCTTTTCCAACATCTGCGGGATTCACTTACAGTGAGAGAGATTTAATAAATATTTCTTTGATTTTGCAAGGGAATATGGGATTAGTGATATATACTCGGTGGGTTTTATCCTTTTTCCGGATGTAGAGACAAAAGGTGGGGCTGGTGGGCAGGCATATTTACTTTAACCGTTATGTCGATGCACCTAAGCCTGTTTATAAGGAATTGTTATCTCTAGTAAAAGGATAAGGATTATTTCGTTATTACTACAAATGTAGACCATCAGTTTCAAAAGGCGGGCTTTGATAAGAAAAGGTTATTTTATATTCAGGGAGATTATGGCTTATTTCAAAGCGTAAATCCTGAGATTAGAAAGACCTATGATAACGAAGAATGGGTGATGAAGGCTATGGAGGCGGAGGGCTTTGTAAAAGATGAAAACGGTATTTTTACGGTTCCAAAATCTGGAAAGATATCTATGGCAATTCCTACTGAATTGATTCCAACCTGTCCCGATGACGGCTCCGCTATGACAACTAACCTTAGAGCTGACTACAGCTTTGTAGAGGATGATGGCTGGCATAAGGCAAATGAGGCCTACAATGAATTTATAAGAAGCCACAAAGATTCAAAAACATTGTACCTTGAGCTGGGGGTTGGTGCCAATACTCCCGTGATAATCAAATATCCTTTTTGGCAGTTTGTGAAAAATAATAAAAAAGCTGCCTACGCCTGCATCAACTATGGAGAAGCATTCTGTCCGGAGGCTATTGAGGATAGAAGTATTTGTATTGATGGAGACATAGGAAATGTGGTAGAATTATTAAAAGGATAATGATGGGAGATGATGTAGATGATTTTATACCATGGAAGTAATATGTCAGTAGAGCACCCTAAACTTATTAAACAGAACCGCCATTTAGATTTTGGCTTTGGCTTTTATACAACTTCAAATCGTGATCAAGCAGTAAATTTTGCAGGAAAGGTTGTGGAAAGAAGTAAGAATAGCAAGAGCGACCTTGAATATCTATTCTTTTGATGAAGAGGTAGCTTTTAAGGAATGTAAGCTACTTAAGTTTGACGCTCGGATGAAGAATGGTTGAGCTTTGTGGCTGCCAATAGACAGGGAATTTATGAAGGGGAACAGTATGATTTGGTCTATGGTGCTGTTGCCAATGATGATGTATATAGAACTATTACTTTATATATAACCGGTATACTCAATAAAGAGCAGACACTGACTGCACTAAGGTGCGTAAATTATTTAACCAATTAGTGTTTACGACAGAAAAAAGCGTTAGAATACTTACGCTTTGAAGGAAAAGGAGCTTGTATGAATGAAGATCAATTTAGCGCCATGTTGACACTTATTGTTCCACCTATCATTGAACAAATAGCTAAGAATAGCAATGTGGATGAAAACGAGATAATTCATATTTTCTACAAGTCAAAACTTTATGAAGAGTTGTCTGATGAGAAGTCAAAGCTATGGCACTATGGGCCAATGACCTTATATACTATGTATCAGGATGAATTGCTGACAGGTTCATATTCTTATCCGGAGGAGGCCTAAAATGAGCAAAGAAGCTAAATTTCTAGTTTATTGTGTGGAAAGGTACCGTCATTCCAAAGCACTGTCAGGTCAAGAAGTAGCTGAACTCTTTGAAAAGTATAGGGTTTATGACTATATAACAAAATATTCTGAATCCCTACACACAATGGGAGATATATGCATCATACAAGACATAGATGATTATATAGACAGTGCAAAGGAAGCTTAAATGACATTCCAAAAAGGCCGGTGAACCGCTATTACTGCAATTTACAGCGAGTGGCTTGCAAAATAGGGTTAAGATGGGGTGCTGATATGAAAGAGATTATGCTCAAAAGATTGAAACCTTTAATTATTCAATTGATTATTTTTGGGATTACATACTCCATATCCTTTGCGCTTAGAGACCGGTACTTTTTGGGTTGGCTCATACACAATAACTTCGCCTATATATGGGTTGTAATGATTATATTTACAATGCTTGGCAAGTATATATATTCTTATGCAATAGCAATTGGAAATATAATTGGTATACTTTTTGGGGCAGGTTTTGGGAGAATATATTCTAAAGCTGTCTAAGGCAAAGACAGCCACTGAAACGAATGTTGATAAGATACGGGTATTTGAAAATAGCTATTATCATGTATATATTTGACTTAGTTTTATTATCATTGTTGTCGTACTTGTATTTATAAATAAGTTGATAAGTAAGAAGTTAAACAGATAAAAAGAAAACTCATGGAGCCTTTTTAGCCCCTATAGGTTTATTGTTTTATGTATTATGCTAAAGTACTTCTTAACATCCAAAGAATCTTTGCATATCCCTCAATGAATTCATCCATCTTTGCACTTACAAGTGTATCGTTTTCATCATCAGCCTTCTCCTTGAGAAGTCTAGCACTTGCATGAAGTGTCTCAAAGTCAGCGAGAACATCGCTAAATACAACATGCATATCCTGAACGAAATCTCCGGCAGGATCTTTGATCGTAGCTAACTCAGCAAAAGCCCTTCATTGTAGAAACAGGCTTTTTCCCATCCATAAGCATAAAGCTCTGCAAAACTCATCTATCTGTCCATTGACAAAATTATAATACTCTTCAAGTTTAGCGTGTGACTGAAAGAAAGTCTTTCCCTGCACATACCAATGATAACTCTGTAATTTGTGATAAAAATGTACAAGGTTTGATAAGTAAATATTCATTGTTCTCTCCATAATAAAACGCTCCCTTCGATTTGTTATTGTTTACTTTTTCATCTTTAACACAATAGTAATATTATTTAAAGACTTATGACGATTTAAAAATAGCAAAAATAATAATAATTATTATCAATAATTTGTGCAAAAATTTTTGACTCATATTTTATAGACCTATCGTATTAAAATTAAAATGATAATCATGCGGTTTTTGTGGTATACTTAATCTTTGTAAAGGTTCAGTATGAAACAAAGATTTAGAAGTCACATATCAAAAGGTATTAAAAATTATTGAAAACCACATTAACTATAGAGTTTAATCATATGTATGAGGAGACATTTAATGAGTCAGGAATACGAATTTGTCAGATACAGTCGTTTGCACCATATAAAGGTATTTTTAAATGAAATAAAATACAGGAATTATCACACACACAATGCATTTGAGCTCCTTTTTGTACTTGACGGAGAGGGTAGGCTATCTCTTCAAACAGGCTCTATAGAGCTAGAAAAGGTTCGATTGTACTTATAAATCCTTACGAGCCTCACGAAATACAGGCTGCTGAGGGGGCTGTGCTTGGACTGTTTTTGCAGGTATCAAGGCATTTTTGCAGAGATTACTTTCCTTATTTTTCGAGTATAACCTTCGCAAAATAAGCCATTTTCAAATGATACAAAAGTTTATCAAAGAAAAATGATGGAAATAGCACTCTGCTATCTTGAGGCCAAAAGCCACTTTTTGAAATGGAACTGGTTTCGCTTGTAAGCAGCTTTCTTTGCCGGACTTATGAAGGAATTTGATTTTTGCATTATGGATGAACATAACCATTCTATCAGGGAAAAGCGGATTCAAAGAATGAAAAGGATAACCGCCTATATAAATGACCATTACACCGAGCCTATCAGACTTGCTGAAATAGCGGAGATGGAGCAGCTTACAACTACTCATATTTCACATTTATTCAAGGATTACTACGGCATTTCATTTTCAGGATTATCTGAACAATCTTCGCTTTGAAAAAGGCTATGACAATGATACTTAATACAAGGCTTTCGCAGACTGAGATAGCCATTGCGGGAGGATTTTCAGATGCAAAATATCTCTCTGGGATAATCAAAAAAAGACTGGGCTGCAGCCTATCAGAGTATAGAAGTAAAATGGCATCTAATGATGGTTTAATCAGTGAGAATGACGCTAAGAACCTGCTTGAATACAAGTATACTGATGAAGAGGGAATTAAAATGCTGAAGGAATTGGGCTTATTTTAGTCCAATTTTCTTCTTGACATTTTTGCATTATGCAATATAATACAAATAAGACATATAATTCACATGTGAATAAGGCTGAAAGGAGGAGAAATGAGGCTAATATTTGATTTTTGAAAAGTAAAACCCCAATTTATCAGCAACTAAGAGACCAAAATCGTTGTAGGGATAGCTGAGGGGAGACTCACTCCAGGTGAAAAGCTTCCTACAATCAGAGCGCTTGCGGATGAAAGCGGTATCAATATGATGACTGTGAGCAGAAAAAGCTTATCAACTGCTAAACAATGAAGGCTATATAGTAACTGACAGGAGGAAGGGAACGCTTATAAGTAACAAGATTAAGACCGACCCTGTGGGAGAGGAAAAGCTTAAAGAATTAAGAGTAATCATTTCAGAGCTCCAGCTTTCGGGGCTGTCTCTTGATGAAGTGCTTACCATTTGTACAGAATACTATAAGGAGGGATTGTAATGTTGTTATTTAACATACTTATGTGGGCAAGTATATTTTGGATTGCACCGCTTTTTAGGATATATAATGACCAATAATGCAAAGTTCAAGAAAAACATAGCTGTTGGCGTAACCTTTATGGAAGAAGGCAAACAGGATGCAGAGGTCATTTCAAGGCTTAATAGATATAAAAAGCAGATTAAAATGATTACGATAGTTTTATTGCTTGCTATAATTCCCGGGGTGTTTGTATCCAAATTTTGGATACTGCTTACCTATTACCTTGTGTGGACAGATGTAACCATGTTCATATATGCCATACCATTTTACCTTTGCAATAAAGACTTAAAAGCGATTAAAAAGAGAAGGGCTGGGTACAGCACTCAGGAGAAAAAAAGTTGAGATAGATATGGAAAACATACCTAATTTCAAGGAGATATCACCTTTGCTTTTCATCATCCCTTGCATTGTAAAGCCTCCTGCCTCTTATTTGGGATAGAACTTTTTATGTCCTTTATATAACCTCAGCGGTCTCGGTACTTGTATTTTGGTTTTCATACCGCTATTTTTACAGAAACCGCTCAGAAAGAGTAAATGAAGAGAGGGAGTTGACAAGAGTGCTGACTCAGATAAGGCATTATAACTGGTCTAAGATCTGGATAGTCGCATCTTGGCTGACCATACCACTTAGCTTTTCGGGACTGTTGTTTATAAGTCATCCATTTATGGCTTTGGCACTCATATTTATTGCTACAGGAGCAATCTGCATAGAAGCTGTGGCTATTGAAGTTAAACTTAGGAAGATGCAGGAGAGGCTTACAAAGGGAAGTGGTGTAGGAACGATAGTGGATGAGGATGACAAGTGGATTGGAGGTATGATTTACTACAACCCAAATGACAGCAGGCTCATCGTAAATGAGAGGGTGGGTATGAATACTACTCTTAACTTAGCCCGTACCTCAGGCAAGGTAATTACAGCTATACTTTTTGTGTTACTTTTATGTTTGCCTTTCACAGGCCCTGCTATGAATGCTTACTACCAACAGCCTATTAAGATAGAGGTAACAAAGGATGAGATTCAGGCAGTCCAAGGCATCAGTAATTACCATATAAAGCTGACCGATGTCAAGAATGTAGAGCTAATAAATGAGCTTCCGGATGATTTGAGTAAGGGTAAATGGAACTTCATTTGACGACTTATTAAAGGAGATTTTTAGAAATGGAAATGAGAATCTCACACTCTTGCTAAGACCTGAAAGTAAGCCATTTATAAGGATAACTGACAAAAATGGAAAAGATATTTGTATTTAGTTTTTAGAGGGATGATAGGGAAGTTTGAGGAGATAAGACAAAACTTAAGATACTTTTTATATGTTAAATTAAAAGAATAATATGGAAACAAGATATAAATAGTGTATAATAACTTATAAATGGTAAACGACTTTTAAGGAGCATCTTAAAATGAGCAAAAAAATCAGAGATTATTTTTATGCAAAACAAGATTGATTAGACTGGCTGCACAAGAATGGAAAATTATCAATTGAGAAAGTTATTGATATATTTAAAAAAAGCCAAAGTATTAGGATATATTGAAGATAGTTATGGAATTTTTCACTGTGAGGGTGATGGGGCAGTTTTGGAAGATGTATCAGAGTTTGTCAGGAGAAAGGGGATACAGGTAAATGCTTGAATTATCAGATGGATTACTTTTTGTATCATGGAGCTACTGCGATGTGAACGAACCTGATATAACAAAATGTGCCAAAAAAACAAAGATTTTGGTCAGGGTTTTACCTAACATCATCTAAAGAACAGGCAGAAAGTTTCTTGAGTATATCTATAATCAAAGCAATGGCAGAAAGAAAGGTTTTAGTAGAGCAGAATTTTGGTTATATTTCTGCGTTTTGAGTAAAGATAGTCAATGACATAAAGTCAATATTTTTCAAAGAAGCTGATAAAGAATGGTTAGCATTGTATAGCAGCACATAGAAAGAAAAACTCTTTTGTTGGAATTGAAAAAAGAGATGGATAAGTATGATGTTATTGTTGGGAAAATTGCAGATGATGCCACAAATGCAGTATTAACTGCATACATCGCAGGGGTTTTTGGAAGATTGGCAGTAATGAAGCTGATGAATTTTTGTATCAAACAATTACTACCTAATAAACTTAAAAATCAATATTGTTTTCAAAAACTGATAAAGCATTGAAAGTGTATAAAAGCATATAGGAAGTGAGAAAATATGGCTGAAAAAGATGATTAGTAGAGATAGACAGGAGTATACAATTGATTTACTTATTACTATGGTTGTAGCTGAAATCTCTGAAGATACAGGCCGTGATCCTAAAGAAGTGTTGCCTGATTTTCTTTGTCAAAGACTGGAAAGGCATTGTACGATAGTGACACAAAGTTTTTGGTGCAATGGTCCGTCATATATTGCAGATGTGTACAAGAAAGAGATAAACAATGGAGACTTTATCCTGATTTACACCAAAAACTTAAGATAATCGTAAGAACTAAAAACCAAATTTATGCTATACTTTAGAGATAAAACTCTAAGGAGAACTTTTTATAGATGGAACAAAAAGGGCAATAAAGACGTACTTAAGAATATAATGTGGTCGCTTGTCACTCATAGTGATAGCCGTACTACAATTACTGCAATAACCAGCCAGGCAAAGGGATTTTCCATAAAGGGATGCCTGGGTTATGATTAGACATGGGAAAAAGGGATTTTCATAAGCTTTGCTCATGGTTTCCGTCATTCTCTATATCTACCTTGAAGGTGCGGCTATCAAGTACATCTTAAAGCATATTTCTGTAAAAGTGAACCATCGTCAGGCATTTTTGTACTCGGCAGCAGACATATTTTTTTCTGCAATTACACCGTCTGCATCAGGTGGACAGCCTGTAAGCTTTTTATTTTATGCGCAAAAGACGAGTTTCATTTTTCAAAGGCTACTATGTGTCTTGTGCTTAACCTGCTTATGTACAGCTTTGCAATTGACTTTCGTAGCCGTACTTAGCTTCATTGTAAGACCTGATATTTTTAACAGCTTTTAATGACTTTTGGTAAAGGTCCTTATAGTAATTGGCTTTATTATTATGACTTCCCTTACTCTGTTCTTTTTATGTTGCTTAAAGAACCAAAGTGGATGGACAAGCTTGGACACTGGGGCATCAGCATCTTGGGTAAAAATGAAAATAATTAGAAAAACCTGAGAAGAAAAAGAGTAAAATGGGAAGAGACAGTTAAAAAAATACAGCGCTGTTTCCGACCTTGCCCTGAGGCAAAGGAAAATATGCTGTTTGTAGCATTTCTTATTAACTCTAGCGCAGCAGTGTGACACAGATATCAATAACTGTTTTTGTCTACCTTAGGACTTGGTGGAAAGTTCAGGCATATTGGAGATATCTGGTTTCTCACAGGCTTTTTGCCTTCGTAGGATCAAACTGCGCTCCCATTCCGGGAGCGCAGGATAGTTGACTATCTTGATGATACAGAGTTTTTCTCAATTCATCACTGGAGCCGGTTGCTGTCCACACCGAGCTTTTTTAAGCAGGGAATGAGCTTCTATATCTGTATCTTTATCAGCCTTATTACCATTGCTATTGGATATGATGATAAGAAGGAAGAGCGTAATTAGTCTTCATCATCGTAGTCGATTGGCTCAACTGAGAACTCAACTACCCTTGCCTGTCATTTATCTCATTTCACTCATACTCTGTAGTGGCGATGCGGAACTCTATGTCATACACCTTAATTCCATCTTCTGTAGTAAGCTTTAGCCTTTGTAAATGTAACTCTGCCTGCATTTAAGCCTGCGTGGTTAAGTGCGATCTGCTTAGCTGACTCAGAAGTGATGTACTGTGCATAGTTCTTAACCGGCTTCTAACCTTAAGTAACTTTCTTTTGCTCTTAAGTACGCTGCCGTTATTGGCATCGATATCATAAGAATACTTGTAACCGTTTGCCTTGAACTCTACCTCGTATACCTGGCCGAAGTCATCATCATCATCATGCTCAACTCTCAATAGCTGTTGCCTGATTAAGTGATACTCCTGCTGCTATGAGTGCAGCGTTCTATGATTTCTCTTGAGATGAGTCTGTCTGCTGCTGAAACTGAGGTGGTAGCACTCACTTGTAAATACAAGACCGAAAAGTGCAATTGATATAGGTGACTTCTTTGAATTCTTCATAGGTTTTTCTCCTTTGTGTTTGGTTTGTTTTACCTTATGCTTTGTATTATAAAGGATGAAAATTAAAAATTAGATTAGAGAATTATTAATGTCATCATCGTCGTCATCATCCTTGTCGTGCTTTTTCTCATAATCCTCTAAATCAGCATTTTTAGGGGTATTAGAGCTGTTTTCTTTGACCTTTTCAGCCTTATCAGAAGGAGAAAGAGGGTCTACATCCTTAGAAAAGAATGGCTCCGGTGTAAGCATCACTTCATATTCGTACTCGTATGTAGAAGTAAAAACTCTATTTCATATATAATCTTTCCATCATCTTTCTTTAGCAGGGCTTTTTCAAATGTAACAAACAGAAGGCCCTAAATCCCACATCTTTTAGGGTTATGGATTTTTGCCTTATCCATGCTTATGTAATGCCTGGAAGCTGCCACCTCGCTGACAGTAGAGGTTTTGCCTGAGGATGTATTATTACTCTCATTATCCGCTACATTCTTAACATCTGATTTGCCTTGTGCTGGATTGTCAGTCTCCAGCCACATCATTTTCTGCCGTACTTCCAGTGGTTTTATTATCAGCGGTCTTATTAGCATTAGGTTTTATCTTTTGATTTAGCGTTAGAAATGATATTTTTGCCGTTTTTCCAGAAGGTCAGCTTTGTTAGAGTCATTATTATTAGCGGCATTTTCTTCTACATCTGTAGTATCGCTTGAAGAAGTGCTATCCTTCTTATTTTGAGCAATCTTCGCTGACTCGCTACTAATAACTTCTCCGTTGTTTGCAGCTATGGTATATTTATATTTTTGTATCATCAGAGGATATGACTACTTTATACACATATATCCCATCTTCCTTTAGAAGCTTTGCTTCATAAGAAGCGCACTTTTAGGGAAATCCCCGCATCAACATAAGCAAACTTAACCGCATCAGACTCGTTAAGTAGATCATTTCTCTCAATTCTGTCTTTGGCATAAAGGCTGCCAAGTGCTATGGTAAGCCCAAAGATTACTACCGTTGCAATGGTTAGAATATATTTATTCTTTATTAGATTAGCCATAGGCTCTCCTTTCTTCTAATTTTTAAGGTCAAAGGAAATGGTAAATGTGGTTCCGCTTCCCTCTTTACTGGTTACATCAATCACTCCCTTATGCATATCGACAATTTTCTTTACTATGGAAAGCCCTAGCCCTGAACCTGTAATACCTGACTTATTGCTCGCCCTAAAGAATCTGTCAAATATAAGGTTTAGCTGGTCATTTGCTATTCCTATGCCGTCATCTTCAACTGAAAGTTTTATTTTATCCTTATCTTTTACAAGCTTTACCTTGGTATGACCGCCCTTCTTGCCGTATTTATAGGCATTTTCAAGAAGGTTTTTGAAGCATCCCAGTAAGAAGCTCTACATTTGCCGTTTAAGAAGATATCGGGCTCTACATCGTAGTCGATTGTGATATCATTTACCATAAGCGGCATCATATCGCTCTAAGGTCACTAACAAGACGGGAGAAGTTTAGGCTTTCAAATGGATAATTATCGATTCTCTGTTCAAGTCTGGTATATGAAAGCATATTGCCAATCAGCTGGTGCATTCGTCTTCCCTGTCTCTTGATTACCTCAAGAGACTCGATGTAGTCTGCGGGCTCCCTTTCTTTCTCAAGGGAAAATTCTGTCTGTGCAAGAATTACTGAAACCGGTGTACAGAGCTCGTGTGAAGCATCTGAAGCAAAGCGCTTTTCCATTTCAAAGGAAGTCTCGAGCCTGTCTAACATCTTGTTGAAATTGGAAGAAAGGGCGGAAAGCTCGTCATTGCTACCGGTATCAGGTATTCTAAGTGAAAGATTATCCCCATCAGTGATGCTTGTGGTCGTTTCCTCTATTTTCTTTATCGGCCTCACTATTCCTCTTGCGGCAAGATAACCACACAAAAGAATGATGATGATGAGAAATGGGAGGAAGGCTGCCAGGTAGATGGCTATGTCAAAAAGCTGGGTTGAGGTATCCTTTAGCGGAGCAATTCCCCTTATCCAAAGCTCAGGAAAGCCCTCGCTTGCCAGTCTTCTATCATATATCAGGTAACTTCCGTTTGCTGTCCTATATGAAATGATGCGGGAGTCTTTGAGAGGCAGGTCCGTTATTTCCCTCATTATCGAGTTTTTCCCGTAAAGAAGGCTCCCATCAGCAGTATATAGCCCAAATTCCATAGAATTAAGTGTCATAAGGAAGTCATCATCTATCTGTAGGTAGCCTGTTTTATAGTGGATGAAAATATCGTCTGCATCAAACTCGCTTGCGGTTTCATATTCTGCTTCAGACAGCATTTTCAGTTTGTCAGTATTTTCTTCCACAGCACTTATGAAGTAATTTTTGGTAGTTCTTCTCATTACACTGTTACTTATAAAGAATACAAGAGTAGCTGTAAGTGACAGTATAAAAAATGTAGAGAGCAGAAACCAAAGTATAATCCTAAGTCTTATCGATAGTTTCAATTATTTTCCTCCCTGATGACATAGCCAGCACCACGCACCGTATGTATGAGTTTGGTAGGAAAGCCGTCATCTATTTTCTTTCTGAGGTATCTTATATACACGTCAATTACATTGGTACCGCCCTCATAATCATAATTCCATATATGATTCTCTATCTTTTCAGCTTAACACCTTTTCTTTATTGTAGAGCAGGTACTCAAGAAGCTGATATTCCTTGCTTGTGAGATTTATCTCGGTACCACCGCGTATAACCGTATGAGAAGACAGATTGAGGCTTAAGTCAGCTATGCTAAGGATATTCTCGGTAAGGCTATGCTTTTCACGGGTTAATACCCTTATCCTTGCGAGTAGCTCTTCAAATGAGAATGGCTTTACCAGATAGTCATTGGCACCGCTGTCAAGTCCTGTCACTCTATCCTCTATGGAATCCCTTGCAGTAAGGAAAAGCACAGGTGTATTCTTTTTTAGCTTCCTAAGCTCCTTTAATACGGCAAAGCCATCAGCATGCGGCATCATGATGTCCAGTATGGCGGCATCGTATTCGGTAAACTGTACATTGTCAATGGCCTCCCTGCCATCGAAGCAGCTGTCCACGCTAAAGCCCTCTTCTGTAAGCTTTTTTGTAACTACTTTGTTAAGGTCTTCTTCGTCTTCTGCGTATAATGCGCATATAGCCTCCTTATAAATGGGTATTTTTGCGGATATTTTTGAGTACTGGAGAAGCAAAGTTAAAGTAACATTTTATAATCAGTGAGTAAAACATCCCCTGTACCATTATAGTATATAAAGATTAAAATTACATTAGACAAAAATGGGAAAGTAGTGTAAGCTATGATTATTGATAAATTAATAAGAAAAAAATAAAGTGATTAATGACAGGTCTTAGTCACTTTATTTCAGCTTCTAAGTTCATATAAAGTGATATTAAATATGAGAGAACACTTTAATTATTATTCCATTTTATGATATACTTATCAAAAATTCAAAGAAAGGAAACACATTATGAATAAGAAAAGTTTTTAAAAGGGATAATAATGGGCATTGCCTTAGTTATTTTAGTTTTTCTTCCTTTTTCTCTTAATAACCGCATGGATTTGGGAGGTGAAACTTGAGCAAAATAGGCGAGAAGATTGTTAAGATATTTCTTAACCTTTTTGTCAGTAGTGGTGATTGCCTTAGCTATATTTGGCGCATGGAGCCTGTATCAGATGTTCCACGGGCCGGAGGCTGAGCTTGTGACAAACCCTGGGAAGAGACTGTTTGGGACAACTGAGAAAAGAATAGTTACCAAGGCAGAAGTAGAAACCAAGATATACGAGATAGGTGAATTATCCACATATTCAGGTGAATACAACATTAAAAAGACAGTTGATGAGTCGAGGTATATTTTTTGATGATATAAAAATTCCGGGAACAAAAATACCATTTCCCTTGAGTGTACAGGTAAGGTAAAGATAGGCTACAACATGTCTGATATAGAGGTAAGTGTTAACGACTCAACCATACATGTAAAGATACCAAAGGGAAATGTAATGAGCAATTACCTGATATGGGACAGCATAAAAAGCAGCGAAAAGAACAGTATATTCAATCCGATAAACTTTGAGCAGTATAGAAAGCTCATTAATGAGATTGAAGAGGAAGGCCTTAAAGAAGTGGAGGCAAAAGGTATATATACCAGAGCTGATGAGAATTTTAAGAGCATAATAAAAAGTATTTCTAGCTGAATTTAAGGACTACGATATTGAATTTACCTTTTGCTTATGATAGTTAAGCGTAATCGAAACAAAGTGACTAAGACTGTTCTTAGTCACTTTATTTTAGCTTTAAATATTCTTAAATCCGGTATAATTCGTTGAAATGTCCATTAACCTGTATACATCAAGATATGGCTGGAATTTCAACTCATTTTCCTGTATGTAACCAGTAAAATCCTTAAACAGTTCATTTGCCCTGTTAAAAATTCCCGCTGCTAAAGCTTGATAAGCGCCTTAACAAGCTTGTTTTAAATAGCTGTTGTGAAATGCAAGCAGCTCCCAGTGTACTGTAAAAACCGCTAGATGATTTTTACCCTTGTCAAAGGTAGGAAGGATGCCATTAGTACCTCTAAAATGCATATAAAAATCAGCATTTATAGACTTTGACACCCTGTCTCCCTTGTTATTAAAGTAATCAGGATGGCTAAGTGAGGACAATTCCATAAGGTGGCCATAGCTTCCTCATAAAATGCCCCATAAAAAGCCTCTGTAATAGTCAGTAACAAAGGTCTCAAAGTCATTACATAAGCCTGACAGAGCGTATCCCATCACATAGTTAGGCAGGCTGTTAGGGTGAAAAGCAACAGAAGCTCCTGGCAGCTGATGTATCCGTTTAGCCCTAAAGCCGGTAATTTCATAATATCGTTAAATAGGATTTTTTGATATATGATAGTAGCCAAAATCGCCGTAATGAGCCCTGCCAAGAGGATAGTCATAAACGAAACTGTCTTCGCTAAACTTCTTCTGCCAGGCAAACAAGAAATTCAGGTTCTCTTCTATATTGACAGGAAGTGAGATATGATTCTTCTTAAATTCCGGGATTGCTTTTATTCTCGGTATTCTCAGGGTAGCTCTCCTCAAAGGTTCTGCTTATAGGAGCAAACATAAGGGTGAAACGGTTAGGGTTCCTTAGCTTTTCTCTGATAGGAGGCCATAAAAGCTCCTGATAGAGCAAAAATACTATATGAGTCTTCAAATCATTTTCACTAAGCTTCTCATCAATCCTATTAAGAATGGTTACATACTGGTCGGATAAGCTCTCCTTCTCGCAGTTTTCGCATTCGCAGATATTGTTGAAGGCATCAGCCAGCCAAAAATGCACATAGTCAGCCTCCTTATTGTTGATAGCATAATCTAATACAAGGTCAGCCAGCTTATCTATAACCTTTTCATTGGAATAGCATAGGGTTTGTATTGGTTTGGAACGCCGTGGAACAGCTCTCTTTTGCCATTTATCATTGCAAAAAAACTACTATCTGCCTCACCGTCTGTACTCTGTGTATCCCAGCCAAGAGCAGGTAAGCCTATGGCATTAGCAGTCCAGCCATGCCCTACTGTATGAAGGAGCATATCTCTTTTCTTTATTTCTTTAAATATCTTCTCGGTGTACTCCGCAGCAGTATCTAAACTAAATTCTTCAGGCTTAAGATGGGGATTATTTTGGTGCTTATACCAGCGCTCCATAAAAGTAAAAAGGAAGCTTAAACTGACTGAAAAAGCAGTTGTAGCCAAGCTTTTGGCATCCATTCCCACAGTGGCTAAAAATATTCTCCAAGGGATGAAGCACCTTCTATGCATATACCTCTGTGCCTATATGGATAAATGTGGCTCTTCGTCAAGGTAAGCTCCCTGCAAAGATATGATATCCGGGATTATTTCACTTTCTTTAACAGGGGTGAGGAATCTAAAACCGATTCTGTATAAAAAGTGATATACGGCAAGTAATGAACTTCATCGTTGTTGCCGATTATCTCGCCTTTTCCGCTTGCTATATCTATCTTAAATGCATCATCTAAAAGGCTGTCCTTCACAGGGCAATAGCCTTATCTGTCTTAATGTTTATTTCTATCTTATCAAGTTCGTTAGAAGAAAGGCTTAATCTTAAAAGATAGGATGAAAGTTCGGTTTTAGCGTAGTTAAGCGTGGTTGTAGGGTTTGTGATAGTTATCTTCATTGTAAGCTCCTTTTTGATTATTAAAGCGTTTATAATAATAGTATACATGTAATTTGAAAATAGTACACTTATATTTATTAACAAAGCCTAAATGGGGGTGTTCAGTTGCAATTGTTTTATAAAGAGAAACTATAGAATATGAATAATTACAGACACAATATAAATAATAAAAATAAATATGTTTACAAAATACAATTAAATGTGCTATATTGTAAATAAGTTACGCGAGTAATCATAGAATATATAACCAAGTGGGGGAGGTGACAATGTGACGTCAACAAGAAAAGATGTTGCCAAAATGGCAGGGGTTTCAGTTGCAACGGTGTCAAATGTTATCAATAAAACCAAACAGGTTACTCCTAAGGTTAAAAGAAAAGTCGAGATGGCAATAAAAGAATTGAATTATTCTCCTAATCTTGTTGCCCGTAGCTTGTCTACTCGCAGGACACAAGCATGTGGCAATGCTTGTAAATAATTTAAGAAATCCATACTATACTGAGATGCTCGCAGGAGCACAGTCAGTAGCAAGTAAAAAGGATATATTGTTTCTATTGTTATGGTTGACTATGCGGATTCTCAGGAAAATTTAAAACTTACATCTCGAGGTCTTGATGGAGTGATAGTAGCGACAATACAAACAAATAAGACAGTAGAATTGTTAGGTGACAGGATTCCATGTGTTAAATTAGGTGATAATCTCCATTGCAGCTATAAGGATGGAATATTTGAGGGCAGTTAAAACATTGAAGGACTATGGACACAGAGATATTGCATTTTAAGTGGGTTACGTATTGGGGACAATAATGAGAGATATCGTTATTTAGTGGAGGCATTAAGGTTCTATGATTTGCCTATTAATAAAAATAATGATAGATGGAAATAGGTACATGAAAAGACAAATGAAGGTGCTGGAGCCAGTGCCTTGCTTGAGTTGCTTAGTAGAAAAGAACCATTTACAGCTGTATTTGCCATAAATGATCTTATGGCTTTTTGGAGCAATAGAGTGTATTGCACAAAGAAGGTTACAAGATACCTGATGATATTTCTGTAATTGGCTGTGATAATTTGGAGATTGGCAGATATTTTTTTACCATCCTTATCAACACTTGATGTTTCAACATTTCGAAAATTGGAAAATACCTAATGAAAGAACTTATTTCAAAAATTGAAAATAAGAATTCAGTAAGAAAAGAGCTTGTTTCATCTTACATCGGGAGAAAAGCGTGGGGAGATGTAGGAACATTGTTGTATAAAACAATAGTTTTGTATAATTTAAAACTTTAGTTACTCGGGTAACTAAATATCATTTAGAATATTATTTCTCGTAAGAGAAGTGATAAATACTTAAAACCTTTTTCACAATGGGGAGTTGAAGGAGGAATACTATGAAAATGAAAAACTCTTTGCATTAACAATGTCGGCAGCTATGTTATTAAATCTTGCTGCCTGCGGAACTAAGTCTACAGATAATGGAAAATCTGTAGTAAAAAAATGCTTCTAAGCAAGAAGCAAGTGTATCTGCTTCAAATGATAAGTCATCGTCAGTATCAAGTAGTACTAACGATAAAGAATCAGATACAATAACAATTTGTACAACCAATGATCCTGGTAAACAGGCTGCTTGGACAGCGGTAGCAGAAGCTTATATGAAAATACATCCTGAGATAAAGGTTGTTGTAGACCTAAAAGCTTCAGAAAACTACGATCAATGGGTGCAGACAGAATTTACATCAAGTTCACCAACAGCAGACATTGTAAACATTAACTTAGCTGGAGATACTAATAAAGGCAAGTCGATTAACTACATGGAGTACTTCGATAATAAGAGTCCGTATTCTGATGGAACTTGGGGAGAACAGTTTAATGTGTCTAAACAGAAAGTAAACATGGCAGATAATACAATGGATGCACTATGCCTTGATACTGTTCAGGTTATTTGGCTTTATAATGCAGATATATTTAAGAAAGCTGGTGCTAAGCCTCCCTAAAACTTGGGATGAGCTAATTGAGGCTTGTAAAAAAATTCAGGCTAAAGGATATCAACCAATAGCCTGTGACGGGGACTATAACAGTTTTTATGCACTTACAATGGGTTGGCTTGCACAGATATATCATGATCAAACAAATAGAAGTGAAGTAAATATCACAAGGGCAAAGGAAGGCGACTATTGCTACGATCCTGATGTTGATGGAAAATGGAAATATAATCCTTCTGATCCTAATAATGATGATCCTGACCGTTTGACACAGAATCCGGTACGAGCATTTGCTTCAATTAAAGATGGAACAAGAAGTGGTAACACTGATGGATTTAAGGCTGTGTGGAAGAATCTTGCAAAAGTATATCCTAAGTATGCAGGTGGCAATTCTTTCTTTGGTACAAACTTCAATGGGTCAAAGGCGTTATTTTATCAGGGTAAGGCAGCTATGATGGTAAATGTTGCTTCTGGAATTGTAGAATTTAACAATGATATGAAGACACTTGACTCAGGTAAAGATGTCCAAGATTCAGAGGGGAAAGTAATTAATAATATTAAAAAGTTCAAATTAGGCACATTTAATATGCCTTCTATGGAAGGAAAAGAATTTGGAAGCAGAGGCAAGGACAATTGAGGTTGCTAACGGATTTATAGGATGTATCTCAAAAGGACAGGCTCATGATGACAAGGTAGTTGACTTCCTTATGTACTTTTCATCAAGTGATGGACAGAGTGCATATATTGATGCAGGTCTTGATAATGGAATGGTTCCTGCAGGGTCAAAGCCTTGTATATAATGTGAAATATCCGGAAGAAATCCAGAGTGCATTTGATTCTCTTGAACTTATAGGTAATGTTCAAAAAGACTTTAATAATCAGTTAGCTAGAGGTATAGGGTGAGTCTGCTGATAATTTCCGTAATTTTACGAATATAGTTATGACTACTTAACCGGTAAAATTGACATTAACACTCGGCAAAAGAAACATCAGGATAATATTATGAGTCATTTTGACAAGGCTATGACAGAAAAAGGGCGTAGGCAAGAATGACTAGCACATCCACAGAACAAACCAACAGGCAATTAAATAGAAAAGTAGTTTTGTAATAGGCTAAAAACATATACAAACGGCGGAGAAACAACGGATTTTCTGCCGTGTTTTAACTAGCAGATAAAGGAGAAATGGGAGTATGAAGGATAAATTTTTAAAAAAATAATATTATCCTCATTTTTGTAGCAGTATTATGTTTAGTGGTTGGAGCAATTATGCTAGTTGGACGGGGATATTTTTAAGAGTAAGACCCGTGGAATTGAAGACAGTAATATTATTACAGGTGCTCAGAATGGTTGCATTGCATATGACGCAGTGAATGATGTCTTAATGCTCAGGACACAGAACAATGAGGCAGTTGCGTTTAAAAATGGAAAGGAAATATGGAGATACACCGCAAATGGTGCGTATAGAGAGTTTGTCATAGATGCAAATGAAAGAAAAGTATATGCAGGAATGAAGACAATCATATATGTATATAACTTATTAGATGGTACTCTTATAAAGGATATTAACACTAAGCGTAGAATTGTTGCGATGGATATTTCAAAAAGATGGAATGATAGCTGTAGCGACAAGTACGAGAGCAACCAAAGCTAATGTTATTATATATGATAATACTGGGAAAGAGATATTAAACAATAATTATAAAAATTAAAATTAATGGTATTGAATTCACGGAAGCTGGTAAGAATGTAATCATTGGCAATAATGAGGGGTGAGCTTATAAAACTGGATCTTAAAGGCAATGAAATAAACATGTTCAGAACCGGATATACTGTACTCCAGATGATAAAATATGGAGAAAATCATCTTGTTGTTTGTAAGAATGGAGGATATTTTGGCTTTGATGATGATTTAAATATTGTTAGACAAGGAATAATTAGTAATGAAGCTCAAGCTATTGTTAATAGTATTGGAACTGATGAAAGTGGTAAATATATTGTAATAGGTTCAAAAGAGGGCTACGTTTATATATTAGATGAAAAACAATAAACAGGTTTATGTAGAAAATACAAATGCAACTGTCAATGCGTTTACGCCTTATGGTGATAACATTTATATGGTAGGAGCACATAAATCTGTACAAATAATACCAGTCGATAACTTAGGCAATATACAAAAATATTTGGCGTTAGTAAGTGTGCTTCTGTATATAGGTATATTGTTTTTGGCGTAGGTATTTTTCCTATTTCTGTTATCTGTACCTACGATAAGAGTAAAAATTTGTAGAACCGGAAGGCTGATATGGAAGAATAAAATTGCTTATATCCTTTTTGTTTCCTGCATTTATGCTGATATGGTTTTTCAATTATAGAGGTATATTAACGGCATTTATCAGGGCATTTACAAATTGGTCTACTACCAATAATACGGTAGCAAAAATGGATTTTATCGGGCTTGATAATTTTCAAAGGATGTTTAGTGAAGGTTATTTTCTAACAGGAATATTTAATTTAGGCTTAATTATCCTAACAGGAATAATAAAGACGCTGACGATGCCTCTCATAACAGCTTGGCTTGTGTACGTCATAAAAGGTGGAAGAAAGAAGTATATATATAGATTTTTATTTGTTCTGCCTGTTGTTGTTCCCGGAGTAGTAATGGCAATGACTTGGCAAAAGATATATGACCCTAATATAGGGCTATTAAATGAAATATTGGGAGTTATTGGATTTTTCAGGACTACAACAGGTATGGCTGGGAAATTCCAATACAGCTATTTGGGCTATTATATTTATGGGATTTCCATTTATATCAGCAATGGCATTTTTGGTGTATTATGGTGGGTTTATAAATATTGGAAAAGAAGTAGAAGAATCTGCGAGAGTGGATGGAGCAAACAGACACCAGATATTCTGGAAAAATACAGCTCTCCCATTAATTAGGCCACAGATTAGTATTATGATAACTTTAACCTTGATAGGTGTAATGCAAGACTTTAATAATATATACATTATGACTGGAGGAGGTCCTGGTACATCGACCTATGTTCCTGCTTTGGAATTATACTTAAATGTTGCCCAATTTGGTAGATACGGCTATGCCTGTGCGCTAGGCGTTGTACTATTCGTATTTACAATGATAATTACTTTGATTAATTTACGTGTATCAAGGAATGACAGGGGGTGTAGAGATATGAGTAAAAAGAAATCAAATTTCGTTTTTCAAGCCACAATAACCCCTATTATTATTTTGCTTATTATACTATCTTTTTATACCAATCGCACTAATGATTATGTTGTCCTTCAAGACAAATACTGAGGTATATAATGATTTCTTTGCATTACCTAAGAGTTTTAATTGGGGTAACTATACGGATGCTCTCAGTCTCTTGGGGCAAAATATGTTTAATACAGTCGCATTAGTTACAATATCAGTAATTCTTACTCTAATATTATCTTCAGTAGGGGGATATGTTTTTTGCGAGAATGAATTTTTCCCGGGAATAAGATATTATACATAGTTACTGATATCGTTGCTGATGATTCCAGGAATTCTGTATCTTGCACCTAATTATGCCTTGGTGCAGCAATATGGGATATTTAATACCTGGTGGGCTCTGATTTTACCTTGGATTGCCGGTGGTCAGGTACTAGGTATAATTCTGTGTAGGAATTCGATAGAATCATTACCGGTTGATTTATTTGAATCAGCAAAGTTGGAAGGATGTGGTGAAATTAGGACGCTTTTTATATTACAATTCCTCTTATTAAGCCAATTCTCTCTACAGTAGCGGTGCTTAAATTAGTAGACTATTATAATGATTTTATTTGGCCTATGATGGTTATAGAATCAAATACAAAACAGGTAATCACCGTTGCTGTACGTGTATTTGCGGCGTCACAGTCATCAGGCGGAGGAAAAAAATCGGCCCAATGTTTGCAGGATATGTAATAGCAACAATTCCTGTATTTATTCTATTTTTTTATTTACATCCAGGCTTTACATGGAAGGAATGACAGCAGGAGCAATAAAAGGATAACTTTTGAAAGGTAAAAAAACTATGTTAATTATAAATTTAAGGACAAATCATTTTGAAAAATCCTGTAGGATATCACGTTTCACCACTAACTTTTTCGTGGAATGTAGAAGATGCTAGGGGAACAAAAACTGTTGAAGCACGAGTACAGATTGCTGAGGACATAACCTTTAAGACAGTTGTATGGGATAGTGGTTCAAGAGATAATATAGACAGTAAGTCGTTTATGCCACTTTTTCACCAAAACCAGAAACAAGATACTATTGGAAGGTATTTATAACTGATGATGTTGGTGAAAGCGCAACTAGCGATCCGGCATATTTTGAAACAGCTCCTGAAAAGATTAAAGGAAAGTGGATAACAGCACCCTTTGAAAAATGTTCTCATGGGATATATAGGAGAACGTTTGAACTTTCATCAGAAGAAGACATAAAGAAAGCCAGACTTTATATATCAGGACTTGGCTTGTATGAAGCATACTTAAATGGTGAGAAGATTGGTAATGAGTTTCTGTCTCCTTTTTATAATGATTATAACTATTGGATACAATATCAAACCTATGATATTACAAATATGTTAAAGGCTGGTTCAAACGAATTAAAAAGTTATGCTGGGAAATGGCTGGTATAAAAGGCCGTTTTCGGCTTTATTGACAATTTGGACAGACTTTATGGAGACATGCAAATAATGATATGCCAACTTACTGTAGACTTCAAAAACGGTAATCAAATATCAATATCTTCAGATGAAAACTTTGAGTGTCAGAAGTCTCCTATATTGGAAAGCAGTATATATGATGGAGAGGTATATGATGCAAACTTAGAACCTATTGAAGAAAAGTGGATGCCTGCTATATTAGCAGATGATGAGATGCAAAAAAACTTTCTGAAAAAAACTTGCTCCTCGTTATAGTCTCCCTTTGATTATTCATGAAGAACTAAAACCTAAAGATATTATCAATACCCCAGCAGGAGAGGTGGTATTGGACTTTGGGCAGAATATCACAGGGTTATTCTACTTTACTTGCAATGAACCTAAAGGCACACATATAAAGCTGCAAATGGGTGAGATTCTTCAAAATGGCAATTTTTATAATGAGAATCTTAGAACCGCAAAAGAGGAATTTGTATATATTTCCAACGGAAATATTTGTAAAATAGACCACATTTTACATTTTATGGTTTTCGATATATGAAGGTTGAGGATTAAAAACATAGAACTGGCAGACATTACTGCGACAGCTTTATATTCAAATATGAAAGAGACAGGTCATATAGAAACATCTAACACAAAGGTAAATAGGTTATTTTTAAATGCATTGTGGGGACAAAAGGGTAACTTCCTTGATGTTCCAACGGATTGCCCTCAGCGAGATGAGAGAATGGGGTGGACAGGAGACGCTCAGGTATTCTCAGCAACGGCATCGTTTAATATGTATACACCTGCGTTTTATAGAAAAATATCTACATGATATGTGTTATGAACAGAAAAAGCTTGAGAGGGGCAGTACCTCACGTTGTTCCGGATATTCTGGATCAAATTAATGTCGTACTAAGAGATACGCAAAGGGCAAAGGAACTTGGAATTCAAACCAGCAAGGAAAATAATGGAAGCGGAGTTGCTCATGCTGACAAAGGTGAAGATGTAAAAAGTGAGGAATTATCTCATGGTGATGTAAACGAAGGAACTGAAGAAGTTGAAATGGCTGCAGGCTCTTGTGCCTGGGAGATGCTGCTACGATTATACCTTGGACAATCTATAACTTTTTTTGGTGACAGAGCTTTACTTGAAGAACAATATCAAAATATGAAGCTTTGGGTTGATTATATTCGAATGATTGACGAAACAAAGTGTGGAAGTGGATATCTGTGGACTCATGGATTCCATTATGGAGACTGGCTTGCCTTGGACAATTTTCACAAAGATACCTGTATTGGTGCAACTGATGTTTACTACGTGGCAAGCTGTTTTTTTATTTGTATTCTGCAGAACTAACTGCAAAAGCAGCCGCTATACTTAATAAAAATAATGATTTTAAGCATTATACCGATTTAGCTAATAGAGTCAGGAAAGCTCTGTGTCAAGAATATTTTTACTGAAACAGGAAGGCTCGCATTAGACACACAGACAGCTCTTGTGCTTGCACTTAAGTTTAATGTTGTTCCGGATAAATTTAAGGAAAGGACAATAGCTACACTGAAAAGGAAATTGGATGAAGAGAATATACATCATACTACGGGATTTGTAGGAACCCCATATTTATGCCCGGTGCTATCCGACAACGGTCTTGCTGAGTATGCTTACACACTGCTTCTTAACGAAGACTATCCAAGCTGGCTTTATGAAGTAAATATGGGTGCTACTACTATTTGGGAGAGATGGAATTCAGTTCTTCCTGATGGAAGTATAAGCGATACAGGGATGAATAGCTTAAATCACTATGCATATGGCTCTATTGTTGAGTGGATGTACAGATATATGTGCGGAATCAATCCAAGTGAGGAAAAATGCAGGATTTAAAGAATTTATAATTAAACCATATGTAGATAATCGTTTTGAATATGCCACCGCAGAGTACTACTCAGTTTATGGACTAATTAAAAGTGGATGGAAGAAGGTAAAGAACGGATGGAAATTTAATATTACTGTTCCGTTTGATGCAAAAAGCATTATTTATCATTGAGGATCGTTTGACAGGAGCAGTGAGTGTTGAAGCTAAAGGTGAAAATGAAATAATAGAAAAACGATTAGGCGAAAGAAGAGAAGCAGTTCTTTATCCGGGAAGTTACGAGATTATAGTTAAGGATTTTTAAAAGAATTGAAACTAGCATCTGCCTTTTTACGTACCTGTAAAATACCTGTAATTACAATGGAAATCGCCTCTTTTCTTATTGAATTTGTGAAAAATAAAGTGTAAAATAAAAGCGATGAGAATAGATTATAAAACACTTTTATTGTGATTTTCAATCAATATACATTGATACCTGGAGGAAAATGTTGGATATAATAAAAAGACACAGGGATTTCATTCAAAATCAAGTCTTAAAGATGGAATGGCTGGATGAGCTGATAGGAAAGGGCTTATCAGCAGTTGGAGTTGATATGGAGAGCAGAGTAGGAGGGAGTGTTCAGTTTTTTTCCTCTACGATGTAACGAAGATTACACTTTTACTCTGTGTGCTTATATTTACTATTTCCTTCATCCAGAGCTTCTTCCCGCCGGAGAGAACCAAGAAAATACTGGGGAACATAGAGGAATATGGGCAAATGTATTAGCCGCCTTACTTGGTACTGTAACCCCTTTTTGCTCCTGCTCGTCCATTCCTTTATTCATTGGATTTACAAGTGCAGGCTTACCGATAGGGAGTGACATTTTCCTTCCTCATATCCTCACCTATGGTTGACCTGGGCTCTTTAATTCTGCTTATGAGTGTATTTGGAGCAAAAACAGCCCTGCTTTTATGTCATACTTGGACTTATAATAGCAGTGATTGGTGGACTTATTATCGATAAAATGAAGATGGAAGACTATATAGAAGAATATATCAAAAAAGCGGGAAATGTGAACTCTGTAAGCCTGGGGCTAAATGTAAAGGATAGACTCGATTTTGCAGGTGAACAGGTCTGTTCCACACTTAAGAAGGTATTTCCATACATATTGGCAGGAGTCGGTATAGGAGCTGTCATTCACAACTGGATACCGGAGTCCTTTATAGTAACTGTGCTTGGAAGTAAAAATGCTTTCTCTGTAATACTGGCTACTTTGGTTGGAATTCCAATGTATGCGGATATATTTGGAACCATACCTGTTGCAGAAGCACTATATACCAAAGGAGCAGAGCTCGGTACGGTATTATCATTTATGATGGCAGTTACTACCTTATCGCTTCCATCGCTGATTATGCTTAGAAAAGCCATTAAACCAAGACTGCTAGCCTTGTTTGTAGGGATATGTACAGTAGGTATTATTATAACGGGATATCTATTTAATTATATTTTTTGACATAATATAATCTCTCGGAATCCTGAGTGATTATGGTCAGTGTAGTTGACGATGGACATTGAAAAGTGAATATTATCCGAAAAAAATGAAAAGGAATAAAAATAAGCATGAGAAACAAACATAGCTTTCACTATGTTCCAAAATATGGTATTATAGTCAATAGGATTATGCCACTTCTAAAATCAACTTTTGTAGGGTGGATTCAAGGGCAAATCCCAAGCATCAAGATGCTGTAGCATCATGATGTGATAGAGGCGGCAGTACCACATTTTAGTAGAGCGGTGTCTGCCGTCTTCTAATTTGAAGTCTAATTTCTCACGCTTATTGGAACGCTCTACAGAAGTTCTTGCATTAAATTCCTTTTTCCATTCCGCACTGTCACGAGGTGGTATGTTAATCAGTCTTGGGTTGTCCTTCATGGCAAGATGCACTGTTCTGCCATATTTTGAATCAGAGCAGGGATGTTCACAGGAACAGCCGTATTTTCTGCTTGCAAGTGGGCATCTAAATTTTACACGACGATTAGATGGTTCACAACCATCATGGTTCATACGATACCCTTCTTTACAGACAGGGACACCATCTTTACCGATGGTAAAGTCGTTTTTGTATTTAACTTTGATACCACGTTTTTCATTCAAATCAATGAAAGGCGTGATGTTTTCCTGTTTACAGTACTCGTAGATAGGCATTGCATCATGGGCAGAATCTAAAAGGAGCTTTGTAACGATGAAATCAGGAAGAAGGGATTTCATTCTGAAAAATGTTTCTAAAAATCCATGAGAATCATGTTTGGAAGCAGGATTTAATAAAGGAAAAACAGGCAGGTCGCTTTCAGAATCGGATGCAACCAGCATATATAAATCATATCCATGATACCAACAGTCTCTGGAAGAATCCCATCCGATATCGCAGTCCGGTTGGGGAAAAGTATCTGTCACAGCTGCATTCGGAAATACCCTTTTTGCGACAGTAACAAATACGGCTGCTTCTCATTCTGTGAGAGGTAACAACAGGAGTGCCGTCACCTGCTACAGATAAAGAATCAGCATTGATTAGTCTTTTAGAGACAGACACATCAAGAAACTGCTTTTTATAAATTTGAAGCAGCGAATGATAAGGCTGCTGTTCAGGAATAAAAAGTAGTGGTCAAGCCTAGTAATCAGCTGGTCAACGGTTACTTTTTTTCAACAGATGCAGCTTTTGCACCTTTTGCTTTGTGGTTTATTTACCTTCGCTTTTACGGGATGAATCCTGGGAGAAAGATTATTATCTTTAGAATCCCATAAGCGGTTAAAAAAATCATAAAAAGTACCGACACCCGGTGTATTTCTACTTGAAACCGCTGAGTATTGCGTACAAAGGATTGATTTTAAGTTGAGCGATCCCAATCGGTTATGGAAGTAACCTTAAAATCAATGGATAAAAGATAAGAGCGTTGCATAGATGAAGGTGTTCTTGGAGCCGGACCGAATTTAGAGTATTTATCACGTATGAATTCATCAGTGTAAGATAAATCCAAAGTCCAAAAACGTTCAATGATATCCCATGTAGAGCGGGCAATTGCATCCGGGTTAGGGATAATATTTACGAAGATTTTTAACAACAAAGTTTTTGGTAGTCGGCATGAGCTGCCGCAGTTAACAGGTAACATAAAATCGCCTCCAATCGAAAAAAATATGTCTTATAAATAAGGGCGCGTAGCGCCGCATTTTTCGATGGATTTGTCAAAGTGTTTTTGGCAAAAAGTGGGGGATTTTTAATAAAAAGGAATCTGAAAGCCTTATATTTACTGGCTTAGAGATTCCGAGATTATTAATTTTAATAGGAGGTAGTATGGAAAAGAAAGATTTATATGTACTTACGGGCTTTCTTGGTGCGGGAAAGACATCATTTTTGCTGAATATTCTTGATAATGTTAAGGATAAGAAAATAGGAATTATTCAAAATGAATTCGGTAAAATAAATGTAGACGGTGAAATAATCAGGAGAAATGGAATAGAAATGACTGAAATAAGTCGAGGCTCTATCTTCTGCTCCTGTCTAAAGCTTTCTTTTGTACAGGCACTTGCTGAAATGAGTACAAAAAGACCTTGACTATGTCTTTGTAGAAAGTTCAGGACCAGCCGATCCGTCTAATATTGATGAAATCCTCGGAGCTGTAGGGGTAATGGCGGGAGATAATTACATCTTTAAGGGGTTATCTGCCTTGTTGACGGAGTGAATTTTAAGAATCAGATAAAGGATGTGGAAACTGTAGACAGGCAGCTTGCCCACTGTAATCTGGCAGTAATCAATAAAGTGGATAAGCTTGACTTATCAGAGCTTGAAGAGGTGAAGAAGCTGGTACGCGAGGTTAATCCTGTATGTGATATAATCACAGCTTCCTTTGGTAAAACTGACCTCTCATTTATGAATGAAGATTTAACTGTGAGAAAATGGGCAGAGTCCGAAGATAGCCTAAATACACCGGATAACAAGCCTAAGACTATATCTTTAGAAACCCTTGAAGTGGTGTCTAAAGAGATATTGATGACATTTCTTAAGAAGGTGCTTCCATCCTGCTACAGGGTTAAGGGATTTTTAAGTTAGATGAAGGCTGGCAGCAGGTAGATGTGGTGGAAGAATTGATTGACTTCAAGCCTTCTGGCGAGCGTGAAAAATCAGAACTTGTATTTTTTATCAAAAACAGGACCACAGGTTATCCGCACAATCGACAGTGCCTGGAAAGAAATTGTGGATAAACCCTATGAAATTAAGGAATTGAGGTAAATATGGAGATTAAGGTAATTGGTGAAGGCTGTGAAAAATGTGACAAACTCTATGGAAACACCTCTTAGCTATAGAGGAGTTAGGATTGGATGCAAAGATTGAAAAAGGTAGAGGATTTGATGGATATAGTGAGGCTCGGCATTATGACCACTCCTTCGGTTATGGTGGATGGGAAGCTGATTATAAGCGGAAGAGTACCAAAGGTGAAGGATATTGTGAAGCTGCTAAATTGAAATAAGGGGATGAAAATAGATGATGATTAGGGTGCTTAAAACCCCTTCAGAAAGGAAAACTTAATGAAACCATTTGAGAACTTTGACTTTTCTCACTTTTGGGATGATGATGAATACTCACTTGAGGAATATGTCGGCAAAGAGCCTACTGATGAGGAAATAAAGGAAGTTGAAAATGAACTTGGCTACAAGCTTCCGCAGTCATATATAGAGCTTGTTAAAATACATAACGGCGGTACCCCTTATGCGACCTTGTTTAGCAATGGCAAGTATGCAGTGTATATCACAGGCATCTACGGCACTGATAAGGAGAAGATGAATTCTCTTTGTGGTGAGATGGGTAATGAGCTTTGGATTAATGAATGGGGTTATCCTAATATAGGTGTTGCAGTGGCTGATACTATCTCAGGCGGCCATCACATGGTGTTCCTCGACTATAGGGAGTGTGGAAAAGAGGGAGAGCCTAAGGTAGTGCTTATTGACCAGGAGGATGATTTTAAGATACATCCACTTGCGGATAATTTTGAAGAATTTATAAAAGGACTGACTATTACCCAGCAAGAGATTACCAAGGAAGAATTTGCACAGTACAGTGATGAAATAAAAGAAAGGGTAATCTACAACTTAAGTGATGAGGGCGATACTGAGAGCGTTATAGAATTTCTTACTTTTACAGGAGTAGAGAACTTAAATACTACGCTAAAAGGACAACTAGCCAGAGCCTACAATAATAACGACCAGATAGAAGAGGCCATGAAGGTGCTTGATATGATTCCTGAAGAGGAAAGAGATGCTCTTTGGTATTACCGCTACGGCTGCTCTTATTCAGTCCTATCAGCAAACAATAATTACATGGTAGAGGAAGACATCTTAAATTCACTTGCCATGCTTGAGAAGGCTATGGGGCTTGCAAAGGATGATAAGGTTATTGAATATTGTATTGAAATTGTAGATTTTCATGGGTTTAAGGGGATACTTGAAGCTAATAAAGAGAAATTCCCGCTTGTTTACAAGCATTATAAAGAGCAGGAAGCTAAGCTGTTTGATTCAGAGCCAGATAATTCAAGCAGTGGAAAAACCTACGCCAAAATCACTGTAGCAGATATTGAAAATATGGATGAAATCTGGGGTGTCTTAGATCCAATTTACTGGACTGTTGATATATACGGAACACACGAGAATTATCTTAAGTCTGCTGAGGGCTTTACCTTGGAGCAGAGATACTTAAATGCAGTATCTTGGTACTTTATAGAAGTAAACAACGGAGGGCACCAGCAGTTTTTGGACAATTCTACAGGTATAGTCTGGGAAGATGCCTTAAATGGACTAAGAGCCTTCGATATGGGTATCTTTGCTGATAATTTTAAGAGGGTGATTGATGCCTTTGGAGGTAAGATTCCGTTTGACAGGGAAGAGCGCTGGAAGGCAATGGAAGAGTTTGATGAGAGCTTTGATGAGCTTCTGGAGGAGGCAGACAGCTTTTGTATATGATACCTATGATTATGATAGTGAGTATGAGGTAAACTATGTAAAATCCCACCCTGAGAAGTTTGTATATGAGGGGTATTATAATAAGATGGTGTAGTAAGTTGAAAAAAATATTAGGAAATATGATAAAGGTCGGACTTATGGAGTCTGACCTTTTTGATAGGATTACTTTTATTTATAGCAAATAGCTATAAATAAATATCGGGAATAGACATTTTTCAATTGGACGACATTACTGCACAATATACTATAACTATATGCATTTTAATATGTAAAACTTTGACAACGGTATAGGTGTCAAAAGTGAAAAAACGATTCAGGCTTACTTTGAAGAAATGAAGCTGAAGTAAGCCTGTATTAAATGGAGTCAAAAACTAAATCTGAACGGAGGTAGCAATGAAAAAGATTAGGGGCTTGGTACTAATTCTTATCGTCTTTAGTGTATTTCTTTTCGACTTTCTCGACTGCTAGTGGAGCGAAGCTTACAAAGAAGACCGTAAGAAGGATGTCACAAACTGAGGGGAAGGTGGAGCTTACTTTATTTCAGCCGCAGGATGAGACTAGCAGCTATTTCAAAGTAATAGCAGTTGATAAGGCGGGCAAACGCTATTCTTTTAAGTCAGGTGAGGATTATATGGGTATGCCTCTAAGGTATACGAATCTTCCTTACGGTTCATATACCTTAGAGGCCGAAGATAAGGACATGTTCATCTATGAGCCTGAGATTGAAGTTAATTCGGCTTTACTTAAAAAGGATCTCTATGCTTATGAAAGAGCATCGCTTAAGATTGTCTCTCACGGCTATGACAAGGGAGAGCCTGAATATTCTATCTATGTATCTGAAATGGATTCTTCCTTGGCATACAAGAGGCTGTATTTTAAGCCTGAACTGGTTCCAAGAATAAACGGAGTAAAGGTTAGGCTTACAGATTATGACAAGGAAAAACTATGTAGCAAAAAGAGGTTGAAAAGGCAGTAAATATTAAGTCTAAACAGGCTGTAGTGGGCTTTAATTTTGCAAAGAAACAAAATATAGTCAAGGTCTCTTCCTTTGATAAACAAAAGGTCTCTGTGAAACTAAGCAAGGCAGAGATAATCAAAAGACTTCCTGCAAAGGGAAAGCTAACACTTGAAGATGGGAGTGAAAGAGAAGTAAATATAACCTGGAATACAGCTGACTTTGCTGAGAATAAAGAGGGGGCTGTAAAGTTTAAGGAAGCTATCCTGCTCAAAGTGACCTAAAAAAATGTGATGGAATTTGAGATAGAGGTAGACCGCCTTGGAGAAAAACAGCAGCGAAATCCTCATTGAGTCAGTAGACAAAGTAGGGCAGATAGATGTAAAGTTTGGGACTACAAAGGAGGAGCTTGCCAGCCTTCTTCCTAAGACTATCCTAGTTAAACTTAGTAATAAAAAGAAAAGATAGAAGTGCATGTTTTGTGGGAGCTTGGTACCTATGAAGCTGAAAAACCAGGTATCTATACCCTAAAAAGGAAGCTATACCATTGAAGGCGTAGATGATTATCCGAAGTAAAAGGTAGATGTACGTGTAAAGGAGAAGGAAATTCCACTTACTGAGGATGACTTTGTATTTATAAAGAAAGACGGACGAGTCATACTTAAAGACACAAAACCAAGTGGCAAAGATAAGGTTAAAAATCAAAGAAGTTAGCCGTACCTGGTACCTATAAAGGAGAACCGGTAGTAGAGATAGGCTCTGCGTGCTCTGCCAGTGGCTTGACTTTGAAGAACTTGAAATACCTGATACAGTTGAAGTCATTGACTTCAAAAGCCTTTTAGCTATAACAGGCTTACTTCTTTGGTAATACCTGACTCTGTCCGCCAAATCGGTGCGTTTGCATTTTCAGCAAGACCTGATAAGAAAGAGCCAAGGATTAAAGAAGTAAAAATGTCTAAGAATATCGAGAAGATTGATGAAGGCGCTTTTTGGCTGGGCAGGCTTTAGTGAAATCAAAGTCCCTGCTACCCTAAAGGAGCTACATAAGGAGGCATTTTATAGGACAAACGGACACAAGGATACGAAAAAGGTCCACGTCTATGTCGATGGATTTACAAATCCTAATAACCCTAAAAAGACGGCGTAACTCACATAATTAATCCTGCAAAGGTCAGCTTTGAGTACAGATATAAAGGGGCAGATAGTTGGCACCACAAAGCCATCCCTATCAGTATAAGGATAAATATTATCACATAAATGAAGAGGCGAGAGTTTTGCCCGAGGGCATACCGTCAGACTATGAGCTTAATGCAACAGAAGTAAGTGTTGTACCGGATGCAAAGGAATATGTGAAGGTTATAGACCTGGTTAAACAGGGCGAGAAACTTGTAGTCAGGGAAATCATACATCAGTTTAAGGATATTCAGGTTGCATATGGAACAGACAAAGACACACTTAAACAGAAGCTTCCATCAACTGTTACAATAATTGACTCTTATAAAAATGAGCACATTGTGCCTGTAAGGTGGTACCTTGGCTCTTATGACGGCAAAAAGCCATCAGTTTATGAGCTAAGAGCGTCTTTTTCATTACCTGAGGGAGTTGCACAGAACCCTAAGTCGCCTGTTGCCCTTGAGTACTGGATTAAGGTAACTGTAAAGGAAAAGGAACTGGAGAGGTCGATAAGCATAGAAATTTCTTTCACAGGACTATAGGCGTTCCTGAACTGTATGCAGTTGATGATACAGGAAAAGAGTATGTGCTAAAAGCCTACAGGCAGTGAAGGGCGGTTTAGTGTAAAGGTTCCAAAGGGGAAGTTTAGAGTACAGGTGGGGAATATAAATGAAGACTGGGTAGCGGTTCCTGCTTTCCTTGATGTAAATACCATAAAGCAAAATGCGACAGGAATTATGTCCGTAGAAAAGGGTGTGAGACTAAAGGTAAAAGCTGTGGATGAAAAGGGAAATACTGTGCCTGATGTTTCATTTAAGACAATGGTTCCTATCCTTGATGCACTGACCTATACCACTACTGAATATGAGTATGGAGAGCTCATACCATCATCACTTGAGGCAGCTGACAAGATTAAGGTTATGATTAAGGATGTGCCTGATGGATATAAGGTGATAGGTGACAAGGTGCAGATCATTCCATTCCCTAAGGCGTCTGACGAGATAGTATTTAAGCTAAAAAGGTTGGCGACTTAGTTGAAGTGACAAATGAAGGGCGCTTTGTGCGTATTAGAATCCGCCAAAGTGGTAATGGAGGAAACTTCGTCATCAGAGATGCGGAAGGACAGCTGGTATATGTGGGCGTTCTTGAAGGAAAGGAGAGAAATATTTCTCTTCACTTAGAGGATGAAGAAGCAGGAGAATATTTCGTCTATGTAAATGTGGACGGAGTCGTGAAAAAGAAGTCAGTCAAGCTGCAGTAGGAGGAGGATACCATAGAAAAATCTATTGGCTTTTACTGGCGGCATTTCTGCTTACATTAATGGTGGCAGGGAAAGAGTCTGTGTATGCAGATACTGCCATCAATGTGAGCAAACCGTCTCTAGAAAACCGTGCGATACAGAACCTTAAAGTAGTAGTAAAGGACGACCAAAGTAGAAAACTTAGGGTGGACTTCATACTGGTAGATTATATGGAGCGCAATATCAATCTAACACGTATTGAAAAAAAGAGCAGTTCCAAGTACCCTGTAGAATTTGACGGCTATACCAAGATTGCAGAGCTTCCTTATGCTGTTAAAATCTGCGTTTGGGACATTGATACAGATAAGATAATAAAGGAAGTCTCAGTTCCTATAAAGGGTGGCTACTACAAAGAAAAAGGTGGAAAAGGTACAGGAGCTCAAGTTTGAGGTAAGGCAGTTTGAGAAATATACCCTTCCTAAGACTGCAAAAGCCGTATTAAACAATGGAAAGAGTGCCAAGGTAAATCTTGATTTTTAAGGGGCTTTGCTAGATACTTCGGTGGCTAAAGAAATCAAACTTCCTGTAAGGGTTTATTCTGATAAATACGAATATTCTGAGGAAATGGAAGCCGTATTTACCATTATACCGATGAAGAAGATAAAGAATATTCCTGAGATTACTGTAAGGCTTAAAAAGGGAGAAGATTATAAGCTGCCTGATACTGTAGAGGTTGTCTATGAAGATGAAACAAGAGACAGGCAGGCGGTAAAATGGAGTGGTACCTTTGATAAAGATACTGTAAAAGTCTATGAAATAAAGGGAAGCGTTCAGGGCACAGAGCTTAAGGCTAAGCTTGTTATCACTGTTGAAGAGTTTAACCCGAATGCAAAGTATAGCTTTGTAGATAAGGCTGTTGGTGATGCGGCAGCTGATAAACTAAATAAAAAAGGTTGATGAGATTACTTATTCAGATTTGCTGACAATCAGGGATTTAAGCCTTACTTGGTATAGTGAGATAAATCTTGTTGATATTAAGGAGATGAAGAATCTGGTTACACTCGATTTATCCTATAATCAGATTAGTGATATCACTCCGCTGTCAGGCTTAAAAGAAGCTTAAAACACTGAATCTCTTTTTCCAATAAAATCTCTTCAATTGACGCTCTGGCAGGGCTTACAGAACTAGAGGATGTGAATCTTGGTGAAAATTTATTTTTCGGATATTTCTCCTCTTAAAGGACTTACGGACTTAAAGAAGCTTTAATCTCGTATGTAAAAATGTAGAGGATATCAGGGCTTTAAGATATACAGATGGGCTAAAAGAGCTGATGCTTGGCTCTAAGGTGCGTGACCTAACACCTATTGTAAAGTACAACCATAACCTTGCAAAGCCTTTTGATATCAAGCTTTTGACTGTAGAGGATGGAAGCATAGTGCTTAATGCGCAGGTTGGTGAAAGCTTCTATCTGCCTTACGCAGTTAAAAAAGACGGAGACATCATCTTTGTAAACTGGGAGAAGATAAGCGGCGAAGTTGAAGAACATCTTGAAATAACAGGTCATTTTGACGTACAGACCATAACAGCAAGGTTTTTCCGGGGAAAATGACAGAGACAGTGAAGTAGTAAGGTTTAAGGATAAGGTTTTTGAAGAAGTTATAAGATACAGTGTGGACAAGCCTTACGGGGATATACTGTTTGAGGATGTAAAAAACCTACAGGTACTTGATCTTGCTTTTAAGGAAGTAAAGGATTTAAGCGGTCTTGAGTATCTGGTAGGGCTTAAAAAGCTTGGACTTTATGGAATCAAGGTTACAGACAAAGAGCTTAAAGTAATCAATACCATGCTAAGGCTTGAAGAGCTTGATTTGGCAAACTGCGGAATAAGCTATGTAGGTGAGCATGCCTTTGATAAACTAAAGAACCTAAGAGAGATAGTTTTAGATGAAAATCCGGGCATACAGATTGATAAAAATGCCTTTGCACAGAATACTCTCTTGAAGACTTTATGGCAGAAAGATTGTGGTATCTACAATCTGGACTGCTTAAAAATGTAACCAGCATCAAAAGCGTGTTTGCGCAGAATAACCATCTACGCTCCCTTGATGCTCTCACAAACCTCACCAAGATAAACTACCTTGCCCTAAATGAAAATCAGATAACTGATATTTCAGGGCTAAAGGGGAAGAGTCTGATTACCCATCTTATGATGAATAACAACCCGGTTTTCAAATATATCTGTGCTTGCAGATATGCCTCTTCTTAATACTTTTTATCTGAAAAAGGAAGGCTTACAAGCGTAGATGCACTGAAAGACTTGAAGAAACTGGAGGTTGTATATCTGGATGATAATCAGATAGAGGATATATCGGCATTTAGAAATAGCCCTATGCTTAGGCAGCTAACACTTGTAAATAACAGGGTGCGTGTAGTAGAGCCGCTTAAGGAGCTTAAGACATTGAAGGTACTTCATTTAAGAGGGAATCGGTAGTGGATATCCTTCGTGCTAAGGATATATATGACGGACTTACAAATAAAGATTTCTATTTGCCATAAGGAAGGAGATATCTATGAAGAACAGGCTTTGGGTTAGCATTATATTATCCATTCTCCTGATATTTACTATTTCAGGCGTGCCCGTGGGGGCTGCAACCACTGATGGGGGCACGCAGACGGAGAGAGTTTCAATTATCGTAAAGGGGAAAGAAATCGAATTTAAGCGCATAGAAGAGGTGGATTCCTCTGCCAGGCTTACAAGACAATTTTTGGATAGTAGATGCTATTGTAGCTGAGGTAAAAAGCTCAAAGATAGATGAACTAAAGGGAAAAAGGGATTGATTTTTGAGATTGAACAGGGTCTTTACTCCACTTAAAGAGGAGAGGATGAATACAGCTAATGAGGCTATTTTACAGGAGCTTAGAGAGACGACAGAGGAGAAGGGCTTTGACGGAAGAGGGACTGTAATTGCAGTTTTAGACTCAGGCGTAGACATTAAGCATAAAGACCTGTCAGCAGACATTGAATCCCCTAAGCTAACAGCTGACAAGGTAAAGGAAAAAGCTAAAAGGAAAATATTACAATGCGAAGATTCCTTATGCCTACAACTATGCGGATGGAGACCATGACATCAAGGATACCAATGTAAAGTCGGCAGGCTATGGACATGGAATGCACGTAATAGGAATCATAGGTGCCAATGGACCTGCAAATGACAAGAGCAGGGTAAGAGGTGTAGCTCCGCAGGCTCAGATCGCATCTATGAAGATATTTTACAACAATCCAAGAAAGGGTGAAGGAGCGCCTGAAGGTGCAGTTATCAGCGCCATCGAGGATGCGGTTTCATTAGATGTAGATGCAATGAACCTTTCCTTTGGAGTTCCTGCGGGCATCAAGGATAGCTCAGACCTTATGCAAAAAGCCATAAATGTAGCAAAGCAAAGGGGTATCCTGGTTGTATCTGCTGCTGGAAATGCTTATTATGCAGGCTATCCAAATGAGCCAACCATAGACAATTCCACCATTTCAGAGCCGGGAGTAGCAGAAGGTGCCATCTCTGTAGCATCTTTTGAGAGTGAGCTGCAGAGGATCCACTCATTTACATTTAATGGCGAAACAATCAGATACACCAAGCTAAACGGCGACATCAAGAGTGCAAGCGGAGTGAAGCTCTCCGACTGTGGCAATGGAAAAGCAGAAGACATAAAGGAGAATCCCGGTATTGCCATTATCTACCGCTCAGGAGTACCATTCCTGGAAATGATTGAAAATGCCCATAAAAAGGGTGCTAAGGCAGTCATCATATACAATAAGAACGGTGACGATTCTTATGTAGAGAGCATAGGAGTGGTTGAGCAGGATATTCCTGTCATCTTCGTTTCAAATACAGACGGTAAGAAACTTTTGTCAAATCTTAACATTTTACCTGATTTTACAGACAGGATGGATGAAATCAAGAACCCTCTTAGCGGTATGAGTGCGTTTTCAGGCTATGGTCCTCTTAATGACCTTGAAATCAAGCCTGAAATAACCGGTATTGGTAGAACAGTTTATTCTACGGTGAATGACAATTCATACGCTACTATGGGAGGCACATCAATGGCTTCTCCTTATGTGGCGGGTATAAGTCTTTGCTATATGAATTACCTGAAAGATAAAAACATCCTTTTTACTCCTCACGATGTTACATTTGCAATGATGAACACCGCAAGGATATTAAAGAATAAAGAAGGCCTTCCATTTGCTGTACGCAGGCAGGGTGCAGGAATGATAGACTTTGAAAATATGAAGAAACAGGAGATAAGGTTAGGCTACGACGGAAAGCCAAAAGCATCTCTTGGTGAGATGGGCAAAGAAAAGGAATTTTTAATAAAGGTTAAAAATACCTCGTCTCATAAGGCAACCATAAATTTCTCCCACTCAGACATACTTACAATGGATGTTTCAAATGCTAAGGAGAAAGTCCTTGAAGGTGCTAAGATATCCTTTGAGCACAGAAGCTTGCACTTGAAGCAGGAGCTGAAGCAGAGGTTAGGGTAAAGCTTAAAGTAGAGTCTTTGGCTGAAAAACTATGTAGAGGGCTTTATAATAGCAAATACAGATAAAACTCAGGCTAACATCCCATTTTTAGCCTATTCGGGAGACTTTAAGAACCTTTCTGTATTTGACAGGAACTTTTATGAGCCAAAGTCAAAAGTACAAGGAACAGGGCTTGTACTCAGAATACCGTGTTGGAGGAAATAAGGTATTACTGGTTCCTGTAGGAGGTAAGAATCCAACTGCTGAAAACATGGGCATAAGCCCCGGAAACGGAGACGGTATGCTCACTGCCCTGCCTAAGCTGTCTTTCCTAAGAAATGCAAAAGATGTGAAGTTTTATATCGAGGATGACAGGCATAAAATGTTCACCTATATATATGCTACAGACTATCTCAGGAAGGAAGTTACATCTACGCAGAAAGAAAAGTCTAAAATCTCAGAGCTGTGGAGATGGAATGGAACTTATTACGATAAGAAAAAGGGGCTTAAGATACCTGCACCTGAAGGACAGTATTACTATGTTGTAGAAGCCTCTCCGGTTGTGGAAGGTGCCAAAAGCAGGTATTAAGATTCCCTGTCAAAATCGATAAGACTGCACCTATAGTAAAATCCGGTACCTTTATAACAGATACCGATGTGTGTGAAGTCACGATGACAGGCGAAGACAGAGGACTGTCACGCACAGATATATCGCATTTTGTATTTGTGATAGATAAGGACGGATATAAAGAGGATGACAATACGGTATTTTATCTGGAAAAACAAAATGATGAATACCGCAAAATCCTGCATTTGGATGGCTTAGAAAACGGCATTCATAAACTATATGTGGGTGCTGTAGACTATGCAGGAATATGGGAACTACAGACGGCACAATCATTTCCGTGAAAGACTCTCCTGTTAAGCTGACAGTAGACAAGAAGGTGGCTGAGCTTAAGGAAAAGATTGAGCTTAAGTACAGTATGCCTGCGGCTGTAAGGTATAGGATTTATCTAAATGATACAACCAAAGTCTTGGCAGAAACTAAGGAGACTTCCTATGAGTTTAGCGTACCTGAAGCAGGAAAGCAGACCTTGATAGTAGAGGCTGTAGATGAAGAGGGTAAAAAGCCTTGGTGTAAATGCTGTCGAGATCCAGGTAAAGGAGCAGGAGGCTAAGCAGGATTTTGAAATAGCCTCTTCCCATAATATTGAAAACAATAAGATAACTACTACTTGGGATATACTTAACAATTATGGGCAAAGAAAAATGTAACTGTGATTACCTGTGTCTATGGTAAGCACAATAAGCTCTTAAATATGACTGCCAATACCGCATATATAGAGGCGCTTTCAAATGATAGGGTAACCAATGTACTTAAGATACCTAAGGACGCTGTTAAGATAAAGAATTATGTGTGGGATGACTTTGAACAATTAAACACCATAATGAAGGAAGAAGTCATATCGCTACAAAAAGAGGAAGAAGGCAGTGGAGGAAAGAACGATGGTGGTGGTACTGGTGGTGCCGGTGGTAATAACGAGGGTGGTAACACAGGTGGCAGTGGTAATATAGGTGGCAATACCGGTGTAGGCGGTAACAGTAACATTCCTTTAATACCTGTATTGCCTGTAATTACCGAGAACTCTAATACAGATATTAACAAGCCTAACTCCGAGGTAAAAAAGCCTGATGAGACTGCAACTGTGACCGAAGGAGATACCCTTTATCTGACGTTAATGACAGCACAAAGGGCAAGGGAAAGGCTAATGTCACCAAGAAAAGTATGAGTTAACCAAGATAAAAGTCTAAGGCAGTCCTTGCAAAAAATTGCAGCAAAGTACAAGAAACTCTTTACTAAGAATGTTTATAAGATAAAACTGCTTACAGTAAAAAGCAGGAAAACCAACTAGACAAAAGATAGAGATAAGGTTACCTTATAAGGGAGTGGTAAAGGGCTGCAAATTCTATGTAGTAGACATCAAGAGCGAAAAACGCTATGTAGCAAGGTATGACAAGAAGAAAAAGGAGCTTGTATTTAAGACAGATAAGGCAGGGAAGTATGCTGTGTTAAGGGTAAAAGTAAAGAAGAAATAGATACTAGGATTTCAAGAAGTGACTTGCAATGCAGGTCACTTTTTTGCTGAAGTAGTGTTTGCGGCGCACGTTTCTAAAGGGTTTAAGTTTTTATCTGTTCGGTTGCTACCTGTGGATAGGCAAAAATGTTTTGCTACCACCCTACACGATAATTTCTATGTTGACTTTTTATTCTTATAAATATTATAATTTAAGAACAAAAAGGCGGTGATATAAATGACGAAACGAGAACTTCTGCTATAAAAAGAAAATAATGGGATCATAACTACCAAAGAAGCCCTAAATATTGGGATTTATAAGGATATCCTGAAAGAATTAACTATAAAAGAAGAGCTTGAAAAATAGCAAACGGACTCTATGCTCTTCCAGATGAGAGTATTGATGAGTATCTTTACTTTTCATATAGAATTCTAAAGGTATTTTTCTCACGAAACATCAGCATATTTACAAGGATTATCGACACGAATGCCCCTTGCTTATGTGATGACTGTAAAAGTAGGAGACAATGTCAGTAGGGTTAAGTCTGCAAGAGATAATATTATTTTTAAGTATGTTAAAAAGATTACTATGATATTGGTAAAATGGTCATAATCAGCCCTTTTGGCAGAGAAATATCAGTGTATGACAAAGAAAGAACCATACTTGATATTATCAAAGATAAGGACAGAATAGATTCACAAGTATTTAGCGAAGCAATAAAAATCTTACTTTGCAGATAAGGAGAAGAATTTATTAAAACTGTCGAAATATGCCATTAAGATGAATATGGAGGAAGATTTAAAACTATATACGGAGGTGCTTTTATGAAAAACATCGGAACAGATTAAGGGAGCGATTAGAATATATCTAAGAAAAACAGGTGTTAATCCGAATTCTCTTCTCCAGATGTGCTTGTTTGAAGGAATACTCGAAAAAAACTCTCTAAATCAAAAATATAGTGACACTTTTATAATAATCTCTCGGAATCCTGAGTGATTATGGTCAGCGTAGATTGACAATGGACATTGAAAAGTGAATATTATCCGAAAAATGAAAAGGAATAAAAATAAGCATGAGAAACAAACATAGCTTTCACTATGTTTCAAAAATATGGTATTATAGTCAATAGGATTATGCCACTTCTAAAAATCAACTTTTGTGGGGTCGATTCAAAGGGCAAATCCCAAGCATCAAGGTGCTGTAGCATCATGATGTGATAGAGGCAGCAGTACCACATCTTAGTAGAGCGGTGTCTGCCGTCTTCTAGTTTGAAGTCTAATTTCACGCTTATTGGAACGCTCTAAAGAAGTTCTTGCATTAAATTCCTTTTTCCATTCCGAACTGTCACGAGGTGGTATGTTAATCAGTCTTGGATTGTCCTTCATGGCAAGATGCACTGTTCTGCCATATTTTTGAATCATAGCAGGGATGTTCACAGGAACAGCAGTATTTTCTGCTTGCAAGTGGGCTTCTGAACTTTACTCGATGCTTAGATGGTTTGCAGCCATCATGGTTCATACGATACCCTTCTTTACAGACAGGGACACCATCCTTATCGATGGAAAATCCCATCCGATATCTCAGTCCGGTTGGGAAAAAGAATCTGTCACAGCAGCATTCGGAAATACCTTTTGCGGCAGCAACAAATACGGCAGCTTCTCATTCTGTGAGAGGTAACAACAGGAGTGTCGTATCCTGCTACAGATAAAGAATCAGCATTGATTAGTCCTTTAGAGACAGACACATTATGAAACCGCTGAGTATTGCGTACAAAGGATTGATTTTAAGTTGAGCCACCCAATCGGTTATGGAAGTAACCTTAAAATCAATGGATAAAAGATAAGAGCGTTGCATAGAGGAAGGTGTTCTTGGAGCAGGACCGAATTTAGAGTATTTATCACGCATGAATTCATCAGTGTAAGATAAATCCAAAGTCCAAAAACGTTCAATGATATCCCATGTAGAGCGGGCAGTGCATCCGGTTAGGGATAATATTTACGAAGATTTTTAACAACAAAGTTTTGGTAGTCGGCATAAGCTGCTGCAGTTAACAGGCAACATAAAATCGCCTCCAATCGAAAAATATGTCTTATAAATAAGGGCGCGTAGCGCTACATTTTTCGATGGATTTGTCAAGTGTTTTTGGCAAAAAGTGGGGATTTTAATAAAAAGGAATCTAAAAAGCCTTATATTTACTGGCTTGAGATTCCGAGTGATTATTTCTTGTATAAAGGAGGGAAGAAAAAAATGTCATCTAAGTCATATGTTATCTTATATTTCTCAGATATTTCCTCTATTACTTTAGGAAGCCTTTAGTTCGTTGTAAATCTTCTTTAGGGAAAAGATAGCCCACATTATCAGATTTCCTGACATTTTTTTATCAATCTGCCTGCTTCCGGAGTACTTAACGGTGATATCTTTCTTAGATTCTTTTTCAGAAAGGGTAAGTTTTTAATATACTCCTTTGCCCATTCAATAGGATCCTTATCACCTGCTCGAGTCTTTAGCTCTTCAATAGAGCCAAGGCGTTCTACTGTCTTTGTGGATGTTTTTATTACCTATCCTATATGACTTTTGAACATAGTATGTAGTTGAATTTTTGAAGAAGACTTTTGTAAGTTTCATAGTATCATACCTCCACCTCCCATTAGATCATATATAGACACATATAACCACATAAAATTTGAAAAATTTGACATAAGTTTTAGTTGGCTTAAATAAAGGATTATTTAAATTTGGTGTTATGAGTCAGTGTCAAATTCCCGGGCTATTCTTTGACGATTTCTACAAAAATAGAAAATTTTGAAAAATAACATTGATTTTAGATTAAAAATTATGTTATATTGCAATTAAAAGACAGTATAAGGTACGTATAAAATTAATTTATCTTTTAAATTAAGAATGATAATAGGAGATAAGTGAAAATAAGGAATGTTAACAAAGGAGTACTTAAGGTTATCGATAGGTTAACGAGGAATGAAGCTGTAATGAGTGCAAAGCAAGTATCCGCTTATATGTTTAGGTATATTACATCCACCTAAGCGTATGTAAGCCAAAAGAACAAATGCTTGGAGGTAGACAATGAAAAGTATAAATCCGCAGAGGTATAAGAATGGAGATACTTAACGAATTTTAGTTCTGCTAACTTATAAGTAGGAGAGGTGACAACAAGAGTACTGTCGACTGCTACAGATAAAGAATCAGCATTGATTATTCCTTTAGAGACAGACACATCAAGAAACTGCTGAGTATTTTCGTACAAAGGATTGATTTTAAGTTGAGCCACCCAATCGGTTATGGAAGTAACCTTAAAATCAATGGATAAAAGATAAGATTGTTGCATGCAGGAAGGTGTTCTTGGGAACGGACCGAATTTAGATTATTTATCACGTATGAGCTCATCAGTGTAAGATAAATTCAAAGTCCAAAAACATTAAATGATATCCCATGTAGAGTGGGCACTGCATCCGGGTTAGGATAATATTTACGAAGATTAGTAGCAACAAAGTTTTGGTAGTCGGTATGGCTGCAGCAGTTAACAGGTAACATAAAATCGCCCCCAATCGAAAATATGTCCTATAAATAAGGGCGCGTAGCGCCACATTTTTCGATGGATTTGTCAAGTGTTTTTGGCAAAAAGTGTGGGATTTTAATAAAAAGGAATCTAAAACCATATATTTACTGGATTAGAGTTTCAGAGATTATTATTTTTGATTAGGAGGAGATATTCTTTATGGGATGCATTGCCATAAAAAACTTTACTTTGCATGGGTAATTGCTTGTTTATTTACTATATTCCTTATATTATCCTTTGCAATAAGCTTATGGTTTTTGATTATATCAATAATATTTATGATTATGTATATTGTAATTAGTTTTAAATATTTAAATTGCCCGAATTGCAACAAGTCGGAATCTTTGATAAATCTTACTTATGCAGTAAATCATAGATATTATTGCAGATTTTTGTGGGAAAAAAATTACAATTGGAAAGGAGAAAAATATGAATAGAATAAAAAGTTTATTAGCTTTATACTTTCACTAACTATGATGATTTCTATTGTAACAACGGTTTCTGCATCAGAAATAGAGTCACCAGTTACGCCAACTATCGGCATTGGAGATATGGAAACTGGTAATTTTACAGAGATCGATCAGTTAGAGAGGCTACCTATTATGTTCAAAAACTGATGATTACACAGTAGCTATTGGTATATACAACACATTTGTTGATTGTTCAGTTTACTATCATGATGACAAATTCTTTAAGCACAGCAGTTGTTCCTGTTGGAGAAAATAAGTGGAATTTTTCCTAAAAACAAGAAGTGACAATATACAGGCTGTACAATTTGAAATAATAAAAAGGGCATTACTTAAAGGCTCATTGCCTCTTGAAAAGATAGATTTTCAAAATCATAATATGCCTTTTTCATATGCGACTAGAGTAAATCCTAGTAAAAAATCAAAAAATTATGACTGAGCTATATAATGCTGGCTGGCCACGATGCCTCATACAAATTATTTACGAGCTTCAAAAACAGAATGGTGTTACTGCAAAACTTTATCATACTTTGAGCTACAGTATAAATGACTATGACTATACATTCTTTATTGCTAAAACTGCGTTAAGTGCTTTGTTGGCTTTTACGGGTCTGCTTAAAGAAAGGCTTAAGCTTATTGTAACTATTGCACTCACCGCCGATGGTATTTACCAAACAATAAAAGATGTATATATTGGGAAATATGATGTTTATGCTTATGAGAATAAAACTGTTATTATTAAGGGTATTCAGCCTTATTGGTCTGGTAGAACTGTTAAGTGGACAGCTGTAATAGGGGATAGTAGGTGCTGCTCTAACATTTGATTATGAAAATAGGGCACAATGATTTTTATGATAACAATAAAATATTAGATACGGGTCTGCGTAATTATAAAGATATGTGATGTAAATGTTTTAAATGTTGTATAATTAAGATGCTTGAGGTAGAAATTTAAGATAGCTAAATTCAATTACAGAAATAGAATATACTTCTTGTAATTGGAACATTGGATGGATAAAGTTATGGGTAATTTGAAAAGAAAAACTAAACATTTATTCATATAAGGAATAAAGGGCTTCTGATTACAGCCTACAATCAGAAGTCCTTAATGTTAGTCATTACAACATTACTCCTCAGATATCCTATCAAAGGACATCTGCTGTTTTTCTTTATATAAGCTCTTCTACAGGACAGACCATAAGTGTGGGAGGCGTATGGAATATAGCCCGGAAACTTGGTCAGAGGATAACATCAGAGGAAGACCTTGATGTGAAGAAGGTGAAGGCAGGCAGCCCCTGATGGGAAAAAGGGAAATATATTTTAAAATGAAGATAAGGTTTTGGACGGCATTGCAGGCAATAATAAAATTGGAAGGTATAGGTGCTGAGATGAACAATACTATGAAGAATAAGTTGTTTACTATTATTCTAGTCTGCGTCTTGATTGTAGCAGGATGCTCTACTTTGATTACTTCCAAAATGACAGCGAGGGGAATCACCGATGATGCATTGTACAACAAAAACGCATGCCATATTGATTGTTTCAAGTGTTTTTGACACTCATTGCGCTTATTTGTATTTTTGATCCGCGCTATATTTCTTTTACAAGAGCACCTTAATAAATGAGACAAGCACACAAAAAGGATGGTAGATAAATTGAAAGCACATTTTTTAAAAGTTTTATTGCCGTTATTTATTGTATGTATTATTCTTGTTGCCTTTTTCAGGCAAATAGGTTGTGGTAGTGAAGGGAATACGCTTTTCAAATAAGTGAATGGGGAGCTAAGCTTAAGAATATCTACGGAACAGATTTTATAAACAAAGAAATAATAGTCAGAGATAACGCTGTACGGGTTGATGGTATACGGTGTTTATATGCGGTGAATAAGAATGAAGATGGACTTAGTATCTATTTATTACTGCCAGGAGGGGACATATCTCACCCATAATTATGTAGGTTCATCCTTTGTTAGATTTAGCAATAGCTCTGAATACATTAATATGGCCTATGGAGAAGGAAGCGTTGAAGTCTCAGATTCAACCTCAACCGGCGAAGTACAAAATACAGAAGAAAAAGAAGCTACATAACAAGGTTGATGAAGCCATAAATAGTATGAGACATTTATTTGCTTCTGCAATCATGGTAAATTTGAGAGTAGTGGAATTATATAAAATACTAACAGTTTGTATGATTTTAATTGCTATTGCTATGGCTGTAGGATATTATTCATACTTAAAGCCTGAGACAGTATATGAGTTTTTACTGCAAAATTAAGAAGAAAAAGAAAAAAATATCCATCGGATGTAAACTTGGTAAAAGGATAGGCTTTTTGGTAATTATCTTACCGCCCATGTATGCTGTTTTTTTGCTAATTGTCTAAGATAAATAATATTAATATGCGCAACTTTACAACTTTGATAAATAATGTGTCTGCCTAAAAACACCAATTTTAAGGCATTTATTGCTGATGATAAAAAGAAATATCATTCAACAACTACTTAAAGAGTGCGATGTTTAAACTACTGAAGACATTCAGGATTCACTTAAAAGATCTGTTAGGTGGAAGCATTAAAGAGATATGCTATCCATCATTTTTGTACGTGATAGCGTCGTAATAAGGAAGCTTGCGTCAATAGGTATTTTGCCTATTTCTGCAAAAATAAGAACGATTTCTGCAATAGGTATTGATATTATCTTAAAAAGATGCTATACTGCAATTAGAGACACATCAGCCTAAGTGCCCTGTAAGCCAAAAGAAAAAGATGACTGTAGGCAGATGATGAAAAGCTTTAAAATCCACAGAGGTATAAGAACGGTGAAATTTAATAGTAACTATGATAAACTTTTTAGAATTGCGAGGTTTATATGAAAACGGATGAAAAGAAACTGTATTTTTGTAAAAACAAAATTCGTGATGGTGCCAAATAGATAATGTCAGGGATAATATGTTTGAGATGGTGGAACATATGAAAAGATGATGGTGCCTTAGATATGGACATAACAAGTATAATAGACAAAAATTAAAAAGAGCAAAAATAACAGCTTGAGGCAATGGATATCTGAAAGACGAAAAATTTATTGGAGAGATACTTATTTTACTTACACTTATTTTTATGATGTTATATACTAAGACTCTCCCACCAATACGGTGTGTTGAACCTGAAAATTCAATATTTCAGCCAATAAAGAATGGCATAAACCTACCCAGTTTGGTATAATGGAATTGACAAGAAACCATTGTTCAGAGGAGATTTATGCCATGTCCAGTATAACACAAAAATCATTTCGATGAGAATAACTTAATTGACTGTGTTCGAAGATTTTTCCAGACATCATGTTGGCAGGCTTATTGCCAGATGTAATGGGATGAAAGAAAAGGTGTTTCACCTGTTTCTTTGCTTCGTTACAAACTCAGCAACATTTTCGTTGGAAGAAGTATGTATATGCAACAACGTACCGGTTCTTTTAAGGAAGATTTTTTTCAAAGAACACTTTTATCGTTTCTTAATTCGGTAAAACAAACTGGCTTCTGTTTTACTTCTTCTGCTGCTGACATCGTAAATAATGATCTCAAAAACCCTAGCAGATGATAAAAGGAAAAGTGTTTTCATCATTGATGACAGTCTTTTCAATCGCACCAGCTGCAAGAAAACTGAGCTGGGGTCAAAGGTTTTCGATCACACGGATATGCATTTCAAAAAGGATTTCGTATGCTTACCTTAAGCTGGAGCGATGGAAATACACTTATCCCGGTGAACAGCTGCCTGTTAGCATCTGCAAAAAGATACAAATATCATCGGTCCTGTAAAACACTTTTGATAACAGAACCCTTGCAGGTAAAAGGCGCAAACTTGCTCAGACAAAAGCTCCTGAAGCAATGATGACACTGTTGGATACTGCTCTCAGTGCAGGGCTGAAAGCTGATTATGTCCTTTTGATTCCTGGTTTTCAAACCCTGCCCAAAATCACAGCTATCCATTCAAAAAGGTATGGACGTAATTGCTATGATTAAGAAAAAGCAGTCGAATCAAGTATTCACACTGTGGTGAGCAACTGAATATCAAAGAGATTCATTCCCGGAACAAAAAGCGCCGTGGCAAATCAAAAGTATCTGCTTTCTGTCTGTGTTATGGTAGGAAAGGAGAATCCAATTCCGGCAAAAGATTGTTTGTGTAAGGAACAAAAGCTAATCGCAAGGACTGGCTTGCTTTTATCTGCACAGATACTACCCTTTCCGAAGAAGAGATTATCCGTATTTATGGAAAAACGTTGGCAAAATTGAGGTTTTTCAAAACCTGCAAAATCTATGCTGAATCTTATTGGAGAATGCCATAGCTTATCCTATGATGCACTAACAGCCCACGTAGCAATTGTGCTTACCAGATATATGTCACTGTAATGGAGCAACGTCAAAAATGAAGATCAGAGAACCCTTGGTGAGTTGTTCTTCTTCCTTGTCGATGAAATGGCAGACATTACTTTCGGAGATCACTTGGCATCCTGATGGATGCCTTGATGGCAAGCCTTCAGGTAATCTTAAAGCTCAGTGATGAGCAATTGACTGCTTTTACTGCTGATTTTGAAGCAAGACTACCTGAATATCTGCGTAATGCGCTCCCATCCGGAGGCTGTAGTGGCATAAATCGTTATTTTGGTAGCTGAAGTATTGAATTTTCAAGGTACGGATCCCATTTTAGGTATGGGAAGTCTTAGTTATATATTAGTGCGTGGTATACTTCAGGCTAATATGTCTGTATTTGCAATTTACGCCCTACCTGTTGTACTTACAGCAATGTATTATGTGATTTCAAAAGATATTAGATTCATACGCTTTTTTGAAATATCTAAGAAAGAAATATCAATCAGGAGATGTTTATTCATTGTTACTTTGATTGATGCTCTTGCGATTCAGGCAGCATTGTACGTTATCTTTCCTTGGTATATAAAAATGTTTCAAGTACTACCATTTATGAGCTTGTATGGATTTATAACCTGGTAACTTTTTGCAATAAAATGCAGTATGTCTGCTTTATTCAGTTTACAGATATAAAAGATACTGTGAAATAAGTCTTGGTGGTATTTAGATGTTGAATTTGGGAGTTTTTGCAACTTGGGTTTTTCGGCTTATGTACAAAGGAATGCATCGATGCTTGAAGGATCATATGTATTTGTATTAGTGCCGTATTTAATTTCTGTAGTATTGTATATATGCATCGAAATGTATAAAAACAGACAGAACAGATGATAATAAAGGCTTGAGGCAGTATTTGCCGAAGCAGACCGGCTAGATACATCAATATATGCTTGCCATACATCTAATCAGTATGAAGAAAACTGAAGGTGCAGCATTAAAGAGCTTGAGTTTTTAAGCATTATGATAATTGAGAATTTAAGTGATATTGAGAATACTTAGCTGATATAAAGCTCAGAGCTTGAGAGGTATAAAGATGGTAATAGAAATATCAATTATTTTAGCATATTTAGCCGGGATTTTTATTAAGAATTCTCTGCTGGGATATTCTCCTATTGAAGCTCTGTTTTTACTGATAGATTTATCAATGCTTATTCAGGCAGCAGTATTGTCAGCAATATTTTTTGGGATAAAAAAAGTATAAGAGAAATGTACAAAAATGAAAGACTTAAAGCAAGAATATTATTTTTTTAATGGCAGCTATTCTTATTTCAGTTGTAAATGCAATCATATCTGTAGATGGGAAAGCAGATATATGGACATACCTTTTTGTTGTATTCATTGCCTATATTTTATTGTAGTCTAATAAGCATTGCTGCTACAATAATCATTAGAAGACATTCAAAAATGATACAAATAACTTGAGTTTAGAAAAAGGCAAGCGGTATGGTAAAGGTAAAAATATTGCAAAAGAGCATTAAAAATGGAAAATATTCAATAGAGATATTAAAGAATATCAATTTAGAAATAAATACTGGCGAGATACTTTCTATTATGGGACCGAGTGGTTGTGGAAAGAGTACTCTGCTTGGAGTAATAGGAGGAATAGATAAGCCTGATAAGGGAAGGTACTTATAGGGATACTGATTTGTATGCTCTTAAGAATGAAGAACTTGATATATTTAGGAATGAAAATATCGGGATAGTTTTTCAGAATCACTGCCTTGTGGAAGAATTATCACTTATAGAAAATATAGAGCTCCCAAGCATATTTAGTGAGAAAAAAGAGAATTTTGAAAGCAAAATAGCAGAACTCATAGAATTATTGTGTCTCAAGGGAAAGGAGAATCTATACCCTTCTCAGCTTTCAGGAGGAGAAAAACAAAGGACTGCAATAGCCAGAGCTTTGATAAATAACCCTAAAGTACTCATAGCAGATGAGCCAACGGGTGCTCTTGACAGTTCTAACAGTGATAATATTTTACGCTTATTTAGGGAAACTGGTTGATAAACTTTAGCATAAGCATTATAATATCTACTCTATGATTGCTTATGTATCAGAAGTTTCAGACAGACAGATAAAAAAATGCTTTGACGGAGAATTATATGAAGCTTAGTAAATGTTATTCTTTATATTATAAATTGTTTGGCAGGAAAAATAACAAAAATATTATGATAATCTTTCTTCTGTCATTTGCTTTTTAGTACTTTGGCACTCCTTCTATTTATTACATCACTATCAGAAGAATTATATAAAGCCGGCTCAGGAAGTAATGATCTTACCATAAGTGTAATGGACACATATGGTAGAACTATAACAAGTCCTAAGCTTAATGCTTATATAAGAGAATTAAGCAAAGAGGTAGAAGTTTCTACAGAGAGGTTTTTTGCCAATCAAAAACTACTATAGGCAAAGAAGAAAAGCAGATTATACTTAGGGTGTCAGATGAAGACTTGAAGGAACTTGTATTTTAAGTATACAGGCTGCTGTTAAGTTTAAGGCAAAGGAGGGTGACAGGGTATATTTTGATGTTTTAAATAAATCGCTTACTGTTAAAAATTGAACCCTGCGATTCTAATTTCGAGGATATGGTTCTAGCAGGATATGCAATCGTCGGTAGTGAAAATATTAATGAATTAAAAAAAGACTTTTAATGATGATGAAATTGTTGCCAAATGTAATTTAGGAGATAAACATTAAAGGGAAGGTTGATGAAAAATCTGTATATAATGATGTAAAAAAATATTTTTAATGAATCAGGTAAAAAGACTATATTATACAAATGTCTCACCAAAGAAGCAGTGCTTTGACAGTTTTAAGACTACATTAAAAATCAGGAGAAAATATACTAAGAATTTTTTTATAAATATAAATGTTATAATAGTAGTGTTAGGCATAATGGCAATACTCTATTTAAAAAGAAAAGCTCTGTTAAGCCAAAAACTTATTATAGCCAGAATATATGGAGTGAATAAAAAGTGTACTGAGGCTGTTTGCTGTCTTTGATGCAATTTTTATTACTCCTACTTTCGTCTGTTCTTGCAACTGTAATAGGAGCATTATTATTCAGATATTATTGTAACACTTTTTTTAGCAGTCAAAATATCTGTTTTGACTCTATTAAATGTTGGCTTAGTTACATTTTTTAAAAATCTTATTATTATCAGTTTCAATAGTTTTTTTATTTCATTTAGGGATGTATGAACGAATATATGAGTTAAAAATAGCGGATGAGCTAAGGGGCAGAAAAAAACTTTAGTAGTAAAAATGATAAATAAATGGCAGGTGCTTAGTGTCATATCATACATTGTCATAAGTTTATTTATTTTTTTGGAGGAATAAATCCGCTAATATTTATAAGTCTCTTAATAATCTTTTATATTCAACCTGATATTCAGGCTTGGATTTGTCTTAGTTTCCATGCTTTGCAATTAAGAAAAAGAGCACGGTCAAGCTAGCTTTATTGCTTGTTAAAAGGAGGAAAAACATAATGCAGTATTAGGGACAACAATAGTTGCTGTATGTATGTTGGTAATAGTGCTTTTATAATGTATTACTTGGTGTAGAAACTTATTATGAAAATTTGTGGATAAGCACACAGGGATTTAATTTGTGTATTACTGAATCTGATGTAAATTCTAATAAGTTTGAAAAAAGTAATTTCTAAAAAAATATTAAATACTTTACAACATTTAATAAATCCTTTCAGCTAAAAGGAGGTGAAGGGAAATTTTATAGTATGGCAGTTTTTAAGGATGATGAGGACTTAGCAGAAATAAGGTGCCACCTAAAGGAACATTTTATGCAAACAGGTACTTTTTGCTATATTACAGGGATAAGCCGTAACGGTCAATATAAATTTTTTGACAGAGAACTTAGCTTAACTCGAAATGTAGATGATATGCCTAATACGCCGGCTGCATATACTGTTGCACTAAATTTTAATGATGTAAAGGAGAATATCGATAATAGCTTTCAGAAAAAAATATTCTTATAAATGCAGATAAGACGGATAAAGAGAATATTGAACATCTGGCAGCGGAGACTGGGGCAGAAGTCGTGAGCGTGGACTCGTACATTAAGATGTATAAGGAAGGGTTTTATCAGTATATTGTATTTATATATATTACCTGTATTTTAATGTTTCATAACTTTTAATATGTATAATTGGTATATTGAGTTTTGTACTGTTTACCTCAAGAAAAAGAGAGTTTATGCTGTATAGAGCTATTGGAGCAAGGAGAAGAGACATTGAAAAATAGTTATATTTGAAAACATAATTATAACCTCAGTCGCAACGCTAACTACTATGATTTTTCCAGACTGCTATTTTAAATGGACTAAGTTTTTATTATGTTTTAAACAGGCAGTTTATTTTCCGCCAATTTATTTTTTTATAGCCATATTTGGAAGTATTATTGTAGCTAGTTACCGGAATAACAATTTTTTTCATTCATAAGTATGAAAAAGAGTGAGATAATAGAACTGTTAAGGATAGGAGACTAAGTTAAAACAGTAAGAACAGCCTTGCGTAAGAATTAGGTAAAAAAAGAATGCTTAAGCAGTTCATGGTAAAACTCAAACCCTCAAGGTCAATGAATATCTTAAAAAAATATTCATTGACTTTTTCTTTTAAAGGTTTATCATATCTATGAACATACAACAAAATATTCATAGGGGTAAGATATGGCGAAGGCATTTAATGAAGAAGAAAAACAGGAAATAAAGCAGAAGATGATGGATATAGCCCTTATGCTCTTTCACGAAAGCGGCACAAAGGGGCTTAGTATAAAGGAGCTTACGAGTAGAACGGGGATAGCTCAGGGAAGCTTTTACAACTTTTGGAAGGACAAGGATGCCCTTATCCTCGATGTGATGCAGTATAGGTCGGCTCAGAAGCTGGCTGTGGTTGAGAAATGTTTTAATAAATCCTTAGACAATCCTGTAGGCTTTCTCGCAGACATTATCTATGAGTACTCTGTTGATTTTAAGGAAAAAAATGCGAGAAAAAGCCGATATATGCGGAGGCTTTGGCTATGCTTGCAAGGAAAAATGAGGGAAGACCCATGAGATAAGTGAGATATATACAGCCTTTATCAAGAAGATAGCTGATTACTGGAGGGAGAAGGGGCAGTTAAAAGCATAGATGAAAGAGGCCTACTAAATGCATTTATAGGGAGCTTTTGTATTATTTTCAAATTACAGTAAGTTTGAAAAAAAGAGTATTTTTAATGAGGTGTTGAGGACTTTCATTACGGCTATGGTGGAAAGGTACATTGAGGTGAGATAGTTACTAAGAAAGAAGGGGTATTATGGTAGTCGGTTTTGGTAGAATAAGCAAAGAAGATGTGATGATGGCAGGCGGAAAGGGAGCCAATCTCGGAGAAATGGTATCAGCAGGAATAAATGTGCCAAAGGGCTTTGTGGTAACTGCAGATGCTTACAAAGAATTTCTTAAGATAAACTCCTTAGAGGAAGTCTTCAAAAAAGAACTTACCGGGAATGTGCAAGATGAGGCAGAGCTTGTTAAAACTGCAAAGAAGCTAAGGGAACTTATAAGCAAAGGGAAGCTGCCTGATACCGTAATAAATGAGGTAAAAAATGCCTATGAGAAGCTTGGGGAAAATGTCAGGGTCGCAGTCCGCTCATCTGCTACAGCAGAGGACTTGCCTGATGCAAGCTTTGCAGGACAGCAGGAGACTTATCTAAATGTAAGAGGTGTGGAGGAAGTCCTCCTTCGCATAGTTGACTGTTATGCATCCCTTTGGGGCACCAGAGCGGTAGCTACAGGGCTAATCAGGGTTACAATCAGCTATCTGTTGCTATTGCAGTTGTCATTCAGACCATGGTTGAAAGCGAAAAAGGCAGGGAGTCTTATTTACAGTCAACCCTGTCAATGAAAAACCATGAGGAAATGCAGATAAATGCAAGCTATGGCCTCGGGGAGAGCGTAGTAAGCGGGAGCGTAACAGCGGATAGCTACATAGTGGACAAATCAGGTGGGATTATAAGCCTCACCCTTGGTACAAAGGAAACTCAGATTATATATGCTGACAGGGAGACAAAAAAGGTAGAGGTAAGTAAGGAGCTTAGAGAAAAGCCTGCCCTCTCGGAGGATGAGGTTAGGGCACTTGTACAGGCAGGAAATGCCATCGAGAAGCACTATGGTAAACCTATGGATGTAGAATGGGCTATAAGAGGTGGCGAGGTGTACATCCTACAGGCGAGAGAGATTACCACCCTTAGGGATAATCACGAGGATGAGTTAGTTAAGGCTTATCTAAAAGGGGTGAGAGTTAAAGGATACACAAAAGAGAGGTACGCATTTATCCTTGAAAAAATGCCATTTGCATACAGGGCACTCGACTATGATTATATGGTTGCTATAAATGACCAGACTGTCAGGTTGTTTGCCGAGGGCGGAATAAAGCTTGATACGAATCCGAGAATGGATGATGACGGCATAGAAACACTTCCAAAGTCAAAAAATGGTGTAAATATACGCATATTCAATATATTTAAGCTTATTAAAATGATGAGAGACTATGACTACTGCGAAGGCAAATGCAGGGCATTTATGGAGGACTATGAAAAGGAAATAGAGGGGCTTAAAAAGCTTGATTTTAGTAAAATGGATGTCAGGGAGTGCAGAGAATTTATTATTTACAGCTACGAACTTACCAAAAGGCTTTGCTATGATAGGTTTAAGTATGCTCTGTTTCCATCAGTACTCGCAAAAGACTTGGAAAAGGCTGTGAAAAAGGTGGATGAAAGCTATACAGTCTACGACCTTTATAGAAACCTTGATAATAAGACAGCTGTAGTATCAAGAGATGTAGAACTGCTTGCAGCTGAAGTTAAGAAAAATGAAGAGCTTAAGAAAAGCCTGATATCAGGAGAGAGCTATGATGGCATTTGTAAGAAATACCCTGATTTTAAGCGCTTGGCAGAGGACTTTCTTCGTAAAAACGGCTTCAAGTCAGACTATAACTGCTACTGTATAGATGCAAAAACCTTTGTGGAGGAGCCAGATAGGCTGCTAAATATTATGAAGCCCCTTGTAATTTTGGAAGATGAGAAAAAGGTGGATATGGCAGACTTTGAGGAGATACTGTCAGGGATAAAGAAGATTTACGGAGATAAATTCCCTAAGCTAAGGAAAAGGATAGAGTCATTCAGGTATTTTCATATAGTGCGTGAAGAAAGCCAGTATCTATGGGAAACCCTATTCTACTATGTGAGACAATGTGTTAAAAGGGCAAATGTTCTCCTCCTTGGAAATGAAGACTTCAAGGCAGGCTTAGCCAATCTGTTTTTTAGAGAGCTGATAGAAGTCCTTGAAAGAGGGCATCTATCAGAAAATGATACGGAGAAGATAAAAAGAGGAATAAGAACCGTCCACTGGCTATCAAGGTTTGGGAGGCATCCAAAGGACTTGTGTTTGACGCTGCCGGAGAGGTGCTTAAGGGAGTTAGCGGCAGCAGGGGTGTGGCAGTAGGTAAGGCTTGTTTGATAAAGGGGCCTGAGGAATTCTACAAGATGAAAAAGGGTGATATTTTGGTCTGCCATCTTACCGATCCTGAGTGGACACCGCTTTTTAGTCTTGCAGGTGCTGTGGTAGCAGATACAGGCTCAGCTCTCAGCCACGCAGCCATAGTTGCAAGGGAATACGGTATCCCAGCCGTTTTGGGAGTGGGCTATGCTACTACTAAGTTTAAGGACGGGGCGACCAAGTCATGGTTGACGGCGATAAGGAGTGGCAAGGAAGGCATAACTTTGTGGGATAGCTTAGCAGAAAGACGGGATAATTAAATGGTGAGAGGAGGTAGAGTATGGACAGGGTAAATAACGAAGAAAACAGCAGAGGAACACAGTCTGAAAACAAAAAAGAGCTTCGAAGAGAATACATACTTACTGCCCCACTTCTTCCCCTCCTCATAAAAATGGCCGTTCCCACCATCATCGGTATGCTTGTGGCTATGATATACAACCTAACGGATACCTTTTTCATTGCAATGTTAGGCAATAAGTCAATGACAGCAGCGATAGGAATCACATTTAGCTATGTGAGCCTGATTCAGGCTCTAGGCTTTTGGCTTGGCTATGGCAGTGGAAATGCTATGTCAAGAAGCCTTGGAGCAGGGAAGAATGAAGAGCCAGAAGTCTACTCTTCTACAGCTGTAGTAATGGCTTTGGCTACAGGGCTCGTTGTTTCTGCAGCCTCACTAATATTCATATCTCCCTTAACAGCTCTTATAGGAGGCTCAGCCTCTGAGAGCCTACAGAGCTTTGCAGGAGAATATCTGAGGGTATTGCCATAAGCCTGCCCTTTGTACTATTTTTTCATTCACTGTTTACAATCAGCTTAGGCTATGTGGCAATGTAAAGGATGGCATGAAGGGCTTACTTGCCGGCATGCTTACCAACATCATCTTAGACCCTCTTTTTATATTTGGCCTTAAAATGGGCTTCATCGGGGCGGCCTATGCGACCTTATTCGGACAGGTTGTGGGTGCTTTGGCGCTTTTTATACTAGCAGGAAAGAATGGGAATATTGCTGTAAGCCTCACAAAAGCAAGGTTTACAAGGGAAAATGTCTATCACATCTTGGTAGGAGGACTGCCTAATTTTGCAAGACAGGGAATTACAAGCCTTTCCTTGGTATTGCTAAACATGGTGGCAGCAGGCTTTGGAGAAGAGGTAATAGCAGCACTAACCGTTAGCCAAAGGGTGGCAGCAGTTGCGTACATGCTTGTAATAGGCTGGGGACAGGGATTTCAGCCAATATGTGCAATGAACTACGGTGCAAAGCAGTATGAGAGGGTGAGGAGAGCCTTTAGGTATAATGTGAGAGTCGGTACGGTATTTATGAGCGTATCAGCAGTCGTTTTATATGTATTTGCAAGGGAATTTACAGAAGTTTTGTCAAGGAATAAGGATGTAATAAATATCGCTGTGGACATACTTAGAATCCAATGTCTTACCCTGCCTTTTATGGCTTATTTTGCTACAGGGAGCATGTATATGCAAAACATAGGCAGGTACTATACTGCCCTGATTATTTCTATATCAAGGCAGGGAATATTTTATATACCTGCACTTTTTCTCCTAACATCTCTTTAGGGACAAAAAGGGCTTGTATCTGGTTCAGCCTGTAGCAGATGCATTGGCTTTCTTACTTGCTGAAGTGGTTATAAGGAAAAAGGGGTTGGAATATAAATAGATTTTAGATAAAATATTCTCAGAATAAATAGCTAAAAGGGAGAGGAAAATATGACTCATAAGGAGCAGCAGGCTGTAAGAGAACTGAAAAACTGTAGCTAAAACGCTTAAATCACTTGTTAAAGAGTTCGGATACAAGTTGCTGTCGGGCTGGATTTATAAGGTGGTAAATGATTATCTCTATCTGGTAAATATAGATGTTTACCCCGTAAGCCTTGGAAAATACATAAGCACAAAAATATCTGTTAAGCCGCTTATAATTGACAATATATTCTGGGAAGTGTATGAAATGGATGATTTGGTAAAAATAACCTCAATTAATCCACATATTTCTGCGTCCGAAGGTCCTTATCCGCTGATAATAAAGGAGTATAATACTCCAGCTGGATCACCTGATGAGGGTAAACTATGCCTTGGTAAGAATATTTGAAGAGGCAGACAGCATAATAAATGAATATAATAAACACTTTACTGATATATCTTCTTTTAAGTCTGAATTAGAAGGTAGAGAAGATGAACATAGTGTGTTGGGTATAATCTTGTGTTATATTGCAGAAGGAAATTATAAAGAGGCCTTAAGTATCACAAAAGGAAGAAATAGGAAACATAGGCTCTTTTGCTAAATATGATGAAAATGGAGTTACAGGCATAAATGAGTACTTAGAGAAATATCTTATGGCAAAACTTAGAGATGTCTCCTCCTAAATTTTTGTTACTTAGGCAAGTTCATTTTTCAAGGACAAAACGAATAGATATTTTTTACATTTGTAGGAATAAAAATGGACTTGCCACAAAAGTGTTTTTCGGCTAAAAATGTAATCAGAGTACAGATTAGCCAAAAACAGCTTTAAAATAATATTAGTCCATAAACTTATGTCTTAGACAGTCTATTAGAAAAACACTCATACTCAGGGTAGAGGTTGAGAGTCATTTCAGGCTTTTTACAGCCATCTTCTATATCTTTTATCATAGCCCCTATACTTTTACTAAATCTTCTTTGTAGCTTTTGATATACTCTTCTTTTTCCTCAGGACTGCTATAATCCTCGTCAATCTCAGCTTCTTTTATGCTCTCTTCAAGCCTTGAAATGGTGGAATTAACCAAGTTATAAAAATCATCCTTAAGGTTTTTAATCCACAGAGTATAATAATAATGCTTCCAATCATCAGTATAATAATTACATATTATATCTTTTGCAATTATCTAAGAATGTGTTATATTCATCAAGCACATAATAGGAGTCATATACTTGATATTCGGATATTTCATCAGTACTTAGTGAATAATTCTCATCCTGCCCGTCTTTTACCTGAGAAAGATAGAACTTTGCTGTTGCCTTATTACCAAGAAAGAGCTCACAATAGGCCAGTGCCAGTATCAGCCTCATTCTACCGGGGTAGTCTATAAGTAAATCTTCAAAAATTGCTTTTGCCCTTTGATACTCCTTATTCTCATAAAGACTTGCAGCATAATTAAAATGGTTCACATAGTCCTTAGAGATAGTTTTTGCTTTTTCAAAATATTTTATGGCTATTTTAAGGTTTTTATCGCTATTATCCCTCTCATACTCGCTAAAAATAATACAAGCCTAAACCCTTGTAAGTCTCGGCATAGGTAGAACCTAGCTCCTCTGCTTTTAAGTAAATAATCAGGTGTAGATGAGTCAAAGTCAATGTAGTATCCAATGTTTGTGTATATCCTTGCTTTATCACTTTCAGATAAGCAGTCTTTATTCTTATCAAGAAAAATCTAGTAAAAAGCTTAGCACAGGTATCATAACTGTCACGAAGCTCCATTCGGACAGAAGCAAGTAAACAAGCCACATCTACGTTATTTTTATCCTCTTTTTGCATACCAAGCAAGAGCTCCTGCATTTTCTCAAAATAAGGGAGAGACTTATCATAATCCGTTAAAAACAGGGGTATTGTATTTGCTTTCATAATCTGCTTTTGATTCCTGCCAGAATTCTTTTAACTTGTCCATATTAGACTCCTCACTATCAAATTCTAATTTGTTGAGCTAATGTGTTTGTTTGCTACACTCAGTGACGCCTTCACTAATAAATGTCCAGACTCGCTACGGTTTTTCTGTAAGATGCTGTTGTAATCTGGCTTTGTTGACGAAAAACCTGATGCGCTCGCTTAGGGCATTATTAGTTCCGGCTGTTTGATTGATAAGTCGGGACAAACAAGCACATCAGCCACAAGGGGGGCAGGCGGTGGTGGCTGTCTTTAATTTGGCATTCGAGTTTTAATTTGCACAAATTTAAGGCATCAGCTACGAATGATAAATTCTAAGCGAGCGCATTAGGCGGAGCGAAGCGGATGCCGGAGCGAGTCTGAAATGTTATCATTCGTAGCGTCACTTAGTTTAGTCTATATAACAACTCGACAAATTAGAATTTGCTGTACTAAATATATTCAATAGGGAGCGCTATTAGATTCTCCCTAAGATATGTTTTCCTATCAATTAGACAGAGAATAATTCCTACCCCTCTTTTCTTGTCAGGAATCTTGTCAAGTACTGGATTTGCCGCTCTCATGCTTTGCCTTTAGGGTTGCCGGACATTTTTAACCTCTACAGGATATAGGATGCCATTTTCCTCGATTATCAAATCAATTTCATTTTTCTTCAGAAGCATTTTTATCCTTTCCACGGTAATAGAAAATGTTAGATCGATAATCCCTTCCCTCATTGGAATATGATTTTTAATATCTCTGAAACTACAAAAAGTCTCAAACATATTTCCTGCGACTGCAGAGATTCTTTAAAAGCATCTGCAGTTAACCATCTGGTCAAATAGCAGGCAAGCCCGGTATCTCTAAAATAAATCTTAGGCGTTTTAATGATTCTGGCTAATGCACTCGCACTATAAGGTTGTAATATGTAGACGATACCTGTTCTTTCTAAGATTGAAACCCAGTTCTTTATGGTAGGCTCACTTACCCCAACACATCACTGGCAATATTGGAGTACTAAGCATTTCACCTGTTCTTGCAGCAACTGCTGTTAAAAACTTGGTAAATATCAGGCTATCCGCAGAAATCAGTTCGTTTCGTTTTAGCACATCTGAAATAGCCCTTTTTATATGCCATACTCACCTCCGACTAATCTAAAGCCGAACTTTATTATAGTCGTTTCATGTAGAAAGTCAATTATAAAACCATACCATTTCTACGAAAATAATGGTAAAAATATAAGCACACCTAAAAATCAAGCTCTAATTTTTAAGGAGGAACTTATGGGAAAAATTAAAAACTTGTGGCAACAGATGCTTTTATTACTATGACAATAGGAGCTGTGGCTCCTGTGCAGGCTCTGTTGAGGAACAGGATATAGTCTGGATAGGGTCGCATAATGGCAATTCGTCAAACTTTAGTGGTGTTAGGGGAGGAGTAGAATCCGCACACGGTAAAAATATTGTGTATTGGTCATCTGCAAACAAAAGATACCAGATATATTTTTGGATCAACCGCGGAAAAATCAGGATTTAGATATGAAGATGTTACGGCTCTTGCAGATGGTAAACTCTATTATGTAAACCACCAATAGGACTTCATATAATGGTATGATAATTGATGAAGAGGGGAATGAAGTCTATTCAGGACTTAAAAATATAGCTGATGAAGTAAGAGCATCTTATAGTGACGGGGGTTGTGTTCAAAGGTTTGGAGAAGGATAGGTATATCTGCGGTGAAACCAAAGAGGGCTTAGTAATACTCGATACCGAGAATGATTGCAAGATAATAAATACATATAAGGGATATGAGTTTGATCCTTATATGGAGATTTATCAGAATAAAAGTAGATAATAAAAGGTATATCCGTATAATTGATAAAGTAAAGGATAAGCTTGGATTTTTATGGATCTCACAAAAGTCAGGAGCATCTGAGCTTCTCGCAAAAATCTTTATAAAAATGATGAACTTGTAATAAACAAGGCGGGAGAATACAAAATTATATATGCTTCCGGCGACGGTGATAAAGCGAAGATTATAAATACTAGAGGTAAGGTGCTTTGGAGTGGTAAAGGAAAGGAAATAGGTAACGTTGCCGGGAATCGTTTGGAAGCAAGAATATACGGTTTTAATCCAGGCAGTTATCCATATAAGGGTGCTAGTAAAGAAGTGGCAGGCACTCATATATTGATTACCATATTTGACAGAAATACTAGCAAATATGGTGTAATCAGAGATGATGGGAAAATGATGCTGGGATACAAATATATGGGATATTGAAGACATATAAGAATATGGCTATAGTCGAGGATAAGGGTGATAAACAGTATCTTGTGAATTATAAAGGAAGGACATTGACTTCTAAAAATATGACAAAATTTTTACTTTCCATAATGGTAAGGCTGTAGTTAAGATTGACGGTAAGTATGGTATCATTTCAGAAACAGGCAAGGAGCTTTGTTAAGCCAATCTATAGTAAGCTTGTGGCTACAGAAGATTGATTTGGAAAAATTCTTTTTAATGCTTATGAAGTAGGTGTAACTGAAAAATAAGGACATTTCCGATGGAATGATAGTTAAAAAGGCGGAAACTACATCTATATAAATAAAGCAGGAAAGGAAAAAGTTCTTGAAGAAACCTACGACAATATTAAAAAGTTATCGAATATAAAGTATCAGGTAAGCTCATTACTCATAACTATGTTCGATGGAAAAATACGGTATTATGGCTGCTGATGGTAAAGAGTTGTACAAACCTAAGTATGAATTCTTCCGAATTTTAAATATGGCTGAGGGAGTATTTTTCGCTTGGTATTAAAAATATGGAAAGACAGGCGGTTATGTAGAAGAAATAATTATAGATAACATGGTAAGAAGCTCTTAAGCTTTAATCACTTGAAAACTATAAAGAGAGTGCCTACAGGAGAATATATTGTAGTAAAAGATAGGTCTGCGTCAAAAGATAAAAACAGAGAAGGTAATGCTCTACAATGCACAGTGGGGGAAAAATTACTGAATTTAAGAATAAATGGGGAAAAATAGTGGACTATAGGGATGGACTTTTTCAGTGTTATGGACAAAGATAGGAACATGGGAGTTGTTGATATAAGCGGTAAGGAGATTCTCCCCGTCAAGTACTCTAAGCTGAATTTGAAGGAGATTTTATCATACTAGGTGAAAAGTATGATAAAGTTGAAGAAATAGGATTTCTGGTTAGGTAATATCATTTAGCAAAGGATGGACTTATGAAAACAGCCTACAAAGAACCGGATTATGAAAGTATATTCAGGGAAAATGAAGGTAAACCGTTAAAAACGCTGATAGCCATTTATCAGGGGAAGTATGTCAAGCTTTTCTGGTCGGTAGTCTTTTTCCTGATAAAAGACTCGCCGTCCTGGATCTCTCCCCTTGTAATGGCTGCTATGATTGATATAATCACAAAGCCTGATGAGGATGCTGTTAAGAAGATTATCCTAAACTCAGTCTTCATCATACTTTTGACGGTACAAAATGTTCCTACTAGTTACATTCATGTGTATTTCTACGCCAAGACCATCAGGCAGGTGGAAAAGGAGCTTCGCTGTGCTCTTGTAAGGAAACTTCAGCAGTTATCCATTTCTTATCATACACAGATGGAGTCAGGCAGGCTTCAGTCAAAGGTTATGAGGGATGTGGAGCAGATAGAAAACCTTAGCTCGCAGATATTTATAACTGTGCTTTATATAGTTGTAAATATAGTGGCTGCCCTTGTCATCGTTATCACCAAGAGTAAAATCGTCTTTGGATTCTTCCTTGCTGCTGTGCCTGTGGCGGTTTTGCTTATGCTTTATTTTAGGGAGAAGGTAAAGAACTACAACACAGCCTTTCGTAAAGAAAATGGAAGAGACCACAGTTTCAGTAGTGGAAATGATGGAAATGATACCTGTAGCAAAAGGCATATGCCCTTGAGAGAAGAGAGCTTAACAAGATGGAGAAAAGGCTTGTAAAGGTGGCAGACAGGGCTTTAGGCTTGATATGATACAGACTTACTTCGGTGCCTGGAGCTGGGTAGTATTTCAGGTGTTTAGAGTGTTCTGCCTTATATTTACGGCGTTTATGGCACTTAACAAGAAAATAAGCATAGGTGATGTGGCTATGTACCAGTCTTACTTTGGTACTGTAGTTGGCTGTATAGCAGGTATAGTAGGTCTTGTGCCTGTTGTAACCAAGGGACTTGAGTCGGTGACTTCAATTTCTGATATTATGCTTAGCAACGACATTGAGGGCAGTGATAAAAATAAGCTTAAGCCTGAGATTAAGGGCTTTGTGGAGTTTGATAATGTTGCTTTCAGTATGAGGATAGCGATGAGCCTCTCTTTAGCGGTCTTAGCTTTAAGGCAAGTCCCGGTGAAACCATAGCCATAGTCGGAGCCTCGAGCAGGTAAGACCACTATTCTAAACCTTGTAATCGGCTTTATGAGAGCGACAGAGGGCAGGGTGCTTATAGACGGATGTGACATAAAGGAGATGAACCTACATCATTACCGCAAGAAATTGGCTGTAGTTCCGCAGAATTCCATTCTTTTTAGCGGTACACTCAGGGAAAACATCACCTATGGACTTGACGATGTATCCGAGGAGGAGCTTCAAAAGGTAATAGACGCAGCAAACTTAAGAGAGCTTGTAGACAGCCTGCCGGACGGTCTTGAAACAGTCCCTAAAAGGACATGGAGGCAATTTCTCAGGAGGACAGAAACAGAGAATCTCCATAGCAAGGGCATTTATAAGGAATCACGAGTGCTGATTTTTAGATGAGGCTACCTCTGCACTTGATACAGTTTTCCGAAAGACAGATACAGGAGGCTGTGGCAGAAGCTATCAAAAAGACAGGACTACATTTGTAGTAGCGCACAGACTTTCAACCATCCGAAATGCAGATAAAATAGCAGTTATGGAAAAGGGAGGTATGAAGGAATTTGGCAATTATGAGGAGCTTATGGAGCTTAGGGGAAGCTTTTTATGAATTGATGGAAATGCAGCAGATGTAGGAGATAAAACACTATTATATTACTTTGTATTGCAAATGTAATATTTTTGCAGTATAATGAGGAATGAATTTAAAATGTACTTATTGTTTTTTGACAATCTAATTATAATGACTGAAAAAGGAGAGATATGTATGGCACAGTCTACTTTTAAGTATAAGAATTAATAGCGAGGATAAAAAGGTTTCGAGAACTTTTTGTGAACAGGTAGGTATGAACGCTTCGGTTGCTGTCAATATGTTTGTAAAAACGGTTATTAGAGAACAGAGGCTTCCTTTTGAGGTAAAAAGCGGACCCATTTTATAGTGCTGCTAATATGGAACGACTTGAAAAATCAGTGAAACAGCTTAAAGCAGGAAAAGGTAAAGAACATAGAACTGATAGAGGTGGAAGATTGAAGAAAATTTGGTCAGATGAAGCTTGGGAAGATTATGTGTATTGGCAGTCACAAGACAAAAACTCTTAAAAATTAATCGTCTTTTAGAGGATATAAACCGTAATGGATATAATTGCACAGGAAAGCCTGAACCATTATCAGGAAATCTTGCAGGATTTTGGAGTGTCCGTATAGATGATAAGAACCGTATTGTATTTAAGGTATCTGATAATATGCTTGAAATAGCTCAATGTGGTTCTCATTATAGAGATAAATAATGGAGGGAAATGTTGCAAAAACAGGAATAAATTACTGCTTGATATCTTGCAGGAAGAAAAATCTTCAGGCTATGCAGGTGGGATATACCATAAAACTCAGATAGAGCTGACATATAATTCTAACCATATTGAAGGCAGCAGTCTGACTCACGAGCAAACCAGGTATATATTCGAAACCAATACTATAGATGTAGAAAATGGCAGTATCAATGTAGATGATGTGATAGAAACTGCTAATCATTTCCGAATAGTCAGTCTTATAATTGACAATGCAAAGTCTACGCTCACACAAGAATTTATCAAGAAACTTCATTTACTTCTTAAAAATGGAACTAGTGATTCTAGAAAAGACTGGTTTGCGGTAGGCGACTATAAGAAATTCCCGAACGAAGTAGGTGGAATGAATACGGCTCTTCCCGAAGAAGTGCCTGAGAAGATGAAAGAGCTGTTAGATGAGTATAATGCAAAAGAAGAAAAAAGCTTAGATGATGTTTTGGATTTTCATGTAAAATTTGAAAAAATTCATCCATTTCAGGACGGAAACGGTCGTGTCGGTAGGCTGATTATGTTCAAGGAATGCCTGAAATACAACATTGTACCGTTTATTATAGAAGATGATTTGAAAATGTTTTTATAACCGTGGTCTTGCAGAATGGGAAACAGAAAAAGGCTATCTAAGAGATACCTGCTTAACTGCACAGGATAGGTATAAGACTTATTTGGATTATTTTTAGGATTGGGTATTAACACTGTATTACCATCCTTGTAAATTTGTACCCAATTTCTAGGGTAAACTATCTTCCAAAAACGCTAAAAATGATAATCAACGAAAGGAGGAGCTAAAGTGAATATCATAAAATTGTTTAATGATACTGTGAATTATATAGAAACAGTACTTGATGGTGAGATTGATGGGAAGAAGATTTCAAGCCTGTCCGGCTATTCTTATCCGATGTTTAGCAGACTTTTCTCTATGCTTACAGAGACAACACTTTCTGAGTACATAGAAGCTAGAAGGATGACTGAGGCAGCGATAGACTTGCGGGATACATACGAAAAATAATCGATATAGCAATGAAATACGGTTACGAATCACCTGACGCTTTTTGGTGCTGCTTTCAAAAATTCGATGAGTTTTACTCCCTATGAAGTAAAAAGCAGGAAAGCCGTTTAAGCTGGTTTCTAAAATTCAGCTCGCGCTTAGCGTAAAGGGAGGAAGAAGCATGGATATTAAGATTGAAAAGAAACAGGTATTTAAGGTAGCAGGGTATAATGAGCAGGATATAAACTCATCACTATGCCCGGGTGTATGGGATAAGCTAGATGGAAAGTACAGTCACGAAGAACTGGCAGGAATCGGTACAGGAGAAAGTGTAGGAATTTGCGATGATGTAGAAAGCCCTGACAGAATAAACTATATGGCAGGATATATTACTACAGATGTAGAAAAGGCTAAAGACATGGGACTGGAAGTTTTTAGAGGTTGACGAGGCAGAGTATGCAGTAGTTAAATTAACCGGAAAGGTACCGGAGTGCATACATGCCGGTTGGAAATACCTGATGGAGTTTTCTTTTCCGGGAACATGGTTATATCCATTCAGGAAAGCCTGATTTCGAGTATTATTTTGAAGGTGATATGCACAGCTCTGATTATAAAATGGAGCTTTGGGGTACCTTTTGGTGAAGGCATAAATCTGATTACTTGGATAAACAGTCAGTACAAAAAACTCCCACAGAATAATGAATATTTTGTGGGAGTAAATCTCATATACTTTACTTTTTATTTCCTTAATCTTTTTATCTATTTTTTGAGTAAATATCATATATATCCTTAAGGCACTCTTTGGGTACCAAAATATAAGCTGTCTGCAATATCTGTTTACTGTCTTTATAATCTTTTTATTTCAATAAATTCATTTGATTTTATTTTTGGTAATCTTTTGCCCTTCCATGATGCTATTCCATTCCTAATATGACGCACAAAATCTTTTCCTAAACTTTTTGCAATCAGGATTAGTCTGCTCTAGTATTATTTTAGTATTATGTTCTCTTTTTGTCGGAAATTTTATAATACCTTCCTTGCCGTATTTAAAATCAATTTTTCCAGATAAGCAAGCTGCTTGATTTTTAGTAAATATGTGTATGTAATTGTTCCAATTATCTCTTTTAAAATGTTCTGAAGATAAATACCAATCTAAAGCCGGTGCATAATCGTCTAATAACTTCCTTTTTGCTAAAGACTTAAAAATTGTTACTCATAATTATTTAACCGGTTGTTCTTTTTCCAATGATTCTAAAGCTTTTAAAACTATTATAACAATCTGTACACATATTTGTAGTGATTAATTGATTTTTGCGTTTTCCGAATCTTTTTGAAATGATTCATGGCATGATTTACATTCTACATTGCTATTATTATTTTCTATACTCGCAAGCAATTCTTTTCGTACTAGTTATTTTCATCAATAATTTCTTTCCCTTATTTTTTACATCTAGTAAAACCTCTGCGTCAAGAGTGTTAACACCATCAATTTGCCTAGGTAAATAATCGTACAATTCACAGGCCAAATCAATCTAGCATCAAAGGAAAGAGGTGTAGGACTCTTGCAATCAATTGTTGCATATAAATAATGTCCGTAATGACTACGCTTTTTAACACTTAACGAATATGATATACCAGATAGCTTATATTTTTCCAAATCTTATTACCAAAAATCTCTGGTATTACCGCATCCAATTGAGCTTTATATGTCTTTTTGTAGCCTTCTATTTTTATGTGTTCAGAAATTTTTAGGAATTGTAATAATAGTTAAAACTAAAACAACTATTATTAACCATATTCTCCGTTTTTTTGTTTTTCATTTTATCAATTTTCCTTTCTGGCTAAACTTAAAAGAAACAATTGTATGATGTGTTTATCAAAATATAATAAATATCTTGCAAACAAGCTCACATTAAGTTGTTATGTATTTAGCACATATACCATTATATATATATATAATGTCAAGTAGGCTAATAGTGGAAAAATACAAGGAAGTTATATATGATTTTTGAACTATTTAAATATATAATAATATTATAAATCTAAATATTGAGATTATGAAAAATAATCGAAAGGAGTTAAAACTAATATTATTTTGAAGGGATATGTATAGTCCTGATTATAAAATGGAGCTTTGGGTACCTTTTGGTGAAGGCATAATATTGAGATTGTTCATCTTACATGGCAAAATATAGATGATGCCGGTTAAGGTCAATTGGTTTTACAACACACACAGTTGCCATAAATATGGCAATGACAAAAGAAAGACTGATAAACAGTGGCTTTTTATGATTTAGCCACAGCCTATCAGTCTGTCATGTCAACTACCTAAAAACGCTGTATACGAGAACTGTATGTACAGTGCTGTGAGAGGACGGCGGTTAGTCACCGCCTCCCTACTCGATTAAGCACATCTAAATCTTATATTTATTTCCCTCAATCCCGTCAACCTTTTATCACAAATTTAACGGGAATTATCCTCACCATTATCGGCACCTGAGAAGGTATTGTAGTCCTTGCCCATTTTGGCAACTACATCAAAATGGTCGAAAATGCTTGCTATATCGGTGTCTGAGAGCTTTGAAGAAAATGCTTCAGTACCGTCTTTAAGCTTGCCTGCACCCTTATCTAAAGAAGCTATACCATTTATCAGCTTAGCTGTAGCATTGTTTAACTTGGTTTGTTCCTTGTGCAGCTCCTTAGCACCGGCATCCAGCTTAATGGCACCTGATTCCAGGCAGAAGCACCTGTGCATAACTTACCTGCACCCTGTGGATAAGCTATTGATTCCGGACTTTAACTCCTTACTTCCACTGCTAAGGGCAGAAGCGCCTGCGGAGAGCTGATTTAAGCCACCACTGAAAGTCTTAGAAGAGGGCTAAAGAGTCTTAAGGGCGGTATCTATCTTAGCGGAGCCTTCCTTAAGGGCGGCAAGGCTTTTTGCTGTATCACTGTCAGGAGAAGTCTGTGCTGAAAGGGTGGAAGCCACACTTCCATTGTACCTACGGCACCTTTCATCTGGTTGTAAGCCGCCCAGTCAGCAGGGGTTTGAGGCTATTTTTCTTCACTTGCAAGCCTTACAAGGGCTGCCATTTTCTCCTTATAGCCATTTATCTTAGCGTTTAATTCAGCGCCCTGCTTAGAAGCACCACCTGAAAGAGAGCTTACTTTTATCTACAAGGGTGATGATGCCTGCATTTATCTTGAGAATACCCAGAAGAAACCGTATTATGAGGAAGAAAGCTATGCTCCTCCCGCAGAAAGCTTGTCTGCACCATCCTTTAATGAGCCTATACCTTTTCAAGCCTACCTGCACCTGCACTTAGCTTATCAGTACCTGCCTCAAAGAAGATATCCCTGTCTTAAGGGTAGAAGCACCTTTGCTAAGCTTTGTAATATTATCACTAGCTTTTTCGCACCGGAGTCAAGGGACTTTACTCCATCTGCAAGGTCACCGCTTTTTATCTTTAAGCTTTGCAGTGCCGTCTTTAAGCTTTGCAGAGCCATTCTTTAGCTCGTCAACACCGTCAATCAGCTTGTTGATATTATCCTGAAGCTTTATTTTCCATGCTCTCATCCGTATCAAGCAAGTCTGACAGCATATCAGGAAGGGCAGAGCAGTTAAGGTCTATTCAGGGAGAAACCTTCACTCAGCATTTATTTCAAAATATTCAGGTACTTTCATCCTTATTGTCAAGACCAAGGCTCTCGGCTAGCTTTGGAAATGTCAGATCGACTGCAACGGAATTATTGCCTCTGATGTCACCTTTCCGTTTGTAACCTTTATATTACTGAACTTGTCGTTAGGCAGGGTAACGAGGGTGGCAAGGGTAAATGGTACATATACCTCTTCATCTTTACCATTTATCTTCTTTTATGGTCTTTGTGTTATTCTCATAATCGTAGCGGATGGTGACCTTGCCGCTTTTGCCAAGAAGCTCATCAGGCTCGATATCCTTGCCGTCAAGCTTGTAGCTTACCTTTACATTTACAGGAGGAGTCTTGTCAGTATCTCCCCTGATAGTAGATATCTTGCCCATCTGACTGCCAGTCAAGCTTTTCACCGTCCTGTTTGAAGGTCTCATTTCCCTTTACATTTTCAATATTTGAAAGTGTGGTTTTATCCTCCAATGTAGCTGCGTTTTCAGTGTTTTTAAGATGGTTGCTTACGATAATGTTCTGCTTTTCACCCTTTGCATTTGTGAAAATATACACAGTCTCTTCCTTTTCAGCCTTTCCTGTAGCAGTTTTAGCTGTGGACTCAGTATCCTTGCCAGCTGAACTATCGGTATTGTCAGCAACATATTTAACTGTTGATTCAGCGTTTTTGTGCTCTGGCTTATCTTCATTATCTTTCACGCTTTTAACTGAATACGCAGTATTTTCACTTACAGAATTGCTTTTGACTCCCAAAGTAGTGCCAGTGGCAGCATCAAGGCTGTAATTATACACCCCTATTCCGCCTACTGCCATCGCAACTGCTGTTGTAATTCCTACTGTCTTTAATAAAAAATTTACTTTTCATAATGATTTCCTCAATTATTTATCCGCCTTTTATTCCAAGGCTTGTGTGAATTATTATCCTGTCAAATACCATAAGCAAGGATGGAAGTATGAAGATAACGGTAATCATACTTACAATAGCGCCTCTAGATATAAGTGTGCAGAGAGGCTGATTATATCTACCTTGAATATACACCCTACGCCGAAGGTCGCCGCAAAGAAGGATAGTGCACTAATAATGACTGATTTGGTACAGGTATCGCTTGCAATGCGGATAGAGGTCTTCTTATCCTCGCCTTTGTTTCTTTCCTTTAGATATCTTGTTGTCATAAGGATAGCGTAGTCAACTGTTGCTCCAAGCTGAATGGTTCCAATTACTATTGATGCAATGAAAGGCAGGGAGGTATTTGGTAGTAAGGAATACCCATATTTATAAATATTGCAAATTCAATAGCACTTACAAGGATGATTGGAAGGCTGATTGACTTAAATACAACGAGGATGATGATAAATACAAGCCCGATGGAAACAAGGTTTACGAGTATTAAAGTCTGTATTGGTTATATCTATCAAATCCTTGGTACAAGGTGCCTCTCGATAAGCATTCCCTTATTGTCGTAGGACTTTACTATCTTATTTATCTCGGTAACCTGTTTATTTACTTCATCTGAAGCCACGGTGTAGGAGGGTCCCCTACGAGGATGAGCTCCAGTTGTCACTTTGCAGCTTACTTACCACCTCTTTAGGGAGCATTTCCACGGGATGGCAGGCTCTTTGAGGCTGTCAAGGCCAAGTACATAGCTGACTCCGTCAACCTTTTTATCTCATCACTCATCTGTCTGACTGCCTTTGACTCAAGGGAACTATCCACAAGCACCATATGGGTGGTGGCAGTATCAAAAGTTTTCGTGCAGCTTGGTGTCTGCGATACTGCTAGGCAAGTCCTTAGGGCAGGGTATCTGAAAGGTTGTAATAGTTTTTAGTATTGCTATAACCGTAAAAAAAGCAGGCACGAGGATGATTAAAAATAATGCTACAAACACAAGATGGTGCTTTTCAAACGAATGAACCAAAGCCCTTAAAAATCATGAAGAAATGGCTTTGTGTTTGGTCTTTTTCTATGGCTTTCTCAAATATGAGTATCATAGAAGGAAGGATGGTTACGCAGGCAATTACTCCAAATACAACGCCCTTTGCCATAACAAGTCCGATATCAAGTCCAAGGGTGAAGCTCATAAAACAAAGGGCAATGAAGCCTGCAACTGTGGTTATAGAGCTCCAAGTACTGAAACCAGTGTATTTGAAATGGCGTGTGCGATAGCTCTGTTGTTATCTCCAGGGAATCTCTGCTGGTTTTTCCTTAAATGAGTTCCAAAGGAAGATGGAGTAGTCCATTGTTACACCTAGCTGAGTACAGCAGAAAGTGCCTTTGTCAAATACGATATCTCACCGAAAAATGATATTCGAGCCAAGGTTGTAGATGATAGCCATTCCTATACTTAAGAGGAAGAGTATAGGGCACTAGGAAGGAATCCATCGTAACCGCAAGCACTATAGAAGAGAGAATGACAGCTATAGCTACATACAAAGGAGTTTCATTGTTCGTAAGATCCTTGGTGTCTGATACCACGCAGGACATACCTGAGAGAAAGCTCTGTTTATCTGCAATCTTTCTGATATCCTTTACAGCCTGCATAGTACCGTCAGCAGAAGTTGTTTCATCGAAAATAACCATCATCAGGGTTGCGTTTTCACTGTTAAAACTTCTATATATCTTATCAGGAAGTATCTGAATCGGTACTGTGGTATCTGCTATAGATGTATACCATACTACAGACTTAACATGTTCAACCTTTTTCAACCTTCTCCTTAAGAGTGGCTGCATCCTTTGGCGGCATACCCTCTGCTACAAGCAGGGCAGAAGGCCCTGCTTCCAAAGTCCTCCTCAAGGATATCCTGTCCTTTTCATAGTTTCAATATCTTTTTGGAAGATATGAAAGTATGTCATAGTTTACTCTGGTATTTACATAACCAAAGGCTGCCGGAATTAAAAGCAGAGTGAAATGATGAAAATAGGAATTCTCATCTTCACCACTCCTTTACCGAAATTTATCATAATGAACACCTCAAAATATATTTATGACCGTTGGTCATTTATGTTGGATATGATTATAGATTAAAAATGACCAATAGTCAATAATTGATTATATGACTTTGAATTAGTGTAGAATCATAGTTAAATTAAACTAAAAATCTTACAGGAAATATTTGGACAACCTCGTGTAGAACGGCTGACAGACTGGATTTGCGATTGTTTGTTCTATAGTCTGAAAGCTTAGAATGATAGTTGAAAATAAAATAAAGGTGTTTATAATATTCAAAAATAGACATATAAAAATGAGTTGATTAGGTGTATTATAGAAAGGATAGCTATGGGAAAGGTAGAAATCAATAAGAAGCAGAAAAAGGATGCACTTCTTAACGCAGCCTTTGACATATTCACAAATATAGGTATAAACAAGACCTCAATATCGGAAATCGTAGAGAAGGCGGGGGTTGCCAAGGGTACCTTTTATCTGTATTTTGCAGACAAGTATGACCTTTAGGAACAAGCTCACAGCACATAAGGCTAATAAGATATTTGAAAAAGGCTGAAAATGCACTTAAAAAGTCTGATGCCAAGGACTTTGAGGATAGGATGATATTCTTTATAGACAACATATTAGATCAGCTACAGAGAATAAATCCCTGCTTAACTTCATTTCAAAGAACTTAAGCTGGGGTATATTTAAGAATGCCATCAGGCAAAATGCAGACAAGAAGAATGGCGGCTTTGATGAAGAGAGCGAATCCTTCGATGTACTTGGCAGGCTGGAAATGGATGAAGAGCTGGAATTTAAGAATCAGGATGTCTCGTCTATATGATAGTAGAGCTTTTGTCAGCTCCACCTGCTACAGTGCCATTCTCTATAGCGAGCCTGTGACAATAGAAGAGCTTAAAACCATATATATTTGAGACGGTCAGGGAAATGATAAGGATGCAGAGAGTTAGTTGATATTATAGACATATTACGATATAATATGTCTATAATATTGGAGAATAAGCAAATGTTTTTAATCAGGAAACAATCAGACCATCAGCGGATTTTGCGCAATCATTACAACGAAATATCAAAAACAGTGCAGACAGGGTAAAGAAGCGGTGATTATTACCGTCAATGGACGAGGTGATACTGTTTCAATCGGATATGAAGAATATAAAAGGATGAAAGCCCGTATTGAGCTTTTGGAGGTTCTTGCAGAAGCTGAGGAAGATGTAAAAATACGGCAGGGTTGCTTCTAGTAAGGATACTTTTGATGATTTGAGGCCATCCTGTAAGGAGGAGAGAATTTGAAATATCAGGTTATAAGGACTGACACTGCAGATGCTATGATAAGGGAGAGTTGTCCTTTACATTGCGGAAAACTTTGGCAACAATGCTGGCTATGAAAAAGCTTGAAGAACTTGAAAGGGCAATCCTATCCTTGGGAGACAATCCTATATCGGAACAGCTCCCAAATATAATATCTTAAAAAGGCAGGGCTACATGGTACTTATACTTGAAAAGGACATAGTTTTTTATAAAATAAACGAAGGAAAGAGGATAGTTACCATATACGCTGTAGTAGACCATAGACAGGACTATTTGAGCATACTACAGGGGGTTTGTAGAGACTGGCTTTTAACGAAAGAGGATGACTGATGGAAGATAAATCACTTATTATAGCTTGAAAATGGAAGGAATAACAACAACTTCAGAGCAATGTGACAAACTTTACAGGTTCTATGAAATGGTAATCGAGCAGAACAAGGTAATGAACCTTACAGCTATCACAGACTACGACAGATTTGTCATCAAGCACTTCGTGAACAGCCTTATGATAGCAAAGGTAATGGATATGACTACACCTATGACTGTGCTGGATATCCCGGTACAGGCGCAGGCTTTCAGGTGTTCCTATCAAGATAGTATTCCCTGAAACTAGAGGTGCTGCTCCTTGATTCCCTCAATAAAAGACTGAACTTCTTAAATGAGGTAATCGAGGAACTTGAGCTTAAAGACATAGCTACCATACACTCCAGAGCCGGAGGCTGCAGACCAGGGAGAATACAGAGAGCTGACCTCTGCGTATCAGGGCTGTATCTGCTCTACCGAGCCCTCATGAATATTGCCTCCCTTATGTCAAGGCTAGCGGGAAATTCGTGCTTTATAAGGCAGTTGGAGCCGATGAAGAAATCAAAGCATCAAAGACTAGCTATTAGGGTGCTTGGCGGAGAAATAAAGGGTAAAGCACAGTTTACCATAAAGGATACCGACTATACCAGAGTGCTGATTTCTATAGAAAAAGTAAAAATACTCCCAAAAATATCCTCGTGCGGTGGAAAAACCAAGCAAAGAATCCGCTACAATAAGGGGAGGCAATGTGCTCGCTTTTTATTGAATATGCGGACTAAGTCACGCTGTCACTGATAACTTTCCAGACTCGCTCCGGTTTTTCTGAAAGAGGCTATTTTAGAATTGTGTAGTTGACGAAAACCTAATGCGCTCGCTTAGGAAGTATCAGTTCCAGCTGATAAGTGACAATTAATAATATAAAGAAAATTATAAATATTGTTAGGGTACTATATTCTAAAAGCAATCACATAATGCAAAGAAGAAAAAGAATAGAAAGCTAAACTTTCAGTACACAGCCAAGAATGATAGAATTCTAAGCGAGCGCATTAGGCGTAGCGAAGCGGATGCCGGACGAGTCTGAAATTCTATCATTCTGAGCGTCACATTATAGAAGTTTTTGGAGGAATCATGAAATTTGGGACGGTTATAATAGGACGAAACCCTTGCAGGTGTCGATTTGGTCAGGGGAGAAAGATACCGGATGGACTTTATCATCTGGTATGCAAGTACTAGTTCAACATAAAGACGGCGACTTTCTGTTAATGAAGAGAACTTAAACAAACCCTACTAATCCCGGTAAATGCAAAAGCCACAGCAGGAGGAAGTGCACTAAAGGCGAGGACAAAGTTACCTGCATAAAGAGGGAACTAAAAGAAGAGACCGGGATAGAGGCAGAAGACTTTGAACACATTGGCAGGACGATACACGGGAAATGCATATTTGAAGACTTTTATACAAGGACTGACTGCCCGAAAGACTCTGTAACTTTTGCAGGAAAATGAAACCATTGACTATAAATGGATAAGCGAAGCAGAATTTGCAGACTTTGTTAACTCAGATGACATCATAAAGGAGCCAGAGAGAAAGATATAAGAAATTCCTAGGCAAGAGAGGATATCTGAAGTAGATTCACTTTGGAGGTGAAGGTATGGACAAGCTGATATTCCATGTGGATGTAAACTCAGCCTTTCTTTCGTGGACAGCAGTTAAGATGCTTAAAGAAGAGCCGGGAAGCATTGACCTTAGAACCATACCCTCTGCCATAGGGAGGGATGTGTCAAAAGACATGGAGTTATCACAGCCTGCTCGATTCCTGCCAAAAAGCAGGGGAGTAAGGACAGGTGAACCTGTTATGAGGGCCCTTGAAAAATGCCCGAGTCTAAGACTTTATTCCTCTGACTTTAAGACCTATAGAGAATACTCTGCGAAGTTCATAGATATAGCTTAAGAAATATGCCTTAGCAGTAGAACAGGTGTCATTGATGAGGCATATCTTGATATGACAGGGACAGATGAACCTATACACTATGGCAGAAAAATCAAGGCAGAAATCTAGAAAGCCTTGGATTTACTGTTAATATCAGTATATCTACTATCAAGCTCCTTGCCAAAATGGCAAAGTGATTTTGAAAAAGCCCTTACAAAGGTACATACTCTTTATCCAGAGGAAATAAAGGAGAAAAATGTGGACTCTGCCAATAGAAAAGCTCCATAAGCTGTGGCTATAAGACTTCTGAAAAACTTAAGAATATAGGAGTTAAGACCATAGGAGATGCAGCTGAACCTCGATAAAAGCCCTGCTCTGCTCCCTGCTTGGAGAAAAGTCAGGAGAATATATCTACGAGTGCTAACGGCAGAGGAGCGATATGGTATCGGGGAGAGGGAGGCGGCTAAGAGCTATTCAAACAGACCACCCTGTCCCAGCAGACATCAAGGGTGTCTACCTACGATAAAGAAATGCCCCATGTCATGCATTGGCTCTCAGAAAGTGTGGGGAAAAAGACTTAAAAAGATGAGGCAGTAGGCTATACTATAAGTGTCAGTGCCAAAACAAGCAGCTTTAAGAGGAGGTCAAGCAGACTACTCTGGTAGAACCAACCAATGATATCAAGGTTATGAAAAGCACTTCCCTTGTACTTATAGAGGAGCTTTGCTTTGGAGAAAGAGGCTGATTTAGCGAAAATGATGGCATTAGGCTGGTTGGGAGTAGGAGTATCGAATCTGGCTGAAAATGAGTGTAAGCAGCTTGATATATTTTCCTATATGAAGGAAAAAAAGTAAAGCAGGATGAGATTAGACTACAAGAATCGAAAGAAAAAGAGAAAACAGATAAGATTAAATACCATGCTTTAAAAAGATAAATGAAAAATACGGCGAAGGTAAGATAAAAAGGAGGATGACTATGACAAAATACATATTGGCTTCAGCTTCACCACGTAGGGTTGAGATACTTGGAAAGCTTGGCTTTGAATTTACGACTGAGGTCAGTGAGGCTGAGGAAGAAAGCTAAAAAGGACTTAGATAAGCTTCCCCAAAGGAAAAGGTGGAGGAGCTTTCATTTATAAAGGCTGCTGATGTGGCTGAAAGCCTTATTCTAACTAAAGAAACAGAAGAGGAGACGCCTACATAGTTATCGGTGCAGATACAGTTGTGTCTGCAGACGGCGAAATCCTTGAAAAGCCTAGAGATAAGGCTGATGCAGGCCGTATGATGAGAGCTTATTCAGGGCAGAAGCCATGAGGTATACACAGGAGTTACCCTCATCTATATCCCTAAGGAAGTCCTTGAAAATAGGGGAGTTAAAGAGGGAAACAAATACCTTGGAATTATTTAGAAATCCTTTGAAAATCAGATGAAAGAAGCCGATAATAATGAAGAGACAACAGAAATTTGGCAAACATAATTAAAAAGCCTATGCTAAGTGAAAATAAGCTGATTGTACGCACCTTCTCAGAAAAACCGAAGTAAGCGTATATCCTATGAATGAGGCGGAGGTAGAGGGTATATCCACCTTAGAGCCATACGATAAGGCTGGCGGCTACGCTATTCAGGGAAGATTTCAAGCTTATATAGAAAAGATAAACGGAGATTATTCTACAGTGGTAGGCTTACCGGCAGGAAGGCTTTATCACGAAATCAAGGAGGTCTACAAATGTACGACAAGCTTACAAAAAACGATATAAGAAGGCTTGAAGAAGAGATTGAGCATAGAAAGCTGGTGGTAAGAAAGCAAGCAATAGCGGAGGTCAAAGAAGCAAGGGCACATGGCGACCTTTCAGAGAATTTTGAGTATTATGCAGCAAAAAGATTCAAAAATCAAAATGAAAGCAGGATACGCTACCTCGAGAAGATGGTTAAGACTGCAAGGATAATAGAGGATGATTCAAAAGAAGACGAGGTAGGACTTGATAATACTGTAACTGTATATTTTGTGGAAGATGATGAAGAAGAAACCTATAAACTGGTAACCTCAGTAAGAGGAGACTCAGTAAGCAATCTCATAACTATAGAATCCCCTCTGGGCAAGGCTTTGATGGGCCACAAGGAGGGAGATACAGTCAGTGTAAAGGTAAATGAACAGGTAAGCTATGATGTAATCATCAGAAATATAGAAAATACTAAGGATGAAGGAAAAGAAGGTATCAGAGAGTTTTAGGAGGTAATATGGCCAATTTTGAAAAAGCTCTAGCCGCTATAATGTTTGATATACTTACAGGCAAGACAGGACATATAGGAAAGGCTACTTTTACGCCTGAAAAGCCACAGTTTGACTGGGATAAGAAAGATGCCAAGCCACTGGCAAGAAGTACTCCTGAAGCAGAGGGAGTACCAACAGCTTTTCTTTACAACCTCTTATTCAGAACTAGGCTCTGCAAAGAAGAGTGAGCTTCATCATTTTCTAGTACTTAGACATGGTAAAGTCATCTGCGAATCTTCATTTTCGCCGTACAGAAGGGGAGAATGGCATACCACTTATTCTATGAGCAAGACATTTACAGGAATGGCTATTGGCCTGCTTTATGATGACGGGCAAGCTAAAAGCTTACTGACAAGGTTGTAGACATCTTTGGGGACCTCACTAAACCTATGGCAGATGATAAAGTTTAGGATATGACGGTCGAGAACCTCCTCACTATGACTACCGGTGTTGACTTCAATGAGGGCGGCTCCATGGTTGGAGATGAGTGGATTAAGGGCTTTCTTTCTGCCTCTCTTAAGGAAAATGCAGGCAAGGTATTTGACTACAACAGTATGAATTCTTACATGCTTTCGGCCATTGTATCAAAGCTTGCAGGAAAGCCTATGTATGAGTTCTTACAGGAGAGGATATTTGACAAGCTTGGAATCAACCAGTGCTTTTTGGGAGACTAGTCCTGAGGGCGTTACCAAGGGTGGCTGGGGTATGTTTATACGGCCTGAAGATGCAGCAAAGCTCGGACTTTTATACCTTAACAAGGGTAAATGGGAGGGAGAGCAGCTCATTTCCGAGGAATATGTGAAATATGGCTACATCAAAGCAGGTTGAAAATGAGCATTTTGGCTACGGCTACCAGCTTTGGATGGGCAGCAGGGATGAGAGCTACCTCTTTGACGGTATGATGGGGTCAGGATGTAGAGTTTACCCTGACCTTGATATGATAATAGTGAATTTTGCAGGAGATCCTGTGGTTTTTCCATAGTGGGGAGGCAGATGCTATCATTGAAAAATACATGGAAAATCCCTGATATTTCAGATAAAGCCCCTTCCCCTAAATCCTATGGGAATGTAAATCTTAGATAAACTTATATCAGAGCTTGAAAGCGGGCATATAATACGAAGCCTGTTATGGCTGGAGGCTGGGAAAGAAAGGGCAATCTCAGAGCCCAGATATCAAGCCGCAACAAGCCTCACCCGCTTAAGCACGATTTCTTTGTATGGCTTAACGGACGAAGCTACGAGCTTGAAGACAAGTGTCAGGGTGCATTTCCGCTCCTTTTACAGCTTACCCACAATAACTTTACCGAGGGTATGAGAGATATGGATTTCTCCTATGAAAATCATACGCTTTTTACTATGCTAAAAAGAAGGGATGAAGTCCACAAAATCAAGAGTGGGCTTTCATAAGCCTGCGTATTCAACCATCAATCTAAATGGTGAGCCGTACAATGTGGCACTTAAGGGAGAGTACACTGAAAATGAAGAGCACGAAAATGTACTAAAACTGATACTTAGCTTTACAGAAGAGGCTGCAAGTAGGATAATGAAGATACATTTTAAGGATAATGAGCTTCTTCTTGAACTAGATGAAACACCGGGTAAGGAGTTTATTAGCATAGGACTTAAAGCTGTCCATGGGACAGATAATGAACTACACTTTCATAGTGAAAAGAGCCCTTGAAGTGGAGCAGATACTATTATAAATGATGCGGTAATGAGGAAGATAAGCCCGTCTACAAAGGGAAGGCTTATAGAAAATGCGGAGGATAACCAATGAGAGGCATTGAAACAAGAATCAAGGAAATCAGACACCGTATATTTACTGAGGTTGCCAGGATGGCATACCACACCAGAATGGCCAACCGACCAGAGAATCGAGGAATTGCCTTATAAGATAATTCCCGGTGAGGTAGGGAGCTTTCGTAGTGACGTCTTTCTTGAGAGAGCCATCGTAGGAGAGAGACTTAGACTCGCTATGGGGCTTCCCTGTAGAGATGCGAGTGAACACGCTAAGATATCTGATAATGTGGAGGCGGCTGACAGGCCTGAGACCTACTATACCCCTCCTCTCATCAATGTAATCAAGTTTGCCTGCAACGGCTGTACCGAGAAGAGGGTGTTCGTAACTGACGGCTGTCAGGGCTGTCTTGCCCACCCTTGCGTGGAAGTCTGTCCAAAGGCCTGCGTTTCCCTTGACAGGACAAACGGCAGGTCGAAGATAGATCAGGATGTGTGTATCAAATGTGGTAAATGTGCGGATATCTGCCCATATCATGCCATCATCAAGCAGGAAAGGCCTTGTGCGGCGGCCTGCGGTATGGACGCCATTCATTCAGATGTACACGGGAAGGCAGACATAGACTATGAGAGATGTGTATCCTGCGGCCAGTGTCTTGTAAACTGTCCGTTTGGAGCAATTGCAGACAAATCTCAGATATTCCAGGTAATTCGAGCAATCCAGTCGGGTGAGCATATCTATGCGGCCTTTGCCCCTGCCTTTGTAGGCCAGTTTGGCGCGAAGGTGACTCCGGGGTAAGATCCGTATGGCTATGAAGATGCTTGGTTTTACTGACGTTTTGAGGGTGGCTGTAGGGTGCAGACCTCTGTGCTACACAAGAAGCAAATGACTTCCTTGAAGAGGTGCCTGACAAGCTGCCATTTATGGGTACTTCCTGTTGCCCTGCGTGGGCGTCTATGGCAAAGAAGCTCTTCCCTGAGATGAAAGACTGCATATCAATGGCACTTACTCCTATGACTCTTACAGCAAGGCTTATAAAGCACTACAATCCAAAGGGTAAGGTTGTATTCATTGGACCTTGCTCAGCTAAGAAGCTTGAGGCTATGTGGGATGAGGTGCGCTCAGAGGTGGACTTTGTACTTACCTTTGAAGAAATGGCCGGGATATTTGCATCAAAGCATATAGATATTGAGAATATTGAAGAAGATCCTGACGGTGTGAACGATGCCTCAACTGATGGCCGTAACTTTGCGGTTTCAGGCGGTGTTGCTACCTCTGTAGTAAATGTAATTAAGAACCTCCACCCTGATATGGAGGTGAAGACCGACAATGCATGAGGGGCTTAGAGACTGCCGCAAGATGCTTATGGCTGCAAAGGCAGGCAAGTACAACGGCTACCTCCTTGAGGGAATGGGCTGTCCGGGAGGCTGTGTGGCAGGTCCCGGAACCATGCAGGCTATAGTGAAGTCCACTGCTTCAGTTAAGAACTATGCCTCTAAGGCAAGCCACACCTGTAGCAATACAACAGAGCACGTAAAGGAGCTTGATAAGCTGACCTACTAGATATATGCAAGTATTTAGCAAAGCTGTAGAAGCCCCTGTATTATACGGTGCCAAATGACTTTTGATACTCACATCGTATAATGGAGGCGTAAATCAACATATTTATTGCTTATGGAGACATATTAAAAAGTCCATTTTCTAGAGTTAGAGATGGACTTTTTACTTGTCAAAAACCTCTTAAAACATAGTATTATGTAGGGTATATAACCATTTTTATCAGGCATTTATGCGTGAATGACCTGAATACTGGAGGTAAAATTGGTAAAGAATAAGATATTTAAGTCGATAATTATATTGGGCCTAATCATGCTTTCTACAGGTGTAGTCACAGCCTGTGGAAAGAAAGCAGATAAAGCCACAAGCAGTGCCGCAAGTGAACAGGGCTCTGCAAGCTCCGGTGCAGTAAGTGTGGAAGTACCGCCTATGAGCAGCAATGGGATAATGTACGGAGTTATCATTGAGGCTTCAGAAAAATACATGACGCTGCAGAGCGATATGGGTACCACTGTGAGATTTGGAATAAATAAGGATGTAGATGTCACAGGACTTAAGGACGGAATCGCCGCAGGTGAAGCCGTAAAGGTAGAGTACAAGGGTGAGCTTAAGGGAGAATCTGCCAAAAAAGTAAAGGTAAACAAGGTATCTGACTCTGAGAAGCTTCCACAGCTAAGCAAAGAAGCCCTTGTTGCTGCAGGCTCTATTATACTTGCAGTGAGGAACAAAGACCAGAGCAGTCTTGCGAGGCTGTGTGAATATCCTCTGGTATTTGATACCGGTACTGATAGAAGGATAGGCAGTGTTCAGGAATTTATCTCACTCAAAAAGGGTGATGTATTTACCAAGAGGCTTGTAAGCTCAGTATCGAAAGACCAACCTCTTTGTTACCAATGCTTATAGTGACGGATTTTTATTGGGGCTTTCTGAGCCTAATCTGGTTGTCAGCAGTACCAAGGACGGATATCTGATAACAGGCTTTCATTATAAATAAGATTGACAGCTAAGAGAGGTGATGTGATGGACTTCACTTTTAAGAGAACTGGATAAGAAAGAGACTTTGTCTTTGTATAAAAGATATCTGACCAAATTTTTTTGACGAGAAATTTGATGGTTTTCTTATATCAGAATCAGCCATAAGATGGCTCATAGCAAGGAAGATATGCAGCTGTTATGGCCTTTTTGATGATAAAAAGCATCTCTTTTGCTTTGGACTTTTTATTAACGACATAGAGCAAAGGGTAATGCTCTTGATTATTTTCGTGGTCTTAAAGAAATACAGAGGCTACAATTATCCTGAGATATTCTTCGATATGTTAAAAGAAGTCCTTATCCCTAAGGAAGAAGAGGGGAGGAAAAAGAGAAGGAAGAACACAAGGAAGAACACAAGGAAGAACACAAGGAAAAAGATAAGGAAGTACACAAGGAAAGTGTGAATAAGCTCCCGCTAGGCATATTTATAGAGCTTGAGGGAGTGGGTAAGACTGATGAGAAAGCCATAAAAAGAGAAATGGCGCTTGATTTCTGCAGAAAGATAGGAGCTTACATGACGGGACATCCTGCCTGTGCTTTCTGATGAAGAATATAATGTCCTTTTTGCCGGTAAATGAAAGACCATCAAGGTCGGAGCTAAAAGCTGAATTTCTTGGTATTTACAAGGAGATTCTTCCGTCATTTAAGGATAAGAAAAAGTATATTACAAGATTAACTGAGGAAGTGGATGGATTAGTATGAAGATTTCTACAAAAGGAAGATATGCACTAAGACTGATGGTAGATTTGGCTGAACATAAGGACAACGGATTTATTGCATTAAAGGATGTAGCAAAGAGACAAAACATTTCTAAAAATACCTGGAGCAGATAGTACCGGTGTTAAACGGTGCAGGACTTCTTACTCAATAGAGGTAATAGAGGTGGATACAAGTTTGCTAAGGAGCCAAAGGAGTACACAGTTGGAGATATATTAAGAATCACGGAGGGAAGCATTGCACCTGTCAGCTGCTTAGATTCAGAGAGTCAACTCCCTGTGAGAGAAAGAACTTTTTGCCAGACCTTGTATGTGTGGGAAGGACTCTACAAGGTTGTAAATGAGTATCTGGATGGTATTACAGTTCAGGATATAGTTGATAAAATTGAAAGTGTAACAGTAGATTACATCATATGATGACAAGTACTGATAGTAAAGAGCCGCTACCCAGATTTGACTACACATTGTTTAGATACTCTAAGCGAGGTGTGGACAAATCACTTTTTAGACACCACAGGTCATTTATTAATCAATGGGAAAAGAGGATGAAAGTCAGTATGAAGAAGATGGATGAAGCAGAATTTTTAAGAGAATTTCAGGACTTACTTGCTATCGACTCTACTACAGGACAGTTTAGAGAAATACACGATTATATGGTAAAAAAGATAAAAGGTCTTGGATATGAGTGCATAGAGACAAGAAAGGGAGGAGTTCTCGCCTGCCTTGGAGGAGAGGGCGAACCTCTTGTAATTACTGCTCACCTTGATGACATAGGACTTATGGTCAGACACATTAAAAAAGACGGAACACTGATGGTCTGCCCTGTAGGAGGACTTCACGCTGAATCTGCTCTTCACGAGAATATAAGGCTTCACACAAGAGATGGCAAGGTTATCACAGGAGCCGTACAAAGAGACAGGGCCTCAGTTCATGTAACTCCTGATAAATATTTTGAAATAGCTCCTAACTACGAGGAAAATGTAGTAGTTATCCTAGATGAAGATGTAAAAAGCGATAAGGATACAGAGGCTATTGGTGTGCAGGTAGGCGATATGATAGCCTTAGAGCCAAGGTATATGTATTCAAACGGCTACATCAAGGCCCGCTTCATAGATGATAAGGCTCAGGTTGCTATTCTCATAGAGATAATGAAGGCTCTTAAAAATGAGGGGCTTAAGTTAAACCGTAAGGTATATATGTATTTTGCGGCCTATGAGGAAATAGGGCATGGCACCTCTTGGCTCCCTGACGATGTGGTTGATGTGCTGGGTGTGGACATAGCCTGTGTGGGACCTGAGCAGACCACAGATGAGAGAAAGGTAAGCATTTTCTGCAAGGACAGCCGCTTCCCATATCATTATGAGTTTAACAATGAGTTAATAGAAGCAGCAAAGAAGGCAGAAGCAGACTATGTACTGATATCTTCACCCCTCATTATGGCTCTGATGGAGATACTTCCATAGTGGCAGGACATGACATCCGCCACGCCTGTGTAGGACCTGGTACAAGAGCAACCCACGGCTACGAGCGCTCTCACATAGATGGAATGAACAACACCTACGCTCTCATTCTTGCATACATTACGGAGTAATATGATACTTAAAGATGGAATAGAAATACCTGATATAGGCTTTGGAACCTGGAATATCCCCTACGGAGAAGACTGTGAAAAGGCTGTATTTGAAGCGATTAAGGCAGGATACAGACATATAGACACAGCAGGAGCCTATGGCAATGAAAGAAGTGTAGGACTTGGAGTAAAGGCTGCAATCCGTGAGGGGCTTATAAAAGACAGAGCCGATGTTTTTATCACAAGCAAGCTATGGAACACGAACCGTAGCTATAACAAGGCTTTTAGGGGCTTTGACAAGTCTATGAGGAATCTTGATTTGGACTATATTGACCTCTATCTCATACACTGGCCGGCCAATAAAGTACGCTATAAGAATCCCTCCGAGGTAAATGCAGTGACCTGGCAGGCTCTTGAAGAGCTATACGAAGAAGGAAGGGCGAAGAGTATAGGAGTGAGCAATTTTCTGCCTCACCACATAGAGGAGCTAAAAAGAGCGCAAAAGTCCTGCCCATGGTCAATCAGATAGAGCTTCATGTGGGGTATATGCAGGAAGGTGTTGTGGCATATAATAAGAATAACGGGATAGTCACAGAAGGCTACAGCCCCTTAGGGACAGGGGCTCTGCTTGAAAATGAGATACTATGGAGATGGCAAAAAGTATCAAACTACTGCTTTCTGCACATCTGCATTTCATTTCTTAGGAAAAGAGGTATCATCCCTCTTCCCAAAACCACTTCACCCGATAGGATGAGCGAAAATCTTAGGCTTATCAGGATTGATGAAGAGGGATATGGAGATTCTTTGATAAACTGTCCCTATATAGGGCGGGACACGCACATAACCCCTGATGAGGTGGACTTTTAACTAAATGGGACTGTCTGAAGCAAAAATCAGACAGTTCTGTTTTTTCGTTTGCAGGGCATGTCATTACGGCATTTGCAAAATCTGCATACTTAAATATCTGCTTAAGGTTGGCTAGGATTGAAAATAGAGGATAGGCTGACTCTCCAGCCATAGCTGTTATCATATTTGCCACATAGACGCCGCGGATTTAGTCTTTCTTTTATAAGTCTTATTGCTTCACAGCTCATAAGCCCTCCGCAGGGGAGTCCGAAATGTAAGCATCATTAAAGATGACATCGTAGGACTTAAACATGGTTGATAGGAATTTTTAAGTCCGTCCATAACATAGATTTTTAAGTCTCTCATTTTCGTAGAGGTCATATTCGTCATAGAGTTCATCAAGATAAAAAGTACTTAAAAGCCACATTTACCATAACCTCGTCTATCTCAACTACATCCAGGGTTTTCTCAGGAAAGCGGCTTATGAAGTACTTGGGATAGGAAAAGCCGGCTCCGCCGAGGAGGAGGCAGTCTTTTAAGTTCTTGTTTATTTCAAATACATCATTGAAGCCTACTGCGTACCTGAATACGAGGTCGTTCCTATGAGCTTTGTCGGTGTATGTGGCTGACTCTCTTGCACCATTTACAAGAAGAAGGCGGATAGCTTCGCCCTCTTCAGTCTTTTCTACAACTTCAAGGTCATTATTTCCATAACAGCTTGCGGTATGTATAACCCTTCCGTTGTCAAATAAATGCCTGAAACTAACCATAATAACCACCGCCGTTTTTAAAGAAGTTGTCACTAAACATACCTTGGTCATTGTAAAAATCACCGGCCTTAATAGCCAGATACAGCTCTGCGTCTGTAGCATTTACGTAAGGGTATACATAGAAGATACCTACTATGTTAAAGGTAAAGGCTGCAATAAAAACCCAAGGCAGGAAGCTTATATCCAGTACAAAGGTATTTAACTTCTCGCCGTTCATCATCTCCATAGATAGTCTTATCGCTTCATCGGCATCCATATCAGGATTCTCAGCCAGTATAAAAGGAACCATGCGATAAGAATAGGTCTTGATGAGAGCCGGCACTAAAAATAGCAGTGCCCAAAGACAGATATACACATCCTTTAGGAACATAGTCTTTACTATGTTGATATAATTTGTCTTAAATGCATAAAACATAGTGCCAACTCCCGGATTGCCATAGTGGTTCTCTATGAAGAATCTTTGCACACCAACTACTATAGGATTGTATACAAGCACCCTAAAGACTATTACTATCACAGTTATGACTATGATTAGTCCAAGAACAAAAGAAGCAAGGTATTTTATCCTTTCGGGTAAGCCGCTGTTATACACATTGAGGCACTATTGCCTCTAGATGAGGAAGGATCAAATAAATTGGCTAAAATCATATAAATAAGCGAAACCGCAACAGCATTTATATAGTTCTTTTTCTTAAATGCCATTCTTGCATTGTACTTAAGCATCGCCCTTGTCCACATAAGCACCCTCCTGAGTAATTTTCTTAATAGAATAATAATATAACAATTATGATAAATGTTCAAGGAATTGTTGATAATATTTCCATATATCACCTGATAAACAGGAACTATATATTCAATTTAAGAAGAAAATAAAAAGTTGAAAAGAAAGCTGAGTATTGTTTGCTACTAATGAGAAAAAAATTATCATTAATAAATAAAGTTGTTGAAGTTTCACTTTTCTATTGGTATGATAGAACGGCTCGTTATAATGAAGTTAATTTTCATTATTATTTGTATCTGATAACCACTATTTAATCATCAGGAGGAAAGATGAGAAGACTAAGTAAAAACATAGCCGCAGCACTTGTTATGACTATGACATTAAAGCATGTTGCCGGCTCAGTTTCAGCCTGTAGAGGCGAGTGCAGCACAGACAAAGAAGGTTACGGTTAAAAAGACTGAGATTACCGTAAGCACAAACAAAGCTATCAAAGAATGCATTAAAGAAGAAGAGCATTAAGAGAATAGTCTTAAAGGCCACTTCTGCAAAGAGATTAAGCGTACCAAAGGGGAAACTATAAGACTAAAACTCTGGTAATTAACCTAGCTGAAAAAAATCCAAGATTCATATAGCTAAGGGTGCTAAGTTTAAGAAGATTATTTTAATCGGAACCGTTAGAAATGCGGGGCTTATCATAGATGAAAGCGGCAATAAGCTTGAGCTTTCTTCTAAAAGCTAATTTAACAATAACAGGTAAGGCTTCATACGCTGAGCTTACACTTAAGCCCGGTGCAGAGCTTGCAAAAGATTACTTCAAAGATAGAGCTTATAGCCATCAACAAGACTAAAAAAAGACTGTAAAAGCTTGCGATTGCAGGAAGTACTATTGCTGTAAAGGCGGGAGATACCTATGCATCTTCTAACCTCAATATCGAAGAGGATGAGACTGCTCAGGGCGCTGCCAATATAGGAAAAACCGAGGAAGGCTCAAAGACTGGCGAAAACGGCAATACAGCAGGAGGAGAGACTACTCCAAGCGGCATCTTCTTTGGCGGTAATGCTTATGTGGTAGGCGGCGATGTATCTAACGCAGGAAATACTTCAAATAATGGAAGCTCATCAAATACAGGAAACAAAGCAGAAGCAGTTAAACTTGTCAATGAGGCAAGGACTAAGATTATAGATGCAACAAGTTTTCAGAGATTTGTAGTGGTAAACTTTGAAAAAGGCTATACAAAGGACAACACTACTGTATATGTAGACGGAGTGGACATTACATCTGAGCTTACCCCTGTAGATAAAGAGGGTACTATTGTAAAATGGGAGGTATCAAACCTCAATCCTGCTGAAGTTAAGGTTGTAAGTAAGGCAGACAACAAGCTAAGCCAGACTGTTAAGCTAAATAGAGATGCAGATGCGGGCAAGGTTGTAGCTCCTGTACTTACTACTGAGGCTAAATCTCCTAAGTATATCATAGGCTATGGCAAGGTTGCAGTTTGGGACTACTACCTTAGCAATTATGATGACGAGGGAAAGCTGCGTTACAAGCCTAAGACAACTACATTTGACTTAAATCTGGCAGCTACAAGAAAGGTAACTGAGAAGCCTTACTATACAGTGCCTGCTGTTGAAGAGGGCAATGTAGAAGTGCAGTTTAATTATACTGATGAGGCTGATAAGATCTGGTTTGACAGAATACCAGCCACAGGAGCGCTTCAGCTGGTTTCAGACAATGAAAATCAGACAACTCTTAATAAAGAGCTTGTATATACCAAGTCATTTAAGGAGCATCATGGAAAGACTGTAGCGGTTCTTAGCGTATCTACCAACCAGTCTAACTTTAGGAGCAGAGGCTATTACAGGATAAGGATTAAGTCTGCTGATAGTAAGGCTATTCTGGTTCGTGTTAAGGTTGAGGGCAAAGAAACTCCTGAGTTCCTCTTAAAAGAGCCATCTGTACAGTCAGGCAAGAATCTTCATTTTGCAGTTAAAAATGTAGTGGTTGGCCTGGAAAATCCGGTTGAGAAGGTAGAGCTCATACTTCCAACAGGTGAAATAAAGACTCTTAGATATATAAGCGATTATTTTTATGTTTAATGACCTCTTTGTGCTTTTATAACGATGTTACGAGGGGCAAAAGAAGAAGATGGAAGTAAGGGTGTAAATAACATTCCTTACAACGGGAATTATACCTTAAGAGTTCATTTTAACAGCTATAAAACCGTAGATAAGATATTTAAGGTAACTGACGGAAAAGACATAGACAAGAAGGATAATCATACAACAGCAGGGAATAAGGTTGTAGCTCTTGGAGCAAAATCAAGTATGCTTTCCGTTGATGGAATGAAGTTTGATGCAGTAGCCGGAGCTTCTAAGATAAGCACAGGCTCAGACGGCAGCCCTTCTAGTGGCGGCAACTCTGTATCTGCCAACATCATTTTCAACACAGACCTGGTTGCCAATGCTGAGATTTTTGAAAAGCTCGGTATAGACAATGCTTATGCAAAGGGGATAGTTGACAGGTTTGAAAAGGATATGACCAATTATATAGCTGTCTATGATGAAGAGGGCAAGGTGTTCTATGACTGGGAGTACTACAATGATGCAGTAAATACAGCAAGGACAAAGGGCAAGTATTTAACATTCTCAGAGTATGTTAAGACACCTAATGTTAAGACTACGAGCAGACTTACAAGAGTAAAGGAAGTGCTTGAAGACAACCTCCTTGGCGAACTTGTAATGGATGGAAGCTACCTTGGAAAGAGTATTGAAGGCTTTACCTATCCTTCAGGAAGTGCGGTTAGGGTGGATGAAGAACTTGTAGTATACGCAGATAAGACATATCTTTCAAAGATTATAGCTATGTATGCAGGTGAGAATAAGAACTATCACTATGGAACTAAGAATCAGGCTTATGCATTAAAGGATGATGATTATAAGATAGATGGCGACAAGCTTATCATAAAGGGCTCTGCGTTTATTACCAACAAGTATTATCCAAATTATGGAAAGAATACTATAACAGTATATGCAGACGGATACCAGCCACAGACAATAGAGGCTACAGTATCTAAAGCACAGGTGAAGCCTGTAGAGCCAAAGCAGCCTGAAACCCCTAATAAACCTGAAAATCCTGAAAAGGGTGGTCAGACTGAGAGCAGATTAAAGAGCCTTGAAAGAACTAAGGGAAACCTTCATATGGGTGGTGATGATGGAGAACTTACCATAGGTTCTGGTTTTGCTGTAAAAGATGCAGGCGAGTGGCTTAAAAGTATTACAGCAATTACCGTAGACGGCGTTAAGTACAGTAATGTAGGTGATCTTGGTTTCTTTAAGAAGGTAAAGGACAATCAGTATGGCTTTACATGGGGGATGTTAAAGATACGCAGACCTAACAATAGCAAAAAAGAAGTTGCCCTGGTTATTGAGTCAAGCATTTACAAGAGCTATACAATTATCTTTGATAACAGCTCTCCTTACTCAGCAGACATTATCAGTATGGAGGAGACGAAGAAGGTTCAAAAATACAGAGCCTGCCTTCACTGAGGCTAGGTATAACACAGCTTACGGAGTGCATGAAATAATCATAAACCCTAAGCGTGAAGACCTTCTTAAGTCAACAGCAGTTAAGATGTTTGTAAAGGGCAGTGACGGTATGTATAAGGAAGTTGTGAATAAATCTATAAAAAGTTAAGACAGGTATTGTTGAGATAACAGATTATAATAACAAATATTATCCTACTGCCTTAGGAAATCTTATTGTTGAGGGCGAAAATGAAGTAAAAATTTGAGTTTGATGGTGTTAGTGAACCTGTAAATGTAGTGCTTATAAGAACAGGAAAATATTATTTCAGTCTTTCATTAAAGAAATAATGGGAAATTTCTAAGAAAATATTGAGATGATTTAAGCAATCAGGCTTCAGTTATAAAAAGTAACCGGAGCCTGAATTTTGTGTTAATCTATTGAAATGCTATCAATTTATGCGATATACTATCGATTAATAATGATTGTGGATTAATTATGCAAATATGATGTGAAGTTGCCATACAAATAACGAGAACGAATGAATGGAGAACTATACTATTTCTTGATTTTTCTAGTATATTCTATTCAAAGGAATATAACTTATGAAAAGGAGGAATGCTGTGAAAATATTAATAATAGAAGATGATAAAAGTTTAGTAGAGACGCTTAAGGAGATACTTGAACAAGAAAAAAATATTTTGTTGATTATTATTACAACCTTGATGACATTGAAGATTATGTAATACTAAACAAATATAATCTTATCATCCTTGATGTTATGCTCGGTGAGAGAAATGGATTTCAATTTTTTACAAATTGTTAGAAACGAGGTAGATAGACCAATTATCTTGCTTACTGCAAAAGATACAAAAAGAAGATATGCTGAAAGGATTTAATCTTGGAGCGGATGATTATATAACAAAAGCCATTTGATGCAGATTTGCTGCTAGCAAGGATAAAAAGTCATTTGCGTGGCAAAAAGGATGAGGAGGTGAGATACGCAGATACCTTTTTTTGATTTATCGACAGGAGTAATCAAAAAGAAGGGAAACCATGTTAGTCTTACTAATGCAGAACTAGAAATACTAAAGTTATTATATGGAAACAAAGGACAGATTTTTTTAGTAAAGAAAAAGATAGTGAATAGGGTGTCTTCTAAATTTGATGTTACTGATAGAGTCGTAGTATGTCATATATACAATATACGGAAGAAATTATCCGAGATTGATGGAGATGATCCTATTGAAAATAGATGGGGAGTTGGATACCTATGGAAAGAACGGTAAAAGCAAATTATAGTATTCATCATACTTGAAACTATGGCAAAAATATTTTTTTATTCGTTTATTATAATGATTTTTGTGAATCTTGCATTGGAGACGGAAATTTTAAGAATATGGCTAAAACCATTTTTAAAGTCAGGAAATGAAATTAGTTTAGGTTTAATAATACTGATAATTGTATATTTATCTTATGAGTTTTATAGAAAAATAGATGTGATGATATTAAAAGATATTGATGCATTAATGGAAAAATATTAAGTATGATAACTATGTGCAGACAGCCGGTATATTTGAGTTTAAAATGATACAGGAGGCGCTTATAAGGAAAAATAAAGATATTAAGGAAAAGGATAAATTTGTATCAACAACCATTTCATATATCAGTCATGATATGAAAACTCCGGTAACTATAATAAATGCGAATATTGATTTGCTCCGAAAAAAATAACGACATTGTAACAGACAAAGGTATTGATAGAATTTCAAGAATTGAAAACGAAAGCGAAAAAAATCTCAGAATATATATCAAAACTTATGGATGTTACTACAAGCTAACACGAAAGAAGAATCTGGAAAAAAATAACCATAAAAAGAGTGCTTTAGAAAAAAATGCAAAAATAGCGTGTTGATTTATTCTGATTCTATCGAAGAAAAGATTGAAGTTGACTGGAATGTAAAAGCCGCTGGACGATTCATATATAGTGTGTGATTTTTAAAAATTTAGATAAATGTATTGTACACTTACTAAATAATGCTTTTTGAACACAGAAGGAGCTGCGTCAAAATAGAAGTATGCAAAGATAGTAAAAATGTTATTTTTAAAGTCATTGATGATGGAATTGGTTTTTAATCAAGATTCTCTTAATAAAGCAAAGACTATGTTTTATACCGACAACTTTGGAAGAACATCAGGTAAGGGATGTGGAATCGGATTGTATTTTGTAAAACTCATACATGGAAACAGTTAATGGTGAGCTGTTGCTTTGTAATAGGGAGAACTGTGGGGCAGAGCAGATAATAAAAAAATACCATATTATGGAGGGGAGTAATGAATAGCATTTTTTTGCGATATCGCTGGTATTTATTATTTATGATGGGGTAAATATACTTAAAAAAAGAAAAGAACATTTTATATGTTCTACAGGCCATTTATGCTTAATATATTGGCGAATTTGATATTTGTTAATGTAAGTGTTGTCAATAAGTCAATAGTATTGCTATATTTAGTTGTGGTTTTATGGATGATAAACAATAGATTCGCTTTTTATAGGTAAAGGAGGAGTGAATAAGCATGAGTAATCAGAGCTGGTTTGAAAAATTGTATATATGGTGATAGGTATGGTGTTTTTTTCATATCGTATTACTTCTTGATGACAGAGTTTTTTTAAGGTAAATCCCTTTGCAGGGGGGTATATACTTTTAAGCATTTATTTTGGTTTAGCAATAATTGCGTTTCCGATTTCAGGTAAGATTTTATCGGATAAAATTGATATTATAGGTATAAACTCAAAGATAATACTACCTGTAGCTTATGTATTCGCACCGATTATTTTTTTGCTTTTTCATTAAAAATAAATAGAATTACTGAATTGACTATTACTTGATTTTTGTTTGTGTAAAATGTAGATATAAGCTAATTACATTATTCATCGTAAACAAAAGTAAAGGAGGAATACTCAATGAGAAATTTCAAAAATCTATTCTGTAGATGCGGATCCAAATAGTGGGTATATAGAGCTATGGTAATATTTCTAACAAGTATTATAGGATTAATATTTATACCTCTTTTCCCCATTGGTAATTATGTCAAGTATATTATCAATAAAATCATATCGTGAATCTGACGTTAAATATTTATTATCTAAAGAAAAGATTCTTTTTGAGTTTATTGATGACAATTACCATTACAGTTGCATAGCGTTCTATTAGCGTATGTTTTTGCCATATAACAGTTTTTTTATCCGACGATTATCCGAAGATTTTTGTGAAATGGCTGGGGTGATAAATATATATTTTGCAATTAAGATTTTTTTATTACTAAAAAAAACAGAGCTAAGTAAGCTTGATGATAATTGATAATAACGGAGGAATTCCTCCTGTATCTACAGCAATCGAATAATTACATTTGGAGGATGTTAATAAAATGAAGATTTATTCGACAGGTACGTTGGGATTTTTGGCAACAATAACTGCACTCGTTGCAAACATTGAAATTAGTCAAAATTTTAACGTTGATTACCCGCTTATATTTTGGGGTGGACAGTTAATCTTGTGTATCATATTTATTGTGATGACCTCATATAGTATAACTCACTGGGATGATAAATTGTCAAAGTCAAAGTGGAAGTTACTTCGCTCTATAGTGGCGTGCCTGTTAATGTACTGCATTGCATATACTGGTTCAAAATATGCTTTTGTTTTAATTTTTGCGGTGGGAATAACCGAGATTTATTTTTACCAGAAAGAAATTTGGACTGGTTAAATGAAGTAGCTTTACCTGATATGATACTGCCTAGGTAGTTTAAAGAGATGGTTAAAACCATCTCTTTTTTTCAATGGTTCGTCTAGCTTCGCTTGTCAACTGCCAAAAGTACTGTATACGAGAATCGTACGTACAGTGCTGTGAGAGAATGGCAGTTAGTCACTATATCCCATTCAATTATTAGGTATTCTTTTTGATTCTCTATTGATATACTATCAACTGATAGAGTATACTATCAACTGATGATGGATTTAAGATTGATATTAGGGAGGTGGAAACCATTAAAATACCTATTCAATCGGACAAGAAAGTACTATGTTTGTCATTTCATTATGCAAAAATATGATATGAAGTTCCCATACAAATAACGAGAATGAATGAAAGGAGATACGGTAATGAGCGAAAGCACCCTAATTAGAAAAAAATTCAAATGGATTGTCAGATATGTGATAAGATCTCATGAGATTGAAGAAAGAACACGAATTGATAAGACCATAATCAAATGCAGAAGAAGTTGCTTATGAAGAAATCTATTACTTTTTGCGTAAATAGTGATGAAGACGAGAGCGAATTCGTGACTGGAAAGATGCTAAATGATAATCTTTTAAATGCTCGGAATATGTATAGAAAGGCTCATAACCTGTTGACCTCTAATGATATTGTTACAATTAGAGAAAAAGCTTGGAGTATTCAAGCGTATCCTGATAAACTGCTGGATAGGGTGAAACACCTCTAGACTACAACTTACTTTTGTGATATATTAGATTGCGTCAAATTAAATTTTATTGGAGCGAATATGAAGAAACTATCAAAAAAGGAAAAAGAGAGGATTGACGAGATTATACGAAGGCTCATAGAACGCTATGGAGGGGAGAGCCGTACCTATCTTCTGCACGAAAACGCTCGGCAGTTGCTCTTTGCAACCATCCTTAGTGCACAGTGTACAGATGACAGAGTAAATATGGTTACAAAGGATTTGTTTAAGAAATACAAGACATCTGGAAGATTTTGCAGGGAGCAGACCTTAAAGGGATGGAAGATGACATTCATTCTACGGGATTTTATCATAATAAGGCAAAGAATATCATAGCCTGTGCAAGGATGCTTCTTAGTGAATACGGAGGAGTAGTGCCAAAGGAGCTTGAGAAGCTTATAGTGCTTCCCGGAGTAGGGCGAAAGACTGCCAATGTAGTCAGAGGGAATATATTTAATATTCCAAGCATAGTTGTCGATACACATGTGAAGAGAATATCAAAGAAACTTGGGATAACAACTACAGAAGATCCGGTTAAGGCAGAATTTGAGCTGATGGAGGTACTGCCTGAAAGCGCATGGATAATATGGAATCTGGATGTCATAGCCCTTGGGAGGGAAATCTGCACAGCCAGAGCTCCAAAATGTGACAGATGCTTCCTCTCGGATGTCTGTCCGTCTTGCAAGTGATTATATAGTGATGTGGATGTCAAAGGCACAGCAGTTGCAATCCTGTATCATATATAAAAAAACATCAAAAATAGAGCTTAAATTTAGCAAAAACTCCTATTGTATGAAAGGAGAGGTTGAGCTAAAATAGTTAAATAGAGGTTATTTGGTTAATGATATTTTCCCTCCTAAGCTCATCAAAACACTGGCAGGCTTCCACCAGGTCGCTGATGCCTAGCTCGTTGCCGTTATTACGGTAGATTTTAGCCAAGGTGATAAATACATCTTCTATGTCTGACTTTGCAGGAAACAGCGTAAGTAAGGACTTTTTCAGCAGCGTCCTCTTCGCCGTTTTCATAAAGGAGTTTGCCCCATTTTGCAAGCAGCCTTGCGAGCTTAGAGGAATTTTCATCATACTGGATTAGGATTTGAAGGTTTGCAACCCCGTATTCCATCTTGATGTCGGTGTTGCTCATATGACCGAGATTTAAGATTTTTCTTGTGAGCTGAGGGCGATTATCTTCTGCTCGCAGTCAAAGATTTCACTCTTTGTGAGTTCGCTTAAGCCCTCAGGGAGTGAATAAGAAGACTTTACCTCGTCATAGCTTCCTGCAAAAGGGAGTTCATCTAGAGGAACAACTATGTAGTCGAGGTCTGTGAGGTCAGCCTTTCTGGTAAAAATTTGCCTGACGCTCTCTCTCGAGGAAGCCTTGGTTATCCTCGGTTTCGATTCTGGAATTCTTTTTGGGTTTCGTATCTAACCCAAAGGACGAAAAAGTATGATAAATATAAGAAAAATAGGCATAGTTGACCTCCGTTTATGAAAAAAATAATTTTTGCAGAATTTCATATTTTTTTGACACTAAATTATTATAGCATATACAGTGTTAATGGTCAAAAGGCTTGATATAAATGAAAATGAAGTTTGAAATATATTTGAGGGGAAAATGGATTTTTAATAATAAAAATCAAAAGTTGATTTCAAAGATTATCATCATAGTAGTAATACTATCGATGCTAATCCCAATGGTAGCAAGCATGTTAGGTAATGTATAAGAGGAGTAAAAATGAAAAGGAAAGTAAGTCTAAGGGCAAAGCAGAAGAAGTAGTAAAAGAAATAGCAGAAAAGAAGCTAATTATCTCGATTTACGGGATATTGGCTGTACTTTGTTATCACCACTGCAGGACTTGTGGTTACCGTATCCGCACTTGGCTCTAAGAAAAGAAGGAATCATCTGTGAGGGCATAAGGGTAAACGGGATAGATGTCGGTGGCAAGACAGAAGAGCAGGCGGAGAAAATAATTGCTGATTATGCTGCTAAGGTTCAGAGTAAAGAACTTGTGGTATCTGTTACAGAGAAACGGCGAAGTACAGGGAACTGAGTCGGTTTCACTTAAGAACTTGGGAGTAAAGGCAAAGAGCCATAACATAGTTGAAGAGATATCTAAGATTGGCGAAGTCAGGCAACATCATAGAAAGATACAAGGAAATCAAGGAAGCAAAGGAGAATAAGCCTGAGTACAACCTTGAGTTTAGCTATGATTCTAAGAAAATAGACAGTTTTGTGAAGTCTGTTGCTAAAAAATATAACATAGCACCGGAAAACGCTACTCTTACAAGAACAAATGGACATTTTGTAGTAGGAGGCGGTAAAAACGGCAGAAGCCTTAATACAAAGGAAGCGGCGTCCATAGCAAAAAAAGATGTAAAAGCTTATATAGAGTCACTTCCGGAAGGGATTGACAACACTAAAAAGGCTGAGTTTACGCTTGATACCAAGAAGCCTAAGTATGGCAGAGAAGAACTAAGCATGGTAACTGATTTGCTTGGTACTTACACTACCAGATTCAATCCAGCAGGCGGAAGAGGACAGAACGTAGCCAACGGCTGCAGGCTGATAAACGGCTCAGTGCTTATGCCGGGTGAAACACTTTCAGCCAATGCCAAGATGGCACCATATACGCTTCAGAATGGCTACGGTATGGGTACAGCCTATGTAGAAGGCAAGATAGTTCCTGATATGGGTGGAGGTATCTGCCAGGTATCTTCAACGCTTTACAATGCAGTCCTGTTCTCAGAGCTTGGAGTAGTCCAGAGACAGAACCATTCTATGAGTGTTGATTATGTAGACTTTGCAAGGGATGCAGCCATTGCAGGAACCTGGAAAGATTTAAAATTCAAGAATACGACAGAATATCCGATATATATAGAGGGAATAGCAAATGGCGGAATGATTACCTTCAACGTATACGGACATGAGACCAGAGATGTGGCTCATAGAAAGGTCGAACTCGCCTCAGTAGTGCTTTCAAGAGAAAATGGAAGCAGGGCACAGCTTTATAAATATATCTACAAGGATGGAGTGCTTGTTGACAAGGTGCTTGTTAATACCAGCTCTTACAGACCTCACGAGTATGAGATAGAAGCTGCCAAGAAGAAAGGCTGAGGAAGAGAAGAAAAGAAAGAGGAAGAAGAAAAAGAAGAAGGAAGAGGAAAAAGAAAATAAATCTTCCGAGAAATAACGAAAACAACGACAAAAATACCAGTCCGAAAAAGCCGGCACCTGGTGACGGTGGTGATTCGGAAGAAGGAATCAAAGGATGATAGAACTTCCTGATTACATTTACGAAAGAAGTGTACTTAAGCAGTTATACTTAAAGGAGGAGAGTAGGCATTTGTTCCAAAAGAATGCCTACTCTGTCTCTATATCCGGGGGAAAGGAAAGACGCCCAATTCTTTGCAGAGGCTTCAACCGTCCTGACCTTTAAGGAGAATCCGATTCTTAAGGAAGAAGACCTAAATGATATCTTAAGGAAGCTTATGTGTGCGGGCGGAAGCCTTGAGGAGATAAGGGTTGAAATAGTCTTTAAGGGAGAGTTTATAGAGAGTGAACTTAGGCAGTTTTCTTCCTCTATAAAACAGGTTGCAGACAGGCTTGGAGCACAGATTATACGTGTGTCGGTAAGCTTGTGTGATACAGGTGAAACGGAGCAGACAGTATTTATCTTAGGAAGTGGGGCTATAAAAAGCGCTTCTGAAGCACCCTGGAAGAGAGGTAAGCTTTTATGCCGGGCAGGATATCATACTTACGGGAAGCCTTGGGAAATACGGCATGACAAAGCTTTTTAGTGAGAACCTTGAAGAGCTTAGAACCATTTATCCTGAGCCATATATAGAAAAGCTTAAGAATAAAAGGGCAGACAGACTTCCGATTATTGAGACGGATACAGCAGCGTTTTACAAAAGACCACTGTAATGGTGCCTCTGGGAGCCGGTGGACTACTTGCAGGTCTTTGGAGCTTAGGAGACAGAGAAAAAGACCGGGACTTATGGTATATGCGGACAGGCTTAGCTATGAACAGGAAAACTATAGAGCTTTTGTAATCATTTTCAACCTTAATCCCCTTATGCTTGATTCAAAGGGTGCTTACCTTCTTGCCACAGATATGGGAGAAGAGCTTGTCTACGCACTCAGGAACGCCGGGCTTCGTGCTGTGTGCATAGGAAGGGCTACAGAGGACAAAAAGAGGGTTATAGTATTTGATGACGAGGAGAGATTCATTGAGTCTCCAAAATACAGTTATTAGATACAGGACTATTCCTGTTGAAATGAATTTATACTTGTTGAAATGGGAAAGTTATAGTATTATATTACTATATTTGTTTTTGTGAGGAAGGTTGCATGGAAAATAAAAAGTTGAGACTTGAGATATTAAGGGCTATTGAGAAAAACAGCAAATTATCAGCAGAGGACCTGGGAGCTATGCTTGGAGTATCTGCAGAGCTTGTAAGCAGCGAAATTAAAGCTCTCGAAGCAGAGAGAATAATATGCGGTTATCCTACATTTGTAGACTGGGGAAAAAAATAGATGATAATGAGACCGTGACTGCCCTCATAGAGGTAAAGGTTGCGCCTAAGAGGGATGAAGGCTTTGACTTTATGGCAAAGAGGATTTACCGTTTTGAAGAAGTATCCTATGTTTACCTTATGTCAGCAGACTATGACCTCATGGTTATAGTTGAAGGCAAGAGTATGAGAGATGTAGCTAAGTTCGTACATAGCAAGCTATCCCCACTTGAATCAGTCATCAGTACTGAGACGCATTTTGTGCTTAAGAAGTACAAAGAGCATGGCATGAGTTATGTTGAAGAAGAAAAAGATGAAAGAGAGTTAATTACACCTTGAGAGAAATATTAAACAACGCTATTCAGGAGATAAAGCCCGTCAGGCATAAGGAAAGTTCTTTGACATAGTAAGCGAGATGAAGGATGCTATTTCTCTGGGTGTGGGCGAGCCTGACTTTCAGACACCCTGGCATATAAGAGAAGAGGGTATATATTCACTTGAAAGAGGGTAAGACGCATTATACCTCCAATACAGGTCTTAAAGAGCTTAAGGAAAATATCTCAGAATACATAAAGAGAAAAGTACAACCTTGACTATGAGGCTAAAGATGAGATTATAGTTACTGTTGGTGGCAGTGAGGCTATAGACATAGCACTTAGAACCATGCTTGATAAGGATGATGAGGTGCTAATCCCGAGCCTTGCTATGTATCATATCTGCCCTGTACCCATCTTGCAGGGGGAAAGCCGGTGTCTATACCGCTTAAGGCAGAGAATGAGTTTAAGCTCACAAGGGCAGAGCTTGAGGAGTACTATACAGACAAGACTAAGATTTTAATAATGCCATTTCCAAACAATCCCACAGGTGCCATTATGACAGAGGAAGAGCTTGCGCCTATTGTGGATTTTGTAATAGAGAAAGATATATTTGTAATTACCGATGAGATATATTCGGAGCTTACCTACAAGGGGAAACACGTATCTATAGCGTCTTTTCCCGGAATGAAGGAAAGAACTGTTTATATAAATGGATTTTCAAAGGCCTTTGCTATGACCGGCTGGCGTATGGGCTATGCTGCAGGCCCAAAGCGGGTTATAAGCCAGATGCTAAAGATTCACCAGTTTGCTATTATGTGCGCACCGACTACAAGTCAGTACGCGGCTATAGAGGCACTTAAAAATGGTGATACAGATGTAGAAAACATGCGGGAGGCGTACAATCAGCGCAGAAGATTTCTTATATCTGAACTTAAAAGGATAGGAATAGAGTGCTTTGAACCTTTTGGAGCCTTTTACATCTTCCCTTGCATCAAAGGATTTGGAATGACAAGCGAGGAGTTTGCGACTAAACTTCTTGAAGAGGAGAAACTTGCAGTAGTACCGGGGACAGCCTTTGGAGAATGTGGAGAGGGATTCATAAGGATATCCTATGCATATTCCATTGATAATCTAAGGATTGCAATGTCAAGAATAGAAAACTTTGCTAAGAGACATTTGAACAAATTCGGTACCAAATAAATAACATGGAGGTAGAAAAATGGCAGGACTCAGTGTTGAATACATCAATCCCTTCCTTGCAGCGGCCACAACCATACTTAAACAGACTTGTATGATTGAAGCAGCTATTGGCAAACCGGGTTTGAAGGATATGAAATTTTCACACGATTCACTGATAATTATTATAGGAATAACAGGTGACGTAAGAGGACAGGTAATTATAGAGTTTAACAATGCGGTAGCCTGTGATATAGCAGGAAAAATGATGATGCAGGGACCACTTCCGGAGCTTGGGGAAATTGGTTTTAGTGCTATCTGTGAGCTTGGTAATATGGTGCTTGGCAATGCGGCTACGCTATTTTCAAGCCAGGGCATAGGCATAGATATCACACCGCCTACAGTTGGAATGGGAGACATGAGCTTTAGCGCTTCATTTACCAAGAATCTATGCATTCCTCTTACCTATGACGGAGATAAATGCATCAACATGAATATTGCAATAACAAGTGACTGATATGAACATTGTTTTACATGAGCCGGAAATACCGGCAAACACAGGGAATATTGGAAGAACCTGTGTAGCTACGGGGACGAGCCTTCACCTTATTAAACCCCTGGGATTTGACATTTCGGATAAGGCTGTAAGAAGAGCAGGAATGGACTACTGGAAAGAATTAGACTTGCACGTGTATGAGGACTTTGAGGAATTCGTAGAAAAGAACCCCGGAGCAAGGATATACATGGCTACCACCAAGGCTAGAAAAGCCTATACTGAAGTAGAATACAAGGGAAATGACTTCATTATGTTTGGCAAAGAAAGCGCTGGCATACCGGAGGAGATTCTTGTAAAATACGAGGATACTTCAGTAAGAATACCTATGATAGGTGAGATAAGGTCGCTTAACTTATCAAACTCAGTATCCATCATTCTCTATGAAGCACTGCGCCAGCAGGACTTTGAGGGAATGAGGCTAAAAGGCAATCTACATAGGCTAAAGTGGAGCAGAAATTAGGTTGCAGGGCGAAAGCCTTTCGACATAAAGTAACTGTAGTTTATTTTTGTTAAGGAGGAAGTATGATTATTAACAGGGAAGCAAATAAGGAAGCAGCTGAGGGGATAGAGCTTGAGACTTACTTTGAATTTAACGGAATGCAGATTAGCTCTGATGAGATGGTTCAGAGAACCAGAGCGGCTTATTTAGCAGAGGGTAACAGCATTAATGATGTAAAGTCAGTTAAAATCTACATCAATGCAAATGAGCGTAGAGCTTATTATGTAATCAATGATAATGCAGAAAATAAATACATCGAGTTTTAAATGATTGCGTAATACCTAGGGGCTGCTTTTAGCAGCTCCATTTTTACGTAGCAGCATATCCGCACAGAAAGAGGAGGACCCAAGGCGTACTTCTTATTACAACGGGGACACTAATCATGGTTTTATAGATAGTTTGAAGTTACTTAATAAAAAAAGGGAAATATATGAATAAAAAAAGTTTTACATACATTGGAGTTTGATAAGATATTAGATAGGCTCTCTGAGCTTGCTTCTTCACCAAAGGCTAAGGAGAGAGTGCATTCACTTGTGCCTATGACGGACATAGAGGATATAAACAAGGCGCAGAAAGAAACTGCTGACGCTCTTGCAAGAGTATATCAGTCGGGACATATATCATTTTCGGGACTTACGGAGATAGGGGACTCACTTGTAAGGCTTGAGGTGGGCTCAACCCTTGGTATGGGTGAGCTTATAAATATCAGCAAGACTCTTGATGTGGCTCTTCGCGTAAAGAATTTTGGCGCAAAGAGAGATAGTTCGCTTGAGGCAGACAGCCTGTCTGAAAGGCTTGAGATGCTTGCACCTCTTTCACCGTATAATAACGAAATCAAGCGTTGTATCATTTCCGAGGAGGAAATGGCTGATGATGCTAGTCCAGGTCTTAAAAATGTAAGAAGGAAGATAGAGTTTACCAACGCAAAAATAAGGGAACAGCTAGACAGCCTTGTAAACTCAGCGGCGGACAAGGGTTTCTTGCAGAATAACAAGGTGACCATGAGGAATGGAAGATACTGTCTTCCTGTAAAAAACGAGCATAGAAGCAAGGTGGACGGCCTCGTTCACGACCAGTCTTCTACAGGCTCAACCTTATTTGTAGAGCCTGCGGTAGTGGTTAAGTATAACAACGAGCTCAGCGAGCTTATGATAGAGGAAGCAAAGGAGATAGAAAAGGTCCTTGCAGCGCTCTCCAATGAGGCTGCAGGGCTGTATAGATGAGCTTAGATATGATGTGGAGGTACTTCCTGTACTTGACTTTATATTTGCAAAGGCAGAGCTTGCAAAGGAGATGAGTGCCACTGAGCCGATATTTAATCTTGATAGAAGGATAAATATCAAAAAAGGCAGACATCCCTCTCATTGACAAGAAAAAGGTAGTGCCGATTGACATAAACCTTGGAAAAGACTTTGAACTCCTTGTGATAACAGGACCGAATACAGGTGGTAAGACGGTTTCGCTTAAGACGGTAGGACTTATTACCCTTATGGGACAGGCAGGGCTTCATATTCCTGCATTTGACAAGTCGGAGCTGGGTATATTTAAGGAAATATACGCAGACATCGGAGATGAGCAGAGTATAGAGCAGAGCCTTTCAACATTTTTCATCTCACATGGTAAACATTGTAAGTATATTAAAGGAGGCTGACAGGGAAAGCCTGGTGCTCTTTGACGAGCTTGGAGCGGGAACTGACCCTACAGAGGGTGCGGCCCTTGCTATGGCGATACTTGCGAACTTACAGGCAAGGGATGCAAGGGTAATGGCAACCACCCACTATAGTGAGCTTAAGGTATATGCTCTCACTACGCCTGGGGTAGTAAATGCAAGTCTTGAGTTTAATATTGACACACTTATGCCTACTTACCGCATCCTCATAGGAATCCCCGGCAAGAGTAATGCCTTTGCCATATCCAAAAAGCTGGGACTATCTGATGATATAATAGAAGATGCTGCAAACAGGATAGATACCAATGACAAGCGTTTTGAGGATGTGATTGCTGAACTAAACAAAAGCCGTCAGTTCATAGAGGAAGAAGAGGAGAGAATAAGAAGAGAAGAGCTGAAATAGAGAAAGAGAAGCAGGCTCTTGAGACAGATGTAGAAAAGCTTGCAGAGAAGAAAGAAAGTCTGCTTGCAGATGCGAAGAGAGAGGCTTCTAAGATACTTTCAGAGGCTAAGGAAATGGCGGATGCTTCCATTAAGAAATATAACAAGTGGGGGCTTGGCGGCGCTACTGCCAGAGAAATGGAAGAGGAGAGAACCAAGCTTCGTGAGAAGATAGACGCTGTAACCAAGACTAGCGGCATAAGGGCTAAGGAAAGCCAGAGAAATAGAGTAGGCAACAAACAGCTCCATATAGGAGATATGGTGTTGGTGCTTACAATGGGCATAAAGGGAACTGTAAGTACCCTGCCTGATGCAAAGGGCAACCTCACCGTTACCATGGGTATAATGAAGTCAAATGTCAATGTCAAAGACCTTGCCTTTGTGGAGGAAGATAACTCTGTAAAGATGGTTAAGGACAAGTATTCGTCAGGCAAGGGCAGCATAGGTATGAGCAAGAGCTTAAACGTAAGAGTAGAGAAGAACCTCGTAGGTATGAGGTATGATGATGCGAGGGCAGAGCTTATCAAATATATCGATGATGCCTATCTTGCCCACCTTCCACAGGTAAGGATAATAAGATGGCCGTGGAACAGGTGCCCTTAAGGGAATGGTTTCTGATTACCTTAAGAAGTGTAAGTATGTAAAGAGCTTCAGGAAGGCGAGTACAATGAGGGCGGTACTGGGGCCACTGTGGTTACGTTTAAGTAGAAGTGGAAATACATAATTTTTGCAGAAACTGAGAATGAGACCACTTAGTCTTAATTCAACCTTAAAAGCCGATGTATAATTTGCAGATAGTTAATAGCGGGCAGAGCCGGATTATTTGGCTCTGTCCTTGTTTTTCTATATTGTTATATGGATTTTTATGTGATAAAAGCATCGTTTTTGAGGAAGAGTTTTTCATCAGTTTGTAAAAATTACCTTCTCACAAACACCACCCTCTTGATAGGATTACCCTTGCTGAAAAACCTCTCTCATACTCAGTCATAACATTTCCTTCATTCCATTCGCTGTTATGAAGGTCGTAGGATACTTCAGTAGCTCTTTAAAATTAGTAGCTTCAACTTCTTCAAGTGAAAAGTCAAAAAGGGCAGAGTTATCTGTCTTAAACTGGATTTTTCCCTTCAGGCTTTAGGAGCTTTTTCGTATCTTGCAAAAACTGTATTGAAGTGAGCCTCCTCTTTCTGATGTCTGTCCTTTGGCCAAGGATCGGAAAAATTAAGGAAAATTCCATCCACTTCATTTTCGGCAAAAACATCATTTATATTCTCTGCATCCATACGGATGAACTTAAGGTTAGGGAAGTTCAAGCTCTGTCTGCTTTTTCGATTGCCCTAACTAGGACACTTGAATATTTTTCAATGCCAATGTAGTTTATATCCGGATTGTTCTTAGCAAGAGTAGTTATAAACTGCCCCTTACCCATAGCTGATTTCTATTAAGAGCGGCTGCTTTAGATGGAAATAGGATACAATCTCACCTCTGTGCTTTTCAGGATTTTGTATCACGAACTCGTCTATTAGCTATGTCTTCTTGGAACCAGGTACATTTCTTAATCTCATGATGACCTCACATTTAACTTATTTTCTTATCGCTAAAGAGTTTTTACAACAAATATAAGGGATTGTCAAGTGATGAATAGTTTATCTTATGATACAAGTGTCAAATAAAAGCAATGGATACAAAAAGGCATCAGCCGTTTATGACTAATGCCTTATACATTATTCTTTACTAGGTTCACTTTTCTATTAGCCAAAATCAATATTTTTTTCATTTTTTTGGCTAATAGATTTATTTATCTAACAACCAATCTGCAATATCAATAACCTTGATTCCCTCATACTGGTATTCACTATAGTTGGTTCTGGCTATCACATACTTAGGATATGCATCCATAATCTGCAAAAAGTGGAGCTACCTCTCTTTCAAAGGTCTCAGTGATATTATCAGATACCTGAATATATATTTTTCTCACTGCGCTTTAATGCGACAAAAATCTATTTCCTTCCCATGTAGTATGCCCACATAAACCTCATATCCTCTGCGCAGAAGCTCAACCGCCACGATATTTTCTAATATGCGTCCATAATCCATATTCTTTGTTCCAAGCTTTGCATAACGGAAAGTGTGATCACTCAAATAGTATTTGTCATTGCTCGATAAATACTTCTTCCCCTTAATATCATATCTCCTAACCTTAGAACGCGAATGCATTGCACAGATAATGCATATAATTACCAACTGTCGTATGGTGTATCTTCTCCTGCATACTTCCCAGAGTATTCGTAATGTTCCGTGCGGACGAAAGATTCGACACATTATCCATAAGAAAATCCACAATTCTATCCATCAGCTGCGTATTTCTTATCTTGTATTTTTGCGTATATCACGCACTATCAGTGTATCAAACACATCAGCTATATAATCATACTTTGATTCCTGATCTTTATAAAGATAGGAACCAGACATTCCACCCTCCAGTACATACTTATCCAGAGCTTTGTAGCGGTCTCTCAAGCCAAAGTACTGATATACTCATGAAAGGAAAAACGGATATACTTTGATTTCAAAAGTACGCCCTGTAAATAACGTAGCCAAATCTGAACTTAATAAAAAAGCATTAGAACCGGTAATATAAATATCATACTTCTCGCTGGCATGAAGTCCATTGACTGCTTTCTCAAAGTCTCTGCACATTTGCACTTCTGTCAATAAAGACAAAATTCTCTTTTACCAGTGACATAATGTGCGTTTATATATTCATATAGTGCGCGATAAGTCAGTAAATCGTCAAAAATCAGGCAGATTAAAATTTATCTGTATGATGTTGCAATCCGTTCCTCCGATTCAATATATGCTATAAATGCTTCTAACAGCTTCTGACTTTCCGCTCTGTCTTACACCGGTAATGACCTTGATATCCGGAGTCCCAAGTACATTGATTAACTTATCTCAAATACTGTCTACGCTCTATCAGTTTCATCTGCATCATCCTTTCACTAACAGTATGTACTTATTATATTGATTCTATTAGCCAAAAATCAATAATATTTCATTTTTGGCTAATAGAAAAAGAGTTGCCAGTAGTTTTGTGGCTTAAATGTATGATGGCGTTGCATTTACTCTGACAGGTGCCTCTGTTGCATTTACATTGAACGACATCGTTGCACTTACCCTGAAAATCCAGCTTTGCAGATAATTAATCAGAAGAAAGTTGATACATAAAACAGGGGAAAAACGCCACAGAGATGATTATTGGATAAAATTTAACGCTTGAGGTTAAGAATTTACCCTTGAAATGGCGCCGTTTCTATGGTTAAATATAAGGTAATAGTTATTTTTGACGAATAGTTTGGAGAAATTTATGAAAAATTTATATATAAAAAGAAAGTTTTGCGCTAATTTTAATAATTATAAGCCTCATTTTCAGGCTTAAATATAAATACTGTGCTTGCAGAGAATAATTCATCCTGGCCTAAATGCCCATCTATAAAGGCAAAAGAGGGTGTTGTTATGGACCCTTGCTAAGGAACCATATTGTTTGGTAAGAACGAGAACAAGAAGTGGTATCCTGCAAGTACAACCAAGATAATGACAGCCTTGCTGGCAATAGAGCATGCCAAGTCCCTTGATGAAAAGGTGGAGTTTACCAAAGAAGCAATAGCTGCTGCAAATAGGGGAAGCTCAAGTATAGGTATGACTCCGGGAGAGAAGCTTACGCTTAAAGAATGCCTATATGGCCTTATGCTTGCATCAGCTAACGAGGTTGCCAATGCTCTTGCTATCCACACAGCAGGAAGTATAGATGCCTTTGCAGATATGATGAACGAAAAGGCAAAAGGAGCTTGGATGTACCCATACTCATTTTTTGCAATCCCAGCGGTCTATAGGAGAAGGAGCACTACACAACCCCGGCAGACCTTGCAAGGATTGCCAGGGCAGCCATTAAAAACGATGCATTTAGGGAAATAGCAAGTACAAGAAAATACGTATTGCCTAAAACTAATCTGATGAAGGAGAAAAGACCTTTATCCAATACACATCAGCTTTTTAACCCTATGCAGCATCCTGAGTATGCTTATGAATACTGCTATGCGGGAAAGACTGGCTACACTACTGAGGCTAAGTTTAATCTGGTTTCTATGTAAAAAGGTACTATGGACATTGTCTGCGTGGTGATGAATGCTGAGAGTAAAAGAGGTGGAGTACACCACTACCAAGAAGCTTGCAGACTATACATTTAAGCGCTTTTAGAATGTTGCAGGCAGATAAGATACCTTTTAAGTTAAATGAAAGCGGCGGGCAGGTATATAGGAGTGTACTCGAAAATGATCCGACTGCAGAGTTTATAGTCTCAGGTGCGGCGACTCTGGCTGTGCCTAAGAAATGTGATATAAATGGCGTTACTATGGAGGTCAAGGAAGGCGATATAAATGGTGTCTGTAGGTGCTAACTGCATCGGTGGTATTGAATATATGTATGACGGAAAGTGCATAGAAATGCAGAACTTATATATACCAGCAACAAGGCATATTCTTTTAATAAGCCTGAAGCTGTGGATACCAGTGTGCAGACGGACACGGGCAACAAGAAGTCAAAGGTAATGGCAATAGCTATGATAGTATGCTCATTTATCATCATTATGGTGCTTATGTGGTATCTGTTCATTTACAGGAGACCTACCCGTATAGCAAGGAGAAAATACAGAAAACATAAAACAGGTATAAATAGAAAAGAAACCGGCTTATGGTAAGCTGGATTTCTTTCTTTTAAAAATCTTATAATTATTAATTTATGATATTTTTATAGTTTTGTTATCTTTATCTTCTATAATTTCATTTATTAAAAATACAGGAGGTATTGATATGTCTGATATTATGCCTGAGATACAAAAATCTGAACAAGTCTTACAGGAGAAGGAAGATTATTGACAATTTGAATATGACCGTTCTACAAAGGGATATTTATGGCTTTTCTTGGCGCCAATGGTGAGGGTAAAACCACAACTATAAGAATGATAACTTTGCTTATCAAGGCTGATTCAGGTGATATTATCATCAATGGAAAATCCGTTATAAACGGTAAAATGAGGCTGTAAAAATATAGGCGCTATGGTTGAAGCCCCTAAATTCTATGAAAAATATGAGTGGATATGAAAATTTAGAATTGATGGCAAAAATTATGCGGGTGTAAGTGACCTAGACATTCAAAACGTGCTTGACTTGGTTGGACTAAAAGACAGAGGAAGAGACAAGTTCAAAAGAATATTCTATGGGAATGAAACAGAGACTAGAATAGCTAATGCACTTCTTTGGTGACCCTAAGCTAATTATTTTAGATGAGCCTTCAAATGGTCTTGATCCATATGGAATGAAAGAAATAAATAATCTTATCGTATCTTTAGCAAAAAGATGTGACAAAACATTTATAATCTCCTCTCATCTTCTTCTATGAAATGGAAGGGATATGCAATAGAATAGGATTTTACATTCAGGAAAACTATGTATAGAGGAGAAGTACGTTAATAAACGATAATAAGGTAGAAAACCTTGAAGAACTATTTTTAAGAAAGTAGGTGAAAAATGATAAATTTGGTGGCTAATGAAAATAAGAAAATCTTTAAGTCTAGGCTTATACCCGGATTTTTATTATCAGGTGCATTATTAATATGGCTAAACATCATTATGTATGATCCAAAAACTATGTGACTGGAAAAAGGATAGCTTATATACATTTCAAAAGTTTAGTAGAAATTTATATACAAATTTTAATGTTTTTATATACCGATATTTGCTGGTTTTCTGATGACAAAAAGATTTGGTAGACGGAACATTGAAGCTAAGCCTTATAAGAGAGCCCTCATGATTAAGAACTTAATCTCAAAACAACTAAGCTTTTATTATATTTTTGATAATAGGAACATTGGCATTTATCTTAATGTGTTATATATTTTGCATTTGTCTATTATAAAAACATGATAGGCTTACCGCTAGTTCAAGTAAATATACTGACGGATATAAGTAGTACACTTATACTTTTATGGAATGACAATCCTACCATCTATCACTTATGGGTTATTTACCATGCTCATAGGAATAATATTTAAAAACGCGGTTATTGTGAACTTAGTTTCCATAACAGGATTGATATTTCTTTTAACACAGAAATAGGGATGAAATTTACTATGATAGACAGTCTGACTAGTAGTGAAAGCATAGGATTGAGCCTCATCTTGTTGTTCATAAGCCTTATGCTGGTAGTAATAAACAATGTATACCTTGAAAAACAGGATATTACCTATTAGATGGGAGATGACGGTATGGCAGGATACTTGAGATTTGAGTTTTATAAACAGAAGAGAAATAAATACTATTGTCTATTCTTTATTATTATTTTAGCATCTAATATCGCTAAAGCTATTTCATTAGTAAATACGGATATTAACTGGGCATCTTTTCCTTTACTGGCAGTGCCGGAGACGGTTTTGTTATTGGTGCTTTTTACGATATTTTTGGCAACAGACTTAGTAGCTTCAGAATATGAGAAGGGGATTCTAAAGCTTCCTGTTATGGTAAATGGGGACAGAAAAACTGATAAAAGCTAAGATGCTAAGTCTTATTATATGGATAATATTACTTGTGATTTTTGACATTGGATCGTCTTATATTGTGGGTGTTACTATTAAAAACAGGGGACAAACATTAGTTTTAGACGGACAAAATATACATGGCTAAGGGAGTGCAAACCAAGGGATAGAAGCAATTTTACTGTGGTTATTAGTGAATTGTCTATTATTATCCCTCTTATATCATTTGGCATTCTTATGGTATTTATATCCTCATTGGTGAGAAAAAGTTCACTTGTAATGGGTATTGGATTTTTGTATTATATTATTAGCATAATAAGTCCAGACAAAACAAGATATTTATTTCTGATAAAATACATTTACAAATTGCCATCATTTGTGATAATAGGCAGTGGTTCACTTGAACCCTGCAATTTATATTTTGATATCATTGATAATCGCAATTGTGTTGGTTATTGTTAATATTTTTGCTTTCAGATGATGGAAATATTAAAATGAGGAGGTAAAATGAATAGGATTTTTGATTGTAGAGGATGAGCCTGTTTTGCAAAATGTGATAAAGGATTATCTAAAAATGAGCTATTTGATGTAGAAATTTGTACTGAAGGAGACAAGGCAGTAGAGGTTTTTAATAAGTATAGACCTTCATTACTTATACTTGATTTAATGCTGCCGGGAATGAATGGCTATGAAATATGTAAAAAAAGTTAGGATGACATCAGTAATACTGATATTGATTTTATCAGCCAAAACAGACGAATTTGATAAAGTTATGGGACTTAATTTAGGAGCTGATGATTATTTGACAAAACCTTTAGACCCAAAAGAATTGGTTGCAAGGGTTAATGCCCTGATACGCAGAAGCCAGGTGTTTAATAAGAACAACTTGGAAGTAATAGATGTAGGAAATATAAGAATATTTATCAAAGAATATAAAGTAGAAAAAGATAACGTAAATATGGATTTAAGCAAAAAGGAATTTGAACTTTTATTATTTTTAGCAAAGAATCCAAAACAAGTATTTACTAGGGAACACTTATATGAGAGAGTATGGGGACTTGATAGCTATGGCGATCTTGACACTGTTACTGTAACTATAAAACAGACTTCTGTCAGAAAATAGAGGAAAATCCAGCAACTCCAAAAACACATTTTAACAGTATGGGGAGTAGGTTATAAATTTGAAAACTAAATCAATAAAGAAGAATTTAACAACATTTGTATTATCGATTTTTAATAATTACAATAGCAGTATTATTGCTAACGGGCATACCTGAAAAAGAGCCTAATAGTGTAATATTGTCACTGACAGCGTTGGCAATATTAATTGGTGTACCTATTTTGATTATCCTATTTATTTTTCCTAGCATATGTAGATAGGGTTATCATTAAACCTATCTCATGTACTTGCAGAAAGTGTTAAACAAGTGAGTGAAGGAAACTATGATACATACATTGAAGTGAATAGAGAAGATGAAATTGGTGTTCTTGCTGAAAATTTTAATCAAATGATTACTTCACTTAAAGAGTATAGAGAAAAGGAAATAATAGAGAAAGAAGAGAGGGATGATTTAATTGCATCTATAACACACGACTTATCTACCCCTCTATCTGTAATCCAATCACATATTGATGGAATAAGTGATGGGATTATGAATACAAAAAGAAAAGCAGAGCGAGTATATAGAAGTAATAAACGACAAGATAAGGCAATTGGATGAAAGAATAAAAATCATTAAAAATTATAGTGTGTATAACAAAAATAATCACGATTTTAAGGAAAGTATTGTCTTAAAAAGAGGCTTTGGACAAAAATTGTTTATGATTTAATGAACTCAATTAAGCTGTCTACAGGTATATTTCACTATAATAACAGTATTACTAAAGAAATTAGATTAAATTTAAGCTACAGAGAATTAGAAACTATAATTGAGAACATTTTTTTGCAAAATGCTGTAAAGTACAACAATAAAACAATCTTGCAAATTGAAATCAATGCAATATGCTATGATGATAGAGTGAAAATAGAATTTAAGGATAATGGAATGGGAATAGGTAAGGAGGATATAAGCAAGATTTTTTTATCCCATTATATAAGGTGGATAAATCAAGAACATCTAATAAAAATTTCTTGGACTAGGACTTTCCATAGTCAAAAATATAATTGAAAGCGTAGGAGGATATATAGAAGTGGATAGCAATCCGGGAGAGTTTACTCTATTTACAATTGAACTGCCTATTTTGAAATAGGAGAATATAAAACTGAGGAGGTAGATAAAACGATTATCTACCTCTCACCCGATTTGTATGAAATTTATTAAATATTTTTTTGTTTTATGGATTATTCTTTCTACTCTTGTAGTTATTAATCATAGTTACTGCCTGTTCTTTAGAAAGAGACCTAAGAGTTGATACTGCAAAAATAATGATGGTCATCAGGATTTTTTAATGAGTCTTTTGCCTTTCATATAGCTATGATACTTGCATTCTCCAACATAATAGTAGTTCTTTGAGTTGGGAGAATACCAGGGAACAAGCTGACGTAGACGGTTACCACAGATATGGCAGCAGTAAGGCTCTCTATCAGCTTCCCTTTTTAAGTCCTCCTTAGACTTATAGGCCATGCTGACACTCAGTCTGTGATCAGGATAGACGATGTCTACCCTCTTGCTTTTTTATTAAGAGGAACTTATAGGTATCAACCGACGGATATAAAAATACATTTATACCACTGATAATCTGAAGGATTTCAGCAGTGTATTGTGCATCGGAAATGGCACTGTGAAAGGCCTTATCTTCTCTTATTCTAAGGTGCCTGATTGCATTTTTCAAGTGAAATTGCACTCGTCATATTTTTCCAATAAATATATTAAACAGGTATTGCACATTAAAAATAGTACAAAGGTCTTGGGAACCCGTTATGTATATTGTAATACGCCATATTTCTCTGGAACTCAAGTAAATCAAGGGTTCCCCAGGTAGCAAAAAGTAATTTCTGTCTCCTTTTCTACACCATCTTAAAAATTCTTTACAGGCAGTTACAAAATCAGTTCCCATTGAGAGCCTCTCTCAGTTAGCGAAATAATCTCTCGTGTATACTTAAACAGAACAGGATATACAACTGGTTTTATTACCCTGTGAAAAGAGTCGATAATGTTAAAATTCTCGTCTAGCTTCACAGCACTAATCTCAATTACCTCAAAAGGAAGAGCCCTGTTGGCTCCTTCCCTTGAGGGGTGTCCCTGGTTCCATTCAAGGTCAAAAACATATATCTCATTTTATCTCCAAAAAATTTATTGTCCTAGGGATGCAATCAAGGCTGCGATATCATCAGGACTCATTGGTTTGTTAGGATCATCCGAAGCAGGAGAAGGCTCGTGCTTTGAAAGGGCCTCAATCGCAGTCTTAGGCTTAGTGGCACTAGGCTCAGGCTCAAGTTCAAGGTTAGATGAGGCAAATAAAGCAGCGATATCTTCAGGACTCATCTGCTTATTAGGGTCATCTACCACAGGAGCGGCAGGAACGGGAGCTGCTCTTGGCTTCAGCTACAGGTTCTGCCTTGGCTTCCACCTCAGAAGCAGAGCCGGCTTCCGTTGCTGCAATAAGAGCAGCAATCTCGTCAGGGCTCATAGGCTTGTTAGGGTCGCTGTCAACAGGAGCTGTAGCAACAGGAGCAGTCTTAGGTTCAGGAACAGATTCAGCCTCTGCAGCGGCAATAAGAGCAGCAATCTCATCAGGGCTCATAGGCTTGTTAGGGTCGGTATCAACAGGTGCAGGAGTAGGCTCAGGTTCAGAAACAGATTCAGCCTCTGTAGCAGCAATAAGAGCAGCAATCTCATCAGGACTCATAGGTTTATTAGGGTCACTGTCAACAGGTGCAGGAGTAGGCTCAGGTTCAGCCTCCGCAGCAGCAATAAGAGCAGCGATTTCATCAGGGCTCATAGGCTTATTAGGGTCGCTGTCAACAGGAGCTGTAGCAACAGGAGCAGGAGCAGGCTCAGGTTCAGGTGCAGATTCAGCCTCTGCAGCAGCAATAAGAGCAGCGATTTCATCAGGGCTCATAGGCTTGTTAGGGTCGCTGTCAACAGGAGCTGTAGCAACAGGAGCAGGAGCAGGCTCAGGTTCAGGTGCAGATTCAGCCTCTGCCGCAGCAATAAGAGCAGCAATCTCATCAGGACTCATAGGCTTGTTAGGGTCGCTGTCAACCGGAGCTGTAGAAGGTTCAGAAACAGCATTGGCTCCAGCTACAGGTTCAGGCTCAAGCTCAGAAGCAAATTCAGGCTCGATTTCAGTAGCGCCAGGCTCCTCAGATGTTGTTTCAGCTGTTAAAGTATCTACAAACTCAGGCATATCTACGGCTTCGATAATCGGTTCTTCAACTGCTGTTTCTGCCTCTGTCATTATAGGCTCTACAGGTACTTCTTCATAATTAACCTGTTGAACAGGTGACTGAACTGTACTTGGTACAATCTGATTATTCTTTAATACAAGTATGAGCTCGTCTAGTTTAGCAAGAATATCTTCATAATCAGCAGCTGTAGAAGCTTCAGCACAACCTCTGATAAAATGATTGGTATTATCTCTTCCGTATTTGATGGAAGCCTTAATGGCTATACTATTTCACCCTCGAGAGTACTAAGATTCTCCATGTTTTCCTCAGGAGAAAGAATTCTCTCATCTAAGAGATTGAGGATTCTCTTTTCAAGCACATACGTAGCCTTAGCAATCTTAGAAGCCTCTTCCTCCGTAGCGATAGTGTCCTCATCGGGCATAGAAGCTTTTTCCTTATTTTTGAGGAATGTGGTAACAACATTATCTATTTCCGACAAAAGAAGATAAGCCGAGCCAATGAGGGTAAGCCCAACGCATAGTGGGAAATAGTAAACATCGGAGTATTTAACTATGCAAAATAGCTCTAAAAACACAAGGGCAATAAACAACAGTGAAAATGGAATGAGTTTATTCTTTTTCATCTCGTACCTCTCTCAATCTATTCTTTACGGTCTTAATTTAAAAATTAAGTAATCCCACTTATTATAAGGCAAAAATCGGATTATATCAAGCTTTCAGCAGATTTTTTGTGTTAGCCTGAAGCTGTAATCCCAGTAGCCTATATATGGTATGGTTCAAATCTTTTTTATAGAATAGATGACAATATTTAGTCTGGGATTTATAATCCCGTCTTTGACAGCTTTTTAAGAAAAAGCCTTGTAATTCGCTATAGAAGCGAGTTACAGGGCTTTTTGAAAAATTTACATATGCACGTTACACTATCTATTTTTTTGTTTGTGAAAAAAATATTCCTCATTTTTTATTGAACTATCTGTTTAGATGTACAGAATCCAAATGCATCGTGCAGTGCATCTGTGATTTTTGTTCTGGTGTAAATGGGCTGATAACCTTTACCCTCGTACTTTATGAAATCCATTTCCTGAAGGGTAGGAAGTATCTGGTCTATGGTATATTTATTATTAAGTTTCTTTTCAAGATACCTGTATACAATAAGCGAAATAAAACAGGTTATGAAATGGGCAAGTATCCTGTCTTTCCTGTTTAAATATACAGGACGTGCTTCAAAAATCAGTTTTCATTATTCTAAAGCATTCTTCAATCTCCCAACGTCGCTTGTTTGCCCTGACTATACTACCTATGTTGTCATTATGTTAGTGCATACAGCATAGAAACCATCATATTTTTTCTTCATTTTTCAATATATGACTGGTCTATGCTGTTTATGGATACATCTGCAATCTCCCCGTACTTTTGTTGTATGGTCGGTTTTTATAAATCGTTTAGGATCATTCTGTCTTTTCTATCGATGAGCGTCCTTTTTCAATCATTTTCGCAGCTCTTTCAATCTGTCCTTTACGCACATGGCGCTGGAAATCACGGTATTTTTAAGGAGTATGAAACAATAAGCTTCTGTTCGATTATTTGCTTTCTGTCGCCACTGTCTGTATGGACGATACCTTCCTCTTTAATCCATCGCGATTCTGTAGAAAATCTTGTCTCTATCCTTTTCATTGTCTAATTCTGATATCCTATATTTTTTTGCCGCTTCTATCACCATCGAGAAGCCATCCATCATCAGCCATACACCACTCTTGTAAGAAGTCTTTAAGTATTTTGATAGGCTGTGTTGTTATATACCCGCGCATGCCGTTTTCGCTGTCGTAGGAATTAAACACCCGGTTTGTTGCAGATGACAGCCCTGAATCTGTACAGACAACAAACTTGGACATATCAAATCCAGAAAGCATCTTCTTTTTCAAAGCGGAATCATAGTGGTCTGTTCATTGCGGTTTCCGGGATAAATGCAAAAAGATATAGGAATACCATCGCTATCCATAAACAGCCCCATTCCTACTATAGGAAGTGGGCGGTTTTCCTTACTTTTGCCAAACTGCTTATCATCCTCTTCATTGTCAATCTCAAAGTAGAAATTTGTACAGTCATAATAGATTACTTGAGTATTTCGTTTTTGCACTGCAGTGCTATTTTTTTAAAAATGCGGTTTGAATATAATCAGCCTCTTCTGCTATCACTGATAATGAGCGGTAAACATCATGCAGTTCAAAAGAGGGCTGTTCAATAAAGCGCTTTGACTCTTCAAAGCTATTCCTTTTTGATGACGGGAAAAGTATTCTGCTGTATATAAGACGTGAAAGTATGTCATTCAGGTCGTACTCAAATGGGTGTCTCGCAGAGATTGCACTGCAAATCTTATGCATGCCTAATTCATAATAATCTCCATTCCGCCGCCTTCGGCTGGCGGCACAAATAGTAATGAAAGTGTTTCAACTCTACGTTATGTTTTTAAAATGGTTTGCAAGAAGCTATACTACAAAGCACGTGAGGAGGAGTTGTAATAACTTTCTGTTTTAGACAGCATAATAATCAGTGTAAGTTCTGCCTTTTCAAGCACAAATAAGTGGCATCACGAATCCGTACACTAAGAATTGCTTAAGCGCCTTAGTTTAATTGTGTGGCAGTTCAGTCAATGGCTTCTTATTATTTACGAAAGGAGTCTGACTATGAAAGTTACTTACCAAACCTGTTGTGGTGTCGATGTTCACAAATCTTTTCTCGTTGCCACGATTGTAAAAACTACGGTGGCATTGAACCATCTTACCAAAAGAAGCGCTTTTTCCACCTTTAACAATTCAATTCTTGAGTTCAAGCAATGGCTTCTGACAATGATTGTCGTGATGTTCTGATGGAATCCACAGGTAAATACTGGGTTCCTGTCTTTAATCTTCTGGAAGATGAGATCAATGTTGTCATTGCCAATCCCAAGTGGGTAAAGGCTGTGAAAGGCAACAAAGATGATACCAAAGATTCTAAATGGATTGGGGATTTATTCCGTCTCGGACTTGTCAAAGGCAGCTATATCCCTTGTAAGATAGTCCGTATTCTCAGGGAATACACTCGCTATCGTTGCAAGCTTGTTTCCTGCCGTTCAAGTGAAAAGAATCGATACCAGAATGCTCTTACTGTTTGTAATGTTGCATTAGATTCTGTTGTTTCCGATATCTTTGGGAAGTCATCCACGTCCATTATCGACTATCTGCTTGAACAATCGGGTACATCCATTAACCACGAAGAAATCGCATCTAAGCTTCTTCGGAGCCTCAAATCCAAAAGAAGATGCTGTTATAGAATCCGTCGAAGGATATCAGATGACTGATGCCCCAAAAATACCGTATGCGCCTCGTCCGCGCACATATGGATTATATCACAGCAGAAATCAAAGATGTTGATAAAATGATAGAAAATATGATTTCTTCTAATCCTGATTTTTGAAAAATGCTGTCCAGTTCCTCTGTACCATTCCGGGTGTCAAATGGATAGTGCAATAACTATCATCTCCGAAATCGGTACGGATATGTCTCAGTTCTCAAGTTCCAAACGTTTTATGCTGTTGGGCTGGTTTAACACCTGGCAGCAATGAATCTGCTGGTAAGAAGAAATCTGTTCGGATTACACGTGCCGGAGTCTACCTCAAACCTGCATTAGTACAGTGTGCCTCATGCAGCCGTAAAATCTGACCAATCTCCTTACTACAAAAAGAAATATGAATCTCTTGTTAAACGTCGTGGCAAGAAAAAGAGCCATTATCGCTATTGCCCGTATGATTCTTACTGCCATCTACCAAATGCTGTCTACTGGCGAGCAGTGGAATCCGAGCGACCTTTATAAAATCGATGTGCCTGAAGCTCTTATTGAAAAACAAAAAGGCAAAAAGCTATCAAGCAAGCCAAGAAACTATTGCAACGAGAGGGACTACTTCCTCCTGATGAGCCAGTAGCTTCTTAATCGAATTTTCTAACTCAATAACACTTCAAAAAGTTGCCTGCCTTAGACAGCTTAGTTAAGTGCGCCAATCTATGGCTTTCCTATACTTTCTTTCACACTAAATATCCTGAAGGAAAAGATATCCGCCATTAAACCTATGCTGTTCATTACTAACAAGGTCATTAGCGGCACAGAGCTCAATATTAAATGTTGCGGAATCTTCTTTTTCAGCTTCATTCATAATACGCACCTGTTCTTTAGCCCAGGCTTTTGCATCTTTCACGCCATACATCTCGCAGATTTGTTTTTCTGAACCGAAAGTTTTAACAATCTGAGTTTTGTTTTTCCCATTGATTCTAACTGTTTTAACAGCACGATAGGTAATTGAATATTTTCCGGTAGTCCATCCTAATCTCATAGTATTATCCTCCAATACTATTATAACGTATCGGAGTGGAACGTGCAAGCGTAAATTTAAGATTTGACATAAGCCATATCTGGCTTTTGATGAACCTCATAACGGATTAGGTTGTCAAACTCCCGATAGAAGCTTTTTCCTTATTTTTGAGGAATGTGGTAACAACATTATCTATTTCCGACAAAAAGAAGATAAGCTGAGCCAATGAGGGTAAGCCCAACGCATAGTGGAAATAGTAAACATCGGAGTATTTAACTATGCAAAAATAGCTCTAAAAACACAAGGGCAATAAACAACAGTGAAAATGGAATGAGTTTATTCTTTTTTCATCTCGTACCTCTCTCAATCTATTATATTAGGCATCATTTCTTGTTTAAGTAATCTCACTTATTATAAGGCAAAAATCGGATTATATCAAGCTTTCGGCAGATTTTTAGTAAGGAAATGAAGTCTTAATTTATATAATCTATATATAGTATGGTTCAAATCTTTTTATATAACAGATGACAATATTTAGTCTGGGATTTATAATGATACTTAAGTTAATTGCGGAGATACTTACACATATTTTAAATCACACTATTTACACAGAGGAAAGGAAAACAAATGAGAATATTACACTTAGAAGATTCGCCCGCAAAAATATACCGACATTAGGGCGGTTTTGCTCTCCTGGCATACGGCCTGATGATATAGTCTGGGTTAAAAACCCTGACAGACGGATTTTTGAGCTAAAAAGAGGCTGAAAAAGGTGGCAATCATTTTGACCTTGCTATAACCGACATGTATTATCCTGTTGAGCCCGGAGGCTACGAGGAGCCTGATACCGGCTACAAATTCGTAGAGTTTGTAATGAATGCGAGACTGAAACTCCCGATTGTTATCTGCTCATCAGTTAGAATAAATGACGGTAGTGTACTAGACTGCCTGTGGTATTCAGCCCTAGTAACTGGGAGATGCAGCTAAGGGAGATTATATCGAGGTTTGATTAGTTGCCGGTAGATATGAGTTAAAGGAAGGAATATCGAAAATAATTTTGCAATACCAGAATTATCGCACCAAACAAGGTGGAATACTCCTTTCCACCTCGTTAATGAAACCTGAACGTTTTTTATTATACTGTTTTAGGCTATTTCTTTAACCTCTTCAAATATATCGAGAATTCTATAAAAATATCTGATTTTAAAATTAGAATCTCAGGGGAAAATAAGGTGACTACATTCCCCAGGCCAATAATTAGGTTATTTTTATAGTTTTCAACAAGTTCCTTTACATTAATGTCATTGTTTAGATAATCCTGTTTAAGCATATAAAGTGTAGGCTCTTTTTTGCCGCTTAATAAAGCGTATTCCTTTAAGAGAGCCTGTTTAGAGCAATATTGTTCGAAAACATCCACTTTTTCCACAGCTACATTTTCTACCGCTAGGGATATAAGGTTGTATGCCCTACTTCTCCGGCATCACCAAGAATTCCTTTATGCAAATGATAGTCAAGGACAATACCAGAGCCAATACCACTGCTTATATTGATGGCGATTAAATCTTTGTACATACTATTGGCTGTAGATTCAAAAATAGCACATAGATTTGCTTCGTTTTCAATAATAACAGGTATTCCAAGTGATTTTTCAACACTCTCAGCTATGTCTATTTCGTAAATATCGTAATATGGTGCAAAAATAACCTTATTACCCTCAACTATTCCATGCACAGCTATCCCAATACCAAAAACCTTATAACCTTTAAACTTGGGATTTGAAAGGAAATCGGTAATTGTATCCTGTATTAAGCTCACAATATTGTCTTTATTTACAGAGGTATCTGTTTTGGTCTTTGTAATTAACTCACCGTCCAGATAAGTCGCCATAAATCTATATTTATTGTATTGGAACTCAAAACTAAATAGAAGGCCTGCATCTTTGTTTATTTGCAATAAAATAGGCTTTTCTGCCGCCGTTTGGCTTGCTATAGCCAAAGCCCATCTCTTTAATAAGATTGTCGTTTATTAGTCTTTCTATAATGTCTGAAATAGTTGCTTTATTTAAGTTAAATCTTTTAGCGATATCTGCCCTAGACAGAGTTTCTCCTGCAATTAATGTGGATATCACTTTTTTGATATTCTCAGTTCTGGCATTTTCATTGTTGTAGGTGTATTTTTTGTTATTCATGGCGAACCTCCTGACTGCATATATAACAATTATACTATATAAAACCTTGTCTGTCTAATATTGTTAAGCAAAATATATATTATGGACAGTTATAATTCAAGATTTAAAAGTTAAAATTGACAAATATAGTTAGTTAGTATATAATACAAACTAACAATACAGATAATTTATCATGAATTTCAGTTAAAGAGTTGTGTAAAAATTACAGTTTAACTGAAAGGTGAATTTATCTGTACTGCGTTGTTTGTAACTTATAATATAATGATAATTACTTTTTACAAAGGAGGAGTGTAAAAATGAAGAGAAGAGTTACAGGCTTTTTAGCAATGGTATTGGCAGCAACAACTGTATTTACCGGATGTGGAGGAAGTGGAGGGCAAAAACATCCAGTAAAAACAAGATGCTCAAAAGCATTACGCAGGATGTTTCAAAAACGAAAGGCTCTATTGATGTATGGACTAATTTAAGTCAGGACGAGATGAATTTTTATGTTAAAGAATTCAATAAAATTGTACCTGGGGTTAAGGTAAATGTAACTGTAATGCCTTCTAAGGAGTATAGGACTAAGTTACAGAATGCATTTAGAACCGGTACCAATGCACCTGATGTGGCAACCTTTGAAATTTCTGACCTTGGAGTTTATAAAGACACGGATATTCTTGAAAATTTGAGTCAAGAACAATATGGGGCAGAGGAAATTTCCAAAAAGATGATTCCGTATGTTGATGAGCTCTAGGGATAAAAATGGTAATATCAAAGGACTTCTATGGCAGTCAACGCCTGGAGGATTTTTGGTATAAGAAGGCACTTGCAAAAGGAATATCTTGGAACAGACGATCCGAAAGAGCTATATAAGATGCTGTCCGACTGGGATAAAATTGTTGAAGTAGGTAAGAAGGTGTATGAGAAATCAGGAGGAAAGGTTGCACTTTTAGATGATGTTGAGTCTGTATTACAGTTCTATGCTTCATATAAAGGCCAGCCTTGGGTTGATGATAAAGGGCATATTATCAGTGATGATTATATGTTGAAAATGTTCAAGATGATGCAAACAGTAGTTAAAAATAAAGTTGATGCAGAAGCAGATATGTGGTCTGCAGGCTGGACATCAGGAATGTATGCAAAGGATATGTTTATCCTTACCTGTTTGCCAACTTGGGGATTGAATTTCTGCATAAAACCGGGAATTCCTGCTGATGAAATGGATAAAGCTGCTAATACCTGGGGATATATGCAGGCTCCTACCCCTTATCAGAATGGTGGTACCTGGTATGGCATGTATTCAGGTTCCAAAAACAAAGACGCAGCTTGGGCTTGGATTAAGACAATGACTTCAAATGAAGATTACCTTGTAAATGGACTTGCAGGTAAGATGGGGTGATTTCCCTGGCTACATTCCTGCAATTGAAAGATGTATTAAAGAAGGACATACTGACGTTGTTACAGGTGACCAGCAGTACTTCTCGATTTCTATGAAACAGCTAAAAATGTTAAAGGCGACCCAATGACTAAATATGACCGTCAGGCATGGATAAGTGCAGGTGCTCAGATGGACTTGATTGCAACAGGTCAGGCTACACCCTGAAGAAGCTGTTAAGGGATTTAAAGGAGGAGATGAAGAAATATCTATCCTGAAATAAATATTGATTAATACAGATTAAACTTTATTAAAAAGAGCTGCTTGAGGAGTATATCAGGGAGAATAGCTCCCAAGCAGCTTTTTCTGCTAAAAAGGAGGAAGACGTAGTGTCAGAACTAAGCAGAAAAATCAAAGAAAAGTAAGATAAATAAAAATAATGTGGGATATTTTTATTGCACCTATATTTCATCGTTTTGGCATTTACATTGTATCCAATTCTATATACATTTAAGTTGAGTTTTATGTCATGGGATGGATTCAATACCCCTGAATTTGTTGGACTTGCAAACTATCAGCGACTTATTCAGGATGCAATGTTTATTAAAGCAATTGGGAATACGATATTTATGGCATTGTTAGCCATAAGCTTCCGCAGATGGTTTTTTGGACTTGTACTTGCATTTTTTACTTAACCAGAAAAAGGCTTAGAGGAGTAATTTTTTTCAAAACTGTATTTTTATTTTCCTAATCTGGTTACAGCCGTATCTTTAGGTGTTTTGTTCAGCTTGTTATTTGACTGGAAAGCAGGTAGTATCAATCAGATTCTTAGTGCGATAAATCTGATTAAAGAGCCTATTAACTGGAAAGGAAATCCGTTGTTATCGCAGTTGATTGTTGCCATGGTGCTATTTTGGCAGTATTTTTGGCTATTATACCATAATTTTTACTGCTGGAATTCGTGGAATATCGTATGAACTATTTGAAGCAGCAGAAGTTGATGGTGCATCCAAGGTGCAGGTTTTCTTTAAGATTGTGCTCCCTTTGATGAGGCCTATAATGACATTTGCATTTGTAACATCAATTATAGGAGGACTTCAAATCTTTGATATACCATATACTTTTTGGTGGCGCAACTGGTGGAGTAAAAGTCATCTCTGCTTACAATGGTAATGTATATGTATAATATCGCATTTTACGAATTTAGATTATGGCTATGGTGCAGCAATTTCATATGGATTGTTCGTTATAATTATAATATTTTTCAATCATTTTTCATGAAATACACTGCAGGCAAAAAGGAGCGGTATTAATGAATAAAAAAAGAGAATCAGGCAAAGATATATAGATTATTGACTTATATAATTTTAATTTTTTGGCAGTAATAAGTATCATACCATTTTTACAATATGATTATTGGATGTACTCTATGATAATGCGGCTTTATCAACTTCATTTCAGATATTTCCAGGTTCGCATTTGATAGATAATTACCGCCGTTTACAGGATAATGTTAATATATGGAGAGGACTTGGTAACAGCGTATTTTTTATCTGTGGTGTATACGATGATATCAACTCATATAGGTGCATTAACTGCTTATGGCTTTGCAAAATACAGATTTAGAGGAAACAAAGTTCTGTTTTTGGATTGTACTAGCTACAATGATGTTGCTGGGACAGCTTGGAATAATTGGTTACTTCCAAGAAATGAATGAATTAAAACTACTGGATAATTATATCGCTTTACTTTATGCCAAGCTTTTGCTACCCCTGTAATGGTTTATTGGATTCGACAGTATATAGATGCTTATGTTCCTAATGAGTTACTTGAAAGTGCACGTATGGATGGATGTAACGAATTTATGATTTTTAATAGAATTATTTTCCCGGTAATTATTCCGGGAGTTGCTACTCAGGCAATTTTCACCTTTTGTAAGTTGTTGGAATTCATACGTTCAGCCATCCATTCTGTTGTTCTCTCAGGACAAATTTACTTTTGCCTATTTTTGGTTCAACAAATGCAGGGAGTTTATAAGACTGACTACGGGGTAATCTATTTGGGAGTTACATTATCTGTAATACCAATTTTAATGTTATTTATATTCTGCTCTAAAATGATATTAAAGAGTACTATTGCAGGGGCAGTCAAAGGTTAAATTAATTATAATTACAGTTGAGGTCGCAAATTGTGGCCTCAATTTTTCATTTATTGACATAAGCATGAAAGATGATATACTGGCAAAGAAAACATTTGGTGAAAGATATGAGGGTATTTTTAAGCTTGCCTTTACTCTTGGTACTACACATTAGGAACTGAAACTTGAAAACCGCATAAATTGAGCAAATATGGACATAGAATTAGGCATTTTTGCAGCTTGCAAACTACTATGAAAAATTTGAGGCAGGGGCTTCTCTGCCTACCTGATAATAAATGAAAATATGAAGGACTATAAGGCTATGTTTGGCTTTTGCAGAACTTGGAGAAGATAAAGAAGAGTGGAAAGAGATATTTTCCAGGATGGAAGATAAGGCTAAGGAGATGGGATATTCTAGCCTTGTCGGGCCACTTAATTACTGCACTTGGATGAGCTATCGCTGGGCTATAAGCAGGTTTGACATGAAACTATTTCCGGACTGCACCAACCCGCCATTTTACCCTGAATACATAAAGGAGCTTGGCTACAGGAGCTCTACACATATAGGAGTGCTGAAATCGCAATAAATAATCCGCTAAATGAGGTAGGAGAGCAGGTTTATAGTGAAAAATGACAGAGGGATTCAGCTTTGTTACAGTCGAGAAAAGAAGAGGCTTTTGCCTATGTGAAAGAGGTGTATGAAATCTCAAAAATGCTTTTTCCGATGCCTTATTGTATTCAGACATCCCTTTTGAAGTCTTTGAAAAGCTATATCTTTCGTGGGTAAAGGAAATAGATATCTCTTTGATTGTTGCCTTCCATAGGAAAGAAGCTATAGGTTATGTATTTGGCTATGAAAACCGCTATGGCAGGGACTTTATATCAAAGACAAGTGCAGTAAAAAAAGGAGTATCAAAAACAAAAGATTTATCTAGCCCTCCTTTACTTAGGGAGTGAGTTGGTCAAAAATAAAGGTTATGACACTATGCTTTATCATTTTCAGTGCGAGCAAAAGGAGACCTTCAGGCGGTTTGACGAGGATGTGGAAGACAATGAGAAGCGCTACGCTGTATATGTAAAGGAGCTATAATGAGACAAAGATGCACACTTTGCCTAAATGACGAGACTGTAAGAACATTAGATTTAACAAAAGAGGGACTATGTAACTTCTGTGAAGCCTACCTTCGTGACAGGGACAGGCTTACAGATTATAACAGGCTAAAATCAGTTTTTGAAGAAAGAATTGACCTCGTTAGGGGGAAACACGCATATGATGCAGCTGTGGGGATATCGGGCGGGAAGGACAGTGTATTTGTCCTATATGAACTGACTCACCGCTACAGGCTGCATGTTAAAGCATTTACTATGAACAACGGTTTTCTTTCAGAAGAAGCGAAGAAGAACATAGACAGGCTGGTAAAGGAATTTCAGGTGGAGCACGAGTATATTGAGTTTGATAGGGGCCTATTAAAGCGCTTCTATGCCTATTCCATAAAGAAATGGCTGGTGCCCTGTGTTGCCTGCTCTTATATAGGCTATGCCTCTATGATAAATCTGGCCTCTAGAATAGATGCAGGAATGATAGTCCACGGCAGAAGCCCTGAGCAGATGTTTCGTGCCTATGATGAGGACGTTTTTTCAGAACTTGTTAGGGCGGGACTATCCTCTGTAAAAGAACTGGACTTACAAAGCCTGTATAAGGGGCTTCTTGGGAAAAATAGATGAAAAAGCTTGATAAGAACCTAAGGGATGAGGTGAACAAGGCACTATTTCAGGATGTTAAGGGGGATGACTTCAGGGAGTTTGTGGCCTACTTTTTATATCACCCTTATGATGAAAAGGAAATCGTATCATTTTTAAGGAAGAACACTTCCTGGCTTGTTGGAGAGCAGTATAACCACTATGATTGCAGTATTCACCCTGCCACGAAGTACATATACCAGTGCGCTGAGGGAAGACCTCATATCCTGCCTGAAATCAGCTTCTAGTAAGAGGCGGCAAGCTTTACAAGGGATGAGGCTAAGAAGATACTTGCCGGTGAAGTCCTGCACGAAAAGCCAAAGGAAGAGATGAAGGAGCTGTTTAACTACATCGGTAAAAGTGAGGTACCTACAAGGATAAAGGCAGAAATCTACAATAAAGTGGTGAGTAAATGGAAGTAATAAGATACTTTTTGTATAAAAAGCGGTTGTTTATATACAGCTTTGCATCCCTTTATATTGGCTCTCGTTTTTCGTGAGTTTTACAGGTGAAATAAAAGAACTTAGACTATTTTTCTTTTTTCTTTATTGAACTGTTTTTTTATCCGTTTTATGGATGACAGTGCGGACTATGAAAAGGATGCGAAGACAGGAAAATGCAGCTAAGCAAGAAAGCACTTAGAATACTTATAATTTTAACTGCCCCATTGTTTATGGTGCTCAATCTCTTGTATTTTGGCATTGTCGGGCTATGTAGCGTGGGAATTATTTTTCTAATCATCATTAAAGAAGCCTCGCCTGTTATACCAGCGCTAATTGCCCCTGTTAGTGGGATTTACTATATTTACTTTGCTGTATCTGTGGAGGAATCAGGCATAAAAGAGGGACTGTTTTTAATTGCTTTTGATATGCTTTTTCCCGTATGGTTTAGCGCAAAAAGAGGAGAAAAGATGATTTTTTGAAATAGGAAATCAAAAAGGAAGCCTGTGAACTTGGGGGAAAAAGCGCTTGAACTTGTGAAGCTTTACGAGGCAGGCTTTAATGTTCCACCATTTTTTTAGTTTTGACTGGGGAAACTTTTTTTAGAGTTTTTGGGCGATGAGAGGAGCATTTTAGGTCGTTACTTTCTAAAGAGAAAAAAACAGAGAGGAAATCTGCTCTATTATAAGTGGTAGAGAGTTTGATAAAAAGCTTGAAAGAGGAGATTACCTCAAAGGTCAAGGAGTATATTGGAGGAGACTGCCTCTTAGCCGTGCGTTCAAGTGCCACGGATGAGGACGGAGAGAAGTTTTCGTTCGCCGGTATGATGGAATCCTATCTGAATGTGAGGCAGGAGAGGAGATTTTTCACAGCGGTTAAACAATGCTATCTCTCCTGTTTTTCGGAAAGGGCGATGAGATATAGGAAAGAAAATGGACTAATAGATGAAAATATTAGGATGGCTGTCATCTTGCAGAAAATGGTGGAGGCCGATGCCTCGGGAGTGATGTTTACCAGCAATCCTCTTACCAACAATCCTGATGAAGTCCTCATCAGTGTGGTTACAGGACTTGGTGAGGCCTTGGTATCTGGAGAAAAGAACAGCTTTGATGCAGTCTATGACCGTTTTGGCAACAGAGTGGAAGTGGATGAGGCTATGCCGCTCTCTGAGAATATCTTACAGGAGCTCGTAAGCCTTGGGCTAAGGGTAGAGGATATTGATGTGAAAAAACGAGGCAGAGACATAGAGTTTTTGGTTAAGGACGGGACTGTATATCTACTGCAAAACAGGCTAATTACAAGCTACAGCCATATTGAAAAGAACAAAGAAAGAACAATTCTTGATAATTCCAACATCATAGAAAGCTACTCAGGAGTTACTACACCGCTCACATTTAGCTTTGCAAGGGAGGTCTACGAGAAGATTTACCGCCAGACACTGGGTAACTTTTTTTCATTGATAAAGAGGCAGTGGATAGCATTGCATACGACCTTGAAAAATATGATAGTTTTTATGAAAATAAAATATACTACCGTCTGAACGGCTGGTACAAGATGACTGCGCTTTACCCCGGCTACAACAAGCACAAACGCTATATGGAAAACATGATGGGAGTGAAGGTGGAGCTTAAGGAAACTAAGGGAGAAGCTAAGCTTTCTGTCTGTTTAAGATTTATTTTTATTTTTATCAAAAAAACTTATTAACATGAAGAGGGCAACTACTGCATTTTTCCAATAAGTTTGAAGCGGTAACGAAGGACTATAGAAATAATGACTTTGAAGGATTTGACAACAAAAGTCTGGTTAAGGTATATAAGGATATAGAGGCTCTATTTTGAATGATTTTTACTACACCTATAGTAAAATGACATGGGTGCCATGGTCTTTATGGGAAAGGTAAATGAGGTTTTATAAAAAGAGAAAATAGAAGATGCCGAGGGGCTTCTTGGGAAGATTCTAAGCAAGCAGGGAAATGTGGAAAGCGTGAAGCAAAGCCTTGCCCTTCTTCTCAGCTTGTAGATGAGATATGGCAAAAATGAGGAGCTAGCTAAAGCGTTCCGCACAAAGCCGGTGGAGGAGCTTAAGTCATATCTAAGTGATGACACTGAGTTTTCAGTTCATTTAAGAGACTATATTTTGCGCTTCGGAGCGAGGGTAATGGATGAATTAAAGCTTGAAAGCATTACCCTTAAAGAAAATCCTGACTTTCTCTTTAAGACACTTAAAAAGCTATCTGCAGATGGAGAAAAAGCCCTCTGTCTATAAGCCCCATAAGATAGATGAAGAGGAGCTTTACAGGCAGGTATCATTTCCTAAGAGATTCTTTCTTAAAAAGCTTGTGAGGATAACGAAGTACTTTGTAAGAAACAGGGAATATCTTAGGCTTTACAGGACTTATATCTATGATGTTGTGAGGATGATATTTCTCCGCATAGGGCATAATCTGGAAGAAACCGGAGTTATTGCTAATTTTCGGGATATCTTCTTTCTTACCAAGGAGGAGGTATTTAGGATAGCAGGGGAGAAAGACCTCAAATAGCTCAACTTAGAGAGAAAAATAGAGAAAAGAAAAAGAGAACTTGAAGAAAATAAAGATAAAGAAATATTTGAAAGAATGTATTTTTACGGTGAAGTAAGGGCTGAAAATATGATTCCTATATTCTCGGGGCAGGAAGCAAAGTCCTTAGAAGATGGGGGATTAAAGGGAGTTGCAGGCGGTGGAAAGGCTGTCACAGGAAGGGTGAAATATGTAGAAGACCCACAGGATGCAGATGTGGAAGGCCCTCATTCTTATGGCAAAGAGGACTGACCCAGGCTGGACTGTGCTTTTCCCTATGGCAAAGGCGATTATCATAGAGCGTGGAAGTGTGCTTTCTCATTCAGCCGTCATAGCCAGAGAAATGGGCATCCCGCTTGTGGTAGGCATTAGAGGGCTGACTGAGAATATAAAGGATGGAATGCTGGTTCGTGTGGATGGTGTGAAGGGAACGGTGGAAAGGATAGATGAGAGGATGAAGACAAAAGATAAATTTTCATTTATAAGGTACTCAAATTGCTGGGAGGATAGTAATATTCTCTTAAATGCCTTAGATATAAAAAGAGGGAGAAACAGGGGTTTCCGTAGCTAGCGGAGGGACAACACCTTTGCACTCTTACTGTCTAATCCTAAGGAAATCTATGCCTTTGATATCAATAAAACCCAGCTTTATCTGATGAAGCTTAAGATGGCAGCGATAGAGAGACTAAACTATGGTGAGATTTTTGGCTTTCTTTGGGCTTAAGGAGAGTACAGACAGACTGAAAGACATTTTTCTCTAAAGGAATATATGGACGAAGAGAGCTTCAGATATTTTTAACCGTAGAAGGGAGCTGATAGTACAGGAATCATCCATATTGGAAAAGTTCGAGAGATATTTTTCAGATATTTAGAAAGTTCGTCTGTCCCTTTATTTTTGCAGGGAAGCAAGACTCGACTGTTTTGCTCTCTATCTTTACTAAAAGGAGCAGAGATTTTTATTATAAAAGATACATAGATAACCTTAGGTTTCGTACGATATTTCGTGTGTTCTTTGGGATAAAGGTAATGGGAAGCCTTGGCAGGGATAAGAGTTTTTTATGAGCATGTGGCGGATAAGAGGGATGTCGCGGGAGACATCAAAAAACGCTTTGAGTATGGCATATTTAATAGCACAAACTTTGACAATCCGTATCTAAGCTATATACTGAGGGGCAACTTCACCAAAACTGCCATACCACTTTATTTAAAGAAGGAGAATCTACCTGTTATCAGGGAAAGACTGTCTAGGATTAAGCTCATACATGGCTCGTTTTTGGATATCCCTCAAAATGAGAAGATTGATTTTTTTCAATCTCTCGGACATTTTGAATATGAGTGAGGAAGATTTTTCTGGAAAATGTAGACAAGCTTAAGAAAATAAGTGGCAATGGCGCCAGGATTGCCGTTTGGAATATGCAAAACAGAAGATATTTACCAAAGAAGGAGTTTACCCTTTTGAAAGAGGAGAGTAAGTCGCTTTTTAGGGTGAACCAATCGTATTTTTACAGGGATTTTTCGGTGTATAAGAAGCAGGAGTGATATGAGCAGGATAGTAGATTGTTTTGATGATGCTTGTAAGAAGTATGGGGAGAGAACTGCCTTTATAGATATTAAGGGCAGGGAGATGAAGAAGATAAGCTTTTAACAAGCTAAGGGCTGATGTTGACAGGGCTTGTGTATCGCTTATGGCAAGAGGGATGAAGAAGGGGGAAAGGGTAGTACTTTTTGTAGCCCCATCCTACGAGCTTTTGGTCTTTATGCTTGCAAGCCTCAGACTTGGGATTTCCATTATGATAATTGATATCTGGGCTGGGAAGAGGCTAATACGCCGGACTTTAGAGGAATACAGGGCTGACTATATAGCGGTCTCGGGCAGGACAAAGCTTATGAGGCTTGTATTTGGCGAGCTTAGAAGGATTAAGGATGTAATTCTTATAGAGAAGATAATTGCCGAAAATGGGTATGAAAAGGGTAATAAAATGCAGGAAAAGACCTGGCAACAGAGAGGTGGAAGGTGATGAGGCAGCTGTGCTTACGATGACTACGGGTTCTATGGGAAGACCGAAGATAATCATAAGAAGTCACGATGACCTTTACCGCCAGCTAGACCTTTGTAAGGCGCAATATAAATGCGAGAAGTGAAGATACAGTAGTCTTAAATACCTCATTTATGTATCATTTTGTAAATGTTTTTGAATGGCTACAGTGGGATAATAATGCCTACAAAAAGCCAAAGATATTAAGGCTGTTTAATAGGGATAACCACCTGCAAAAACTGTCTGCACAGGTGGTTATAACCACTCCGGATTTTTTTGTATGGAGACTGAGCTCTCTTTCAGGGGTTGGAGGAGGTATATATTGGCGGTGCCGTACTAAACCTCTATGAGGCAGAGCTAATCAGAAATAAATTTCAAAATGCAAAGATAACCTACATCTACGGCGCAACTGAATGTAACCTTATATGTAAGACTGATTTGGATGAATATATAAATAACCTGAAAAAGGGCAGACTGTCCTTGGTGAGGCGGTTTCGGGAGTATGTATCAAGACTGATGAGAGTAATGAAATCTATGGTACACTCCGATGTGGTACTTACAGCCTATCTAAACCCTGAAAACAAGCGTGGAGTAGTGGATGAAAATGGGCTGTACTGGCATAAAACAGGAGATTTGGGAAGGATAGTAGATGGGAAACTATTCTACTTGGGTAGAAAAGATGTATTTGTAAGAGGAAAAAAAGGAGATATTTTTCTCAAATGACTTGGAACAGGAGGCCATAAGAAGGTTTTTCAGGTATAAGAAAAGCGGCGGTTTTTATCACGAGGGGAAGAATTTTTCTATTTGTAGAGGGAGCTGTGAGGAAGAAGGGCTTAGGAGCCTCATAAAAGAATGGGAAATAGGAGAAGATACAGTTATTACCTTTTCTATCTAAAATCCCTTGCGACGCTAAGCATCATAGTAAGATCAATTATAATCAGCTGAAACGAATGGCTGAAAAAGATAAGATAGATAGAAATAAATAAAGAAAGGCAAAGCCAAGATAAAAAGCCGAGATACAAAGCCAAGATAAAAAGCCGAGATACAAAAGCCAAGATAAAAAGCCGAGATACAAAAGCCAAGATACAAAGCAAGATACAAAGCCAAGATAAAAAGTCAAGATACAAAAGCCGAGATACAAAGCCAAGATACAAAAGCCAAGATACAAAGCCAAGATACAAAAGCGAGATAAAAAGCCGAGATAAAAAGCCGAGATACAAAGCCAAGATATAAAGCAAAAATAATAAATAAAAAGTAAAAGCGAAAAATTAAAGACAAGAGGAGAAGATATAAGGAAAAGACAATGGGAAATAAAGTTGCAGAGATTTTGATTCATAACCACGAGAAATGGAAGGAACATCAATATATTTTTGAAAAAGTGGAGGGCAAATTTGTCCCTCACACCTATGGGAGAATTTCTATGAGGATGTGCTAAGAGCAGCCACCTATCTTAAAGAAGAGGGCTTTGACAGGAAAGAGGATAGCAATATTTGGAGCAAATTCCTACGCCTTTTATGGTGGCAGATGTAGCTGTGATGGCATATACGGGCTGTTCTGTGATGTTTGCAGCTCAGTGGACTAAGAAAGAGCTTTTACACATAATGAAAACGGTGGATGTGGATGCCGTACTCTATGATTCATCAAAAGAGGAGGTCTTCTTGGATTTTTGATGCCACGAATAGGGAAATAAAGCTTATTTCATTTACAAAAACTTCTTGAAAATGAGAAGAAAAGCAGACTTACTCCTTATCCTGTGAATGATGAAGTCTGCTCACGAATAGTATTTTTCTTCGGGTACCACAGGAGTGCCAAAGGCGGTTATGCTCTCTCAGAAAAATATGTTTGTGAACCTGGAAAATCTCTTAAAAAGGGCGGTTATGACAAAGGAGGACTCTGCCTCACCTTTTTGCCGCTTAGCAATACCTACGGAGGACTTTGTAACTTCATTTATTCCCTATATACAGGTATGAAGATTTATCTTTGCAGCGATAAGAATAAAATAGTGGAGGAACTTCTTGAAGTGAAACCTACAATTCTTAGTACAGTACCAGTATTCCTCGAGAAAATCTACCTTGCAAAAGAAGGAAAAAGGGCTATCTGCTAAGGCTTTGTTGGGTGGGAGGGACAAGGATAGTATTTTGCGGTGGTGCGATTCTAGAGCCTCATCTTCGTGAAATGATGGCAGAGGAGGGAATTACTCTTTTAAATGCCTACGGCCTTTCTGAAACAGCCTCACTTATCAGCGTGGAATATCCGGGGGAACAGGAGGTTGGCTCTGTGGGGACGGTATTTGAAAATCAAGATGTAAGAATAGATGAGGATGATGAAAACGGAGTTGGTGAAATCCTTGTAAAAGGCGAAAAATATCTTCATAGGCTATTATAAAAGAGAGGACTATTACAGGAAGTTTTTTACTAAAGACGGATACTTTAGAACGGGGGATATGGGGTATCTAAGAGGAAATAAGCTGTTCTTTACAGGAAGGAAAAAGAGGGTCATCATAGGGAAGAATGCGAGAAACATCTACCCTGAGGAGATTGAGGCTGTTATATTAGAGGTGACTAAGGCTGAGAACTGCAAGGTATTTGAAAGGGATGAGAAGCTTTGTGCTGCTATATATACCAACATAGAGGCTGATGCTAATGCTAATGCTTTGCTAACGGTTATCAATGAAAACCTGCCAAAGTACTGCCACTTGACTGAATGCGAGATAGTAAGGAATCATTTGGATAGAAGTGGAAGTAGTTATTTTTAATGGAAAATAATTGCATAAAAATAAAATATGATATAATACTCTTATCGAAGTCAAATAACCTGTTTGAAGGGAGACACTATGATTATAGAGGTAAGAGCAGAAAACTGCTATGCTTTCAGAGACGAAATTACATTTTCAATGAAGGCAGACATGAGAAGCAAGAAGTTTTGCTCAAATGTTCATAAAGAAAACAAATTCAACATACTTAAAACAGTTGGGATATATGGACCTAACAATGCAGGTAAAACCTGCCTTATAAAAGTGTATTAGAGCCATTAGAGGCATACTTTTAGATGAAGAGAATGAACTGATGACCAATATATTTACTGGTAATAGCGTATGCGAACTGGGGATGACATTTATGTCAACAGGCAGAAAGTTTGCATACGACTTTAAGTATGATGTACAAAACAAAGAATATATATATGAAAAGTTCTCTGAGATTAAAAAGATGAATATGATAATGAAAAAGAAGTTTGCTGGCTAAAAAGATAGTCTAAGCGGTGAGTATAAGTGCATTGATGAAAATTTACAAGGGATGTTTTCGGTTATTTCAAAGAATAATTTATTATACAACTTAATTGATGTAAGTAAATTCGAGAAAATGGCTGAAATGAAATCTCATTTAACTAGATTGGCAAAAATCGAAGTTGTAAATATGAATAATATCCCTATGAAACACACGATTGAGTTGATGAAAAATAAGAATAGTCTACAAAACAAAAATCGTGGCTTTTATAAAGAATGCAGACTTATATTTAGATAACTTTGAGTACGTAGAAATGGATAACATTGAGACAGAATTTGAGGGGAGTAACGATAAGCCTGAAGAGGAAGTCCTTGATGTCGTTGAGAATTTAATGGATCAGATAAGGCTGGTGTCTACATACAAGGGAGTTAGGGTGCCAAGTTTATTATTTGATTCTACAGGTACAAAGAAAATCGCTGCTCTTGCGAGCTATGTGATTGAAGCTCTTGAGCAAGGTAAGATTTTAGTTATAGATGAACTGGACAGCAGCATTCATTTTAAGCTCACAAGGGCTATTGTAGCAATGTTTAATAATGAATTGAATGAGAGTGCCCAAATGATATTTACAGTTCATGAAATTAATCTTATGGATTGCAAAAAGAATGTTTCGTAAAGAGCAGATTTGGTTCGTACATAAAGATGAAGAAGGGGTATATGTATACTCGCTAGCCGATTTTACAGCAGAGGATGGAATAAGAGATACAACTGATATCATAGAAAAATACAAAAAGGGTGTGCTAGGTGCACTACCTGATCCGGAACTGATTAATTCACTACTGAGTATTAAGGGTAATGTAAAGGTGGGTGATTTCGATGTCAAATAGACGCCCCAGCCTATACAATAAACGTAAAGTATGTATCATTTGTGAGGGAAATGAGGAGTATAAATACATAGACAGATTAAAAGAATTGAAAGTATGGAATGAACAATATGAGGTTTCATTGGTAAATGCTGAAGGTAATGGAAATATACCTGCACGATATCAAGATCGTTATCAAAAATGGAGCCTATGAGGCTGTACTTATTTTTGTGATACGGATAAGAAACCATATGAACAGTATGATGATATTAAAAGAAAAAAATAAATGAATTTCATGGAATTGATGGAATTGCAGAATGAAATAATTATATTTGGTAATCCCTGTACAATGCAAAATAATACTAAAACATTGGACTGATGAAATGCTTTACATCTCAGGCAAAACAGGTCAATGCACCTATAATAGAGGAGCATACAAAAGTAAAAAGGATATAAAGGAAAGGAAAACCAGATTAAAGAGATTATGAACTGCATTACTCCTAAGAAACTACAGTGCTATGCGTGAGAGGGTAAAAGCTACTGAGACCAAAAATGATTCAATTATTGGCAATAGCAATTTTTAGCAAAGATTATCGAATGGTTTGAAAGCGAAAATTGTGAATGGATTGATAAGATAAATGAAAATGTTAGAAAATGAATAGTGTTATGAGGTATAGATAAAAGAAAGCTACAAATATAAATAACCTCAAGAAGAGAGGTATCAGATGTTTAACATAGAGGAAGAACTTAAGAAGCTGCCCACGGGAAAGCCCGGGAGTCTACATTATGCACAATGAGCTCGATGAAATCATCTATGTGGGCAAGGCGATAAGCCTTAAAAATAGAGTCCGTCAGTATTTTCAGAGCATCAACAGACATTCTCCAGAAGATAAAGAGGATGGTTGAAAATATAGACCATTTTGAATACATAATAACTGATTCTGAGCTTGAAGCCCTGGTGCTGGAGTGTAACCTTATTAAGGAGCATCGCCCTAAGTACAATACCATGATGAAGGATGACAAGAGCTACCCTTATATCAAGGTGACAGTGGATGAGGAGTATCCGAGGGTTATGTTCACCAGAAAGAGGGGAAAGGATAAGGCTAAGTATTTTGGCCCCTATCCTGCCCATATAAGTGAGACTTTGAGACTAATACACAAGATATATAAGATAAGAACCTGCAGGAGAAATCTGCCCAAAGACATAGGAAAGGAGCGCCCTTGCCTCAACTATCAGATAGGCAGGTGTGACGGAGTCTGTCAGGGCTATGTGGAGCCTGGCGAGTATAGAAAGAGGATTGACGAGGGTAATCAAGTTCTTAAATGGGGATTATGAGCCTATCTTGAAAATGATTACCGACAAGATGATGGAAGCCTCTGAGAAGCTTGAATTTGAAGAAGCTGCCAACTACAGGGATATGCTAACCCATGTAAAAGAGATTTAGCGACAGACAGAAGATAAAACTCCAATGAAAATGTAGACGACAGAGATGTGCTGGCTCTTGCAAAGGCCGGGAAAAGAAGCCGTAATGCAGGTATTTTTCATAAGGGAGGCAGGCTTATAGGCCGTGAACATTTCTCCCTTAGATGAGGTTGGAGATGATGAAAAGGGAGCCATTTATACAGACTTTATAAAGCAGTATTACACAGGAACTCCTTTCATACCAAAGGACATTATGCTTGCGGATGAGCCCTGAGAGAAGGAGCTTTTGTCAGAATGGCTTGCGACCAAAAGGGGAAGCAAGGTAAATATACTGGTGCCTAAAAGAGGTGAAAAGGCAGGGCTTACGGAGCTTGCTTACAAAAATGCCGCCATGGTGCTAAATCAGGACAGCGAGAGGAATAAGAGGGAGCAGGCAAGGACTCTTGGTGCGGTTAAGGAGCTTCATGAGCTGCTTGGCATCTCAAATGATATAAAGAGGATAGAATCCTACGATATATCCAACACCAGTGGCTATGAAAATGTTGGCTCTATGGTAGTATTTTGAAGACGGCAAAGCCTAAGAAGAATGACTATAGGAAGTTTCAAAAATCAAAGGGAGTAGTGGGGCTAATGACTATGCCTCTATGGAAGAAGTCCTTACAAGGAGATTTGAGCATGAGCTTAAAGGAAAAGGAAGAGCTTAAAATCCTTGAGAAGGCAGGAAGCTAGGAAAGAGGGCAAATTCTCAAACTTCCCCTGACCTTATCCTTATGGATGGTGGAAGAGGGCAGATAAATATTTGCCTAAAGGTGCTTGAAAAAGCTGGGCATAGACATAGCTGTAGCAGGCCTTGTAAAAGGACGACAGACATAGAACAAGAGGCATATATTATAACAATGTGGAGCAGCCAATAGACACACTATGGCGAGCTTTTTCAAGCTGATCACGAGGATACAGGATGAAACTCATAGATTTGCCATAGAATATCACAAGCTCCTAAGAGGAAAGAATCAGGTTCATTCCGTGCTGGATGATATAAAAAGGCATAGGCAAGGTAAGAAGAAAGGCTCTAATGAAAGCAGTTTTGCCTCTCTGGATGATATAAAGAAGGCGACTAGAGGAAGAACTAGCCGCTGTTGAAGGTATGAATGAAGGGGCAGCCAGGGCTGTGTGGGAGTTTTTAGAAATTAGGTAAGCCGTTCCATACGTTATGAGTTGTTGAAAGAAGTAAATCGTTAAGAGAATAAAAAATAAAAAGATATTCTACAGGTTAATTGCTTGTAGAGTGTCTTTTTACGTTAAAAGTCCAAGACTCTTTAGTTGACAAATCCGTAGTATTGTATATAATAAAACTCATAATACACCAACTCGTAACTCAGCAATCTGCAATAGTAAGGAGGTCACTATGTTTTATTGTAGGGAAGAAGAACTCCGCACCCATGAACAACCGCTATAAAAAGGGCCGGTTTGAGTGTGTTGTCATTTATGGGAGGCGACGCGTAGGCAAAACCGCCCTGATCAACGAATTTTGCAAAGTAAAACCTACCGTCTATTTTTCTGCTCTAAACGCATCCTCTCAGGAAAATCTGGAAGCGCTCTCCAAGGCGATTTATACCTGTCAGAATCCGGACAGCACCAGTAATCCTACCTATCGGAGCTATGAGGACGCACTGGAGGCCATTACAGAGATGGCGATGGAGAAAAGGCTGGTATTTGTCATTGATGAATATCCCCTATCTGGCGAAAGCGGAAAAGTCGATTTCCTCCAGGCTCCAGCACATCATTGACCACAGCTGGCAGGATAGCCGGATTTATCTCATCCTGTGCGGCTCCTCCATGAGCTTTATGGAATACCAGGTGCTGGGGTATGAAAGCCCTCTGTATGGGCGGCGCACAGCACAGTTCAAGATTCAGGCACTGACCTACCGGGAGATTACTGAGTTTCATCCTGAACTGAAAGCTGCCGACCAGGCACTTTTATATGGCGTGACTGGCGGTATTCCGCACTATATCAATAAACTGGATGTGGAAAAGCGATTTGGACGAAGCACTTTTGGAGAACCTGTTCAGCACCTCCAGTTACCCTGTTTGAGGAGCCAGAAAATTTGTTGAAAGCAGGAACTGCGTGAGCCCAGCCATCTACAACTCTGTCATTTCAGCAATTGCCGCAGGAGCCAGCCACTCCAACGAGATTTCAACAAAGGTCGGATTGGAATCCGGCGTATGTGCAGAAGTACTTGAAGGTATTGCTGGATTTAGGAATTTTGAAAAAGGAAACGCCGATTACGGAGAAGCCTGGCAAGAAAACGATCTATGCCATTGACGATAACTTTTTTCGATTTTTGGTATCGTTTCGTTCCTCGGAATATGTCTGTCATCAGCGCCGGGCGGATGCGTCTTATCTATGAACAGGCGGTGAAACGCTTTTACCCTGATTATATGGGACTGGTATTTGAAAAAATGTGCCAGGAATATTTGCTTCGCTATGCGAAAGACCTACCGATTCTGCTTAGTAATGTGGGACAGTGGTGGGAACGGATTCTAAGACCCGTAGGGAGGTACAGATCGACATTGTGGGGGCACCGGTAGATGGAAACGAGTATCTGATTGGTTCCTGCAAATATCGGAATGAGAAGATTGGAATCGAGGAATTGGAACTGCTACGCAGATATGCGGCAGTATTTCGCCAGAACGGAATCTTCCACTATTATATTTTTTCCAAGAGGGGCTTTACGCCGGCACTGTTGGAGGCAGAAATGCAGGGAGAGGTTACATTGCTGACGCTGGAGAACCTCTATTGGTAAGTGGTATATTTTCAAGGAGGTTATTTGAAAAAGTAAAGTTCACATAAGTATGGATTTTTACTTATTCTAAATACCTTGAACACGATCCATTTAAAGAACATCTTATTGACCATAGTATATACTTTAATAAATATATTCGATAAAAAGGAGGTCGATGTATATGATGACAGCAAAAATATTTGAAATTGAAGGAAGTCAGGCAGTTAGGCTGCCAAAGGAATATAGATTTGATGCCAGTGAAGTATCAATAAATAAAATCGGGAATATAGTTTTGCTTTCTCCAAAGTCAGATAAGTGGGAGTCTGTATTGCAGGCCATTGATATGTTTTCGGAAGATTATATGGCTGAAGGCAGGGCAGATCAGAGAGCTCAGAGAGGGAAGAGTTATGAGATATATGCTTGATACCAACATTTGCATATATGCTATCAAAAGCATAAGCCAAGAGAAGTTATTGAAAGACTGAAGAGCATAATACAAGTGAAATATGCATATCTTCAGTAACTTACGCTGAGCTTATACATGGAGTAGAAAAAGTAAAGCAGTTGACAAAAATCGTACAATCTAACATCGCTACTAGCAGACATAGAAATATTGCCCTTTGATGCAGGAGCTGCTGAAGGGTATGGAGAAATACGTGCGGAATTAGAGAAAAAGGTACACCCATAGGCCCATTGGATATGATGATAGCAGAGACATGCTAGATCTCTTGGCTATACTGTTGTCACTAATAATATTAAAGAATTTGAGAGGATAGATGGGCTAAGATTAGAGAACTGGGTGGATAGCTAGTAATAAGGTAGTTCAATATAAAACAAAAAGATATTCTATGGGTTAATTGCTTGTAGAGTATCTTTTTGCTTTTAACTGAAGCTTTTTAGAGCTAACGGGTTATATAACAAAGATTCCAAGAACTGTTAAGGTAGGTGAAAAGCATGTTTCAAAGCTCTTTCGAGCTTACGGGTTATATAACTATGATTTCAAACTCTGATTTTTATAATGATGCTTTTAAGTTTCAAAGCTCTTTCGAGCTTACGGGTTATATAACATATTGCCTGTTTATCAGGAGTTAATCGGATTATCCGTTTCAAAGCTCTTTCGAGCTTACGGGTTATATAACAAGTAATTGATGCTACTGACATCAAAGAACTGAAGCGTTTCAAAGCTCTTTCGAGCTTACGGGTTATATAACAGAAAGGGAATCGATGTTTGTACATAGTACGCCACTTGTTTCAAAGCTCTTTCGAGCTTACGGGTTATATAACTTGTAAGTTAGAGGGCAAGCCATTTATAAAGTGGATGTGTTTCAAAGCTCTTTCGAGCTTACGGGTTATATAACAATAAAAGTTGAAGGTAAAATAGTAACTGTTATTGGGTTTTCAAAGCTCTTTCGAGCTTACGGGTTTATATAACTATTAAATTGCTTTTAACGAAGATAATGATGGAGAGTATGGTTTTCAAAGCTCTTTCGAGCTTACGGGTTATATAACATTTTTATTTCACCATCATATCCACAAACCTGACAGTAGGTTTCAAAGCTCTTTCGAGCTTACGGGTTATATAACAGAAGGCGGCAGGCAAGGCTACAAAAAGCATTGAAGAGGTTTCAAAGCTCTTTCGAGCTTACGGGTTATATAACTTAGATTCGAAGAGACTGGAACATTGGCGTCTAAGGCAGTTTCAAAGCTCTTTCGAGCTTACGGGTTATATAACTTAGATTCAGAAGAGACTGGAACATTGGCGTCTAAGGCAGTTTCAAAGCTCTTTCGAGCTTACGGGTTATATAACGAGAAGAGTAGCAGAAAGAAACGCGGATCATCAAAGGTTTCAAAGCTCTTTCGAGCTTACGGGTTATATAACTCATTTCTTCATCACAATCACACTTAGTAAGGAACGTTTCAAAGCTCTTTCGAGCTTACGGGTTATATAACGAATCAGAAATAGTTAAGGTTGCAGCTGAGGTGGCGTTTCAAAGCTCTTTCGAGCTTACGGGTTATATAACAGAAAAAACAACTGTCAGAATCTATTAAAAATTCACGTGGTTTCAAAAGCTCTTTTCGAGCTTACGGGTTATATAACAGAATATGCCAAAGCAAAACACGACTATTTAATTCTGTTTCAAAGCTCTTTCGAGCTTACGGGTTATATAACAAAGGAGGAATAAAGATGTATCTAAATGAGAAACAAAATGAGTTTCAAAGCTCTTTCGAGCTTACGGGTTATATAACGACCAGTAACTGTTTTCTTACCTATTTCACCCTCACCTCTGTTTCAAAGCTCTTTCGAGCTTACGGGTTATATAACGATAAATATGAAGTCTCAGCCGTCACAGGATTTTCGTTTCAAAGCTCTTTCGAGCTTACGGGTTATATAACAGCTATAAAAGATTACGATTTAGTAAATGCTTCCTGTTGTGGTTTCAAAGCTCTTTCGAGCTTACGGGTTATATAACGAATTAGTACTCCATTTATTAACAAAACTTGTTAACTAGTTTCAAAGCTCTTTCGAGCTTACGGGTTATATAACAGTGCTAATATTGCGTATACAAGAAAAATGCTTGGGTATGGTTTCAAAGCTCTTTCGAGCTTACGGGTTATATAACTAATACCAGCATCTCTTACTTTAAATCTCTTTAAGAAGGTTTCAAAGCTCTTTCGAGCTTACGGGTTATATAACCTAAAGATAATGTACTCTAGTAGACTTTGACTTTGTTTCAAAAGCTCTTTCGAGCTTACGGGTTATATAACTAAATTCATGTATTGTGATCAGGATACAAATCACGTTTCAAAGCTCTTTCGAGCTTACGGGTTACTATAACGAGAGTTTCCCTAACCAAGCAAAAACTAACAGATTCTAGTTTCAAAGCTCTTTCGAGCTTACGGGTTATCTATAACAAAATAACAGATCTTCAAGCTTTATATATTCTTCATTGTTTCAAAAGCTCTTTCGAGCTTACGGGTTATATAACGCAACAACTTTTGTTGATAGACAACTTGCGAAGAGGGAGTTTCAAAGCTCTTTCGAGCTTACGGGTTATATAACACAGAGAAGGAGTTGCTATAGATGATATAGTTGATAGTTTCAAAGCTCTTTCGAGCTTACGGGTTATATAACCTCTCTACCCTTTATCTGATGTATATGGCACCATAAAAGTTTCAAAAGCTCTTTCGAGCTTACGGGTTATATAACAGAAATTAACGCTTTCATATAAATTCAGAAAGTTTCAGCTCTTTCGAGCTTACGGGTTATATAACAAAGGCTAGAAGAGTTGCTCAGAAACAGTCTTTTAGTTTCAAAGCTCTTTCGAGCTTACGGGTTATATAACACTAGCACGAGAGTATGTGGTCTTAGATGGAGCTTTCTGTTTCAAAGCTCTTTCGAGCTTACGGGTTATATAACTGATATCTCTAAGCATAATGGTAAGTATGTTGGTAAGTTTCAAAGCTCTTTCGAGCTTACGGGTTATATAACAAATCTCCCATCTGTTTCTGGAATCTAGACTGTCTAGTTTCAAAGCTCTTTCGAGCTTACGGGTTATATAACTACTTATTATAGAGGCAGAACATCATTCACTGAGATGGTTTCAAAGCTCTTTCGAGCTTACGGGTTATATAACACAGATGCTAATTGTGGTGAGAATATAAATATTCATGTTTCAAAGCTCTTTCGAGCTTACGGGTTATATAACATTAAAATTATTCTCAGACATAACCATCTTTAACTGAAGTTTCGAAAAGCTCTTTTCGAGCTTACGGGTTATATAACATAATGGAGGAGTTTAGTATTAGAGTATGATACTAGGTTTCAAAGCTCTTTTCGAGCTTACGGTTATATAACTTATCTAATATTCAAGATGGATTGATAGAAAGAAAGTTTCAAAGCTCTTTTCGAGCTTACGGGTTATATAACGATCTCTCGGATTTATTTTCAGATACGGAAAGATGTTTCAAAGCTCTTTCGAGCTTACGGGTTATATAACTAAGGTAAGGTTATATATGCTCATAGATATGATAGTTTCAAAGCTCTTTCGAGCTTACGGGTTATATAACTATATATGGCATCCATACCATATTATTATTCACATTGTTTCAAAGCTCTTTCGAGCTTACGGGTTATATAACGAAATTTATTAGGGATAAATTCTCTAAGCACGAAATTGTTTCAAAGCTCTTTCGAGCTTACGGGTTATATATATATGAGTGTTACTAAGTTCCCTAAGACTGAATGGGTTTCAAAGCTCTTTCGAGCTTACGGGTTATATAACGACTATTTTGAGATTAGAGTAGATGGTAGAACTATAGTTTCAAAGCTCTTTCGAGCTTACGGGTTATATAACGGTAAGATGCAGTTTAATATGCAGTTCTTCTTTAAGAGTTTCAAAAGCTCTTTCGAGCTTACGGGTTATATAACGAAGACCATTCAAATAATTCAAGTTACAATATTAAGTTTCAAAGCTCTTTCGAGCTTACGGGTTATATAACATATAGAAGATGATAATGTTATAACATTTAATAATCTTGTTTCAAAGCTCTTTCGAGCTTACGGGTTATATAACCAAATGAAATCCATATGTTTTTACATTAGATTCTTTTTGTTTCAAAGCTCTTTCGAGCTTACGGGTTATATAACCTATGCTCTCTGGAAGGTGCATAGATACTAAACCCAGTGGGCTATTTGCAATAGGATTTAAAAAGTCGATAAAAATGTGTTTTAAATTGTGAACGAAATTATCAGGCTCACAAAAACAGCCCTCAAACCCTTGAAAATACTGGTTTTTCAATAATGGTTACAAATGCAATAGGATGCCACATTTTCTATGTTTAAATATATCTTTTTCCTAAGCCTTCCTATTAATATTATAAAGCATAACTCTGTAAAAAGAAAGATAGAATTAAAAACTTCTACCAAAAACTTAACTATGGAAGGAATGACTGACCTGATTATATAAGTGAAGGGGAAAACAAAAGAGTAACAAAAAGACTTTCCCCAAAACTTAACTATGAAGGATAAACACCTTGATTATATAAGTGAAGAGGAAAACACCTAAAGAAGGGAATGCAATTATGATGAAAAAGAAGAAGTATAGAATCAATAAGTGTGAGTATATTGAATTCAGACGCCCCAGAGGAAGAAAAAGCTCAAAGTAATGAAGGCAGTACTTGGACTTGGAAAAGAGAAGACCAATGTAATGCTTATAGGGGCAGAAAGGCTGTGGGAAGGAGGTCAACTATTAATGCCTTATCTAGTAAGGGATTGGTAAAAGGTAGAGTAGATACGGGGCTAAGCCACATAGGGAAATATGAACTTGGGAACTTGGTACTGTGGAATTGCCCTGGACTTGAATATGGGAAAAGAAGTAGAGAATGGCCAGGAAATACATTTAATTAATAAACTTCAAAGAAAGAGATAAAAAGGGCAAACTGCTCATTGACCTTGTTTTGGTAATACTAGATGGTTGCACACTTGATTTCGAGGATGCTTATGAGTTTATAAATGAAATTATAGTGCCTAATCTTGGTGAAGATAAGGATAAATTCTTGTAGCTTTGAACAAGGTGGACATAGCTATGAATGGACGATATTGGAACCATAGAGAAAGCAAAACCAGAAGGCTAAATTACTGAAATATTTAGATGATAAATCAGTTACAGTACAGAAAAAGAATTAAAGAGATAACAGGACTTGAAGTAGCGATAATTTGCTACAGTGCGGGATGTACAGAAGGCGGACAAAAACAGCAAGAGCCTTACAATATTTCAAAGCTATTATATTGTATAAACAGATTTGTTCTAAAGAAAAAGAAAAAGCAGGATTGTTGAAGGTGGTATTGATAATAACGTGCTGAGCAGATGGTGGGGAAAAATAAAAACTTTCCCAAAAACTTAACATGGAAGGATAAATCAACCTGATTATATAAGTGAAGGGATAAGTAAAAAGCTCTAAAAGAAAAATTAAAAACTTTCCTAAAAACTTAACATGAAGGTTAAACGCACCTGATTATATAAGTGAAGGGATAAGTAAAAAGCTCTAAAAGAAAAACTAAAAACTTTCCTCAAAAAACTTAACATGAAGGAATAACCGACCTGATTATATAAGTGAAGAGGGAAAAACATCTAAAGGAGGTAAAGTTATGAATCTGGAAATGATTAAGAAGGTAGCACAGGCAGTAGTGGCAGTAATAGCAATATTTCAGGACGGCGGAAACAAGGAACAATAAAAACAGTAAAAACAAAAGAAAGAGGAGGAAGTGAAAATGGTAAAATATCACGGAGAATCAGAGATTGGCGAGATTATTGGTGGCATCATAGGTGGCATAGTTGAGGAGATAGTGATAGAAACAGTTGATGATATTTTTGGCGAATTATTTGACTAAGTAACTGTAGTTAAGCATTTATGGAAAAGAGGTGATAAGAAATGAGCATATTATCAAAACTTGCAGAAGTAGGAACAGTTGTGGCGCAGAAGGCAAAAAGAAGTACTGGTAAATATTGCTGAAATGATTGATGTAATGGCAGAGAGAATAAGCTATGGTTTTTACAATGATGAGGATAGGTAAACATAATCACAAACAGGAGGTGATGTATGAAGATAGAACTAATTAGTAAAAGTAGTAATGGTAGTAGTTGCAATAGTTAGTGTGATAGAGGAGGTGAGAAAGTAAACAAGAGATAGAGTACACCACAGGAAATAATTTGAAACCAAGACAATATCGTAAAATAGAAAAGAAAAAACAGGAGGAATGAGTATGTTATTTGTATTACCAATAGTAGGATCAGTTGTGGCAGGAGGTGCGATGGCAGTAGGAGTAGTGGAAGGAACAGCAGGTGTAATAGGCACAATAGCAGCAAAAGGTACCAACGTTGCAATACATACGGGTGTAAGAGAAGTAATAAAAAGTGTAACTGAGGACTAGAGGTAGGCACAAATTGTAGCTAGAAAGATGTAGTAAAAATGTAAAGGATATTTTTACAGGTTACAAGCCCCCAAAACTTAACATGAAGGATAAATCAACCTGATTATATAAGTGAAGGGAAAAGTAAAAAGCTCTAAAAGAAAAAAATAAAAACTTTCCTTAAAACTTAACACGAAGTATAAATCAACCTGATTATATAAGTGAAGGGAAAAGTAAAAAGCTCTAAAAGAAAAATAAAAACTTTCCTCAAAACTTAACATGAAGGTTAAACGTACCTGATTATATAAGTGAAGAGGAAAACACCTAAAGGAGGTAAGTTATGAATCTGGAAACTATTAAGAAGGTAGCGCAGGCGGTAATAGCAGTAATAGCAATACTTCAGGACGGTGGAAACGAGGAACAATAACAACATTAAAATCAAAAGAAAGAGGAGGAACTGAAAATGGCAAAAATATCACGGAGAATCAGAGATTGGAGAGATTGTTGGAGGCATCATAGGTGGCATAGTAGAGAGATTGTGATAGAAGCAGTTGATGATGTATTGAGTGAATTGTTGACTAAGTAGCTGTAGTTAGGCACATATGGAAAAAGAGGTGATAAAGAATGAAAGCATTGGCAGGAATGGTAGCAACAGGAGGAACGATTGTAGATGTACTTGTGGGCCTGGTAGCAGAGGTTGCGGAACTGATGGGGACTATTTCAGCAGTGATTGATGATTTTATGCACGATGATGAAGATGATGAAGACTAAGGGTAAACACAAACAGGAGGTGTAGTATGAACATTGAATTGGTTAAGAAGGTGGCATTGGTTGTAGTTGCAATAGTTACTGCGTTAGAGGAGGTGAATAAGTAAAACCGCGCATTAAATGTAGGCATAGTGAAGGTAGTCGAGAGTATCACAGAATATTGAAGAAAATTTTTAGATGATAGGGAGAGAATACTATGGGATTGATTAGTGAATTGAAGAAGAAACTAGAGTTACAGAAGAAAAGAAATGATGTCAAAAAGATTTAATCTTACATCAGAAGGGCTTGAAAGAATTTGGAAAGCAATGGCAGGGTTTTTATACGAGAACACGGGAGTTAATTTGCTAAATATGGAAAATTGTTGACTTAACAGGTGAGTACGAGAAGTGCGGTGAGTACGATGAGGAAGAAGTACAGGATGAGGACAGAAGGGATGACTAAGATATAGATGAATGTAGTGTAGTAAAACTGTTTTAACGAAATGGAGGAATTGATATGTTATTTTTATTACCGATAGTAGCAGCGGTGGCAGAAGCGGCAGGAGTAGTATCAAGTGCAGTAGCAGTAACAATGGGACCGGTAGGTGCAGCAGTGGCAGCAGGTGCGGCAGGAGTAGGAACAGCAGTGGGAACAGCAGCGACAACAGCAGCAACGATGGCAGGGGCAGGAACAGCAACAGCAGGTGCAGTAGGGAACAATCGCAGCAGGAAGTGCAGTAACAGCCATAAACGTAGGGTCTAAGCGGAGCAGCAACCGAACTGGCAAAAAGTGGCAAAAGTAGTGACCTGGAATACGAGGAGGTGAGAGGATGGAAGATGAAATGGGCATTGGTGATCAGGAGATTAAGGCTTGGTTTCGTATCAAGGAGGTGATAGAAAAAAGAAGAATTTGTATTACGTATAGGTTGATCAGACTATGAAGGAGGAGATATTGTGGGTAACTTTTTAAGAAAGATTATAATGGCGGTAACATCGGTGGTGATTATTAAAAATAAAAAGGAAGGCTTTTTATAATACCAGCTAGTTAGAAAAAGTTTGTAAAAATACATTAAGACGGTAACACAGGAACATGCCAATAATAAGTGAAAGTGAGGGTTGTCTATGAAGAATGTTGAAACATTGTACATTGATACTGAGAATATATCAGTACACAGAAGCTCTGAACATCTGGTACTGGAAAAGGATAATAAAAAAATAGCTTCTGTTCCTATAGTAGAAACTAAAAAGTATAATACTGTTAAAAAGTTCATTAGTAACCGCACCTGCACTTGAATTGGTGTATTCCAAAGGAATTGACCTTATCTATATAGACCGCAATGGAAAAAGTGCTTGGCAGGATGAATTCCAGCAAGGGTGGAGGAGCAGAACTAAGACTTGCTCAGTATAGATTCTATGATAATCAAGCTGAAAAGGACTGGGATAGCAAAAGAAGTTTTGTAATCGGGAAAATAAATAATCAGAAAGAGCTTATCAAAAAAATATAAAAAGATATTATTCTATGAAAGAGTTTAATTCTGTCATAAAGAAAATGGATGGATTCATAGAAAAGCCGAGAAAGCGGCTGATATTGATGAACTGATGGGATATGAGGGAATAAGTGCGAGATTTTACTGGGATTGTTATAAGGACTTATTAACTACTGATGTATTTAAAAAACGAGACTACAGACCGGCACCTGACTATGTAAATTCAGCGCTGAATCTGGGATACAGCTTCCCTTGAAAAATGAAGTTACCGCCTGCCTTACAGCAGAAAAGCTTGACCTAGAGATAGGATTTTTACATAAGGCACTTAGAGACCGTAACTCCTTAACCTATGACTTGATGGAAGAGTTCAGAACGCCTTACATAGACTCCTGGCTTTTTGAGCCTTTTTAACAGGAAAATGTTAAAGGAAGAGGACTTTACGGGTAAGGAAAAGGGATTCTATTTTACCAAAGAAGGTATGAAGAAGTTTGTTGACTTATACAGAAAAACACCGGGAAGAAGGCTGGTATAGTATATTTCTTAGTCAAAGCAGTGAGCTAAAGGAGGTATTGAAAAATGGGAAAGAGTACAAGCCATTCAAGTGGAAATAGGGTCATATATCATAGCTTATGATTTTAGCAGTGACAGACTTAGGAGAAAAAGTGGAAAAAACTCTCTCAGACTATGGAAATAGGATACAGAAGAGTATATTTTCTTTCGATATAAATAATGAGACAATTAACAAGCTACGAGGCAAATTGAAAGTTATACTTATGGAATATGAGACTGCAATTGAAGTAAATGATAGCCTTATAATCATAAATGATGGAGGGTATGATGAGCTAAAAGACGACTGAAGCCAAGGAAGAGGACTATGCTATATTTTAGCTATGGCATTTAATGCGACATAAGGCAAAAAGATTATTGGTGAAAAGTGAATAAAATATATAAAAATAATTCCTGAAATATCTTTTCAAAAATATCTAAAAATGTTGTATCATAGAAATAAAAATTGAGGATTATTATTATGAATTATTTAAGGTTTATTAAGCTTGAGTTCAAGCTAAAAGCTGTGAAAAACTTTAAGCCTAAGGGGTATGCAGGGAATAAACTGCGTGGAGCTATTGGAACTGCTATGAATAAGCTTTTTTGTGATGAAGACAAGGTACATTGCGAAAAATGTGATGAGCACTGTGTTTATGAAAAAGAGTATTTAAGCCGGTGAGTTAATAATACTGAATTTACTACTTCTCCTGCTCCCTTTGTGATAAATGTCTGAGTTTGATAAGGCTGAGATAAAGAAAGGAGAAGAGCTTAGCTTTAGTATTGTTGTATTTGGAGAAAGAGTCAGCTACTGGAAAGAGCTGCTTGAAGCAGTAGTGTATAGTTTTGAGAAAGGAGATAAGATTTTTCAATGTATCATTTGAAATAGTTAAGGCTTTATCGGCAATGGAGAGGAAGGTGATATGGGAAGATGGGAAAGTTGAGCTATTCCTAGTGCAGCGCTTTTGGAGGGGATGACATAGTAGAGGATATTTACGGGTATTCATTTGATGAAATGAAGATAAAGGTAAGGTTTCTATCCCCTGCTACTCAAAGAAGAAGTTACTAAGGAATGGAAGTTTGAGGATTTCATTGATGCAGTATTTTTACAGAATAGGAGTATAATAGACCTTTATGAAGATTGCAGATTTTGGGGTTATATATGGTCTTTTGTGTAGAAAGCCTTATATAAAAACCGAGATTATTTCACTAAAAGATAATAAGCCGGAATTTATAATTGAAGGAGACCTCAAAAAGATATCTAGCTTACATTGAAATGGGCTCAAATCTGCACATTGGCAAGAAAAACTACTTATGGATTTGGACAATATGAATACGAAATTATTGAATAGGAGAAGAAAACATGATTAAAACATTTATTACGGTAATATCAGAAAATAAAACCAGAAGATTTAAAACCAACAAGGTATATTGCGCAGAAGACGAGAAGCTTTTTATGATAAAGAAATTAAGTTTCCTATTCTCGCAGCTATAAATGCTTATGCTGAAAATAATGATGAAATTAAGATAATAGCAATTATTAATGAAGAAAACCTAAACACGGTAGAGAAATTATAATAATTCTTTTGTTCCCGCACTTGAAGAATTAAAAGCTGAAAAAGAATCTGATAGGTCTTGATACAAGCAAGATAATTAAGGTAACTGCAAAAAGCGACTCAGGGAATAAATGCAAATTTACAGTTGGTTTGAAGACCTGTTGGCAGTAATTGGTGATAATGAAATACTTCATGCATGATAACATTTGGAACCAAGCCACTACCTATCATTATATTCATAGCACTAATTATATTTACAAGGTAAAAACAATACCGACATTGAAACTATAGTATATGGAACCAGATATTCGGGGGATAGGAGTAAGTTTTTCAATTTATGATGTAACATCACTGTTTTACACAAATGAAATGTTTATGAATCTTGCTAATGCCGGAGTTGTTGATCCTGTTGGAAAAGTAAAGCCATGCGTGAGACATTTGAAGACTAATGGTAGGAGGCGATATTAGATGGGAAAATCTAAAAGTATAATAAAGAAAAACAGACATTTATAAATAATCTTGCAAGAAAGTGGTCTGATCTAAACAAGAAGATAAAAGCAGGAGAAAATAGTATAAGTAATATAGCAGAACGCCATAAATATGGAACGATGATTTTTGGTGAAGTATATGATTTGTTGTAGGAAATAGATCATATAAAAATTGAGTTTTTCAAGGAAATTTATGGAAGATGTAATCTTTATTGAAGTCAGGGATTACTGGCTGATGATTTTGTTGATTTAATCCTTGATTCAATAGACCCAACAAAGTCTTTTAAGCTATGAGTTCAAACATTAATGATAATTATATTGCCCTATTTAATGTGGCTAATGAAAAAGAGGAGAAACAATCATAAAAGGCGGTAAACTTGATGTTGTTATTAAAGATAAAAGAAGCTGACGATGAAAAGGATGTAAAAGAGGGCGAAAAGTATGAACCAGTAGAAACGGAGATTGCAGAACTTGACTCTAAGAACTTTGCAATTGACTTATTGGTTAACTGTATCAACGCATATGAAAAGTCGCTCTGACAGAAAAGAGAAAAGAACGCAAGGTGAATCATTAAAGAAGTCATTACCTTTTGAAGTAATTTATACATTTTTATAGTACATTATATTGAAGACTTAAAGATGCCTAAAGAAAGTCAATCATGGAGTATGGTGAACGAGAAAAAGGATTTATCAAAAAGACATATATGATGAAGAACTTGAAATGTGCTGCGATAATGATGTTCGCTTTGTATTTAAAAGAAAGAGACTATCAATATATAAATATATGAGCTAATATTTACTTCTATGCTTAAAAGAGCTGAAGTAGAGGAATTGATAAATCTAGAGAGATAATAAAGAGAGCTCTTAGGAAAGGAATTGATTTAGACAAGACAATCTCTTATTGTGAGACTATCTATCTAAAGATGAGGAGTTTAATAAAGACAATGTAACAAGACAATGAGTGTCTGAAGAGAAAAAGAAATTTACTAAGCTGGTAAGAAAATCTGTTGTCTAATTATTTGAAATTGCGATGGGAGGTTATAGAGTATATTTCTTAACAATCTACGACATTAGTGGAATACGAAGTTTATCTTCGCTACAGGAAAAGCTCAAAAGAGCAGGTAGGTGGCTCAAACATAGTACATAAGATTATGCTATGAAACATTACCAAGATTACTTAATGTTAAAGGAGTAGTTGATGAAGACTGGACAAAGGCTGACTACAATCCTTTTGATTTCAGTAAAAAGAAAATAAAAGGTAATGTGGTTTACATAGGTGGTGGCAATGACTATGGCTGCCTTTGAAGATGAGGCTACTATGATGAAGGTCACCAGAGAGATGCAAAAAGAAGTCTACAAGCTCACTGCAGGCAATATCAGACTGTGCTATGCCAAAGTAGAAGTTCTTAATGAGAAACAGAAATATGGTGATATCTATCAGGCTCTTGTAGCTAATATGGCCTTGTTTAAGCAGACACATTCTGCTGTAAGCAGTGCAGGAGGCTTTGCTATAAATGCGCTTGATGTAAATACAGGGGAACCGCATGTAAGGTGTCAGGACGGCAGAGTAAGAGCTGCAAGTCTTAAAAAGTAAAAAGCAATTATGATGACGGAAAGCTGCTCATTATGGATAATATTGACTTTACAAAGCACTTTGAAAAACATAGAAATCCAGACAACAAGAGCTTCGTAGCGGTAACACATATAGACGGCAACAGCATGGGTAAGAATATACAGGAGTTCATAAGAAATCTTGACAAAGACGGATTCCACAGTTGCAACCAACTTATGCCAGATGAAGCTGCTATCACAGGGAAATAGATAAGCTATATAAAAAGGCGCTGGTTAAAACAGTTAAAGAAGTATATGAAGACCAGGGTAAAGAAGTGGCTTTCAGACCTGTTATCAGAGATGGTGATGATATAACCTTTATCATTGAAGCTAAGAAAGCATTTGAGTTTGTCAAAACCTATATGACTAAGCTGTCTGAAGAGATAAAAGGATGAGCGTATCCGATAATGACAGGCAGTGGATGAAAGTATCAGCAGGTGCAGGTATTACCTTTGTGCACGATAAATTCCCATTTGATGTGGCTTACGACTATGCTGAACAGCTTTGTAAATCTGCAAAAACTAAGCTTAAAGAGCTATCTGGAGATGAGAAGATCCCTGAGAGCACATCCTGTTTAGATTTTCAGGTCATAAGAAGTGGCATGGGAGACAATATAATAGTATGAGTATAGATTCAGAGACAATAAGGATGATGAGATATCTATGAAGTCTGACGCACCATCCTTCGTTGATAAAGGTACAGCTATAAGTGGTTGTCTATGCTGATTTTTGAGGATCTCTTCGCTTTTGTTGGACAAAGTGGGGAATACTAGCAAGAAATAAGCTTAAAATGCTTAGAAATGCCTATTCAGAAGGCGTACAGGCTGTAATGACTGCTATGCACTTAATAAGAGCAGAGATAAAGGTGCGGTGCTGGTGATGACAGGACTGCATTTAATGAGAACAAGGTAGCAGAGTTCTTTGATGTACTGGATGTAATGGATTTTGTATAAATGGGAGGATATAGGAATATGACTGAAGCCATATTAAAAATAGAACTACTGTCCGATATAATGCTGCGGAAGCGGTGAGGGCGATGGTATAAGGCAGGATATCAGCTCTACCTATGATGAAAACGGCTGCCTATAATATATGCAAAGAAGATCGAGAGGATACTAAGGAGACAAGGTGAAGTGGCTAGAAGACTTGAATCACGTCACTGAAAGGGATGACAGACAAGGTATTTGGAACAGGAGAAAATACAGGCTTAGTTCGACTTAACAATGCAGTACTTGACAACGCCACTGAGAGTTAGAGAACTTAGCTCACTTCCTAAAGATATAGCTTATCTTGTTACTCCTCAAGCCGTCGAAACCGCCTTTACAGTGAAAACAGATATTCTACAGCTATAGAAAAAGATGGTATCATAGCCAAATTTCCTTTAGAATAGTTGGTGCAATCCCTAAAGTATTATTCTACGCAAGTATCGCTCTAGATGCAGAGAAGACGGCGAAGAATATAAGACATTTGAAAAGGCAGTTAAGCTGCTAAGAGTATGGGATTAAACCACCGCAATAGAGGCTATGGTGAGGTTGTTTGCAGTCTTGAAGTAAAAACATAGCGAGATAAACTTGATAATTATACAGAAAAGAAGGATATAGCAGGACTAGCTATGTTATAGAAATAAGTCCGCTATTGTTTCGAAAAATAATTATATTCCAGGTTCGGCTATTCGGGATGGTTTGCGGGCAAAGCAATAATGTGAAAATGCAAGTGTCTGAGCTATTTGTTAAGGTAGATTTAGTATGGCTTATCCTGAATGAGCCATCAAATAGATATCTGCCTGTTCACTGAGGATTAAGACAAAAAAAGAATGAAAAAGAAATCTGCTACAACTTTGCAGACGCTATAAAGGCAGTTAAAGATATTCAGTATGTGAGAGTTGATGGCTTTTATTCTTTGGAAGAAGGAAAGCTAAGTCTAATCAATACTACGAATAGGTAGATGCTCCACATAAGAAAAGGTGATAAGTTACTATATTCTACCAGGAGTATTGAAGAGGGACGAGCATTTACTTGGGAAGAATATATTAGCGAATGAGTCTGTACTTAAAACTTGCCAAACTATTGGAGAAGCCGGCAACAGGATAAACATAGGTGCTTCAGTATCAGCCGAATACTCCGAATGTGATATAAGAATCTGGAAGCTTTACAAAGGCAGAATTAGAAAGAAGATAATGCAAGGGGAGGGAAATGGCAAGATATTTGAATTTGTATCAGATATTATCTCACCACAGATGAGTACAGCTTTAACTCAGTAGACCCGTTGCTAAAGCTGAAGTTACAGACTTACGGGCTGAGCTAGGTGAGATGATGAGGTGTACACAGATGCCTTAGAAATGAGGGGTTACAGCTCTACCTAGGGACTTCTAAGATTAATGCAAGGTATTTTCTAGGGCACACAGCTTATGTTAAAAATACTAATATCCCTAATACATGTCTAAAGTTTACAGGGCTGTGCAGAGTGAAGGCTATGGTGAATAGAATCAGAAATAGCTCTGACCTTTGTGAATGCAGTGTAAATATATTGATAGTGCAGAAGCTACAACCACCCGAGCCGGAAGTTTCTACAAGGCTATAGTGGAAAAGGTGCTGCTAAATATAGCAAAGGAAGATGTAAAAACACTGGGGATACGGGAAACTATCTTAAGAAATATGGAAAGGCTTGTCATCTTCTTGTGCTGGGGTATTTATCAGCTTATAAGGCAGTGAACGTAAGAAAAGGTTCTACAATAAATTTGATAAGTGTGTGACAGTAAACTTTATGGGCAGAATAATGAATATTTGGCCTTTGGCTAATTCATGACAACTTTGTGTCTTATCGGGTAAAATGACAACTTATCCAATACAAGAGTCACGGCGCGTTAATCGAGGCGAATACGAAGTATCTAAGACCTACTAGTTCAGAGCTATATATTTGCTACAAAATGCATTATAGGGAGGTGCAATCTTGATACTCAATTTAAAGGAACATTATAAAACCTGTGCACCACGCATGATAGAAGCGGAGAAGAAGAGTCCAGTGACAGCGATGTTTTGCGTCTGACAGTGACGGAAATGTGTATATCCCTGGCACCTCTTTGCAGGAGTAAGCAGACATTTTCTTTGAGACCGTAGGCGTGTACTGACGACATCTTCGGTAAGCATTGAAGTTGAAAAAGAAAGGTGAAAACAGACTATGAAAGCTAAAGATTAAAGTTTTTGATGCACGTGCAAACAAATGAAGTAAGGCACCAGTGTAAGAGAACTCAGTAAGGCTTGTAGACAAGATTTCACTGGAAGGCAATGCAGTTCGACTCATGAGGATAGCTGGAAAGCAGGGCGGAGTGTATATTCAAGATTGAGCTTAATACCTGCAGTTGCGAAGAAAAGAAAATCTGCTCATACATAATAAACGGCTTTAGAAATGGAGATATCCGCATAGGAGTCAAGACTACAAGAGGTTTTGGTGTGGTTGACATAGAGGATATCAAATATCTTCAGCTAGATCTCACAAACGCAGAGGAAATGAAACCTACATCAATCTGGATAGAGGCTGGAATATAGTAGATAAGCCATTTTCTGCAGAGGAGCTTGAAGAAGCTAGGTATGAAGGTGTTTATGAAACCATAGAAAGAGATTTTAGCCTTAAGAGCTTTTTATTTATCAGAGATTATGGCAGCACAAAGAAGGTGGAGGGTGATGACAGCAAGTTTGTAGATGCACAAACTCTTACCAATGCAAAGGAAAATCCTGTCATACCTGGTCCATCTATAGCGGGAGTCATAAGAAGCCACTGTAGAAAAATACTGGATAAGGCAGGATATGGAACCGTGAAAAAGAGACAGGACTACATCAATGATTTATTTGGCTATGAGACAGAGGTGGTGATGACGGCAAGCTAAAAAGAGAAATGAGAAAAATCAAGTCCAATGTTTTATTTAAGGAATGTGAACTTGATAAAGATAACATCGTTTTCTTAAATAGAACCAGAACTGCCGTAGACCGTTTCAGTGGCTCTGTTTCTCAAACGGGGCTCTATTTACAGGAAATATAGCCTGCAGAAATGACAATAAAAATCCTGAGAAGGTAACAATTACTGTTAAGATAAAAAGGACTTCAAGGAGATGAAACTTGCAAAAGCCTCATAAATACCTGCCTGGATGACTTAGGGAGAGGACTTATAGCATTTTGGAGGCAATACAGGCATAGGAGCAGGTATATTTGAAGAGTATAGAGAATAAAGAGATGAATTTTCATAATGACAGAGAATTTTATAAAATCAATTCCCAGAGGAAAAGCTAAGTTTTGACAGTATGATGAAGAGAATATTAAGTTAATCAATACTTACGACTATGCAGTTATATACTTCTTGGACAGGGTAATCATAGTAGATGTAAGAAATACTCCACTAACACATCCACTTGAAAATGTAGTTGGATTAAGAGCCTTCAACAATGAGGGTGAGTACTTTATAAACAAGAATGAGGGGCAATATACAGGAAGAATAATAACTGATTTTGACAAAGAAAGCGAAAATGCCTCAAAGTTTGAAATAGTTGACGAATACCACAAACTCTGGGGGTAAAGGTAATAAAGATGATGGGACCCTCCTCACAGAGGGAAAGAGGAATCGATCTTAAGCTTCCTTTGAGATTGAGGATGGTAAAGATATTGCGTTCGTAAAAGGTAAGAAATTATTTTACAGCTGAAGGAGACTTGCAGAATGTAGACTTTAGGCTCTGTGGTTTTTGAAACAGGACGTGAAATGAGGAAGGATGGTGAGGCTTAATGGGGAAGAAAAACTATCAGAAAAATAAGCGCGAAGGATTCGTTAAAATAGGTGGAGATTTCGCTGAATTGCGTGCCGCATTTGGACTTGAACGAGATGTAACAGAGAAAAAGTTGAAGAAAAAACCAGAAGTTTGTGAATAATAACACCATCACCAGAAAGAATGGAGAAATGAGCAAGAATCAATTCATGAAATCCATATACGTTCATCTCAATAAATGATGAAAAGCCCTAACAGGACAACTTACTAAAAGAGTCATTGAAAAATGAAAAACTTTATGATGGGTATTTAGAATGTGAATTGGAGATAAAGTCTTCAACCTTTATTCCTAATACAAACAAAAAGTTTGCATACCTTGACAATGAAAAGGAGCATTATTTCTATGATTTCTTTTCGTATGATGACTTGTCAAAATGTGATGACAATAAAGTGCCTAAGTCACTCCTAAATACCCTAGAATACCGGAAGTGAAATTCGTGGTATGATAAGGAACGTATATGAACAGCTTACTAATTCTTGCTTATCAGTAATTGATGAGAAAAATTTACCTTATAAGAGAACAAGTAAAGTACCTGCATTATTAGATATAGCTGGAAGGAAACTTTATGAAGGCGAGAGATATAGAATTGAACATGGTAAGTGGCCTAAAGGCGCAAGTGAGAACGATAAGCTCTGGTTTAAAAGTGTGGGGCTTAATAAAGTTATAGAGGGTTTAGTACAGAAGAAAAGCGTTCAGGACTAAAAGTGCGGATATTTACATCTTGGAGAAAAATTCACTAAGAAACATTATGAGTCAATTATAGTTAATAAAGGAAATGTTATTAAAGAACTATCAGTAGAAGATATTGTAAGATTTGAGGCAGTATTGGATAGATATGAGGGATATAAGAACTACAAAAAGATTATAAAGACAAAAAGAGAAATGTTACCAGTATTCTATTCTATAGTAGACGGAAACATTTACCTGTCGCCTGCTATGATAACAAAAAGAGGTATTTGCTAATACCATTTCAGATATTTTAAGGGACAATCATAAAAAGCATGAGTCCATCTCCAGGAGATGATGGTTGTTTCTGTCCTGCTTGTGGAGGTTATTTGGTATGGTAGGAAAAAGGAAAAGCAAAAAGAGCCATTGCATCTAGGCTTAGATTTACTGATACAGAAGTTTTCGAAAATTATCAGTTCGATATACCGAGAGTGCCAGAGATTCTTGGAACTCCACATTATTCAGCTACTGAATTTTATTTGAGTAAACCGGTGAAGTAGATAGTTGGAATTATGATTATTGTTCAACTGGAAAGGAGGATAAGCTATATGAGGTAAAATTAAATGGAAGGAAGGTATATTGGAAGGGAAAAAGATAAGCTAGAATTAGCATCAACTACAAACAACATACGAAAAGCTGACAATTTGAAAAATGAGACGAGGCAATCAGAGCATTAAAATCAGGTAAAAGCTACCTTTAGGGATATATTTTGAAAATATTACCAAAAAGCAGAACTGGGGAATTTAATTTTTGCATAATTCTCTCAGATGGTGCTGTTAACAGAATAGGAAAAAGGCAAGCCTTTTTGGAATGGGCGCAGTCAAAACAGTGGTTAAGGATGTGAAACTCGTTTCATATGAGATGAAAGATAAAGAAGCAGTATCAAGACTTGACTCGGTAAGCCAAGATGAATTTAGATATGATGAGAGTTTTAAGGGTAATGTAGAAAAATATTCTCGAATATCTTAAGCCGCTTAAAGATGACGAAGCTGAGATTGTAGATTATCCAAAAGGCAGTAAACTCGGATAAAAATATTTGACTGGTTTGTCAACAATAGAGGCGGAATAAATAATGCAAAAATAGCAGAGGTCATCTATGTGATAGGAAAACAAGAGGGTAAAAAGGATAATAAGGATAATAAATTGACAATGAATACTAAAAATCAGAATAAAAATAATTATAGAAGGAAAGGATAACTAACTAATGAGTAATGATTATTGACTTCAATAGGTACAGGGTCTTACAATAGGAAAATAAGTCAAAGATTTACAGTGAGGCTACCTATGTGATGGAAAAATAAGAAAGAGGAAGTAGTTTCTGCCTATATCTATGATGCGCTTATAGAATATAGAAGCATAGATAAAAATCATATTTATTGGAACTGCTGGAAGTAACTGGCATATGATGTATGAGCATCTATATGAAGATGCAAGTAAGATTACTCCGGTATTAGAAAGAAATGATGATTATGCAGAGCAGCTTCTGGAGCTGTATGAAACTAAAACTCATCCAAGTATGGATGTAAAGGAAGTGAAAGAGAAATTACAAAAGCTTAAAGAAACGATGGGAGATACTTGCCCTCGATATAATTGTATTACACTATGGTATTACAGAAGAAGAGATGAATGATAATTTTAATCTACTTGCTGAAGCAAAAATATATATGCGATGAAGATAAGTTATCATTTGATATGACTCATTCGTTCCGCTCGCTTGCATTCTATGAGTTGCTTGCACTTAACTATTTCAAGCTTTCCATGAGAAAAATTCGGATAGTATTGATTTCATCTCTTATGGAATGTTTGATTACAAAGGTTACAATGACAACAAATCACCAATCATTGACCAGTCACCTATCCTTCTGTCTCCTTGAGTGGACTAAGGCAGCAGATGAATACAAGCGTTTTGGTACAACTTACCTCATTGATGAACTGGTAAACAAAGAGGATATGATGTATGGTATCCATAAAGAGGCTGCAAAAGGCACTTGGAAGACTGGGAGATGTAGTTACATCCAACAACCTAAAAGAGATAAGAAATATGGTCTCAAACTGCCACAAGATAGTAGAAAGAGGAACCACAGGAAATCATGCTATTGACTTCATCTTTAAGGATATTGACGATAGGTTCGAGGGTTGCACTTAGAAATGGAGATAAGCAGGAAGATAAGATAAGGCTGTATATAAAGGTAGCCCTTTGGCATATGGAGAAGAAGCGCTACATTGCATCTGCCATTACCATAGTGGAGACAATGCTTACTTACTGTGATGAGATAACCGGTATACTGGATGAGAAGGACGATGAGAAGAAGAAGCTAAGAACAGCATTAAATTCTCGTTATGCAAGGAGTATAAAAGAACCGGTTTTCAGAGAGTTTGCAGATATATACAACAAGGTAAGAGACTTTAGAAATAAGCTCTGCCATGTCTTGATTATAAAAAAACAGAGAAGAGCTGGAGAAGCTAAAGGAGTACATAGAAAATGTATCTGCCTTTATTTGAGAAGAAAGCTTATAAACAACAGAAATAATGTAGAACAGTTAAAGCTGAGCATAGAAGACGCAATTCAAAATTGTAATTAAGGCTGATTAGAATAATAGCCTAAAGAAAAAGAATCAGAGAGTTTTGTATCAACTCTGGTTCTTTTGCTTTAAAAGCTCTTTCTAGCTTACGGGTTATATAACAAGCAAATGCAGATGAGCAAGACCAGAAAATGTGGAAAAAGTTCCAAAAGCTCTTTTCGAGCTTATGGGTTATATAACGTACAGATAGCATGAACGCTCAAATAACTGAGTTAGGTTTCAAAAGCTCTTTCGAGCTTACGGGTTATATAACTCAAGGAAGTTTTGGGTAGCCATCATCGGATTTGTAACGTTTCAAAGCTCTTTCGAGCTTACGGGTTATATAACGAAATCAATAGGATTCTTGAGAGTGCCAGAAGAGATGTTTCAAAGCTCTTTCGAGCTTACAGGTTATATAACAAGTATTGTCAAAAATGTGGCTATTTGCGTAGATGGTTTCAAAAGCTCTTTCGAGCTTACAGGTTATATAACAAAACCCTGACATGACAAAAGAAGAGAAGGAAAAGAGTTTCAAAGCTCTTTCGAGCTTACAGGTTATATAACAGATAGCTATGTGTTTCAGCAAAAGAGCTTTTACAGTTTCAAAAGCTCTTTCGAGCTTACGGGTTATATAACAACTAAAGCCACAAATTTAGATCTCATATGGCCAGCAGGTTTCAAAGCTCTTTCGAGCTTACGGGTTATATAACTGGATAACTCCGCAGTTATCAGCAAGCTTCTTCCGGTTTCAAAGCTCTTTCGAGCTTACAGGTTATATAACTCAATGAGAAAACTTTAAAAGGGTGATGTATTACTTGTTTCAAAAGCTCTTTCGAGCTTACAGGTTATATAACTTTAACAGAAAAATGAGCCCGGAAGAAGCTCTAAAGGTTTCAAAGCTCTTTCGAGCTTACAGGTTATATAACTATTCGTATGACTATTGGTAATGATGATCAGTTAAAAGAAGTTTCAAAGCTCTTTCGAGCTTACAGGTTATATAACAATTATCTGACGTACTAGGGTAACACCATGTAGATTAGTTTCAAAGCTCTTTCGAGCTTACAGGTTATATAACTAATATAACCAGTATGGTAACAATATTGATGATATTGTTTCAAAGCTCTTTCGAGCTTACAGGTTATATAACTTGGGTGATATAACTAAAAAAATAAAAATATTATAAAAGTTTTCAAAGCTCTTTCGAGCTTACAGGTTACTATAACAATGAGTGTAGATACCTCAAGGAAGATCAGATTCGTTTCAAAGCTCTTTCGAGCTTACAGGTTATATAACTCCCTGATTATGATCATGATAGTTTTTGCTCTCTCGAGGTTTCAAAGCTCTTTCGAGCTTACAGGTTATATAACAATATGATTATTAGACGTAAAGTAGTTGGAGGATTGTTTCAAAGCTCTTTCGAGCTTACAGGTTATATAACAAGCTTCTTATACCCATTGAACTCAAGGTCAGTAATATGTTTCAAAGCTCTTTCGAGCTTACAGGTTATATAACGGATTAATAGTAATCTTCTTCTCAAGAACTACAGAGTTTCAAAGCTCTTTCGAGCTTACAGGTTACTCTATAACGTACATTCTGGGAATTAGTAGTGATGTATTAGACTACGTTTCAAAGCTCTTTTCGAGCTTACAGGTTATATAACATATTTTTAAGGAGGAAAAAAGTATGAAGAGATTGTTGTTTTCAAAGCTCTTTTCGAGCTTACAGGTTATATAACAAGAGCCACCTAAGAAAAGAAAGAAATCTAAGGAGGTTTCAAAAGCTCTTTCGAGCTTACAGGTTATATAACTTACATTGGATGGGATATGTTTTTACCTCAATGATATTGTTTCAAAAGCTCTTTCGAGCTTACAGGGTTATATAACTCATATGGATTTGATATTGATGTATTCTCTTTATAGGTTTCAAAGCTCTTTCGAGCTTACGGGTTATATAACTGAAAAATTTAATATGTCTAGTATCACTAATCATTGTTTCAAAGCTCTTTCGAGCTTTCGGGTTATATAACCCTAAGCAGGGAGGCTGGTCAGAGAAGCAATAATATTTAAGTTTCAAAAGCTCTTTCGAGCTTACAGGTTATATAACGAAAATGAATGGACTGGTAGCATAGATTTCTATTTAGTTTTCAAAGCTCTTTCGAGCTTACAGGTTATATAACGAGCAAGCCAGATGATGTAAGGCATAATATTGGATTGTTTTCAAAAGCTCTTTCGAGCTTACAGGTTATATAACCTGAATCCGTAAAAGTATTAGTAATAGCGCTAACGTTTCAAAGCTCTTTCGAGCTTACAGGTTATATAACGACTATGTCATCGTATGAAAGGCTATTCCCTCTATTGGTTTCAAAGCTCTTTCGAGCTTACAGGTTATACTCTTCTAAACATAAGGATCTACGTTTACGGTGCTTGCGATGGGTTTCAAAGCTCTTTCGAGCTTACAGGTTATATAACAGATGTGATAAGTTAATGGATCTTGCTGACGTTGAGTTTCAAAGCTCTTTCGAGCTTACAGGTTATATACTTCTATTGGAACTACTACGAACACTGCTGAACAAAGTTTCAAAGCTCTTTCGAGCTTACAGGTTATATAACGTGATAAGCCAGAAGTATTAGCAGAAGTTACAGATTTGTTTCAAAGCTCTTTCGAGCTTACAGGTTATCTAACTTTTTCTAGTTCTGCTAATCCAGAACAGACTGTTAAGTTTCAAAGCTCTTTCGAGCTTACAGGGTTATATAACTAAATGCTGGAACTATATATAGGGAGAACTAAAAAGTGTTTCAAAGCTCTTTCGAGCTTACAGGTTATATAACTAGTTTGCAAGGCTCTAGAGTTTGGCTGGAGCTTTGTTTCAAAGCTCTTTCGAGCTTACAGGTTATATAACTAAATGCTATTAAATGCACACGTGGGGTGGTATTAGTTTTCAAAGCTCTTTCGAGCTTACAGGTTATATAACCAGTAGGGTTAGCTACAAAGAGACGACCCTGAACAGGCGTTTCAAAGCTCTTTCGAGCTTACAGGTTATATAACAACTGTAAGTCATTCTCTGTAGTAAGAGCATTATGGTTTCAAAGCTCTTTCGAGCTTACAGGTTATATAACGATATAGTTCTCATCTTCCAATCGACATCATCTGGGTTTTCAAAGCTCTTTCGAGCTTACAGGTTATATAACAGAATATAGAAAGACACATAGATGTAAATCTGGTTCGTTTCAAAGCTCTTTTCGAGCTTACAGGGTTATATAACATAATAACAAAAGAGTTGAGAGAACAGACTGGTTGCTCGTTTCAAAAGCTCTTTCGAGCTACAGGTTATATAACAAAGTATCCAAAGTTTCAACCATTTTATTATAACCAGTTTCAAAGCTCTTTCGAGCTTACAGGTTATATAACTCTAGAAAAGTATTAGTGGAGATGGAACAGATGTCTAGAAGTTTCAAAAGCTCTTTCGAGCTTACAGGTTATATAACGACGATCAGGTCTTCTCTATGCTTATGGCTTTATGGTTTTCAAAGCTCTTTTCGAGCTTACAGGTTATATAACCTATGCTCTCTGGAAGGTACATGAATACTAAGACCCAGTGGGCTATTTGCAATAGGTTTAAAAAAAGTCGATAAAAATGTGTTTTAGATGTAGCAGACAAAAATTATGGTTCACAAAAACATACCCTCAAACCCTTGAGAAAAACTGGATTTTCTAAAAATGGTTACAAATGTAATAGGATGCCACATTTTCTATGTTTAAATATATCTTTTTCCTAAAGCCTTCCAATTAATATTATAAAGCATAATGCAAGAAAAATAAAGGTATAATTATAATTTTACCAATTTATCAAACAACATCCTACAGGCTATGTTGCTAACAAATTATAATTGATTTATTGAACTTAATGCTAGTATCGTATAGAGAAAAGGTATTATAAATACTCCACAGTATTACACAGACAAAGGGAAAAACTATGAAAAACCAAACTAATAGCAGCAGTAGATCAAAAACTTCGCCATTGGCAACTCAGGGAACCTCCTGTTTAAAATCCCTGAAGACCTAACGCTTTTAGCGACTAACCATAGGACACATTGTCCTTATGGTGAAAAGACCTGAATCACTGGCTGTAAGCCCCTGCCTGACAGGGTAAATATCATAATTTCCAAAACCAAGAATGAAGAAATGATGGGGTGATTACCTTCGAGAGCCTTACGACAGCTGTAGAATATTCTAAGCAAAAATTCCCTGATAAGAACCTATACGTCGTAGGGTGGGGACGGGTCTATGAGGAGAGCCTAAAATATGCGGATGAGGTTATTTTAACCAGGTACGACAGGGCGTATGAGGATGTTGACACCTATTTTTCCGGCAGTTCCTGAGACTGAATTTTAGGGGAAGAAAAAGACATTGCTTGAAGGGAGTTTTTGAAGACTGTAAATATAGAACCATTGTTTTTACATAGAGTTATATAATAGATAAAAAGCTTAGAGCTGGGATTGAAATAAGCCCTAATTTTATGCTCCTTTTTCTACTGTATTCTAATCATAATGTTGACAAAATTGATTATAATGATTAGAATATGAGTGAAATATAAAAAGGGTGAGTTGAATGGAGTTTAGAGAAACTGAATCTATTGAGTTAAAAGCTATAGTACAGGAAAGCATCAAAAAGAAATAGTAGCATTTGCAAACTGTGATGGGGGACAGTCTATATAGGCGTTGCTGATGATGGAACAGTACTGGGAGTTGAAAACGCTGATGAATGTGCCTTGCAGATATCTAACATACTACGCGATGCTGTAAAGCCGGATATTACTATGTTTGTTCATTGTGAAAACAATTAACTGTAGTGGAAAAAGCAATTGTAGCTGTGAAAGTTCAGAGAGGTACAAATCGACCTTATTATGTACACAGAAGGGACTTCGTTCGGAAGGGGTTTATGTAAGACAGGGTTATTCTTCTGTTCCTGCTACAGATGCTGCAATTAGCAGATGATTAAAGAAACAGATGGTGATAGCTTTGAGGATATGCGTTCACTAAATCAGATGCTAACTTTTGAGACCACAAAAGAGTTTAAAATCCGAAAAGGTTGCATTTGGGCAGCCGCAGATACAGACTTTGAAAATGATTTCATCTGATGGCCTGTATACCCAAATCTTGGTTTGCTACTGTCTGAACAATGTCCATTTCACCATAAAGGCAGCAGTTTTTGAGGGAACTAACCAAAAATGTGTTTAAGGACAGAAGAGAGTTTTGCGACTCTATTATGCAGCAAATGAATGAGGGTCTATAATTATATTGACTTATACAATAAGACTCATTCAACCTTCTATAAACTCCTGCGTATTGATGCCAGAGATTACCCGAGGTAGCTCTTCGTAGAAAGCACTTATGAACACGCTTGTGCATCGTGATTACTCATTTAGAGCCTCTACATTGATAAGCATTTATGATGACAGAATAGAACTTTGTGTCTGTTGGTGGGCTTATCTCCGGTTTGGAACTTGACGACGTGTTGGTGGGTGTTTCTGTCTGCAGAAATCCACATCTAGCTAATATATTCTATCGATTACAGCTTATTGAGGCCTATGGTACGGGCATGAAAAAAATACTGGAAGCCTATGCTGATTCAGCGGTGCAACCTCAGATACAAAGCAACAAGCAATGCATTTAAAATTACTCTTCCTAATTTGAATTATGTAAATAACAAACCAGAAGTTATTGGTGTAGTCAGGAGTCAGGAAGTTCATACCTAAGTTCAAGGGAGGAGAAAATCTTAAATTATTTGAATGAACACCAAATAATAACAAGAAAAAAGGCACAGGAGCTACTTGAAACCAGCCAATCAACTGCAGGTCGTGTTTTTGAAAATAATGGTAGATAATGGTTTGATTGTGCAGTATGGTGGAAGCAGGTCAATATGGTATGAGCTGATAAAGAAGTAAATGATGAAAGCCTAAATAATATCCCCACAAATCCGATATATGAATTAAGACAATATCGTTGTGATGGGAGGTGTGATATGAAGATACAGGGAAATTTGATTAATAACTACAGCTATAGAAAGTCGGATAAATCCAAAAACCGCTAAAAAGTGAAGAGAATAAATTATTCCTGAAGGTGACAGCACTAAGGAAGATGAAAAGAGCCGAGGCTGCAAGGATAGAAGAAGGAAGAGCTTGCGGCAGCTGCAGAAGAATTGAAAAAGGCAGCAGAGGAAGCTAAAGAGAGGCTGATGCAAAGGCAGGAAGCAAGGCGATTTGGAGCTGTCTTAGAGATATTTAGAAGGATATCAAGGGAGATAAGGTTTCACTAAAAAGACGAGAGTGCCCTTATGGAATACGACATAGCTCTATCTTTCCGCAAAGAATGCTGCACAGCTTGCTGCAAAGTCAGAAGACTCAAAAAATACAAGAAATCTCTCATAGAGGAGCTTGAAAAAGCAGAAAAAGGAAAAGAGAACTTAAGAAGGCAGAAGATGCAGAAGATAAGGCTTTGGGAGAAGATTCTAAGGTAGAAGGTACTGAAAAAAATCAAATTCAGGAACAAAAGAGCGCTTTAGGCGTAGTATTGATGTAAGTGTATAATGACGCAAGTGTAAGTATTTCTTCTCTAATCATCTTAATGAATGTAGATGTCAAAAGTATTTGACACCAATTGATACTGAGGATTGCTACAGCGCGTAACTTTTAGTAAGCCTTGCAGTTTGGATGAGCAAATTGTTGTATATAGTAGCTTTATAAATAAACATCGTTGTAAACCATTGACATAGTGGATTACAACGATGTTTGTGTCGTTCTCAAGTGTTCTTTTGTAGGGGGTGCGGACGATTTTAGGACCAACTAAACTACTAATCCTAAACTTCGTCGGTACTCCATAGGGCTCATATATCCTAATGATATTCGTGTTTCATTATACCAAATAAGATAATTATTTAATATATCTATAAACTTTGAAAGACTTACTCCACTCCAATCAGTATTATAAAACATCTCGTTCTTTAATCTGCCAAATACACCTTCACAAGCTGAGTTATCAGGAGACAGCCTTTCTTAGACATCGATCTTGTTAATCCGGTATTATTCATTCGTTCAATCCAACCGGGCCAACGGTAGTGTACACCTCTATCACTATGTATGATAGGTTTTATCACGGGTTGTAACTTACTAATGGCATTATCCAGCATTTTGTTAACAAGTTTGGCATCAGGCGATGTACTAATGTTCCAAGTTACTAATAAACCGTCAAAACAATCCACTATTGGAGAAAGATATACTTTTCCTGAGGAATGGCAAACTCTGTTATATCTGTCAACCATTTAGCGTTAGGGTTTTTGTAGCAGTAAATCACCCTTTAATTTATTTGGCACGGCAGGAGTTATCTCACCAGCATAGGAGTTATATTGGGCTGTTTTTAATCTTTACTATTAAGCCTTCTGCACGCATAATACGTCTAATTATCTTTTCTGAAATAACCATATTCTCGTTTTAAGGATGCAGCGAATCTTCTGATATCCATATCGCTTCTTATTTTCTTCATATAATCTTTTATCCTAGTCCTTAAGTTTTCATATTTATCTTTACGTGATATAGCTTTCTTTTGGTAATAGTAACTGCTTTTTGATATTTTGTAACTTATGTAGCAGTGAAGGCAGTGAGTATTTATTCTTTATGGCATCGATTATCACTGCCTTTTTCTCTGTTGCTGAGAGCTGTTTGGTCGATGCCGGGGTCTTTCTAATACATTTATTGTTTCTTTGAGAATATCTATCTCCATTTGCATATCTTGCATTTGTGATCTTAATGTTTCTATTTCTTCTGTTGATGAAATTATTTTAATTCTAGAAGAACTTCCTTCTGTCAACTTTCCTGATGGAATATTTTTGTTATTCATAAGACCTATTGTACCTTCTTTCAGGTATCGCTTATACCATTGGTATATACTGGCTCTGCTATAACCAATATCGTCTGATACATATTTATATTCTCACCCAGTTCAAAAGCAACGATAAATTGCATTAAGTTTAACATCTAATGAAGGATTTCAGGATGATAGGGCGGATTTCCCATGCAGTTAATTTTTACGCTTTTTAGGTGGATGTTTTTCTTCTCATATACCCAGTTATATAATTGCTTTTCTAGTTGGGTATCCTAAAATTCTTACAGTTTCACTTACTGACGGATTTAGCTTTATACAGTTTTAATGCCGCCTCTTTTTGTTGCTTAGAATACATAAAGCTCCTTTCAGAGCTCTATAAGAGTCCAACTTTATGTCCGCACCTCCGTCTCGTTCTTTTACTGATTACTGTAATGTAGCCAATATCATCTCAGCCCCAATGAGTACAGCTCCGGTTTCTGCGCTGTTGTTCAGGCTCGCTAATCTTTACATTTTTCATTTTTGATTTAAAAAGTCTCTAAAACCTCTCTCTTACAGGGAGGAGCTTGGTTGGTATGCTTCCGCTTAGCATAAGTTCAGGGTATGCAGTATCTAGGCCTTTTATAACTGCCTCAGCTAAGGAGCAAAGTTCAGAGACTGCCCTGTCGCAGATGTCCATAGATGCCGTATCTCCCTTTGCCATTCCCTCTGCAATGAGGGGTGCAAGCGCTGCAATGTCATTCTTACCGGTGTTTTCAGAGTAGAGCTAGGCAAACTAAAGCTCGGGATAGAGCATATGTTAAGCCTTTCATACACAAGCTCCGTTAGTACGCTTTTCTACATCGTCCGTCATTTTCCCTCACTACCCGGCTAAGTATATCACGCCCAATGGCATAGCCTGAGCCGGCATCATCTATGAGATAGCCCCAGCCCCCGCTTCTAAGGCTGTGTCCTTTACTGTCTATGCCGTTACATATAGAGCCTGTGCCTGATATGAGCACAGCGCCTTCCTTCCGGAAAGACCGCCCCTTAAGTGCAGTTATATCATCTCCAACTATGACTTGCTTTCCGCTGTATCCGTTCTCACTAAATGCTTTTCTTATGTTTTCTCACTATTTCAGGGTTTGCACCTGCAGTTCCCCACTACTATCATTTCGCAAGGATTAAGCCCGCCTTCAAGCCCCTTTTAAGAAGTCTAACATACTAATAACGGCTTCGTTTAGGCTGCCTGAGGCTATGTTTTTTACATTTAGGGACCTGTCTTAAAAAGTTCTCTTGTGTAGTATCTCACAAGGAGAATCAAGGCTATCAAAGAACCTTACCTCAAGGTTTGTCTTGCTGCCTCCTCCATCTATTCCGACTATGTATCTGATAATCCCGGCCTCCTTTCTCATCTTGTAATCTTACCCATAATGACAGGGTGGTTAGCTCCTGTTGCCCTTGGAGCATTGTTACAGCATCCGTACAGACAGTCATTTGCAAGGAGGGCAAAGGCTACAGCCTCTTTCGCATCCCCGCTAAGCCCCAAGTCCTCGTTGGTTATAACTTCGGTGTCAGGGAGGTATTTTCTTATATAACTCATCAGAGTGTGGTTGTTGGCACCACCTCCACCTACTATCAGCCTATCGGGTGTCAGCCTGCAATGATTCTTTATGGAATAATATATGGTAAATGCCGTATAATCAGTGATTGTAGCAAGCAGGTCTTCATCTGCCACAGCGAGCCTTTCTCCCTCTTTTATTATCCTATCCAAAAACTTTGAACCATATCTCTCACGCCCACTGTTCTTAGGAGGTGATTGCCTTATATAGTCATCATTTTCTATAATGAAGTCCAGTAGTTCTTTATTAGATTTGCCCCTTCCTGCAAGCTTCCTCCATCATCGTATGTTAGTCCCTCCGCCTGTGATATGGCTTACACAGCCGTCTATCAGCATATTTCCGGGGCCTGTATCAAAGGCAGAGACTTCGTCAAAGGCTGCCACCTTTCTTAAGTATTGTAATGTTGCCGATTCCGCCTATATTTTTGGAGGGCTACATTCCTTTACTATCGCTATATAGGACGAGTCGGTATAAAGGCACGAGCGGTGCGCCTGTTCCTCCCGCAGCCACATCCCTCACCCTAAAGTCGCTTACAACCACAGTATCAAGCCTTTCAGCTATGGGAGAGGAATCCCTATCTGTAAGGTAGAATTGAAGTGTTTACCCTGAAAATCAACCTTTACAGGCCTCATGCCATACAGTCTGACCATGACTTCCTACAAAGGCTATTTCTTTTTTATCTATTCCGGCTTTTTTGATAACTTCCTCGCAGGCATCAGCGCTAAGCCCGCCGATTAACATATTCATCCTGCAGACCTCTTCCATGTCGGTAGGTTTTCCGTCTGCAAGGGAGAGGATATGAGTCTAACTTCTTCGCTAAGGGAAGTGTGATAAAAGCTTACAAGGCCTACCTGAAATGCTAAGTCCTGTACCGCTTATTTTTACAAGGGCAGCGTCTATGCCGTCTACGCTGGTGCCACTCATAAGCCCGATGGCATATTTAGTTTCATCTGCATTTTTGATGTTAAATATCGTAGTTTCCATTGAACTAGCCTCTTAAGAAATCCTTGTAAATGCCTGGAGTTGAATCCTCTATCATGGTTGCCCCACATACCTTTTTATAAAAGTCTACAGGTCCCACTGAGCCAATGATGGCATAGCCGTAGCCCTCTTCCTAAGAGCCTCAAGTGACCTAAGAAGAAGTGCAGCACCAATGCCTTTTTCCTGCTCGCTATCAAGTACACGGGTAGGTCCAAAGAAGTCTTTGCAGTAGCATTGTAGCAGGCATAGCCCACTATTTCACTGCCTCTTGTTGCTATGAAGCAGGAGACGGGGCTTTTCCCAAAGCAGCTTTCACATTCCCCTGCGGCATAGCCGCTTGAATATTCGTCAACCCATTTAACTATCCGTCTTAAGTCGGGAGTCATTGCCCTCCTTATTTCCACTCCTGCTTCCTTGCACATCTCTTGTAGATAGGCGCAAGAATCAGGTAAATCATAGAGTTTTACAAGCATATCAGACATATTGTTCCTCCTTGTGTAATATATAGCTTTTAAAGATAATAATAATTCTCTCGTGGGAAAGCACATTCAATTTTGTATACTTCCACACTTGTATCATAAAATATACTCTTTGCAAGCACTTAAAAATGTTTCCACTATCTTTCTAAATATCTCAATCAGTTCTTCATATCGGTGTTTTCTTTGGTAAAAAGCTCAGTTCCTGCAAGCAAAGTGAAGAAGCTGTGAGTATTTTCCTTTTCCTTTGGCAGGAGCTTAAAGTCATCTCCGTATAGCCGCCTTTATAGTATATAGTATCCTAAATCCTGTTTCTACAGGCCTAAACTCGTGATAGTCAGTGATATGAAGCAAAAACTCCTCAGAGCTCTCCTTGTATTTTTGAAAAATGTAGGGCTGAAAAATGCAGGGTAAAGAAAGATGACTGAAGGAGCTTCAGGCCGTTTAATTCCTTTGCTAACACCTCTGCCTTTATGAAGGGAGAGCTAAACTCAAGAAAGGCAGGGTAGTGCCCCGTCCTTCCGAAATATTGGTTCCTTCAAGCAGACAAAAGTCCCGCATAAGCTAGAGCTGTTTCAAAGTTTGGTATATTAGGGCTTGGAGGTATGGAAGATAAGGCCGGTTTCCGGAAAGAGCATATTTCTATCCCAGTTTAATACCTCCAAGATATGGAGATTGTCTTTTAAGCCATATTTCACTGTCAAACAGCCTTGCAACCTCGCCCTACAGTCAGTCCGTATCTTTGTGGGAGGAGAAACAACTCACATAGCTAAAAATACTCTCCCCTAAGGATATTTCCTTCCACCTTGCCTGATAGAGGATTCACCCTGTCCAAAAACGAGGAGGGAAGACCTGCTTTTTACAGTCATTCATCACATTTTTAAGTAGTGATATATGGGTGTAAAACCTGCTTCCGACATCTTGAATGTCATAGACAATGATACCAAGCCTCTCTATTACTTCTTTAGGAAGATTTTTCCTATCTTTCTTGTAGAGACTGGTTATAGGCAGCCCGGTAAGCCTGTCTCAGCCATCGCTCACAATCTCACCGGCAGGATATTTCAGATTCCGTGTTCCGGTGCAAGAAGTGTCTCTATATGGTAGCCAGCCTCTTAAATACAGAGGTATCATGCTCTAAGTTTACAGTTACACCGGCAGAGCTTGTTATAAGCCCTATTCTCTTACCTTTTAGAAGTTTATGAGCATCTTCAAGGTGGTCTATTCCATTTAATACTCTCATGTTTATTTTCCTTAGTATACAGAAATCCGTCCGTAATTAGAGCTAGAAGCTTCTCAGCCTCGGCAGCATCCACAGCACAGAGTATCATAACTATAGCAGTCTTAGCAGAAAAACCGCATTTTTCAAGGCAGTTAAGGGCATTTTCTCTATCGGTTCCTGTAGCCTCCATAACTATCCTTATGCATCTTTCCACAAGCTTGTTATTTGTGGCTTTGACGTCCATGAGGTTGCCATGAGACCTTGCCAAGCTTAACTCATGGTTGCGGTAGAAGCATGTTGTCATATCATCTTCTGAGCAGTACCGCCTTTAGCCTGGTGGAGCCTGTCACAACCTCTCCGCCAAGCCTCGGAGCATCCTATATCTGCAGTCTGTCTATCTCGCTGTCCTAGCGCAGGTTACTGAGACTACCTTAGCTCCAAGAGACGGCACTCCATAGCTCCTATGACATAAGGAGTTCTCCCGCTTGCGGCTATTCCACAGAGTATATCATAGCTGTAAAATGTCTCTCCTTTAAGTCTATGACAGCCAGTTCCTTGCTGTCCTCGGCGTGCTCTACAGCCTTAAACAGAGCATCATTACCACCTGCCATAAACGCATCTATAACTGTAGAATCTGCACTAAAGGTAGGGAGACATTCCACACCGCATCAAGTATACCCAGTCTTCCTGAAGTACCGCAGCACAGTAAATGAGTCGTCCACCGCCTCTGATAGCCTCTGTGATGAGGGTCTACAGCCTTTACGATGTTTGGAATTTTCCTTTTCTACAGCTAGAGCAACCTTGGCATCCTCACCGTTCATAAGCCTTATAATCCCTCGAGTGCTTTCCCATCAATGTGCATTGTAAGCGGATTTCTCTGTTCTGTATAGATTTCATCCAAATTTATATTATCTTTCATATTCATTATCCTTCACAGCCCCCACAGTCAATCCCTTTACAAAGTATTTCTGTAAAACGGATATATTATAATTATTGGTAAAGTTGAAGTTATAATTACAGCAGTCTTTATAGCATATACCAATGGTGCTCTTGTCCGCAGAGCCTGCTCCGTCACCCACCATAAGGGTTCCGTTTACTATATTTCTAAGTAAGAGCATTACAGGATACTGGTCGCTCTTTAGGTAAATGAGTGAGTTAAACCAGTCATTCCAGAAAAATACTGCGTAGTAGAGGGCTATGGTAGCGACTACAGGCTTTGAAAGCGGAATAACTACCCTGCGAAGTATCCCCCAGTAGCCCAGTCCGTCTATAAGTGCGGCCTCTTCAAGCTCGTGCAGGAAGGACTGGAAGGAGTTTACCATAATTATAAGGTTGAACTGGTTGATGGCAAAGAGCAGCAGCATGTGCAAACCTTGTGCCTGCAAGGTGAAGTGAGCTTACAAGGAGGTAGTTAGGTATCATACCGCCTGTAAAGAACATTGAAAAATACCACCAGCTTGATGAAAAACTTATGTCCCCTAAGGTCAACCTTTGAGAGTGGATAAGCAAACATAATGGTCATAAAACATTGCTATGGAAGTACCAAGGATAGTGTAAAGAAATGTATTTCCATAGGATCTAAAGAAGTTAGGATATTCAAATATCTGCCTGTAGGCATCTACATTGAAGTCCACAGGTAGTAGTAAACCTGATTATTAAGTATTGCCTTGGTGCCGGAAAGGGACAGGGCAAGCATATATATGAAAGGTATCACACAGATAATAACCACCAAGGCCATTATTACATAGATGGCAAAGTTAAATACCTTACTGGTAAAGCTTTGAGGCTTTTTGATTTTATGATTTCTTTTTCTTTCATCATCTTTCTTCTCTCTAATATAAAAGAATTTCGGTAATCTTGCTGCTAAGCTTTATTGGCGCCTGACACCAGTACAAGACCGATAATACGCCAAAAAGACCTATGGCAGTAGCAAGGGAGTAGTTCTGGTTCATAAGACTCGGTTCTGTAAACAAGGGTGTCTATGATGTCGCTCACACCTGAGTTGGATGGGGTGTACATAAGAAGAATCTTCTCATATCCAAGGCTTAGTAGTCTTCCCTATGTTAAGGATGAGCATAACCATAATGGTTGGAAGAATGGAATGAATAGTTATATACCATATCTTCTGAAGCTTACCCGCACCGTCTATCTCAGCAGCCTCATAGAGGTCACTGCTTATACCTGTAATGGCAGAGAGATAGATAATGGCTGTCCAGCCGGTATACTGCCAAGCCTCTGAAATTATATAAAGAGGTCTAAAGAATGCAGGCTCATTCATAAAATAAATCGGCTCCATACCTTGTGATTTAAGTATCTCATTTAATATACCTGAGCTTGGAGAGAGTATTTCATTCATTATAGCTATTACTACAACTGTAGAAATAAATCTTGGCATGTAAGAAACTGTCTGCACAAATTTCTTAAAGGTCTTATTAGTAATTTCATTAGCCAGTATTGCGAAAATAATTGGCAATGGGAAGTTAATTACTAAGTTTGTAAGAGAGATGACAAGGGTATTCTTAAATGCCTGCCAAAAGCTTGGATCTTTTAAGAACCTCTGAAAATACCTTAGAGTCCAGGTAGTTCCAAACATACCCTTACCCGGCTGATATCTTCTAAAGGCAAGTACATTGCCCACCATAGGTACATACTTAAATACAATGAAGTAGATGAGGGGGATAAGGAGCATAAGATACAATGCACCATATCTTTTCAAATATCTTTTTAACGGTGTTTTTCCTAATTTCAGCTGATTTATTTTTCTTTCATACCTGTTATCCTTGAAAATTGTGGCTGCTTTTTAAGCAGCCACATAAATGTAAAAATATCCCAAATTATTTTTAGGTTGTCGTTATACATCTTGCAGTATTCTTCGATTCCGAGATCCTTCATTTCCTTTTACATAAGCATCCCAGTCGCTATCTACGCTCTTCTTGCCTGTGATAAATGCATCTGCCCATACCTCAAAACTTATCAGCAGAGAGGGTGGAGAGTGAAGCAGCGTCCTCTGCAGTCACATCATCAAAAGCAGGAGCAGGTGGGTACAGACTGAATTGCATCAGGCATCGCAGCAACTTCTTCATTTATCTTCTTGAAGTTATCGTCATACTTTGTAAGCTCTAGGTCAAGGAGCCATACCTGCTGGGTTCCGTTGGCACCACAACCGTAATCAACCTGCATCTGCTTGAAGATACCGTTAGAGCCTTCTGTAGTTCTTCATTATAAACTATCTTGTCACCTTCCATCTTATAGGTAGTGCCTTCAACACCTAAGCACCAAACTTTAGCGTTTTCCTCTGAATAGAACATTTCGTCAATCTTTCTTACAACCTGCTCGAAGTCAGCTCTCTTGGTTGTGCTGGTTGGGAACATGATTCCGCCTACTGTTCTTGAACGAGGCTGTGTGTGTGCACCGCTTGGGGCCCTCAAGAGGAGCGTACATCTGGAGCTTGAAGCCTTTGATATTGGATGCTGCTTCAACTCCGCCTATCTGGTCGTAGTATGCCCAAGAAGCTATTGAAGTTCCGTCTGCGAGGCATTTTTGCCCACTTGTCACCGTCAATTGGGTCAGCCATTTCCGTGATCTCAAGAGGCCTTCTTTATATAGCTTTGCAAAAGAAAGGAAGTACTCTTTGCACTTGTCATCTATAGCGCCTGTGAAGTATTCCTTCTTGTCATAGTCATAGCTTAAGGTATATGAGCCAGAAGAGCTGTTCTTACTACGCTTATGCCAAAGGATGGCATGGTAAATCTGTAAAGAACTCTAGGTCCTGCAAGTATGGTAAGAGGATAGACTTTTGGATTCTCTTCCTTATATGCTTTTAGGATCTTGTAGAGGTCATCAAAGGTCTTAGGTGCGGAAAAATCCCTTTTTCTTAAGGAAGTCTTCTCTAAGAAGAAGTCCGCCGTCATAGAAAGGCTTATCATAAAGGGCAGGCATATAGTAGAGCTTGCCATCTTTAAGCTTGAGACGTTCTACATCATCTTTTAATCCTAACTTCTCAACCCAAGCATTATAGTTAGGGTGTCCACCTGAGTAATCACTGATTGGAACAATGGCGCCGTTTAATGCAAGAGAAGCATTCTCACCAACGCTTGACTGATAAAGGATAACATCAGGTGCGTTGTCGGCTGTGTTCAGTGCAAGTGAAACCTTGGTCTCGATAGTCGGCTATTGGAATAGCCTCTACATTAAGCTTAACATTGGTGTTCTTCTGAACTGTCTCAAAGGTAAGCCAGTCCTTCTTGTAAGGCAGGGTAGCGTTATCAGGCATATACATACTGATTTCGATAGGCTTGTCATCTGACTTTGTTTGCGAAGCAGTACTCGAAGCCTTTGAAGCAGTGCTTGTAGTGGAAGCCTTACCCTGATGTGTTACTGTTTGTCCCTGTCTTGCTGCCACCGCAGGCAGTAAGCATTGTAACCGCTGATGCTAAAGGCTATAAAGCCTGCCATCAATCTCTGCGATTTCTTTTTCATAAATTTCCTCCTCCGAAAAATATTTTTTTAGTTTACAGAGTTTAGTGAAATAATATTTCACAAGTTGTCATTATGGTATCATCAATCTTGGTAGATGTCAACTATTATATTTGGGAAAAACAGGAGTAATTTTTAGTGAAAATTTTTTGACTAAGTCGTGCTGTAATTGAACCGGAGTTTAGCCTGTATTTTCTGATATTTGGATAAAAAATACGGTAAAATATTGTATTGAATCTTTGAGCTTCATCTCTTGTAATAATATTTTCGGATAAAAATTAATTTTTGATGAAATTTTACTTTTATTATTTTACCCTGTTTCCTGTATAATGATGTAGATGATAAGTATTTTATGTGTTGTATATCAAGGAGAGACAAGTAATGGATATGAACGATAAGAACTTTCTGCCGGACAGGTGATGATGGTAGGATTTAGTGGTGTTGATGAAATCTCAGAGGATTTTATAAGTTTTATAGAAGAATATAAGGTAGGCAATGTCATTCTTTTTAGCGAAAATATATACAGTAAAGAACAGCTAAAGAGGCTTTGTGGCAAGATTCAAGAGGTTGTAAAGAAGGCTACGGGCTATCCTGCGCTCATTTCCATAGACCAGGAGGGTGGTATGGTCACAAGACTTTCTCCTGACTTGCCTTCTGCGCCTGGAGCAATGGCGATTGGAAGAACGGGAGAGCCCCGCTACGCCTATGAGGCAGGACTTATAACTGCAAAAGAACTGAGGATGTGCGGGGTGAATTTTGACCTTGCACCGTCTTGTGATATCAATAACAACAAGCTAAACCCTGTGATAGGTGTCCGCTCTTATGGGGAGGATGCAGATACTGTATACGCTTTTGCTAAGGAGATGGCAAGTGGGCTAAAAGATGGAGGAGTTATTCCCTGCATCAAGCATTTTCCAGGGAGATAGCGATACTGACGGCGATTCACATCTGATACTGCCTTCAATCAGTAAAAGCCTTGAAGAGCTTGAAAGAGAGGAGATTTTACCTTTTGCAAGGCTGATAGAGGATGGAATTGATTGCGTCTATGACATCCCACATTATATTTAAGGCACTTGATAAGGACTATCCCTGCACTATGTCAAAGGCGGTTCTAACAGGCCTTCTTAGGGAAAAGCTTGGCTTTAGAGGAATAATAGCTACAGACTGTCTTGAAATGGGGGGCAATAAAGGAAAACTACGGCTCGGTAGAGGAGGACTTAAGGGCTCTGATGGCAGGGGCTGACCTGCTAACTGTATCTCACGACTATACTGTGGCAAGGGATATACTTGACGCAGTTATAGAAAACGTCGATGTGGACAGACTTAAGGCATCTGCTAAGAAGATAATTTGCTTAAAAAGAAAAGTATGGAATCGGCAGTGAGGGCGGACATAGAAGAGGAAGAAATATCAAGATTTAGGACTGTATTTAATGAGCTTCTGTTTTAAGTGTATAGATGTCCGTAATAAAGCAGAGGGCAAAAAGCCTCAACGGTAAATGATGAGACCATAATCCTGGGCTGTCCGTCTTACAGAGTTACTCTTTGTGTCAGGCAAGCCTCTTGAACTCGACTTTGCTGAGTACCTGGGTAAGAAGTTAAATCTGCCTTTTCATAAAGGTTCCTCTTGAGCCTACAAAAAGAGGAGGTGAGGAGATACTATCAAAGCTTGATAAATACTTGGATGTGATTATGGGAAGCTACAATGCACATCTTTTTGCTGCTCAGGCTGACTTTTGTAAAGACACTTGAAGAGAAGGTTTGCGGTAGGAATGGAGTACTCACCCTTGCAGCTCTTTCGCAACCCTTACGACCTGGAGCTAGTAAGTGATAGGTCAAACAAGGTTGCCCTGTATGAGTATAGTGCGGATATGTTTGATGCATTTGCAAGTTTCCTGAAAGGCGGCGAGAATGAATAGTGACAGCAATCCGTTGTTGAAAAATAAAGGCAATATTTAATGACTTTACGCCGGTTGAGCAAAAAGGTCGCAGAGTTCATCCTTGAGAATCCTTCCAAGGTACCGGCTATGTCTATAAAAGGAACTGGCTGTGGCAAGTAAGTCAAGTGATGCGTCTGTGTTAAGGTTTTTGCAAGGCACTAGGATTTTCAGGTTATAGAAACTTCATAGTAGGCCTTACACTTGCAATCGCTGACAATGAAGCGGACACCGGCCTTTTATACCGATATAAGGCCCTGGAGATTCAGTTAAGAGCGTTGTAAGAAATATATTTAGAAATGAAAGACAGGCACTTACAGATACTGAGAATATACTTAAGACTACAGAAGTAGAAAAGGCTGTTGCCATTCTTGGCTCCAGTGAGGCTGTGCATTTCTTTTGGGATAGGAGCCTCAGGTCTTGTCTGCCCTTGATGCGGTTCAGAAGTTTAGAAGAATAGGAGTAAGCGCCTACGCTCATACAGACTTTCACGACCAGCTTACGAGTGCAGCCCTGCTTGGTAGTAAGGATGCCTGCGTCCTCTTTACCTACTCAGGTAAAACTAAGGAGATTCAGCTAATACTTAAGCTCTTAAAGGCTCAGAACTGTAAAATCATAGCTGTAACGAAGCTTAGAAAGACCAATCTCTTAAAGGGTGCAGATGTATATCTAAATGTCTTAACAAGAGAGGTGACTATGAGAAGCGGGGCGACAGGCTCACGTATAGCTATGCTTAGTCTCGTAGACATCCTGCTCTCCTGCGTACTTAGTACGGATTATGATAAATACGAAAAAGAAGCTGCTTAAGACCCTATGAGGCCCTTACATACAGGGGATACAACTCATGTCTGAAAATGAGATTATGAAATTAAACAGTTAAAGCTAAGAATAATTGACTAAGCTCCACAGTTTGTGCTAACATACATTGAAATCTCTGTGAGGGATTGCTCTGCGGCAGATATGAGATGAAGCCTGTGCAGCCTGCTACAAGAGTCAAATCCTGCAAAGTGGGGTTATTCCTGTGTAATAGGAGATTTTTTGGCACGACTTGATATAGGTAATTTACTATAAGGGGATGTATAAATGGACGAAAACAAATTCTTTGCGTTAGCAATGCGTATTTACATAAATATTATCTGGGAAGCTCATTTGCAAAGCTTCCTACAGCAATCAAAGAAGAGCTTCAGGTAGCCTGTGTGCTCTTTACGGAAAAGGCAGGAGGAATACTCACACTTTCCTTTGATGATGATAAGAACCTCTACATTCACACTGCAAGCAATGATGATGACTATTCTTATGATGAGATTCACAGCGGTATGCTTCTAGCAGGTTTCAAAAGGGAAAAAGAAGAGTTGCTTACAGGGATTGAAAGGTATTATAATGAGGTTGTAAAAGGAGAAGTATGAAAGGCTTTAAGATAGGAGATGTTGAACTAAACGGAAGACTGGTGCTAGGCCCTATGGCGGGGGTGACAGACCTCCCCTTTAGAGTCCTCTGCAAGGAAAACGGAGTAGCACTTACTTATACGGAGATGGTTAGCGCCAAGGGCTTTAAGTATAAGAATAAGAATACAGAAGAACTTATAACGGTAGACGAGAGAGAGCGGCCTACAAGTCTACAGATATTTGGCTCAGATGCGGATATTATGGGGAGATGGCGGCTGCAATTAACGACAGGAACTTTGACATCCTGGATGTAAATATGGGCTGTCCCGTACCCAAAGGTGGTAAATAACGGAGAGGGCTCGGCTCTTATGGAAACTCCTCGGAAAATAGCCGAGATTGTTAGGAGTTTAAAGAAAAATTCTAAAAACCAGTCACAATAAAGATAAGGGCAGGCTTTTACGGTAGCCAATAAAAATGCTGTCGAGGTAGCAAAGATAGCAGAAGCGGCAGGAGTTGATGCAATAGCTGGTACATGACGTACCAGGTCGCAGTACTATAGCGGTAAGGCTGACTGGGAGATAATCAGGGCAGTGAAAGAGGCTGTAAGTATACCGATTATAGGAAATGGTGATGTGGTGACAGAGCTTGATGCAAAAAGGATGCTTGAAGAAACCGGCTGTGACGGCATTATGATAGCAAGGGGAGCAAGAGGCAATCCCTTGGATATTTAACAGAATAAATGCTTATCTTGAAAGAGGAGAAATCCTTCCTCCCCCTACGGCAGATGAATTCCTTTCTATGATACTAAGACAGGCAACCTGGATGATAGAGTATAAGGGGTTATATACGGGAGTGAGAGAGATGAGAAAGCATATAGCCTGGTTTACGGCAGGCTATCCCTAATTCCACCAAGCTTAGAGGAGAGGTAAACAAGCTTGAAACCTATGAGGACTTACAGAGACTTATGGAAAATTATGTAGACAGTATTCGCACTTCACGAGCATTTGAAAGGTAAAATATGGTAATCAAAAAAGTAGAACTTGAGAAAGTAATCGGTGTAACGAGTAAAATCCCTGATATGCCTTATCCTGAGTTTGCATTTGCGGGGAAATCAAATGTAGGCAAATCATCTTTAATCAACGCACTTATGAACAGAAAAGCCCTTGCCAGGGTGTCTGCTCAGCCGGGAAAAACACAGACAATAAATTATTATAATGTAAATGATAAAATATATCTTGTAGATTTGCCCGGATACGGTTATACTAAGGTAGCGGTAGAAGTTAAAGCTAAATGGGGTAAGATGGTTGAGAAGTACTTGAGGCAGTCTAAAATGCTAAAATATGTTTTTTTATTAATTGATAGTAGACATAAGCCATCTGATAACGATATAATGATGTATGAATGGATTGTTAGTCAGGGGGTGACCCCCATTATAGTTGCGACTAAGACAGATAAGCTTAAAAGAAGTCAGATAAAAGGGCAGATGGAACTCATTATGAAAACCCTTAACCTGACATCTAAAGAGCAGCTGCTTCCGTTTTCGTCTGAAACTAAGGTTGGAGTAAATGAACTCTGGGAAATCATTGAAGGGATTTATCCAGAACAAGAGAGTTGAAAAGGAGTGCATATACATCATCGCTCTTTTTGCTCCACTCAGCACAGATTTTCTCGGCAATATTTTCAGCAGGTACCGACATACTAAGGCTTAGCAGATTAGTACGGTACTCATTTATGTTAAGATTTACAATGTAGTCACCGTTTCCAGCTGGCTTATAGTTGGCGGTTGCGGAAATGTCGCTTTTGATTGTTTTGAAATTATCACTTAAGAAGGATTTAATTTCGGTTTTAATGGAATGATTTATATCATTACTAAGCAATTCAAGTGTACGCTTACCTTCCTCAGTAGACTTAAAAAGAGCTGTCTCATGGTATTTTTCTGATACAATTAGCCCCGTCTCAGAAAGCTCTGAAAGTGCAGTCTGAAGGTTGAAATAAGTCGCATAACCCTTTTGCAGCATAAATTCTGATATTCTTGCATTTGTAAGAGGGTAGTTAGATGAATTCAGCATATACAGAATCATAAGTTTATATAGAGTCATAGCATTACTTGCCATATAATTAAACCTCCTAAGTGTTATTTAAAATAAGTGTAGTCTGAACATTTTCCCTGATAAGCCTTGACTTCTCAAGGTTATTAAAGCTGCTAAAAACATGATAACAGTGGTTTGGACTTTTGTCCAGTTCCTGAAATCCCCCACAATCAACAATATTTATTTTAAAGGAGAATTTAAATGGATTATTCAAAAATGAAAATCTTAGAACTTCGTGAATTAGCTAAAAGTAAAGGTGTAAAAAGCACAACAACGCTTAACAAGGCAGGACTTGTAGCGGCACTTGAAGCACTAGAGAGTGCAGGCACGCAGCCTGTAACGAGGGAGCCTCAAAGAGTGTCTGAGGTAAAAACCCTTTATACCGACAGAAATACAACTAATACCGGAGTACAGTATGCTAACCGTCCTCAGATGAGGCAGCCGGAGCATATTCAGCGTAACAACTTCCAGAGCAGACCTAATTATACACAGAATAACAATCAGTATTCTAATCAGTCACAGAATCAGGGACAGTATAATAATCAGGGACAGTATAATAATCAGGGGCAATATAACAACCAGAATCAGTATAATAATCAGGGGCAGTATAATAACCAGAATCAGTATAATAACCAGGGCCAGTATAGTAACCAGAACCAGTATAATAACCAGAGGCAGTATAGTAATCAGAACCAGTATAACAATCAGGGACAGTATAACAACCAGAGTCAGTATAGCAGTCAGGGGCAGAATAATAGCCAGTACAATAATCAGTATAACAATCAGGGACAAACTAACAATCAGAGCCATCAGCCTCCTCTTAACCGCCCGGTGCGTTCTCTCACAAGTGAGGAAGTAAAGCAGAACATGATAGCTGCGGTACATGCAATAACCAGCAATAAAGGAGATGGCAGCAAGCATCCAGCATCAGTTCCTTGCACTCGGAACCAACGGCGACATCGCAGGGCTTGACTCAGGTGAGACAAAGACAGGTATCTTAGAGATAATGCCTGAAGGCTTTGGATTTATAAGATGTGACAACTATCTTCCCGGCGAAAATGACGTATATGTATCTCCTGCTCAGATAAGGAGATTTAACCTTAAGACAGGTGATATCATAGTTGGAAATACCAGGGTGAAGAATAACTCAGAGAAATTTGCAGCCCTTTTCTACATTAGGACAGTTAAATGGAAAGTACATCAAGGAATCACTTGAGCGTCCTAAGTTCGAGGATCTTGTGCCTATCTTCCCTAACAGAAGAATCCGCCTTGAAACTCCGAATGATAATGTGATATCTATGCGTATGGTAGACCTTATTGCACCTATAGGCAAGGGACAAAGAGGTATGATAGTATCCCAGCCAAAGGCGGGTAAGACTACCCTTCTTAAGCAGATAGCAAAAGCGGTAACCGAGAATAATCCTGAGATGCACGTTATCATCCTCCTTATCGATGAGCGTCCTGAGGAAGTAACTGACATGAAGGATTCGATATCAGGGGACAAGGTTGAGATTATCTACTCTACCTTTGATGAGGCTCCTGAGAACCATAAGCGTGTGGCTGAAATGGTTATAGAGCGTGCTAAACGTCTTGTTGAGTATAAGAAGGACGTAATAATACTTCTTGATAGTATCACAAGACTGGCAAGGGCTTACAACCTTATAGTATCACCTAGTGGTAGAACACTTTCAGGTGGTCTTGACCCTGCTGCACTTCACATGCCTAAGCGCTTCTTTGGTGCTGCAAGAAATATGCGTGAGGGAGGAAGCCTTACCATACTTGCTACAGCCCTTGTAGATACAGGAAGCAGGATGGATGACGTGGTATTTGAGGAATTTAAGGGTACAGGTAATATGGAGCTCGTGCTAGATAGAGGACTATCCGAGAAGAGAATCTTCCCTGCTATCGACCTTGCTAAGTCAAGTACCAGAAGAGATGACTTACTATTTAACCGTAAGGAAGCAGAGGCAAACCATATAATTAAGCGTACTCTATCGTCAAAGACAGTTGAAGATGGTACCGAGAATATACTCAAGATATTTAAGAAAGTTTAATACCAATGAAGAGGCGGTAAACTTCATCAATAGGCAGTTTGGAGATATTAAGCTGATTAAATAAAGGACAGCGTGACTTTATGGAGATTATTAGCAGTAAAGATAATAAAAGGATTAAGTACATACGAAGTCTTTTAGAAAAGGGTGGCATAAGGAAGAAGAACCATAGCTTTGTGGTAGAGGGAATAAAGCTGGTAGATGAGGCCTTGGAGTATGGGAATGTTCTTGATATCATCGTCTCTGAATCCCTCTATCACGAGATAGTTTCGGGTGATTTAGCAAAGGAATGGCCTGCTTAGTGACAATGGTAAACATATAATAAAGCAGGTAAAGCAAGGGACTTCGCTTACAGTTGTTTCAGATGCTGTATTTAAGTCAGTGTCTGAAACAATAACTCCTCAGGGTGTTATTGCTGTGGTAGATATGCCTGAGTCTGGGCTTTTGGAAGGAGGCTATCTTAAAAAAGCCTATGAAAAATCCGGTAAGATAAAGCTCCTGGTTCTTGAAGACACAGCAGACCCCTGGGAATATGGGGACCATTATGCGTACAGCAGAGGCAGCGGGAGTGACTGGAGTAATTATTGGAAAGGGAACGGTAGACATCTTTAACCCTAAGGTAGTACGTTCGACCATGGGCAGCATCTTTAGGCTGCCTTTTTGCCTATGTGGATGACTTAAAAGCCGTTATCCTCGGGCTTAAGAGAGATGGAATAAGCTTCTATGCAACTCACCTAAAGGGCAAGGAGAGCTACAGGGATATCTCATACAGTGATAAAGCAGGGATTCTTATAGGCAATGAGGCGAGAGGGCTAAGTGATGAGATAGCCAATCTCGCTGACACCTATGTCATCATACCAATGCAGGGGCAAGGTAGAGTCATTAAATGCAGCTGTGGCAGCAGC
>BNJV01002813.1_pt1:0-102500 | contig 219698 bp, 264 predicted proteins | sample 8540591 | NCBI WGS metagenome assembly BNJV01 (sample SAMD00202457, study PRJDB9452) | human saliva metagenome | host: Homo sapiens
TTAGTAGCATTGCCAGTTGCTATGATCCAACAGATCGTGCAAAGACTTAAAACTTGGGCGATACAGATGGTTTGGTCATCTATTTACCAAAATACATCTAAACCTTCCTTCGAAAACAGATACGCCCAGTCCATTGAGAAACTTTGTTATTATTTACGATTATTCGACAGCATGTGGCTCATCGGATATAATAATGACATTGTATGATATTCATTGCAATTGTATCGTAGTCATTGCAGAGGTTATTATGAAGGTATACGAAAAGGGGATTAGTTTATCTATCTGGACTTTGAGTTGGCCTATATTTATCGAAGTGTTCCTACAGCTGTTAGTAGGTAATATAGACCAAGTGATGATGAGTCACTACTCTCCTCAAGCGGTAGCAGCGGTAGCTAATGCCAATCAAATTTTAAATATCTTTATTATGCTCATTATTGTTATGAGTACAGCTACAACGATTTTGATTGCCCAGTATTTAGGGGCTCGAAATCAGTCCAAACTATCTGAGGTATGTACGGTCAGCTTAGTGCTGAACTTTTTATTTTCATCCATAGCAGCAGTATTCTTTATCACCTGCCATGAATGGATTTTTACATGGCTGGGAATACCACCTGAAACGATGCGTGATACGTCGATCTATACGACCATCGTAGCGGCGGGGTTGCCGATACAAGCTATGTACTATGCATTAGTTGCTGTGTTTAGAGGTCATTCACTAACGCGTATTACCATGTACATAGCACTCGTTATGAATGTAATTCATATTTTAACGAATTATGTATTAATCTTTGGACATGGGCCAATACCAAGTCTTGGAGTATTAGGTGTTTCTATTTCAACATGGCTATCTAAAATGGTAGGGCTCATGATTATTGGATATACTTTTAAGAAACTATTAACCTTAAAGGTAAGTTTTACATTCTTAAAACCATTTCCCTGGCATACGATTAAGTCTTTATTGCATATCAGTGTTCCTTCTGGTGGCGAAACCTTGAGTTATCAATTGTCTCAAACGATGATTATGAAAATGGTCAATATTTTGGGACTCGCAGTAATCAATACAAAGGTATATGTATCCGTTATTGCTATGCTTTGCTATGTATATACAATAGCACTCGCCAATGCTTCACAGGTAATCGTTGGATTCTTGATGGGGGCCAAACGCCAAGAGGAGGTAAGTAATCGCGTATGGCATTCTACGTTTTTAGCCATTGCTATTAACGTAGGTCTTGCTACATTCTTCTATCTTGTTAGCGATGTTGTTCTTTCCGTCTTCACTACAGATCCTGAAATTTTATCATTAGCCCATAATGTCTTATTGGTAGAAATCTTCCTTGAATTAGGTCGTGCCGTAAATATCGTTATGGTATCTTGTTTGCAAGCCGCAGGGGATATTCGAACTCCAATGCTCGTAGGCATCTTTGGCATGTGGTTATGTGCAGTGCCACTATCATACCTCTTTGGCATATATTGGGGCTGGGGCTTGTAGGTATTTGGGCTGCTATGGCTGTTGATGAAATTTTACGGGGTTTATTATTTGTGTATCGCTGGTATAGCGGTAAATGGAAAAACAAGAGACTTATTGAAGCTTAGGTTTGAGGTTCTGTTATTTTAATTAATTCCGTTTATAGTTTGTAGATATATGTAGCATTACATTGGGAGAGTGTAATTTATTAGATATTGTGAAAGTAGGTTTATATGAGTAAGACAGTAGGTATTATTGGCTTAGGCTTATTAGGCGGTTCATTGGCAAAGGCTTTGAAGGCTTACACCGATTATGAGGTGGTAGGGTATGCTCGTCGCCAAGAGGTTTGTGATGCGGCCATCCAAGATGGGGTGGTGAAAGCTGCTTGGACTGAGGTGGAACCGTTGATTGAAAGCTCAGATATCGTTGTGTTCTCCTTACCACCAGATACAAACGCACGACTTTTTACTGAAACGGCACATCTATTTAGACCAAAACAAGTCGTAACAGATGTATCGAGTGCGAAGGAAAACTTCATCCGTGCTGTTTATGAATCAATTCCTAAGGGAACGATTTTTGTCTCCGTCCATCCTATGGCGGGTTCAGAAAAAGGTGGCTACGAAGTATCTCATAAAAACTTATTTAAAGGTATGGGATGGATCGTCCTAGAGGATAAGGCCTCTGAAGTATATAGTGAAGAGGTGGCCGAGGAGCTAGCTGAGATGGGCCGTGCTGTAGGTTCACGCATTGAGTTCGTCGATATTTATGCGCATGATGCGTATCTAGCTATGGTTAGTCATATGCCTCATTTGCTAGCTGCTATTTTGACGCAAGTTTCTGGTGGCGACGAATTGGGCGAATTGCGTATGAGATTATCTGCAGGTGGTTTCCGAGATTGCACCCGTGTAGCCGGTGGCTTGCCGTCTATGTGGCGCGAAATTATCTACGGTAATCGGCGCAATGTCATTGAAGGGCTTACTCGGATAGAAGCTGAAATACAACGTGTAAAAGAGGTGCTTTCACAAGATGATGAAGGTCAAGAATTGGAATCCTATTTGGAACGCAGTCGTGACATACGCACTAAGTTGCCGTATTTAACAGGACAAATTAAGGATAGCTAATATAATAAAGGTTATGTAGCTGAAGTGACATTGTTTATGCCCTAACATGTGTATACTAAAAATTCTAAAAAAATATACTAATATTATAAAAACATACTAATACTATAAAAAAACATAATAGTATTATAAAGATATACTAATATTCTAAAAAGTAAACTGATCGATTAATTAGTTAAGGGAGATCGTATGAGTTTGTTACAAGAAACTTGTGGCGCTATTGTAGGTCGCAACCAAGAGATTGAACAACATATAATTGATAGCTGGAATACAGCATCACCTGTAGAGCAATATGGTCGTCTTGTAAATGTAGTGGCTCAATATGGTTCTGCCACAAATCAAGAGACTTTGACTGTACCAAAGCCATGTATGATTATCGCTAGTGCGGATCATGGTGTGGCGGATATGGGGGTTAGTGCGTATCCAAAGGAAACGACCGTTGGTATGACACAGAACTACCTAATTCCAAAAGGGGCTGGTGCCAATTCCTTAGCTAATTACTGTGGTGCTCAAATGGAAGTCATCGACATGGGCATTGATGCGGATATGAGCTGGGTACCAGGTCTTCGCAGTCATAAACTGGGGCTGGGAACAAAAAACTTTGTAGAAGAACCAGCTATGACGAGGGAACAAGCGATTGAAGGCATTGAAGCAGGTATTCGTCTTGTAAAAGAGAAAATCGAAGAAGGCTTTAATGTATTCTTAGTCGGTGAAATGGGGATTTCAATACGACTGCTAGCGCTCTTATGACCGCTAAGTTTGCCGGTCTTACAGCGGAAGAAGCTACGGGTCGAGGGACGAATATTTCTGATGAACGGCTCAAACTAAAACAGCGCATCGTTCATGATGTGCTGGAAAAATATAAGGATATTCCAAAAGACGATGCTATTGGTATTTTATCCTCTGTAGGTGGTTTTGAGTTTGCTTGTATCGTTGGCGTTATCTTAGGTGCGGCCGCTAATAATGGATTAGTTATCATCGATGGCTTCAATACATCTGCTTGTGCATTGGTGGCTAAAAGCTTAGTGCCAGAAGTCATGGATTATGTGATGGCATCTCATTTGTCGGCCGAAAAGGCAGCGAAGTCCTCTTTAGAAAATCTAGGCTTAGAAGCGTATGTAGATTTGGGGCTTTGTCTAGGCGAGGCCTCTGGTAGTTCGGTTCAAATGGGGATGCTAGACCTTGCAGTTCATATGTATTTGGCCATAACAGGAGGTAAGGCATGAGAACTTTCAACATAGAACCATTGCACGCACCCTCCATGGAGGAGTGCCGGTTACGTATTGATAATTTAACAAAACCTATTTATAGCCTAGCAACCTTAGAGCTTATAGCAGAACGCTTTGCAGGTATTTTGGCAAATCCTAAGCCCCATCATTTGCGCCATGGTGTGCTCATTGTAGCAGCGGATCATTTGGTAGATGGTCCTCAAAATAATCAGCATGGTAGTGAAAGCTACGCCGCTATCAAACGTTTCAATGAAGGTAGAACGGCTACGCAGGGGGCGGCATTTAAATTAAATGCAGACGTACATGTTGTAAATGTAGGCCTTGAGCAAGATACTAGTGATCTAGAATATATTGATCAACAAGTCATTCGTAAAGGATCTCATTTCTTTGGTGTAGAACCTGTTATTTCTCGAGATGAACTTGAGCGAGCTCTAGAGCTTGGCTTTACCTATGCTGATAAACTACATGCTGATGGATTACAAGTGGTGGCGATTGGTAACGTAGGGGAAAGGGCATTCCTTGACTCCCTCGTAACGACGGCTACAATTACGGACTGTGCCTATGACGATATTCTCGTTCATACCGAATGTGGACCTACGGTAGAACAACGGGCTGCTCATATTCATTCCTTTGTAGATCGCTTTAATATTGCTGTTGATGATTGGTCTGCATTGAGTGAAAGCGAGCGTCGTGATGCGGTATTACATTTGCTAAATATTGCAGGTGGTCTTGATATTGCATTTTTAACTGGCTTTATTTTAGGTGCTGCTAGTCATCGTATGGCTATCGTTTTTGATAATGCCGTAACAGGTGCTGCTGTATTGGCGGCTGTTACTATTGAGCCATTAGTAAAAGACTATGTATTCCCATCGGCGGCCTATGAGGAACCAATTCATAAGGAACAATGTCGATTCCTAGGTGTGAAACCATGTTTGCACTATCACTTACAAATCGATGAAGCCTTAGGTTCTACAATGGGGCTATCTATTATCAATGCGTCTATGCATATGTTAAACGACATGAAAACATTTATCGAAGCTGAAGTTAGCGTTGCAGAAGATGGGGCCGGTAAAGGTAGACAAGCCGGTAAAAATTAATTAAAGATAAGGTGACACTAACCAAATATAGAGAACTCAAGCTAAATATGGGTTAACGCAAGCTATATAGGGAATAAGACTAGTTGAGATATCAGTCAAAGTTAGCGAAAATCCTAGAAAATAGGAATTAAAAAGATGAGGGATTACATAATCCCTCATTTTTAATTAGCGCCGTTGTAAAATCAAAATTTTGCAGGAATTTCATGGAAAAACCATTGACACTATATGTGTAAATTGATATTATTATAAGGCAGTCAGGACATTCTCAATTTGTTCTTGACGACAGATTGATAATTATGTTATATTAATTATCGGTTCTGTATGCGGGAATAGCTCAGCGGTAGAGCACCGCCTTGCCAAGGCGGGGGTCGCGAGTTCGAATCTCGTTTCCCGCTCCATACATTCCTCGATAGCTCAGTCGGTAGAGCAATCGGCTGTTAACCGATCGGTCGTAGGTTCGAGTCCTACTCGAGGAGCCATTTTTGACTCACTAGCTCAGTTGGCAGAGCACCTGACTTTTAATCAGGGTGTCCCGCGTTCGAGTCGCGGGTGAGTCACCATTTCTGGCCCGTTGGTCAAGCGGTTAAGACACCGCCCTTTCACGGCGGTATCCCGGGTTCGATTCCCGGACGGGTCACCACATATGGACGATTAGCTCAGCTGGGAGAGCGCCTGCCTTACAAGCAGGATGTCGGCAGTTCGATCCCTGTCATCGTCCACCATATGCGGGAATAGCTCAGCGGTAGAGCACCGCCTTGCCAAGGCGGGGGTCGCGAGTTCGAATCTCGTTTCCCGCTCCATAAACATTCCTCGATAGCTCAGTCGGTAGAGCAATCGGCTGTTAACCGATCGGTCGTAGGTTCGAGTCCTACTCGAGGAGCCATATTTCTGGCCCGTTGGTCAAGCGGTTAAGACACCGCCCTTTCACGGCGGTATCCCGGGTTCGATTCCCGGACGGGTCACCACATGGACGATTAGCTCAGCTGGGAGAGCGCCTGCCTTACAAGCAGGATGTCGGCAGTTCGATCCTGTCATCGTCCACCAAAGTAAACGGTTATCTTCGGATGACCGTTTTTTAGTATCTAAAAGTACATATGGTTATATAAATAAAGAAGGAGTACAACTGTTATAGTTGTACTCCTTCTGTTGTAATGCTTATAGAAGTTCTGTAATTCTGTTTATCGTGGTGCGTACATGATGATATATACACCTACGATACAAACGAGACCGCCGATAATATCATATGTATCTGGTCGCAAGCCGTCAACAAGCCAGCCCCATAGAATAGAGAGGGCGATGAATACGCCGCCGTATGCGGCGTATACTTTGCCAAAGCTTGCTTCTGGTTGGAAGGTAGGAATGATACCATATAAAAATAGAATAATGGCACCTGCGATTAAATAGAGGGGGCCTTTATCATCGCGCATGTAAAGCCATACAAGATAACCGCCACCAATCTCAGCAAGTCCTGCTAGTATAAAGAAGAGGATAGATAAGAGCATAATAACCTCACTGTATTCTACTACATTAATTGAAATCTATTCTCTATTCTACAACCTAGATTAGGAAAGAGCAATTATTTTATATCCTTAGATTAATAATTGTTTAGAATGAAGGCGAAAATGTACTATAAATAGATTCTAGTAGTAATGGCATCTTGTGATGGAATCGAGTTGTAGAAAAAAACCCGTACACCTAAAAGGTATACGGGGTTTAGTTAGCTTTTATAAGCGTGGTGGTGATTCGCTGTGTACATAGTCCATAAAGGTATGCATAGTTTCTGTTTTAGAGTTATTTTTCTTGAATGCGAAGCACACTTGTAGTTTGAATGGTTTTTCTAAAGGTACAAAACCATCAGTGATGCCTAAGGAATTTAAAATTTGTTTTGCTACGATGCAACCAGAATTATTTTTTTGGCAATAGTCGATCATTGTGTAAGGGTTGGATAAGCGGCTACCACGGATGTGTAGATTTTGTTGACCATTGCCTACGTAGTTTTTCAATGTGCGATACATGAAGTATTTAGGTGGATACATGAGCAAAGGTTGTGACTGAATCGCTTTCAAGCTAGCGGTTTCCATGCCTTCTATTAAATTTGGTGCATAGTATACGAATTCGTCCTCTCTAAGAGCTGTAGATTCGTATGCGGACATATCTTTGTTATTTGGTAAATAGAGTAGAGCAATGTCGATACGATTTTCGCGTAAGTCGAGCATTAACTCTTCTTCTTCCATGTCATAGATGCTGACAGAGAACTCAGGATGATTTTGGAAGAAGTGTGATACGTAACCATTTAGACGAATATCACCTAAACTACGCAGTACACCGATGTTCAAAATCGGACGTTCCACCTTGCTTGCTAGGCGGATGGATTGAATAGCACGTTCTAATGTATCGAGAACTTGTTCTGCTTCTGGTAAGAATAATTCGCCTTCTGGCGTTAAACGGCTACCTCTTGTAGAACGGGAGATTAATTTCACACCAACTAAACGCTCTAATTTTTTCATTTGAGCGCTGAAAGCTGATTGTGTAATATTCATAGATTGTGCTGCTAATGTAAAAGCTTCCTGTTTTTATTATAAGTAATAAAACTTTGTAGCTCTTGCATTGTAGGTAACTCTTTCATGTTGTTCCCCCAATTTTGTAATAAGAATCCAATGATAACTATTACCTTACTTATTCATATTGTAGCATACTATAATTGTTTTTTTCATCTAAATCTATAAAATATGATGAAGCATGCACAATCGATATAGCGTGTACTATTATCATAAAAAGATTAATTAAAAAAAATTGTGATTATGCACTTATTTCAATAACTTTCACAATTATCATTAATTGACATAAGTAAATGAAAATGATATTATACATGGGTACCATTATGTGTCGGTACAAGTTTTTTATTCAACTATGAGGTGATAATCACATGGCAACGAGAAGAGAGGCTCGATTCAAACTTTGTCGTCGCTTTGGTGTGAACGTATTCGGTCACGCAAAAAGCCTTGAATCGCGTCAAAAAAAGACCAACGTCAGAAAAATGTCTGAGTATGGCACACAATTATTAGAAAAAAACAAAAAGTTAAAAGCTTACTACAACTTGCTAGAACGCCAGTTCGTACGCTATTATGATAAAGCGAAAAAAATGCAAGGTGTTACAGGTGAAAACATGTTGATCCTTTTGGAACAACGTCTTGATAACCTTGTATATCGCATCGGCTTTGGTAACTCCATTCGTCAAGCTCGTCAAATGGTAAACCATGGCCATATTTTGGTAAACGGTCGTCGTGTAGACATTCCATCCTACTCCTGCAAACCAGGTGACGTTATTGAACTTCGTGAAGCTTCCCGCGACAACGAAATGTTCAAAACTAACTTCCAAGAACTTCGTTCTTTCGAACTTCCTTACATTGAAAAAGACTTAGAAGGCTTCAAAGCTACATTCACTCGTCTTCCTCAACGTGAAGAACTTCCTATCGAAGTTAACGAAACACTTATCGTCGAATTGTACTCCAAATAATTTGGCGCTATTGCCCGCAGTGCTATGCACTGCGGGTTTTTTTGTATATATTGTGTTGTTTGTATTATTACTAAAAGATTGTTTTGAGTATATAAATGAGTGAATTAATTAGATTTTTTTCGAAATATTGATCCACAGTTTTATGTCTGTATATTTGGTCTCATTGTAACTGGAATCGGCATATATAATCCTTTATTATTGGGCTTATACTCTCCTGATAACAGTTACAATGAAAGCTCAATTATGATATTGATTTTTTTAGGCTTATTAGTGGGATATTGTTTTTTTAATAATGGTTTTTGTATTTATTATATCGGCTTGTTACAGGGACATGGTTTGGTACTTAATCTTGAGTATTTAGATTTTTTTCAATTAAATGAAAGTAAATATAGAATATTTCTTCTGCAGCAGAGAGAAAGCTAGAAAGTATTGGCCGTTTTTAATTAAAGAGGTACTTTGGTAGAATATGTTTTTTTATTATCATATATCGAAAAATATATCATTTAGTCATCTTATAATGATGATATCTCTAATTATTTTTTTCTTATATATTTTCTTATAAAAGTATTATTGGAAATCTTAAAAAAATATGGCTTTTGTAACTTATACAATAGGTCGGGATTATGCTTGGTATAATTGGGTGAGCCTTGTTAATATCTTGTTTTTCGTTAGCATTCATAGTATCATCTTACTTTATTGGCTCCGTTGATTTCTTTCAGTTTACTATATCGGAACGCATACTCTTAGGTGTTGTACTATTAGATGTATTATTATCATTTAATATACATAATCACTTATTAGAATATCGAGCATATAATCTTAAAGAGATTAAACGAATAGAATATACTACACAAAGAAAAACATTATGTTAGGCAAGCATCTTATTTAATAATTATATGGTTGTTGAGCATATTAGTCTTTAATATTGATTTATGGCTTTTTTTGATTTAGTATTGTATCTATTATATCGGCTTGTTACAGGAACCTGGTTTTGGCACTTAAAATTGAGCATTTAGTTTTTTTACTAAATGGAAAATAAAGGTAAAAATACATTATCTACAAAGGCAAAAAAATCATAGTAACTTTTTAATTGACACAAACCCATAAAAATCTGTATACTATTTTTGAGTAAGCTTTTAGTCGTGTTTCCATTAGCCCCGGAAGCAAAGGACAAGCTGATTTTTGGTAGAATTATGACGTTATTAGGAGGATATGCAGCATGAAAACTACATTTATGGCCAATCCGAACACAATCGAACGGAAATGGTATGTTGTTGACGCTGAAGGTAAAACTTTAGGACGCCTTGCTGCCGAAGTTGCAAAAGTTCTTCGGGGCAAAAATAAACCAACTTTCACACCACACGTAGACACTGGTGACCATGTGATCGTTGTAAACGCAGAAAAAATTCGCGTAACTGGTAAAAAATTAGAGCAAAAGGAATACTTCCGTCATTCTGGTTATCCAGGTGGTGCTCGTTTCACTAAATTGTCCATGATGCTTGAAAAACAACCTGAACGTGTTGTTGAGATGGCAGTTCGTGGTATGCTTCCAAAAAATAAATTGGGTGCACAACAATACCGTAAATTAAACGTATACGCTGGTCCTGAGCATCCACATGCAGCTCAAAAACCAGAAGTATTAGAAATTTCCGTACGATAATCTAGAGGGAGGAACATATAATGGCAGTAGCACAATATTACGGCACTGGTCGTAGAAAATCTTCCGTTGCTAGAGTTCGTCTGGTACCGGGCACAGGTAAAATCACTGTTAACAAACGTGAACTTAATGATTATTTCGGTCGCCAAACTTTGGAATTGATCGTAAAACAACCTTTGAATTTGACTAACACAGTTGAACAATATGATGTTATCGCAACTGTAGCTGGTGGCGGTCCTTCCGGTCAAGCTGGTGCAATTCGTCACGGTATCTCCCGTGCGTTATTGGACGTAGATGGCGAACTTCGTCAATCTTTGAAAAAAGCTGGCTTCTTGACTCGTGACCCACGTATGAAAGAACGTAAAAAATACGGTCTTAAAAAAGCCCGCAAAGCAAGCCAATTCTCCAAACGTTAATATTTGGAATACAGGTTATTACACCTGCAGACAATGTCTGCAGGTGTTTTTGCATTATAGACTGCTTATAGCTTAGGGTCTTATTTTTTTTAGTTTATGGCTTATAGCTTATAGGATAATAGTATTATTTTTGATTTTATTGGGTTATGTAATTCTATCATTTACAGGGACATTTAATTCTCCTATAATAGATATATAATAATCGAATTTTTTTCGAAAATAGATTTTTCATATAGGAGAAATCATATGATTTATAATACAATTCAATACGTAGTGGACAACGGCATTGGTACGTTGACATTTAATCGCCCTACAGTGGCGAATGGTTTTAATATCGAGATGTGCAAGGAGATCCTTGAGGTTTTAGATCAAGCACATAAAGATGATAGTGTTCGTGCATTGCTTATTAATGCTGAAGGCAAGGTATTCTCTGCTGGTGGTGACTTAACAGAAATGGAACGCGCTGTAAATGAAGGCGATACAGAGTCTTTGTTTGAAATCGTTGAGCTTGTAGCTCAGATTTCTATGGCTCTCAAACGTTTACCTAAACCTGTTATCATGAGTCTTCAAGGTGCTGCAGCAGGTGCGGCCTTTAACATGGCATTGGCTGCCGATTTTGTTGTAGCTGCTAATAACGTACGCTTTATTCAAGCTTTCGTAAACGTAGGTCTTGCTCCTGATGCAGGTGGTTTATTCTTGTTGACTCGAGCTATTGGTATGAACCGTGCTATGCATATCGTTATGACTGGTGAAGCCGTATCTGCTGAAAAAGGTAAAGAACTTGGCTTTGTATATAAAGTTTGTGAATTAGAAGATCTAGAAACGGCCACAAGACGTCTTGTAGAGAAGTTAGCTAAAGGTCCTGCACAATCTTACCGCGTTATGAAGGAAATGATGTGGAATAGTTTCTTAGCTGGCTGGGAAGAATACAAGAAATTTGAAGTAGAAAAACAATGTGAATTAGGTCTTTCAGAGGACTTCAAAGAGGGGGTTCTGGCTTTCACAGAGCGTCGTCGTCCTAAATTTGGTCAAAAATAATAATTATCCTCTTGTAATTGTACTAAATATCATGTAATTTATAAGCAGTTACTAATATAATTCGAACCGATGTGGCTCCCTATATTGAGTTACATCGGTTTTTGCTTTCATTACGATGCAAAAGTGTATATAATAGTACTATTATAATAGTTTAGGAGGTCATTATTACATGGCTCAAAATACAATTAAATGTTATGACAGTCCTAGTGATGTAGTCCAAGCATTAGCGGAGGATTTCATTGCTTTTACCAATGAAGAGATTAGCCGCACGGAATCGTGCATTGTTGGTATCACAGGGGGCACTGTTGTTAATGGTTTGTTAGAATTACTTAATTCCCCTGAATATATTGAGCGCCTCAATTGGGAGCGCATATTCTTTGTGTGGACTGACGAGCGTTTCTTGCCGCAAACTCACGAGGATAATTATTTTAATCGCGTTAAACCCCATTTGCTCTGTAAGGCAAAAGGGGCGACTCATTTCTTGCCAATTAATACGGATTCTAGAACCGTTGTAGAGGCGGCTGAGGAATATCAGAAAGAGATTAAGAATGTGCTCAAGGCTTGCAAGAAATCTGGCCTCGATTTAGCATTGCTCGATCTAGGCGAAGATGGGCATACAGCAGGGCTGTTTGCAGGCTCTCATGCACTTCGCGTGGCAGATCAAGAGGTAGTGGCCGTAGAGGATGGCAAGGTATGGGAACGTATTTCTATGACCTTTTCTTTCCTTGCTAAATCCGATGCTGTTTGGTTTACTGTAACGGGTGAAAGCAAGAAAACCGCACTTACTAAGGTGTTGTACCAACGCGAGGATTATGAGGATTTACCTTGGGAAAAACGCATTGGTCGCGTACTACCTGGGGCAGTGCTTTCACAAGAAGCCACTTGGTATGTGGACAAGTCCGCCTATAATGATGTACACTAAAGAGTATAAGTATTAGTAATGATAAAGGAGATACATATGGGGTCTATAGGAACACCTGAATTAATAGTTATATTAGTAATTGCTCTAGTTATCTTCGGTCCTGGTAAATTGCCTGAAGTCGGCAAAGCTATTGGTAAAGGCATCAATGAGTTTAAGGATGCTATTTCTGGTCCTAAAAAGGCTGTGGATGAAACGAAAGAAGCCGTTAAAAAAGCGACTACTATCGACGTAACAGCAGGGGCTAAGAACGACGACAAACATAAAGAAGTTAACGATTAATAGGAGGTATCACTATGTGCAAAGATTGTGGTTGTGGCGAAGAAAATGGCGTTGTAACAAAGGTATTTAATGTACCTGGTATGATGTGCAATAACTGTAAGGAAGCAGTAGAAGGGGCATCTCTTGCGCTACCAGGCGTATTGAGCTCAGAAGTAAATTTGGACGATAAAACTGTAACGATTTCTTTTGATCCTACTAAATCTGCAGTAGAGGTTATTTCTAAGGCCATTGAAAAAACTGGCTTTGAAGTAACAGGCGTTGCAGATGGTGTACAACAACATAGTCATGGTTTAATGGGAACCTTGAAACGTTTCTTCAAATAATCGAACCTTTGGTGCTGTATTGAAACACTGTTTCGATGCAGCACTTTTTTGTATGAAGAGGTAATATATGATACGCAAGTTTGATGCTAAAAATTTCAAGTGGGATGGCGTCGACACCTTGGTATATAAACAAGATGGTAGTCCTTTTAAAGATGTAACACGTCAAGTGCTATACGATGGTGCTTATGATATTCCATGCCAATTCCGTTATTTTGAATGTTTGCCAGGTGGCTATTCCACATTAGAATATCACGAGCATACGCATATGGTTATGATATTCCGTGGCAAAGGTCAGCTTTTATTAGGAGAAGAAATTCATGATGTAGAGTCTGGTGATTTCATTGAAATTCCAGGGAAGACAATTCATCAGTTTCGCGCTAATAAAGGGGACTATATTGGTTTCCTATGTTTGGTAAACCAAGAGCGGGATAAGGTTAAATTATTATCCTCAGAAGAAATGGAAAGATTACAGGCAAATCCTAAGATCAAAGAATTCTTAGAAAGTTGCTAATATATATGGCGGTTATGTGTGATGACCGCCATATCGTTTTATAATCAACTGTAACTGTAACTGTAACTGTAACTGTAACTGTAACTGTAACTGTAACTGTAACTGTAACTGTAACTGTAATAGTTGATTTGTGTAGTTTGATAGGGAGGTTCTATGAATACTTTTACACGTGCGGCCCTTACCGTTTTGGTTGGCTTAGTGATTTGGTTCTTGCCTCACACGGAGGCAATTAAGCCTGAAGGGTGGCATTTATTAGCTATCTTTACGGCTACCATTGTGGGCTTTATTTTGCGCCCTTGGCCAACTGGCATTATGGCGCTCTTTGGTATCGTTGCGGCGGTAGCCACAAAGTCTATTACAATGGTGCAAGCATTAGGTGGTTATGCAGAGGCAAATGTGTGGCTTATCGTAGCGGCTGTATTCTTTTCTAGAGGTATTATTAATTCTGGCCTTGGTAAGCGCATTGCGTACACCTTAATTAAATCCTTTGGTACTAGCTCTTTAAAGCTAGCCTATGCACTAGCTTGTACGGATTTAATTATTTCTCCAGCGACGCCATCTAATACGGCGCGTGGGGGTGGTATCGTATTCCCAATCGTGCAAAATATTTCTTTAGCTTTTGATTCTGAACCATATGGGAAGACAGCTCGTCGCATTGGGGCGTACTTGATGACGACGGCTCATACCATCAACACTATTACTGTAACAATCTTCTTGACTGCTTGTAGTGGTAACTTGCTCATTACATCGTTAGGGGCTAAGTTATTTGGTTATGATATTTCTTGGTGGGAATGGTTCCAAGCGGGCGTGATTCCTGGTGTGATTTGTATGATTTTGATGCCTTGGTTCATCTATAAGATCTATCCTCCAGAAATTAAAGAAACCCCACAAGCAGCGGCGATGGCTCAAAAAGAGTTAGATGCTCTTGGGCCTATTACAAAAGCCGAAATTTCTGTAGCTATAATCTTTGTGCTTTGTATCTTACTTTGGGCTACTGCGATTTGGACTAAGCTTCATCCAACCGTAGTGGCTATGATGGGCGTTCTTGCATGTGTAGTAACAGGCTCTCTTACGTGGGATGATATCTTAGGTGAGCGCACTGGTTGGGATATCCTCATTTGGATGGGCACTCTGGTTGGCATGGCAGGCTTACTAGGTAAACTCGGTGTAGTTGCTGTCTTTGCAAACTTTGTTAGCCAACATCTTGCTGGTATTGACTGGTTCTGGGCATCCTTTATTATCTCTGCAACCTTTGTATACTCCCAATATTTCTTCGCTAGTGGTACGGCGCGTATTACAGCATTGTTCTCCGCCTTTGCGGCCATTCTCGTGGCTATGGGCGCACCAATTCCATTTACCATCTTGCTCTTTGGTTTGATGAACAGCCCTGGTTGTACATTAACTCACTATAGCTCTGGTGTAACGCCAATCTTCTTTGGCGCTGGTTATGTACCGCAAGGTACGTGGTGGCGCGTTGGGCTTGCCATTTCCGTGGTAAGCTTCCTCATCCACTTCTGGGGTGGCGCCCTTGGTATGTGGATCTTTGGTATCCTATAATATAAAAATCCCTCACTACGGTGGGGGACTTTTTTCGTGTTATATGTACATTTTTATACCTAACTAGGCTTGCTATAGCTTTTTTGTATGGTGAACTTCATAAAAAAACTATAGTGAATCTATAGAATTTATAGCGAATTATCTTGCACAGGATAATGTAACGTGTTATTATTATTCCGTGATTAATATTACAGATTATTTTTAGGAGGAAACATGTTAGGTTTAGTCATTAGCTTATTGATTATTGCGCTAGTCGTGATTATTAATGACATTCGAATTATGAACAACAACTTAACACGTTTTTTTGTCTTAGAAGTTCCGCGAATGGGTTAATATACAATCAATAAGATTTTGGCTATATAGTTTGTTTCTTATGTGTATATTTTTCCAAGGGTACATAGGTCTATTTATGTATATAGGAATTCTGTAAACAAAAGGAATATCATTTGTAAACTTTTAAGACGATTCATAGGAATCGTCTTTTTTTATGCGTTGTGAAAGCCGTCCAAGTGGATGCTTTCAAAAGTGAGGAGATTAACATGAGTTGTAGAAGTGACAATTTAAAAACAGGCGTAGCACGTGCACCACACAGATCTTTGCTAAAAGCTCTAGGTTTCGTTGACGAAGAAATGGGCAGACCAGTCATTGGTATTGCGAACTCTTTCAACGAGATTATCCCTGGTCACGTAGGCCTGAAAAATATTGTACAAGCCGTAAAAGACGGCATCCGCAACGCAGGTGGTGTGCCAATCGAGTTCAATACAATCGGTATTTGCGATGGACTCGCAATGAACCATATCGGCATGAAATACTCCTTGGTTACACGCAATATCATTGCTGACTCCATCGAGGCAACTGCAATGGCAACACCATTCGATGCGATGGTATTCATTCCAAACTGCGACAAAGTAGTACCAGGTATGTTAATTGCGGCGGCTCGCCTTAACATTCCATCTGTATTCGTATCTGGTGGCGCAATGCTTGCTGGTGTACATAAAGGTAAAAAAATTGGTTTGTCCGACGTGTTTCGAAGCAGTAGGTAAACACCAAACTGGCGAAATGGGCGACGAAGAATTGGCAAGCATTGAAGATAATGCATGTCCTACTTGTGGCTCTTGCTCTGGTATGTACACAGCAAACACAATGAACTGCTTAACAGAGGCTCTTGGTATGGGCCTTCCTGGTAACGGTACAATCCCTGCTGTATACTCTGAACGTTTACGTCTTGCTAAATTAGCAGGTATGCAAGCAGTAGAAGTATTAAAAGCAAATCTTCGTCCAAAAGATGTTATGACTCGTGAAGCCTTTGAAAATGCGGTAGCACTCGATATGGCATTAGGTGGCTCCTCTAATACAGCACTTCACTTGCCAGCCATTGCTCACGAAGCAGGTGTACCATTATCCTTAGACGATTTCGATCGCATTGCTCAAATTACACCTCAATTATCTAAATTGTCCCCATCTGGCGTATACTTCATCGAAGACTTGTACGCAGCAGGTGGCGTATCTGCAGTATTAAAACGATTAGCAGAAAATGGTCGTCTCCATACAGAGTGCCAAACAGTGGCCCTTAAAACACAAGGTGAAATTGCTGAGGCTGCTTATGTAGCTGATGAAGACGTAATTCATCCTTGGGATAATCCAGTTCACGAAACTGGTGGTATTGCTGTACTTAAAGGCAACCTTGCTGAAGACGGTTCCGTTGTAAAAGCAGGTGCTGTAGATGCAGATATGCTCGTTCATTCTGGTCCAGCAAAAGTATTCAACAGCGAAGAAGAAGCTGTTGAAGCTATTACAGGCGGTAAAATCATAAAAGGCGACGTGGTAGTTATCCGCTACGAAGGCCCTAAAGGTGGTCCTGGCATGCGTGAAATGTTGACACCAACATCTATGATCGCAGGTATGGGTCTTGATAAAGACGTAGCCTTGTTGACTGACGGTCGTTTCTCTGGTGCTACTCGTGGTGCATCCATTGGTCACGTATCTCCAGAAGCTGCGGCAGGTGGCACAATTGCCGTTGTTGAAGATGGTGATATCATCAATATCGACATTCCAAACGGTAAATTAGAATTAGCTGTATCCGATGAGGAAATCGCTCGTCGTAAAGCCGCATTGAAACCATTCAAATCCAATGTAACTGGTTACCTTAAAAAATATGCTCTTCATGTATCCTCTGCAGCACAAGGTGCTATCGAAGTATTTGAAGACTAATAGTAGACTTTCATTAATACTAACTAGAGGAGATAGAGTACATGCATAAGTTGTATGATTTTATGGAGGCTCGTGAGCGATTAAGCACAATCACGGTGAAAACAAAATTGCTTCATAGTGATGTGTTCTCTGACGAGTGTGGCAATGATGTATATATCAAGCCAGAAAACTTACAAATAACAGGCTCCTTCAAGGTCCGCGGAGCTTATAATAAAATTGCAAAATTGACGGAAGAGGAAAAGGCGCGTGGTGTTATCGCCGCGTCTGCCGGCAACCACGCACAAGGTGTGGCACTTGCTGCAAAACGCCTCGGCATTAAAGCGATAATCGTAATGCCAAAACATACACCTCTCATCAAGGTCAATGCAACGAAACAATACGGCGCAGAGGTCGTACTACACGGTGAGATTTATGATGAAGCTTACCAAAAGGCGATGGAGCTCCAACAAGAACACGGCTATGTGTTTGTTCATCCTTTTGATGATGAAGATGTAATTGAAGGGCAAGGTACAATTGCATTAGAGGTTTTAGAGGAATTGCCTGATGCTGATGTATTGCTAGTCCCAGTTGGTGGTGGCGGTATTGTTTCTGGTATCGCAGCGGCTGCTAAATTAAAAAATCCTAGTATTAAGATTATCGGTGTAGAACCAGAAGGTGCCGCTAGTGCAATTGCTGCACTAAAGGCTGATCACCCTGTGCCACTTAATGAAGTGGCAACCATCGCAGATGGTACAGCTGTGCGCCAAATTGGTGAAACTACATTAGAATATATCAAACAATATGTAGATGAAATTATTACTGTTTCCGACTATGAGTTGATGGAAGCATTCTTGTTACTCGTAGAAAAACATAAATTAGTAGCAGAAAACTCTGGTATTTTACCATTAGCAGGCCTTAGAAAATTAAACTGCACTGGTAAAAAGGTTGTGGCTATCGTCAGCGGTGGCAATATCGACGTACTTACCATTTCCTCTATGATCAATAAAAGGTCTTGTTGTACGTGGTCGTATCTTTACCTTCTCTGTTAACTTGCCTGATAAAACCAGGTCAGTTGGTGGCTGTTTCTCAAATGCTGGCAGAGGCAGATGCAAACGTAATTAAACTCGATCACAATCAGTTTAAAAACCTTGACCGCTTCCACGAAGTGGAATTACAAGTAACAGTAGAGACAAATGGTGAAGAACACATCCAACAGATTATTGATACTTTCAAAAATAATGGTTACATTATTAAACGTTTAAATTCCAGCGAGACCTTGTCTGAATAGCTGGTTGAAAGGGTTCCTATGAGCGCAGAAACAATCAATGGGGCACGCATTGTCCTTGAAACATTGCATCGCCTAGGCGTAACCGATATGTTCGGATACCCAGGTGGCGCGGTAATTCCAATTTACGATGAAATTTATAGCTTCCCTGAAATTAAACATTATTTCGTTCGTCATGAACAAGGTGCAGCACATGCAGCAGACGGTTATGCTCGCGTATCTGGTCGCGTAGGTGTATGTCTTGCTACGTCTGGTCCTGGTGCGACAAATCTTGTAACAGGCATTATGACTGCGTACATGGATTCCGTACCAATGGTAGCCATTACTGGTCAGGTAGGTCGTCCTTTCATCGGTAAGGATTCCTTCCAAGAGGCGGATATTCAAGGTATTACAATGCCGATTACAAAGCATAACTATCTTGTACAAGATATTCATGATTTACCTCGCATCATTAAAGAAGCGTACTTTATTGCTGGTACAGGCCGTCCAGGTCCAGTACTTATCGATATTCCAAAGGATATTCAAACAGAAAAAATATCCATGACAGAATACAATAAATTATATGAAGTACCGATTCAACTTGAAGGCTATGATCCAACTTATAAAGGTCATCAAGGTCAGATTAAGAAGGCTGCTACGCTCATTAAAAATGCTAAGCGCCCTCTTATCATAGCTGGTGCAGGGCGTATTGAAATCCGGTGCTGTAGATGAGCTTAAAGCATTGGCTGAAACAGCTCATATTCCTGTAACGAATACTTTAGTAGGCCTTGGCGGCTTCCCTGGGGACCACGAATTAGCCCTAGGCATGGTAGGTATGCACGGTTCTGTGGCGGCTAATAATAGTACAGACGAGGCAGACCTTGTTATCGCAGCAGGTATTCGCTTCCACGACCGCATTACAGGTCATCCTGATTTCTTCTGTAAAAAAGCTAAGATCATTCACATCGATATCGATCCAGCTGAAATCGACAAGAACGTCACAATCGATGTGCCGATCGTAGGCGACTTGAAACGGGTATTAACAGAGCTTAACGCACTTGTGGAGCCCGCAAAACATGAAGCCTGGCTTGAGCAAATTCGTCAGTGGCAAGAGGAGTATCCTATTGTTGTTCCAGAATCTACTGATGGTGAATTACATCCACAATATGTATTATCTGAACTTAATAAAATTGTGAAAGATGATGCCATCATCGTTTCTGATGTAGGTCAGCATCAAATGTGGGCAGCTCAATTCTTAACACATAAAAAACCTCATACCATCGTTACATCTGGTGGTGCTGGTACAATGGGTTATGGTTTACCGGCAGCTATTGGTGCACAAGTAGGTGCTCCAAAGAAACAAGTCGTTCTTGTTGTAGGTGATGGTGGCTTCCAAATGACTTGCGAAGAGCTCATGATGGTTCGTCAATATAACTTGCCAATCAAAATTGTAATCATCAACAATGGTTACCTTGGCATGGTTCGTCAATGGCAACAAATCTTTAACGATCGTCGCTACTCCTATGTAGATTTGGAAATGAGCCCAGACTTCTTGAAATTGGCTGATGCCTTTGATTTAAAGGCGGCTCGTCTCGATAATGTGGAAACTTTCAATAAAGATTTCAAATCTTACATTACGTCTGATGAAAGTATTGTCCTAGATTGTCGCGTTGAGCGTGAAGACAATGTATTGCCAATGATTCCAGCAGGCGGCACTGTAAGCGGCATGATGGGTAAGAAAGGGGTGCTATAATGGCTAAAGAACATCAAGTCTTAGTAATTGCAAAAAATACACCAGGTATTGGTACACGTATTTTAGCACTCTTTAATCGTCGTGGTTTTAACGTTACAAAAATGACCTCTGGCATTACTAATAAGCCAGGTTATGCGCGTATTACCCTCACTGTTGAGGCGGATGATCGCATCTTAGATCAAGTTCAAAAGCAAATTTACAAGCTTATTGACGTTGTAAAGGTTAAAGTATTTGAAGATCATGATGTAGTATGTCGTGAATTAATGCTTATCAAGGTAAAAGCAACGGCTACAACACGCTCTCAAATTGTACAAATTGCCGATGTATATCGTGGCAATGTGCTAGATATTTCTCCTACGTCCATGATTATTGAAGTCATCGGTAGTGTTGAAAAGTTGCGCGGTTTCATCCAAATTATGGAAACCTATGGTATTCTTGAAATTGCTAAAACAGGTATTACTGCGATGAGCCGTGGAGAAAAAATGTAGGAGATGATAGAGTGGGGAATGAATTACTCCATTATGAAAATGTCTGTTTTCGTCGTGATGGCAGACATATCCTAGATAATGTAAATTGGCATATAGAGGAAGGTGAACATTGGGCATTATTAGGGCTCAATGGGGCTGGTAAATCGACGCTTCTTAGCATGATACCAGCCTACCAAATTCCAACGACAGGTACATTGCGTGTCTTTGGTCATGAATTTGGGAAATATGCATGGCCTAAGATCAAATCGAGATTAGGCTTTGTCAGCTCTGCTCTGGGACAGTTTCAGTCTACCTTGGATAAGCAAGTGGTAGAGGATGTCATCATTTCTGGTGCTTTCAGTAGCATCGGTATATACCAAGAGGTTGCACCAGACGTGCGTGAGCGGGGTATGCAATTATTAGCTGAGTTTGGGGTAAGCCACTTAGAAGGACATCGCTTTCATACTTTGTCCGCTGGAGAACAGCGACGTGTATTATTGGCACGGTCCATCATGGCAAATCCAGATTTACTGATTTTGGATGAGCCTTGCTCTGGCTTAGACTTACCGGCGCGAGAACAATTCTTGCGTACAGTAGCTAACTTGGTGGCGGAGCAACAGACACCGATTATCTATGTGTCACATCAAATTGAAGAGATACTACCAGCGATTACACATGTAGCTATCTTGCGAGAGGGCAAGATGATACATGCGGGGCCTAAACACGCTGTATTAACAGATGAAAATCTGTCTGATGTGTTTGGCATTTCCGTACAAGTTGTGTGGAAAGATGATCGCCCATGGGTGATTGTTCGGTAGTAATCACATTTCTTTATCAGTAACTTTGAATTTAGCTTACTGATAATAAATTAATGTACGCCACATCTTGCAAAAATTTGTTGGATTGTGTACAGTATATATTAGTCTATATTCTATTGAATATGTTTGGAGGTTGTCTAATATGGCAGGTAAAATTTTAGGTACTACAGTTTATTATGATGCAGATTGTAATTTGGGCAAATTAGAAGGCAAAAAAATTACAGTTTAGGTTACGGTTCTCAAGGTCATGCGCATGCATTGAACTTAAAAGAAAATGGTATGGACGTAACAATTGGTCTTCGTGGTGGTTCTTCTAGCTGGAAAGCTGCAGAAGAAGCAGGCCTTACAGTAAAAGAAACTGCAGAAGCAGTTAAAGGTGCTGACATCGTTATGGTATTGATTCAAGACGAATTACAAGCTGACGTTTACGCAAACGATATTGAGCCAAACTTGAAACAAGGCGCATACTTGGCATTCGCTCATGGCTTCAACATTCACTTCGGCAAAATCGTTCCTCGTGAAGATGTAAACGTATTCATGGTAGCTCCTAAAGGCCCTGGTCATTTAGTTCGTCGTACATACCAAGAAGGTTCCGGCGTTCCTTGCTTGTACGCTGTAGAAAAAGATCCATCTGGCGATACTGAAGAAGTTGCATTAGCATGGGCTTCCGGTGTAGGCGGTGGCCGTTCCGGTATCTTGGAAACTAACTTCAAATCCGAAACTGAAACTGACCTCTTCGGTGAACAAGCTGTATTGTGCGGTGGCGTTACTGAATTGATCAAAACTGGTTTCGAAGTATTAACTGAAGCTGGTTATGAACCTGTAAACGCTTACTTCGAGTGCTTACATGAAATGAAATTGATCGTAGACCTTATCTACGAAGGTGGCTTCCAAAAAATGCGCCACTCCATCTCCAACACTGCTGAATACGGCGACTACCATGCAGGTCCTCGCGTAATCACTGCAGATACTAAAAAAGCGATGGAACAAATCTTGGCTGATATCCAATCCGGTAAATTCGCTGATGAATTCTTGGCTGATTCCAAAAATGGTCAAAAATTCCTTAAAGAACATCGCGAAGCAGCAGCTGTTCATCCAATCGAACCAGTTGGTGCAGAACTTCGCAACTTGATGAGCTGGTTGAAATAAGAGTATTATTTAGTAATCTCTTGTACAGCAATATGCAAATTAAAAGCGCTCCTTTTATGGGGCGCTTTTGTATTGTATTATTTAATACCTATCTAACTATATGGTTGAGTTAGAAAACATATACTAAAAAAACAGATGATGTGCTAATCACATCATCTGTTTTATATATCAAAATAGTAATTTTGTGTATTGAATAATAGGAAACTTTTTTTATATAATATTCTTTTCAAATTTTAATATAATAGATATGATAGTAATTAACGTAAATAAACTTGTGCTTTATAATAAAAGGGCCTCGTTATTTATAAATAGACGTAATAGTAATTCATTTGAAAGGAGTATTAAAAAAATGGACTTCTATACGGTTTCATATGTGGAGAGTCAGATTACATCTGGTCACACAGTAGGCTTTGTTATTTTTGTAGTTATTTTATTAGCCCTTCTCGGTGTTGGGATTCAGGTGTTGCGTAATGGGTTTACTAGCCGTTATCGCGATTTAACTGTTATTTTATCCTTAATTATTGTATTTTTTTCTTAGGGTTAGAATATCAAGAATATGGTCGTGTAAAAAAACTACTCTGAAGATTCCTCTCGAATGGCTCAATTCTTACATTCCTTTAGTGCCGAACGCAATATACCAGAAGAGCAATTAGCGATTAACTCTTTGAAGGTTCGTAATGGTATGATTTTAAAAGTAAGTGATGCTTATTATGAGGTACAATTTAATCCTGAATATACGACGTATACAACTACTCGTGTGTATAAGGTGAGTCCAGAAGATCGACTTCATGATAAAGCTGATTAAGGTTGTAAGGAGTTCATCATGACAGATTTCATACCTATGTATGGGATGGTATTTGCTAAATTAGGTATTGGCTTATTGGCTATCATTTTACAAATTAATGTAATGGGGAAAGGAAATTTAGCTCCTACATCTGCGCAAGACCAATTACAGAACTATGTACTTGGTGGTATTATCGGTGCGATTATTTAGAATCCTGCCATTAGTATTCTCCAATTTATACTAGTTCTTGTCTTATGGACAATTCTAGTAATGACCATAAAATTCCTGAAGGGTAATTTTAGATTCTTCAAAAAAATTCTTGATGGTCATCCTGCTATTCTTGTAGAGAATGGTGTGATTCTGACAGATCAATGTATGCGATTTGGTATGCAGGCTGCAGAATTAAAAATGAAATTGCGTGCAGCTGGTGTTCAGCGAGCAAAGGACGTAAAACGTGCTATTTTAGAACAAAATGGACAGTTAAAGGTTGTTAAGTTCGGAGAAGAAAATGTTTTATTAGATTTGATCACTGATGGTCAAATTAATCCTTTTGCACTAGACTTAATTAATAAAGATGAAGAATGGCTTATTAGTGAAGTGAACAAGCAAGGCTATACGGTTAAGCAAGTATACGTAGCTGAATATACGGATGGTCAGGTTGATATATATCCATTTGAACAAACTTCAGTCTTAAAGATTTTTAAAAAGCATAAAAAGGAGTAATAATATGATAGAATCTATGACTATATATGGCATGGTTTTTGCTAAACTTGCCATCGGTCTCTTAGCTATTATTCTACAAATCAATTTAATGGGGAAGGGCAATTTAGCACCAACATCTGCATTAGACCAATTGCAAAACTACGTACTTGGTGGTATTATCGGTGCCATTATTTACAATGATCAAATTGGTATTTTACAATTTATGTTAGTCCTTATCTTATGGACTATCCTTGTAATGACGCTTAAATTCTTAAAAGGTAATCTTCGCTTCTTCAAAACGATTCTTGATGGTCATCCAGTTATCGTTATCGAAAAAGGGCAGGTGTTAACTGAAGAATGTATGCGTTATGGGATTCAATCAGCAGAGTTAAAACTTAAACTTCGTGCTGCTGGTGTACAATATATTACAGACGTTAAACGTGCTGTATTGGAGCAAAATGGGCAGCTTAATATAGTTCAGTTTGGTGATGATAATATCCGATTTGACCTCATTAATGATGGCCAAATTAACCAATTTACTCTTGATATGATTGAAAAGGACAGAGAATGGCTTGAACAAGAGGTTCAAGAACAAGGTTATTCCGTGAAGGATATTTATATTGCTGAATATAAAGATGGTAAAGTTGTATTATATCCTTATGAGAAAAAACGTCGCCCTCAGATTGTAAATAGTCTTAAAGCTAAGACTACTCAAACTAAGGATACCTTAAAATCTAAAATTTAATATCCTTTATAGTATTAATAGATTGTTCTATAATTTGCTAAAGATAATATAATAGACTTTTATTAAGCCCACTACTTGTGTAGTGGGCTTATATAGAAAGGAAAGTAGTGAATCGTAAAGATTTAATTGATCGATTACAAGCATTATATAAAGACGAGGCTAGTCGAGTTACTGTAAATCCTCATGCAGGGCAAAAGGTAGCTATCGTCTATCCCAATACATATTTTGTAGGCATGAGTAATCTTGGTCTCCACATCATTTATGAGGAAATCAACTTACTCCATGATAGCGTATGTGAACGTATCTTCTTACCTGAGAAAAAGGAATTAGAAGCATATGATAAGACTAAGACACCGTTAATGAGCATTGAAACACAGCGGCCTATGCATCAATTTGATGTAGTGGCCTTTGACGTGACCTTTGAAATGGACTATTTCCATATTCCGCTGATGTTACGTCATGGACGCGTACCCATTATGGGGAAAGACCGCACCGAATTTGATCCTATCGTCATTGCCGGTGGCCCATGTGCTACCTTTAATCCAGAGCCTTTTGCAGACTTTATCGATGCTTTCATCATCGGTGAAGGTGAAGGTATCGTTAGCCGCGTTCTAGATATCATTCGCAATGGCAAAATGGAAGGACTAGATCGTCATGCGATTTTACGCCAACTAGCGAATGAGTCTGGCGTGTATGTACCGTCCTTGTATGTACCAATCTACAGTGAAGAAGGCGAATTCAAAGGCTACCATATTGCAGAAGGCGTGCCAAAAATGATTAAACGTCATTTCGAAATGCTCACTAGCGGTGGCGAAACCGTAGTGGCTACGAACTATACCGAGTTTGGCGCCATGTATATCATCGAGGTGGCACGTGGTTGTGGCCGTCATTGTCGGTTCTGTATGGCCGGCTATTGTTTCCGTGTACCGCGCGTACGACCTTTAGAAATATTAAAAGAAGGCGTAGATAGAGCAGAGAAATTAGGTAAAAAGGTAGGCCTTATGGGGGCCGCTATTTCTGATTATCCAGAGGTAGATGAGTTAGTTAATTACATTCGTTCTAAAGATATGCGCTATTCCTGTGCATCCTTGCGGGCGGACTCCTTAACGCAAGCCGTAGTTGATGGCTTGGCAGATAGTGGTCAAAAGACGATTACTATTGCTCCCGAAACGGGCAGTGAACGGTTGCGCCGCGTCATCAATAAGGGCATTAGCGAAGAACATTTACAAAATGCAGCTACCTTATCTGCAAAGTCTGGTATTCAACATATGCGACTCTATATTATGATTGGCCTTCCAACAGAAACTGATGAGGACATCGAAGCTATCGTAGGACTTGCAGAACGAACACAAGCTCATATGGCAGAGGTGGGCTGTAAAGGGCGGTTAACGCTCAGCATTAATCCATTTATTCCGAAGCCTTTTACACCGTTCCAATGGATGGCCATGGACAATCAAAAAACGGTAGAGAAAAAACTGCAATATATTAAGAAGGCATTGCAAAAGAATCGTCGCATCGAGGTGCTCGTAGAGTCTCCAAAAGAGGCGTATATTCAAGGCGTTCTCGCTCGTGGTGACCGCCGTTTAGGTGCGGTCATTGCCGCATGCGCCGCAGATCGTGGTAGCAAGTCCTTCAAGGCTGAATTGAAGGCAGCAGGCCTAGATATGGACGAAATGAACTATCGTGAACGGAGCTTTGATGAATTCTTGCCATGGAGCCATTTAGATATGGGCATGGACGAGGGCTATCTTGAAATGGAATGGAAGCGTTCCGTCGATGAAGCGTATACTCCGCCATGTGTACAAGGTTGTAAACGTTGTGGTGTTTGTAAATAGGAGGTACTCATGAATGAATCTGTAAAACGTATAGATGTTAAAGGACCTCATGGCACTTGGTCCTATGAAGCACCCAATTGGGCAGATCAATTTCCTATCGTTATGGGGGATACCTATCGTCATGGTGGAGTATCGGAGGCCCCTTATAAATCGTTAAACTTAGCCTTTCACGTAGGGGATGAGGCTCAGAATGTACGCGCTAATCGCGCTATTGTGGCGGATTATTTAGGTGTTGATCCGAAGCGTATTTCCTGCGGCAATCAAGTACATGGTTTAAAAGCTGTAGAAATCACAGAAGATTTCGTTGGTGCTGGCGCCCTCGGGGAGGATACGGCTATTGCTGACTGTGATGCGGTATTTACAAGATTACCCAATGTGCCATTATTCTTGTTTACGGCAGACTGTGTAGGCGTTGGTATTTACGACGCTAAACATCATGCTATCGCTACAGTACATGCAGGCTGGCGTGGTGCCATTGGTCATTTGCCGGTGCTTACTATTGAGGCTATGAAAGAAACTTACGGCACTGAGTTTAAAGATTGTTATGTATATCTTGGGCCTAGTATTGGGCCTGAGTCATTTGAAGTCGACGTAGAGCTAGGGAAACGATTTGAATTAGCTTGGCAAGCTATGACAGAGCGAAACGCAGCTGACGTGGTTAACTATCCTGGTGATAAATTAGATAAGGCCTATATTAATTTATGGAACTTTATCGCCGAAGGACTCATAGTTAATGGTGTACCTAGAGAACATATTGCTATCGGTGGTACCGATAGTGTAACTGAAAGCGACTGCTATTCCTATCGCCGCGAAGCCGGAACAACAGGCCGTATGGCACTCTTTGGAATGTTACAAGACCGCTAATAATTAGCTTTCACAATAATTAGAATCAAGCAGATGATTGTTAGCATATCCATGCAATGATTTATGGTGCTTATAAGCTCTAAATCATGTACATTCAAGGCTAAATACTATATAATAGAATAGTCTATACAAATATATTTGATGATTACTATATATAGATTGAAGGGGGCATTCACGTGATTGAAGAATCCCTACACGCTATACAGCAGCGCATGGCAGATGCTATGGCGCGCGTTGGTCGCGTAGATACAGCATTGTTAGTGGCGGTTACAAAGAACCACCCTGTGTCAGCTGTAGAGGAGGCGGCTAGTCTCGGTGTGACTCATGTAGGGGAAACCGAGTACAAGAGGCCAAGGAAAAACAGCTCACCTATAAGGGCCCACAATTAACATGGCACTTGATTGGCCATTTACAGGTCAACAAGGTGCGTCAAGCGGTGCCTATGTTTGATTTAATTCATTCTGTAGACAGCCGTAAACTATTAGATGAAATCGAAAAGGTTGCTACAAAGCACGACAAGGTGCAAGACGTATTATTGCAAGTCAATGTAGCTCGAGAAGCCTCCAAAACGGGCATGTCCGTAGAGGAGTTTCCAGAGATTCGAGACTATGCAAAGACATTGCCTCATGTACGTGTACGGGGCTTGATGTGTATGGCGCCATTTTTCGACGATCCAGAGGAAGCACGTCCAATCTTCCGCGTAGCAAACGCCTTGTATGAGGATATGAAAGGCTACTTTGAAGAGGGGCAGATTCAATATTTATCTATGGGGATGACTCACGACTTTGAAGTCGCTTTGGAAGAAGGAGCTAACATCGTTCGTGTAGGCACAGCAATTTTTGGGGAACGTGTGTATGATTAAGGCTTGGGTTGCCTGATAATCGATAGCGTTAAGTATTAGGAGGAAATCCAAATGGCATTGGGAGATTATTTAGACAAAGCAAAAAACTTATTCTTAGGCAAAAATGATGATGACTATGAATATGATGATTATGACTATGAAGATGAAGAGGAATATGAAGCGGAACCTACACCAGTAGCTCCAGTAGCTCCAGTATCCGGCGCATCTGAATTTCATCCACGCAAGGTAGGAGGCCAATCTACGATGACACAACGTCCAACAGCTATGAAAGTAGTTGTAATTGAACCAAAAGTATTTGAAGACTCTGAAAATATTACACATCAATTGCGCGACATGCGTCCTGTATTGATTAACTTTGAAAATACAGATCCTCATGAAGCAGCTCGTATTGTGGACTTCGTATCTGGTGCGACTTTTGCATTGGATGGCAAATTGGAAAAAGTAGGTAAAGACATTTTCATGTGCGTACCTGTAAACATTTCCATTGATTATTCTGATAATGACAGCAACAAAGCTGAGCAAAACGAATACGCTTGGGACAATAAATAATTTCTCTATAAATGGTGGTGACAACGATGTTAGGTAAAACCTTATTTATCGGCGTTGGCTCAATGGGTGGCGCTCTATTGCGCGGTGCATTACAGCATGGCGTATTGAAAGCAAGTGATACACACATTCTCGTGCGTCGCGAAGAACAATGTAAGGCTCTAACTGAGGAGCTCGGTGTAGTAGGTTTTACTACATTGCCTGATGTAAACGAGTATAATACTATTTTGTTGGCCGTAAAACCACAAGTGTTACCATCTGTATTAGAGACGTTAAAAGAAGTACCTTATGGGACTGTTATGATTTCCGTTGCAGCAGGTATTACCTTAGATACTCTAGATGCAGCGATTCCGCAAGCTAACTGGTTTAGAGCTATGCCAAATACACCAGCTTCTATCGGTGCAGGCATGACGGCTCTTGCTGGGGATGATGTACATACTGACCTTGGTCGCGCTGTACAAGCCTATTTGAGGCTGTCGGCGAAGTGGCCGTGGTAAGTGAAGCTGATTTAGATCGCTTAGGCGCACTATCTGGTGCAGGTCCTGGCTATATGTTCGTCATTCTTGATGCTTTAGCTGATGCAGGCGTTCGCATTGGATTGCCTCGTCACTTGGCAATCAAGGCAGCGGCTCAAACGATGTATGGTGCTGGTAAGATGGCTCTTGAAAGCGGCAATCATCCAGCAGTACTACGAGATCAAGTAACAAGTCCAGGTGGCACGACCATTGCCGGTATTGGTGCCATGGAAAAAGGTGGACTTCGCAGTGCTCTCCAAGACGGCGTAGTAGCATGTCTTGCTCGGTCGAATGAATTGGGGAAATAATTTTGGCAGATACTAGTAAATTAATACGATATTTTGAAGCCAGTGGCAGCGGTGAGGAAGCTCGCCGCATGCTTGACTTGGCTGAGCAGGTTGTAAAAGGTCGCCCCTATCGCGTGGCGGATTTTACGAGCCCTGCAGGTCTTGTCATTGCAGACGCAATCAAGGCTAACTACCCACAGCTTATCGTTAAGACCGATGGTGGCTATGAAGGGGCGGAACGAATCCGTATCGCCTTTGTAGATAGCGACTTTAACGGTACTGTGGACATGGGCATTCGCGCCCTTAAGGTAAATTGGGACCCACGGTTCCGATTGCTTACCCATCGCGATGTGCTGGGCTCCTTGATGGGCCTTGGCATTGATCGCTCCAAATTTGGGGACGTTATCGTTCAACAAGGGGGCGCTCAAATTATGGTGGATGAAAGCGTAGCAGACTTTGTAATTCAAAACTTTACAAAAATCGCTATGGTTTCCGTATCTGTAGAGGCTATTGAGCTGTCGGATATTGCACCAAAAGAAGAAAAAATTAAAGAAGTCCGCACTACAGTTGCTTCTTTGCGCTTAGATGCGGTGGCAAGTTCTGGTTTTAGCGTGTCTCGTACTAAATTGGTAAGCGCTATAAATGCAGGATTATTGCAAGTAAACTGGCAACCAGCTAAGGGTGCATCCCAAGAAGTTAAAGAAGGGGATGTGATTTCTATGCGTGGTCGTGGCCGAATGAAGGTAGAAGCCATTACAGGTACATCTCGTAAGGGGCGTATCGGCGTATATCTGAAACGATTCATGTAGGCAAATTGAAAATCGGCTTGACCATCAAGCCGATTTTTTTATATATAGTAGGACAGCCATGGTATCCATAACATTTCAACCTACAACAGAAGATACAATCCTATTTGTAGGCGGCGGGGAGGTCGCAGAGCGACGAATGCAGCTCTTTATAGATGAGCCGTGCAACATTGTGGTAATCGCTCCCACTGTAACAGATAGGATTAGCCAATGGGCAAAGGATAATCGTATCACTTGGTACGACCGTGCTTTCACAATGGACGATGAACACCACATTATAACGAGCAGTTTGTTCTTTATCTGCACAGATAATGGCGAATTAAACGATACGTTATACGAGATGGGGAAAAAACACCGCGTCTGGACTAATCGCAGTGATGCACCTAGGGCGTGCAGATTTACTGTGCCTTCGTCTCTTGAACTAGGCGATCTTCACATCGCTATTAGCGCTAATAACGTAGGACCTCGTATCAATCGCCTCGTAAGGCAAGATATGATGAATCGTTATGGTCAGTTGCAAAAGGCCATGCCTAGACTTAAAATATTTAGAGAAGAAGTAAAGTTACTACTTCCTACCCCAGAGGCTCGACAGAAATTTTGGCGAGACCATCTGACCGTAGAAACTTTTGAAGCCATTCTCAAGGGAGAGTGGATGACTATAGAGGAGAAACTTGACCATGAAATTAGTGGTATTAGGTCTAAATCATAGAAGTGCCGCTGTAGAGGTGCGTGAACGTTTCTCGTTTGATAAGGACGAGGTAGTTACTGCACTGAACCGCCTCTATGAATTTGACTGTGTAGCAGAATGTGTTATTTTGTCTACATGCAATCGAACTGAAATCTATGCGGCCTTAGAAGGTGTAGAGTTCCCTAAAGAATACATGTTGGCAGTGTTAAAAGATTTGAAAGGTGCGGACCACATCGATGAAGATGCTTTCTTCTTCTACGAAGAGCGCGATTGCATTGAACATCTATTCCGCGTATCTGCGAGCCTTGATTCCCTTGTGTTGGGGGAAGGTCAAATCTTGAGCCAATTAAAAGGAGCTTATATTCAGGCTTATAGCGCAGGCTGTACGGGCACAATTTTTAATATCTTATTCCAACGTGCTATTAGTGTTGGTAAAAAGGTACGGACGAACACAGGTATTGCTAATACGCCTGTATCCGTTAGTTACACTGCTGTTAACCTAGCTGAGGATAGCTTAGATAAACCTTTATCTGAAGCGACGGTACTTATCTTAGGTGCTGGCACCATGAGTGAGTTGACCGCAACACACTTACAAGCAAAGGGCGTAAAAACGATTTTTGTATCCAATAGAACCTTTACCAAGGCAGAGGCTTTAGCAGAGCGATTTAATGGTAAAGCTGTTAAGCTCGATAACTTTGTAGATTACGCTAAAGATGCGGATATCCTCATCACATCTACAGGGGCGCCGCACTATATTATTACGGAACGAGAAGCTAAGAAAATTACATCTCTTCGTAAGGGCGAACCAATCGTTATGATTGATATTGCGGTACCACGCGATATCGATCCTGCTGTAGCAGATATGGATGGTATTTATTTATTCAATATCGACTCCCTTGAAAGTGTAGTAGAAGAGAATAAGGCGCAGCGCGAAGAGGAAGCTCGTCGTGCAGAGCCTATCATTCACGATGCTATTGAAGAACTATTAGACAAATTGAGCTATTTAACGGTGCGCCCTATGATGGCATTGCTCACGGAAAAAGCAGAGCGCATTCGACGTCGTGAGTTACATCGTGCATTAGCGAAATTACCTGATATTTCAGATAAAGAGCGTCGTATTATGGACTCTATGAGTCGCATGATCATTCGCAAAATGTTGCGTGAACCGATGATTCACTTTAACGAAATCGCTGGTACAGAGGAAGAAGGTTTGTACTGGGATTTATTCAAAGATATGTTTAATCTTGAGAAAGAAGGCTAATGCCATGAGAGACCATATTCGAATCGGCACGCGAAAAAGTGCCCTTGCCCTATGGCAGGCTGAACATATTAGTGCAGAGTTACAACGTCTGTACCCAAACATTACAGTAGAGCTTGTTCACTTTAATACAAAGGGTGACCGCATCTTGGAAAAACCACTGGCTCAAGTAGGTGGTAAAGGTTTATTTACCGCTGAGTTAGAAGAGGCAATGCATAAAGGCGATATCGATATCGCTGTGCATAGCTTGAAAGATATGCCTACAGAGTTGCCAGAAGGGCTAACTCTTGGTGCTATCTCTGCTCGTGAAGTGCCTTACGATGCGCTTGTGAGCCCCGTGTATAAAACATTAGATAAATTGCCTCAAGGTGCTCGTGTCGGTACAAGTAGCTTGCGTCGTCAAGCGCAATTATTACATGTCCGTCCTGACCTTAAGGTCGAGGTTATCCGCGGTAATGTACAAACTCGTTTGAGCAAGATTGAAACAGAAAAACTAGATGGCGTTATCTTGGCACAAGCCGGTCTTAAACGATTGGGCTTAGATGATCAAATTACCCAAGTATTTAAAGCGGATGAAATGATTCCTGCTGTTGGTCAAGGGGCACTTGCTATCGAGTGTCGTGCTGACGATACGGAAATGCTTGAAATGCTAGCTCCTATTAATGACGAAGCTACACGCTATGCTGTTGAAGGGGAACGCAGCTTCTTGCGTCAGTTAAATGGTGGTTGCCAAGTGCCGATGGGGGTACATGGTACTATCGATAAAGGTCAATTGACCTTGAAGGCCATGATTGCCTCCCTCGACGGTAAAACTGTGTACGAAGGAGAAATTTCTGGCCCAGCAAAGAAAGCTGAAATCCTTGGCAAAAATCTAGCAAAAGCCTTGTATGAAGAAGGGGGCAAACATATTGTGGATGCTCTCATAGAGGAAGGAATCATAAAATGACAGGTATGGTATATCTAATCGGTGCAGGCCCTGGCGATGTTAAGCTCATTACTGTAAAAGGCCGTGAATGCATTGAAAAAGCAGATGTAATTGTATATGACTATTTAGCAGATGCTCATTTGTTAGAATGGGCTCGCCCAGATGCAGAGTTGATTTACGCTGGTAAACAATGTAAAGATCACACAATGCACCAATGGGAAATTAATGAGCTGTTAGTTCAAAAAGGTAAAGAAGGCAAAATCGTAGCTCGTTTAAAAGGCGGCGACCCACTTGTATTCGGTCGCGGTGGTGAAGAGGCGATGGCTCTTGGGGAAGCTGGTGTACCATTTGAATTTGTACCAGGCGTAACATCTCCAATTGCAGCCCCTGCTTATGCAGGTATTCCTGTAACACAACGCGCTATGGCTACATCCTTTGCGGTTGTAACAGGTCATGAGGATCCAACTAAAGAAGTATCTGGCATTCATTGGGAAGGCCTTGCTACAGCAGTAGATACACTTTGCTTTGTAATGGGCGTTGGCAACTTGTCTACCATTGCAGAAAAATTGATGGCTCATGGACGCCCAGCTTCTACACCAGTAGCGCTTATTCGTTGGGGTACAAAAACGGTTCAAGAGGTTCTCGTATCTACCCTTGAACATGTAGTAGAAGACGTAGAAAAGGCACAACTAAAAGCGCCAGCTATCATCGTAGTAGGCGATGTAGTTAACCTTCGTGAAAAATTACAATGGTTCGATAATAAACCTTTATTCGGCAAAACTATTGTAGTTACACGCGCTCGCTCCCAAGCTAGTGCATTCCGCGAAAAATTAGCAGCTCAAGGTGCTAATGTAGTGGAAGCGGCAGCGATTAAAACATCTCCATTGGAGTTGTTTGATGAAGATAAACGCATCATTAACAATACAAAACAATACCAATGCATCGTATTCACATCTGGTGAAGGGGTACGTTACTTCTTCGATGCTCTTTATAAAGAGGGCAAGGACACTCGTGCATTAGGTAATTCTAAAGTGGCGGCTATCGGATGTGCTACGGCTCGAGAGCTTCAAAAATACGGTATCGTACCGGATATCATTCCTGTAGACTACAAGGCTGAATCTGCTGTAGAGGCTCTTGAAGAAGAACTCAAAGCAGGCGACTCCGTATTGCTCATCCAACCAAAAGTAGCGCGCGACGTAATTCCACGCTCTTTGCGTCATCACGATATAGATGTAGATATTTTGCGTTTATATGAAACGACACAAGATACATCTCAACAAGAGGCATTAGTAAATGCCTTAACAGAAGGTACTGTAGACTATATTACGTTTACAAGTTCCTCTACAGTAACCAATACAATTCAATTATTGGGAGACGATGCATTGAAACTATTAGGCAATACTAAGATTGCTTGCATCGGACCTATCACAGCTGCGACAGCTATGAGTGCAGGTCTTAAACCGGCTGTCATCAGCGATGTATATACAACTGATGGCTTGGTAAATGCTATTGTAAAGGACATTTAGGAGGATTACATGTACGATTTAACATACCGTCCTCGCCGCTTGCGTATCAATCCAGAAATGCGTGATTTGGTACGGGAAACGACACTCGACGTAACTGATTTAATTTATCCATTATTTATCGTTCCTGGTGAAGGTATCAAAAAAGAAATCGATACGTTGCCAGACCAATACCACTTATCCGTTGATGAAGCTGTAAAAAGTGGCTCAAGAGGTATATGATCTTGGTATTCTTGGGGTAGAAATCTTTGGTATTCCTACATATAAGGACGAACAAGGTTCCTCTGCATGGGATATGTCCCAACCTGTACAACAAGCTATTAAAGCTATTCGCGCAGCAGTGCCAAATCTCTTGGTTATTTCTGACGTATGCTTGTGCCAATATACCTCTACAGGTCACTGTGGCATGATTGATGACCATGAAATCTTGAACGATGAAACATTACCATTACTTTGCAAAGTAGCGGTAAGCCAAGCGGAAGCAGGTGCCCATATGGTGGCTCCATCTGATATGATGGATGGCCGTGTAGGTGCTATCCGTGAAGCCCTTGATGCGGCTGGCTATACAAATGTATCCATCATGAGCTATGCAGCAAAATACGCATCTGCGTACTATGGTCCGTTCCGTGGTGCTGTAAACTCTTCTCCAAAATTTGGGGACCGCAAGTCCTATCAAATGGATCCAGCTAATCGCTTAGAAGCTTTCAGAGAAATCGAACTTGATATCGCTGAAGGTGCAGATATTATCATGATTAAACCAGCTTTGTCCTACTTGGATATCGTTCGTGAAACACGTGATCGCTATGAATTACCTGTAGCGGTATACAATGTGTCTGGCGAATATGCGATGGTTAAATCCGCTGCAGCGGCTGGTCTTATCGACGAAGAACGCCTCGTTATGGAAACAATGCTTTCTATGAAGCGCGCCGGTGCTAAAATCATCATTACGTACCATGCTATAGATATTGCTAAATGGTTACAAAAGTAAGGAGAAACCATGTTCCAACTCGGTAAATCTGAAAAGGCCTTTGAAGAGGCTAAACGTTATATGCCAGGCGGCGTAAACAGTCCTGTTCGTTCCTACCGCAGTGTAGGTTCTAACCCTCCGTTTATCAGTAGTGCTAGCGGCAGCCGTATTTATGATATCGATAACAACGAATACATCGACTATGTGTTGAGCTGGGGCCCTATGATTTTGGGCCATGCGAACCCTGAAGTTATCGCAAGCTTGCAAGAGGCGATTCCTCGCGGCACTAGTTACGGTGCGCCTACACTACTAGAAACAGAATTGGCTAAAAAGGTACAAGCATTCATGCCATCTATGGAGGTTATCCGCCTCGTTAACTCTGGTACAGAGGCAACTATGAGTGCCTTGCGCGTAGCTCGTGGCTATACTGGTCGCGATCGTATCGTAAAATTCGTTGGCTGTTACCATGGTCATAGCGATGCACTCTTGGTAAAAGCTGGCTCTGGCCTTGCTACCTTTGGTGTCCCAGATAGCCCTGGCGTTCCTCAAGGCGTAGCAGAAAATACGATTACTTTGCCGTACAATGACTCTGATGCGGTTCGCAAATTATTCGACGACATAGGCGATACTATTGCGGCGATTATCGTAGAACCTGTGGCAGGTAACATGGGCTGCGTGCCTCCAGAACCAGGCTTCCTAGAAACCTTGCGCGAAGTGACTAAGGCTCATGGGGCAGTGTTGATCTTTGACGAAGTTATGTGTGGCTTCCGCGCTAGCAGTGGTGGTGCTCAAAAACGTTACAATATTAAACCTGACCTAACATGCCTTGGTAAAATCGTTGGCGGTGGCATGCCACTTGCTGTATTTGGGGGCTCTCGTGAGATTATGAACCAAATCGCACCAGCTGGTCCTATTTACCAAGCCGGTACATTGAGCGGTAACCCTATTGCCGTTACCTCTGGTCTTGCAACGCTTTCCATTTTGCAACGAGACCCAACAATTTTTAAACAAGTAGAAGACGCAACTATCGCCCTTTGTGAAGGCTTTGAACGTTTGGCAGCACAATACAATGTGCCTGTTGTAGTACAACGGGTAGGCTCCATGTTCACCATCTTCTTCACTGATAAACCAGTTAAGAACTTTGATGATGCAACATCTTGCAACGAAGAACAATTCAAAATGTTCTTCCACCATAACTTGAGCCATGGTATTTACTATGCGCCAAGCCCTTATGAAAGTAACTTTGTATCTATCTGCCACAAGAGCAGTGAAATCGAACGCACATTAGCCGTAGCTGATGAAGCTTTCAAAAAAATCAGTGATACACTACTATAAAAATGAGTGATACACTACTATAAAAATCAGTGATACATTATTATAAAATATATAGTTTGTAGTTGTTTATGTATCGATGTAGGTGATGAACATGCAGTTTTACAAGAACTTAAAGCGTGCTCGCGTGCGCATGGGCAAAAGCCAAATCGAAGTAGCAAAGGCCGTAGGTATCAGTAATGCGGCGCTTTCAAATTACGAAACAGGGTATCGCGAACCAGATTTAGATACACTCTGTGCCCTGTCTCGCTATTATGGATTGACCTTGGATGAGCTGCTAGATGTAAATGGAGAACAACACGAGCCCATCTATGACCTCAGTCCTGTACTCAAAAATAAATACATCGCCTATAAAGGTGAAGTATTCGAGTTGAAAGACTCACAAAAACGTGCCCTCTTGCGCGAGCTAGACAATCTATTTACTAAATTTGAGAAATCAAAAGTAGAAGATAAAAGTAGCAAGCCAAAAACGTACAAACATGGGAACCCACATATCAATCGGGCGGGCCTAGCTAACAGCGCTGGTAGCTTAGCGGCACGACGAAATATAAAGTAGAATGACTATTATTAATTGCAGGATAATTGAACTAGATTCGGGGTTTCGATAGTTAATCAGTAAAGAGAGTATTATAAATTAATTTAAGTAGCCTAGAGTAGCACTTATAGATAACTATAAATGTACTCTAGGCTATTTTTAATATATTCAGGATTAAAGATTCTGCAAGACTTTAATTTGGCTTGTATTTTGTAAGTGCTTTCTATTTTTGTAGTTTATTTAGGTATATTTTTCTCATTATTTATTTCTATATGAAAGGTTATTATAGATTTAATGTGTATTTCATATTACAATAAACTTATCAGAGTTTTTTCTGTAAATTGAAAGCTGATAATGATAGGTAGGAAGGATTATTCATATGTCAAGTTTAGTAGAAATTAGTAAGATTTTTTTACAAAACAAAATCTAAAAAAATCATATTAGATGATAATAGATTAAATAGTCTTACCCTGTCATCGACAAAGAATTATTATGATACATTTGAACTTTTTATACAATCAATTATTAAGACAATATCGTAATGAGTATGTATAAAAAAATACATTGTTTAATAAGTTAGTATTAGGAATACATAGTTTAAAGACCACTTCTGCTATTGTAGAATTACCTATTGTTGACTCTATTGCTGATTTTATTTTTATTCAATGGTAAAGCGGTCGTTTATGAAATTAAGACTGAATTAGACTCACTGGAGCGTTTAGAAGGTCAATTAGCAAATTATTATAAGGCTTTTGATATAGTTAATGTAGTTATTTCTGAACGTCATTATGAATCTGTTATGCAACGATTGTCAGACTCACCAGTAGGAGTTATTGTTTTGACATCAAAAAATGACATTGAGCGTTAAGAAGAACGCCATTAGCTTTTAATCGTGATTTAGATAAAAGCGGTATGGTTCTCTATATTACGAAAATATGAGTATGAATCTATAATAAAAAAATTATTATGGATATTTACCAAAAACAACAGATTTTTGAGTATTATAATGTATGTAAGCAACTATTTATTGATATTGATTTGCCTACATTATATAAGGGTTTCATAACATGTTTAAAAAAATAGAAATCTTCATAATTATGATGATTCACAAATGAAAGTATTACCAAAGTCTTTACGGTCATTAGTTTATTTTTTTCAAAAATTTAGTAAAGCTGAGTACAGACAGTTGGCACATTTTTTAAAAATAGTATAGGAGGTACGTATGTATTTACCAATATTTCGTGGCCGGCAATATGAATTATTAGCACTTGAGGAAGAGGTACAACAAAATTTATTCTGTTGCACTTCGGAAGGTAATCAGCGTATTATACCGATTGTAGAACCTGTTAATTTGACAACTCGATTAACTAAAACTGTTGAATCATTCATACAGCAAAACTCTCAAATTGGCATCATTTTTAACCCTAAACGTGAATTAGTCTCTTTTGGGCAAGATGAATTATTTACATTTATTAGTGCTATTGAGAACTATCATGATTATGTAATACCAGTTTTGTATATGGATCATAGTCAGAATGAAACGTTTTTAAAACTAGCTAAATTAGGTTATGGTAAAGCGGACTGTATAGCTTTGTGTTTGGAACAGCCTCAAATATCGATGTTACAAGAATTCTGTGGAAATATACCTGGTAGCTTTAAATTCATTTTAGTTGGTGAAAGTCGAGAGTTTACTAGAGCGATTCCTCGTGAATTTGGAAGTAAGATTATATGTGTAGATCGATTTAATAAACGAGCTCGTAATTCTGATTATGCGGATAATCTTGAAGAATTCTTTTCATCAGATCATCGTTATTATAAAGATGACGGATTTGATGGATATTCTGATTATTCGATTATAGGTAATGATTTTTCTACAAGTGGATTTGCCCCTAGAGCTGTGGCAATCCATATAGTATATATAAATAATGATGCACATAATGATTTATATGTACATCACTTTGTATCGGATTCTAACTCTGATATTACAAATCCTGCAGGAAAGTTCAAAGAAGCACTAGAGAAATTTATTGGCTGGGATGAATTTAGTAAATTACACACCCATGCTACCCAATGCTTTAAAATTTTATATGATGAAGGTAGATATCCAGGATTAGGAACTATCAAAAAAATTGTCAATACAGCAACATTTAGAAATAGTTGATCAATATTTTTCAATCACAACGAGGGTGATATATATGAAAATTTGTGAACATTGTTTTTAATGATGAAGAATTAAAAGCAGTCATTAAAACATAATAATGGTGCAAGTGGGACATGCCCTAATTGTGGTACTGATACCATTTTGTATGATACTGAAGACTTGAAATATATTACTGAATTATTTGAGGGTTTTTTTGATAGTTATCAAATTCATAATGCGGGACGAACGCTAGTTGAAGAACTATGTGAGAATTGGAGCATTTTTTTAATCCTAAATTAAATGCTGAAGAAGTATTGAGGTTAATTAAGGCAATATGTAAGCAATATTTTTGAAGAACACGATGGATTTTTTTAAGTGATAAGATTGTTCTAAAAAAAACGTTTGAATTCAGATTATATAGCTAATAATAGTGTTTTTAAAAAGATATTAGTTGGGAGGACTTTCAGCGTCAGCTTATAGAGGTTAATCGCTATCATCCTAATAATATTAATACAGAGGTATTAAAGCCTTTTGTTTTCGTATATTGAGTCATATTATGATGTGGGTGATATTAGTTTATATAGAGCTAGAAAAAAAGTCATAACAAGAAAAAGGCTTGATAAACAACATATGGGGGCACCTCCTCCTAGAAAAAGTGGAGAAGGTCGAATTAATGCTAAGGGCGTAGGTTGTTTATATTTAGCAACTGATGAAGATACATGTATTAAAGAGATTCGAGCAGGAATATTTGAAACTGTATGTGTGGGTACATTTGAAATTACTAAACCTTTACGATTAGTAAATTTATCTAAAGATAAATATGATTAGCCCTTTTTAAAAAAATCCAGATAATGGTGATATAGCAAATATTGATATTAATCGTAAATTTTTTTAGATGATTTTAATAATAGTATTCGTAGTCCACAGGCTAATACGGATGATCCTTTAGAATATATATCTACACAATATATTGCAGACTATATTAAAAAGTATTACTGATGAAGATTATCAAAGAGTGTATGATGGGATAGAGTTTGCTAGTACTCATAGTAAAACAGGTCGGAATATTGTTTTGTTTGAAATCATCTTTAGATAAATGTAAATGCATATGTACCAATGTAAACTGTTATTATATTGATTCATTAGATTATAACGTTTTCTATATGCTAATATAGTATGGAAATTTGATTTATACCTAATAAAAAAAACTTTATTTTTTTAGTTGATAAAGTGGGTGCTGTAACAGAATGCGGTTTTTACCGCATTCTAGTTGCGACCCCTTTAAAATATAAGAAAGACCAAGAAAATTAGGTTTGTAAAACCCTATGTTTTCTTGGTCTTTTTTTGTTTTTTTAGGCGTACTTAAATAGACCTTTAGGCCTATTTAAAAAAACTTCTTAATTTAAGCAGTTTCTTTTTGCGGTGAATAATGCTGTATGAATTCGTCCTGCTTGTATTCGGTTATGTAGTTTTGCAAGATTGAATCCCATTGCTAATAGGTACAAGATTTTTATGTACTTTACCAGTCCCTCGATGCAAAAAAACCGTCTAAATCCAAAAATCCTGTTTTTAAGACACCAAATGTACCTTCCACTTGAATGGAGCGATTAATTCGCAATTGAACACCTACATCACTAAGCAGTCTATGTTGGTTTTCTGCCAATATAGCATCATAAGCAGGGGTAATCTCAATTCGTTTTACAGGATGTGCTGTTGTTTGTTTTGCATGCGGTTGGCACTCTTTTTTGTATCCACATCGGTTACAGGATTCACAAATATATACCTTTCGTTCAGATACAAAACCTGTTTTCTTTTTTTAATGTTACGTGTATGGGCATATCTTAATTGGCGACCTTTAGCACATATAAACAAATCCTTTTCTGGTATATATTGCATATTACGAGCTTTACTAATATCGGTAGTCCATGCCTTAGTCTTTTGTCTTTCATAATACTGTGGCTTTATACAAGATAGATACTGGTTGTGTTTCAACCAGGTTAGATTTTCATGGCTATCATAGCCGGCATCAGCTACTACATATTTGAAACGTTGTGTATGAAGTCGTTCTAATTGTTGTACAAATGGAATTAATGTATTGGTATCATTAGGATTAGGGAATACACCAACGCCCATAATATATTCAGAATGAACAGCCAATTGTACATTGTAAGCAGGCTTAAGCTGCCCATTACACATATGGTCTTCTTTCATACGCATAAATGTAGCCTCATGATCCGTTTTTGGAATAACTGTTACGTTCACCCATAATATGCAATTGCTGTACATACTCTTTTCGTTTCTCATATAAGGATTCTGCTCGTTCGTACAAGCGTTGTAACGGTGTTTTATGCTTACCTTTTCCTTGTACCAAAACCATATGCTGTACTTCAATTTCCTTAGCCAAAAAGGTATATACAAACTCATCGTTCATACAAAATGTATCTAAACCTAATTCATTCCATATATCTTGCTTGAGTACAGCTAATTTAGTAGGTAACATAGATAGCTTTTTCTCTACCGCTTTACGCCATACAAATGTATATTTGTTGGCATTAGCCTCTAGCTTAGTCCCGTCAATAAATACTTCATTGAATGTTAAGGTATCACGTCTACTAATGGCCTCCATTAATTGTGAAAATAGATTCATTAGTACATCTAGTGTACAACGTGCAAAAAATCGTTGAAACGTCATATGACTGGGTGCAACATAGCCTTGTAGTAGCCACATATAGTTAATATTTTCCTCGCATTGTTGTTGGATCATACGTGTAGAATATACACCGTTGGACATAGCATAGACAAAAAAATCTTAAACAGAATGTGCGGTGGAACTTTAGATTTTTCTCCCGTTAGGAGAATACAAATGCTGTAACTCTGTATAGTCTAATTCCTCCAATACAGCATCGAGTAACCGCACAGGGGCTGTTTCTTTTTATCAAAAAGACCATATTCCAATGGTAAAACTAGTTGGCGAGGTATTACTAGTTTGGTATAATTAAATTCATTGGTGTGGTTTTTGTTCATAATTTAATTATACTAATGGAATGGGTCCTTCAGGGACCCTTTTTTCCTTATAAAATATAGAAAAAAATAGCTATTAGTTGATTATATAATCAGCTAATAGCTATTTTTTTAGTATAAAGGGCTGTTTTTGTTACAGCCCCACTTGTGTTTGGCAGATTAATTTTTATTATATGGGTTCATTTAAATAGTGGATAGTTGATTATATATAATTAACTATCTGCTATTTTTTTATTAAAAATATAAATAAAGAATTAAAATATTTAATATTTTGTTGCAAGAAAAAGATAATTTAATATATAATTTACCTTATAACGAAAGGAGAGGAATTAATGAGAGTTGTATGTATTGCAGCAGGTTGTGTTGGCTTGCTAACCACATTAGGTACGATGCCTAGTTTTGCGGCAGAAGTATCAAACCCATTTATACAACAAGAAGCGGCCCGAGCCGATGCTTCATTACGCCAACGTATAGAAGCACCAATGACTGGGGCCGCTTTGTCGCGTTCAGAATCTGCTTATACAGGTTTAGATAAAACATCAATGAAGTCATTACCTAAGGAGAGTATATCATTTGCAATAGAGCATATCGTAGTAACCTCCTCAGAACCAGTGCTTCAAAAATATAAAAATCGATTGCAGGTATATAACCATAATCGCATTGGAACAGAGGGGATTCAGTTTTTACAAAAGGAATTACAGGAGCAACTGTTATCTGATGGGTACATTACGAGTCAAGTAGTTGTGCCAAATCAAGATTTACAATCTGGTGCACTCACTTTTGAAATTATGCCTGGCTATGTAGAGGATATTGTTCTTACAAATCCTAAAGCACGTAGCAATTGGCGTAGTGCCTTTCCTGTAAGACCTGGTTATGTATTACGGCGTCAAGCACTAGAGCAAGGGATTGACCAAATGCGTAGTGTACCTGGTCAAGATATTAAAATGACCATAGAGCCAGGGACAAAACCATTACATTCTATTGTTAAGCTTACAGTTGAGCAAAAAGGATTTGTACACGGATCTTTGATGCTAGATAATTCTGGAAATAAATCAACAGGAACATATCAAGGAACAGTATATCTATCTTTCAGTCAATTGGCAGGATTAAATGATGTACTAACCACTAGCTTTACAAAAGATATAAGTCATCATGATGATGGTCATGGATCAAAACAATATGCGGTTAGCTATTCAGTTCCTGATGGGAACCGTACATATCGTCTTTCGACATATAAGTATAGCTATAATCAATTAGTATTCATGCCAAATGCGTTTCGCTCTTCTGGGACTACGCAAGGTACAGAATTTGCAGTAGAGCAAGTATTAAATAGAACAAGTCGCTCTAAGACTTCGGCTGTGGCTAAAGTTATTCATAAAGAACGCCACAATTATTTAGATGATGTAGAGCTTGGTGTACAAGAGCAACATACGACAGCTGTTGAAGTTGGTTTATCTCATCGTCAATATAGTGGCAATACTGTATCTGATGTATATCTATTTTATCGACAAGGTATTAATGGATTGGGTGCTCAAGTACGGAGTTGGGAAGGCTTGTCAGATAATCCTACTACACTATATAAAATGGCAGGCGTAGAAGGTCAAGTTCAAACCGGTGTTCGTATGGGCCATAAGCAAGGTACGTATACGATGCGTTTTAGAAGCCAGTTCACAGATCAACGTCTATTCGGAACCGATCAATTTAGTATTGGTGGTCGTTATTCTGTGCGAGGTTTTAGTGGAGAAGAAACCTTAAGAGGCGACTCGGGCTATTATGTACAAAATGAATGGGCATTACCATTTAGAAAACAACAAATTACTCCATATGTAGGGATAGATATTGGACATGTATGGGGGCCATCTACAGAAACTCAATTAGGTAATACCTTAATTGGTGGTGTGGTTGGTGTACGTGGTATGGTTGGTGACGATGTAAACTATGATGTATCATTAGGAACACCAATTAAGAAACCAGAAGGTTTTGATACAGATACGCGTGTGTGGGCCTTTAGAGGTAGTTATCAGTTTAAGTGTTGTAATCTAGTGCAACTATTCCATTATATGGTAAATGGTATGTACTAGAAAAGGAGAGTAATATGAATATAAGAAAGCAGACGGCAATGGCTATCTTCGCTGCGTTGTTAGCGACTAACTCTGCACCATGGATTCCTATGGCCCTTGCTAATCCTGTTGTACCAGATCAAGGTAAATTAGGACCAAAAATAGAAGAAGCTCGTAATGGCATGACTGTCGTTAATATTAATACGCCTAATGATAAAGGGTTATCACATAACCAATATAATGCTTTTAATGTAGACGAAAAGGGACTTATTTTAAATAATGCGAATCGACCTGTAAATACAGAGCTTGCAGGCTATATTATGGGGAACCCTAATTTAGTAGGTCCTACAGCTAATACAATTTTAAATGAAGTAACGGGTACAGGCTCTACATCTATGAATGGTGCTCTTGAAGTAGCTGGTAATAAGGCGCATGTTATCGTTGCCAACCCTAATGGTATTTCTGTTAATAATGGCACATTTATTAATGCAAGTAGTGCTACACTCACAACGGGTAATCCAATTATTAATAATGGTAGTGTTACAGGCTATAATGTTCAGCAAGGCGTTATTACTGTAGGTGAAAAGGGGCTTAATGCCTCTAAAACAGCGCGTACAGATATGCTAGCTGAGGCTGTAAAGCTTAATGGTAAAGTTTGGGCACAAGATACTCAAGTTGTAACGGGTAAGAATGCTATTTCCGTTGATTCTACAGGTAAAGTTACGAATACAAGTAAAACTGGGGAGTCTAATCAAATCGGTCTTGATGTGGCGGCTATTGGTGGTATGTATGCTAATAGTATGTACTTAGTGGGGACTAATGAAGGATTTGGTGTTAATAATCAAGGTGTATTATCTGCACAAAATAAATTGACCATAGATAGTACTGGCAAATTGCAAAATACAGGCACGATTGCTGCTACAGATGCCAATATTACAACCCAAAGTCTAGAGCAGATGAATAAGGGTAAACTTTATGTAGATACAGCAAAGATTACTACTGATTCTGTGACACAAACAGGTAATGCTACGACTAAAGACGCACCTGTTATGATTGCCCAAAAAGATTTGTCTATAGCAACAAATCTATTGTTAATACAGATGGTAGTGTAATTAAAGCAGAAGGTAAATTACAGCTTGGTAAAACGATGGATGAGAAAGGTACAGTGTCCGGTAAAATGGATAGTGTAGTAAATACTGCATCTACCATTGAGTTTGGTCAAGGTGGAGCTTTACTTGCAAAATCTGTAGATAATAAAAATGGTGGTATTACCCTTAAGCGTGTAGCAGTAGAGGGTAAAGAACATGTCAAACGAAGTGGCTCCATCTGGTAGCATTAAGCGTTATCAATTATCTGAGGAACGGATTTATGGACATGATGATGAAATTCCTAAAGATAAAGTCGTAGTACACTCTTATGAAAACCTTCAACTTTCAGTGTATGGCGATCATAAAGATAAATGGACTAAATATGAATATGATCGTACTCGTGAAGTAGATACGGTAGATACATCTAACCCTGGCCGAATTATTTCTGGTGGTAATTTACATATGGATGTAGACCACATGGTGAATGAGGCTAGCCAAATTAGTGCTGTTGGAGATATTACCGGTACCGTAGGTCAGTATGAACAAAGTAATCCTAAAGGTAATGAATATATTACTGAAGAGGGCACTGCAACAAGCTATAGTCGTCATCATAAAAAAGGGTGGGATACTACCTATATTCGTGAAGCGAAGTATAAGAATACTAAGGTAAACCCTAAAGATGTACCTGTTGCCGTATATGGCGGTCATGTAGAAAACAGTAAAAGTGATGCCACAGTAGATGCATCTTTATTAAATAGTATGAGTCAGTTATCGACGAATCCTAATACTTCCTATGTGATTGAAACCGATCCAAACTTTACAAATCGTCGCAACTTCTTATCTTCTGATTACGTATTATCTCGCCTCAAATTAGATCCTATGAATATACAAAAACGATTGGGTGATGGGTATTACGAGCAGCAACTTGTTATGCAAGAGATTATGCGTCAAACCGGTAAAAGTAGACTGCAATCTGGTCTTTCAGCAGAAGAACAATATCGCCAATTGATGGACGCAGGGATCAGTGTAACAAAATCTCAATCTATTGTATTAGGTCGAGGGTTAACAGAGTCTGAGCAAAAGAATCTTAAAGAAGATGTAGTACTCTTAGTTAGTAAATCTGTTGTATTACCAAATGGTAAAACTGAGACTGTACTAGTACCGACTCTGTATTTAGCACCAACCACAAAACGAGTAGAGGGTGGCGCCAATTTACAAGCTCAATCAATTAACCTTGCTGTTGATACGATGCATAATAGTGGTAGTATTGTAGCGGATAAGAATGTGACTGTTACTGGTAATTCCATTCACAATGATAATGGTCTTATTAAAGGTAATACGGCTACGGTTACAGCAAATGACGAAGTTCGTAATACACAAGGCACTATTATGGGCACCGATACAGTCTCTGTATATGCTAAGAAAGACGTTGTTAATGAAGGTGGCACAATTACACAAACTAATGCAGCAGGTTCCACAAAGGTTAGTGCGGGGCGTGATGTAATCAATAAAGGCGTGCAGTATGAGGCCGGTAATAGCAAGGTTGAGTGGAATAGTAGCAACAACCGCCGTGAAACGATTACTGGTGTAGATCAAGGCCGTATTGGTGGTGCTGGTCAAACAACAGTAGTAGCAGGCCGAGATGTATCTATGGAGGCAGGTATTATCTCCTCTGATGTGAATACAAAGGTAACGGCAGGTCGCAATGTAACAATGAAGGCAATGAATGCTACACATGAGCTTGAAGAACATCGTTTCGATAAAGGTAAATCTGGCGGTGGACATTCTAAAACGACTGAGTCTCATGATCTTGTGAAAGCTCAATCATCGGTTGGTAGTAGTATTGAAGGTAAAAATGTTTCTGTTGTAGCCTCTGATGCCGTACAACTGGAAGGTAGTCAAGTATTAGCGGCAGATACAGTGCAAGTATCTGGTGATACGGTTACATTAAATACAGCGAAGGCAGATAGTACAGTTAATCATGTATACCTAGATAAAAAGAAAAGTTTAGTAAAACGTGAAAGTACAAATGCAGTCGATGATGTAAGAAGCACATCTGTAACTGGTTCTACAGTAAGTGGTAAAGACATAATTATTACAAGTGCTCAAGATGTAACAGGTCAATCTGCTCAAATTTTGGGCGAGAATACTGTATCTGTTACCGCTGGTGGTAAGGTAGACTTGGGCGCAGATAAAGCTATTACTGATGGCTCTAGTGCTTACCGTCATAAAAAATCTGGCTTGCTTGGTGGTGCCGGTATAGGTTTCTCTATTGGTAAAGAAAAACACAATATTGATGAAGCAAACCATGAAGAAGCTACTGTACGAAACACAATTGCTAGTACGAAAGGGACTGTAAATATTAAGGCTAATGATACCGTTCATCTTACAAGTGCAGATATTGTTGCTAAAGAAGGTGCAGTGTTAGATGGCTCTGCTGTTACATTAGATGGCAACGTGGATCATAACCACATGACACATGATGAACGCTACAAAAAAACTGGTCTTACCGTGTCCTTAGGTGGTGCAATAGCTAATACACTTACAAATACTACACGTACAATAAAACAAGCTGGTGGCCGTGATGATAAACGGTTAGCCGCACTTGAACTCAACGAAGCGCGTAAACAATTGCAAGATGGCTATGAAGCATTAGATGAGGCTTAAAAGGTATTAAGATCAGGGATGTTGATGGGAATATATTAAAGACTAAGAAGGGAACTGCTGAACGTGGTGCTAAAAATATTGATGATGCTATAAACTTGTCTGTAAGTATTGGTAGCACTTCTAGAAAAGAAGGGCAAGTAGTAGATATAAATACATATCAAGGTGGTACTCTTGTTAGTGAAAATGATGTACATATTATAGCTCGTGATGCTGAGCAAGGTGGTATCGGGTTAACTGGTGAAACAGTGGAGGCTAAAAAACTAGTCTTAGATAGTGCTAGCGATATTAACCTTAAGGCTGGTAAGAATACTGTAGATCTTAATAATACCTATAAAAGCTCTGGATGGAGTGTTGGTGCAGGTATTAGTTTAACTGGTGGTGGTCTTCTTGATATTAATGCAAGTGGTCATATGGCTCGTCAAAATGGGGATACTCATCAAGAAAGTTATGTACCAACTAAGCTTAAAGCAGTCGAATTAGCACAGCTTAAAGCAAAACGAGATACAAATATTATTGGTTCTACTGTATCTGCTAAAAAGGTAGAAGTAGATACAGGTCGTGATTTACATATTCAAAGCTTACAAGATGTAGATAACTTTAAAGAACATAGTAAGTCCGCTGGATTCTCTGTGTCCTCGAAACCTAACTTCAAAAACCCAACTGGTAGTATCAATGCTAGCGTAGGACGAATTGATAGTAAATGGAAAAGCGTAACTGAACAAGCTGGCATTTATGCTGGAGAAGAGGGCTATAACATTAATGCAGGTAATAACACTACATTAGAGGGGGCTGTAATTAAAAGTGATGCTCCAAAAGCTAAGAATAAACTGACTACCAAATCTCTAGAGATTAAGGATATTCAAAATGAAGCTGAATATAGTGTTCGAGAAAATGGGATAGAATATAATAATTTTGGAAATATAAAATCCAAAAAAATAAAAAAAGGATTGGATAAAGTCTATAAATATCTTGGGCTAACGCCAACTGGTACTATTGGTGCATCTGATAAGACTACATCCATAACTAAAACTGCAATCAGTAATGGTATAATTAAAGAGAATGGCTATATAGTAGATATGAAAGAAATTAATACTGATATAGAACATTCTCTAAACACATTACAATCAATCTTTGATCGTAAATCTATTGAGGAAAAACAAGAACTAGCAAATTTATTTAGTATCAATGCTAATGAAGCAATTCACCAAATTGCAAAACATGAGGGCTGGAAAAAAATGGTGATTTGCGTAAAGTTGCCTTACATACATTTTTTTCTCTGGTACAGCTGCTAAATTGGGTGGTAATAAATTTTCTGATGGTGCTTATGTGGGTGGTCTTACAGAAGCTATGATGCCTCAATTTGAAAAATGGGCAGGAACTATAACGGGGGCTGATGGAAAGAAGTATGTAAATCCAGAGGATTTACAACAAATAGCATATATATTTGGGTATGCTATCAATAAAAAGCTTTGGGAAAAAAATGGGCAATCTGGTGCGTACCTGGCTCGCATAGGCGTAAAACATAATGGAGCGCTTACAACAATTGCAAAAGCCTTTGATTGGTAGTAGTAATAAAGGAGTAGTAACTGGTGGTATAAATACGCTTGACGTTGTTGGTGCACTAAGTTTTACTGGAGCCACTTTGGTTATGGGGGGGACTGCTGGTGGTGATATTCAACCTATAAGTGATGTGAGACTACCAGTCAATCCACATAACCCTGAGCCAGAACAAAAGAGTATATATGTAGACATTGATAATGATAATAAAAAAGACTCGGCATTAAAGCAATTGTTTACAAATCCAAGAAGCACTACTCCAGATATGAATCCTAATAGTCCAGATTATGGATTTGCTTTGGCAGATAGAGGTTTCAAACCAGATGGTATCGACCCTGAAAGTGGTAGAATCTTTTTTGATGTTCCTAATGGACTTGGAAAAATTAAACGTGTATATTCATATAAGCGAGAAGAACTAGGTCATATCCCAAACAATATTTATAGTCCTAATCATGGATTTTATCTTGCCAATACAGGTAAACAACCTGATGGTATAGATTCTAATGGTAATACCTTTTATAAAGTACGTATGCCAGATGGTAAGGTAGAAGTTCATATGTCATATAATTCTAAAGATCTTGATAATCGTCCAGAGAATGTTTATAGTAATAATCATGCTTATTATTTGCTAAAAAAAGGATATGGTATTTTCGGATGTAACCGATGATCAACGTATAATGATAAGAATTGCTGTTAATGGTGAAATACGTGAGTATATAGGTCCACATATTAAAGATGATCCTACTGGAATTGGTCGTGCTATGTGGAATTTAAAGCAACAGAAATTATTAGAATCTCAAAAAAAAGGATTAAAAGGATTTACTGAATATGATCAAAAAGTGACACCTGATTATAGTAGTGCAACTATAATTGATAAGATTGGAAAAAGCTGCAACATTAAGCAGTGATGGGTCTTTAAGTCAATACACTGTTGCAAAACGACTTAATGAATTTGCTTGGAGTGTTAAAGGTTATAAAGGGACACTTAATAGTGATGTTATAGATACTTTAAATAAGGGGTTTGCTGCTATAGGTGTTACATATCGTTATGATAATACATTATTACCCCAGAAAAAAATCTCGAGAATGCATTAAGTGAATATGTTGATAATAAAGAAAAGTCAAAATATTATGATTTTAAATTTGAACGTGGCGTAGGATATAAAGTTGGTGTTCATCTTGCTGGTGTAGGTGGAGAGATAGGTGTTAGCTCTGGTAAAAGAACTTATTTAAATCAGACTACACCCTATGAGTTTTCTAATGCTGTAGCAGCAATTGGTACTAGTCGTTTTGGTGGAAGTCTTTCGTATGATAGAGAGGTTAATGTAATGAGTAGTGAATCAAAATCTAATATAGGAGCTTCCGTTTCTACTAGAAATCTATCTTATAGTAATGATGGGCATAATAAACTTTCTACAGGGATTAGTGTATACTCAGGAATTGGTGGTGGTATTGAGGGGGCAATAGATTTAACTAATATTGAAAATGCTATCACTGGATATCAATCGGATGAGGATGAATTACTTCGTCAAATTAAGTTTAATATTGGGAGATGATAATGGGGATGGATAATACTATAATAAATTATTTGAGGCATAATGTTGATCCAGCAATACTTGTCGCAAGTATATGCTTATGGGCACTTATATTTCCAAATTATACTGGAATTCACTTTAATGGTGAATTCAAGAGCTTAAAGTCCTATTGAGCGTAAATTAGTAAGAATTGGTGCACTGCTTATGTTGTTATGTTTGGTGGTAGTAAAACTCTTTTTAGAATAGTAGTTTGTAAGTTTGGTGTATTTATAACTGGTGAAGGACTAAGGTTTGTATGAATGCCTTAGTCCTTTTTATTATTATCTTTGGATTGATTTGTGATGTAATCGTGAATTATAAAAAAATACCTGTTATGCGGGGATGGCAACTAAAGTTAAACAAAAAAACTTGTTTAGTATAATGCAGGTGTTCAAGCCGAATTATATACAAAAAAAGTAATTTTTATATGGTAATAAACATATAGAGTATTGGCATACAAAATAGTTACATCAATACCATTTATTATTAATACTTAAGTACAGATGTAAAGTTATAATCAATGTAGAGATAGCTTAGCTGCAATATTGAGACGTTTATGTAAATATTAGAGTGTCAAGATTTTAGAGAGACAATTTAGGAGTCAATGGTTATCTGGAGTGAACGGAGTTAAAGTTTGTATTTTTAGCTACCTACTAAATACTATGGGATTATAGACCATAGAAAAATAACTTGTAATAAGAAGGCTGATGTATTTTATCTATATCGAATAATTCCTATTAAAATCACTAGATTTTTACGATTTTATGAGTGTTTTATGATAAAATAAAAGGTATGAATACTTCAACAACTAGGTCTATTACCTATAATGGCGACAGAATTGAATATGAGTTAACCATCAAGCGTGTGAAGAACATGAACATGCGCATTACAAAGGATGGTGTGATCCATGTGTCGGCGAATGGGTATGTGCCGGATTATAGGGTGGACAAGTTTGTTATCGAGAATATGCCCTTCATTGAGCGGGCTCGTTACAAGATTGATGCATTGAATGCCAAGCGCGTCGATGCGTTGCAGTATGTAAATGGTGAAAGCTTATCTATCCTCGGCATTCCCGCTACATTGCGCCTAGTTGAGCAGGACGGAAAGCCTCATATTGGCTTTGACGGAAAAGCCATCCTTACTATGGTGGTACCTCGTGGTACGACCTTTGAGGCTAAGCATAAATTAATGCAAAGTTATTGGCGTAATTTAGGGGAGAAGGTCTTTGTCCATTGGGCAAAGGTAGTGTATCAACGCTACCACAAGCAAGGTATTGATGTGCCTATGCCAACTATAAAACAGCAGCGTATGAAGAGTCGTTGGGGTTCTTGTACGCCAGCAAAGCAGCTCATCAAGATGAACACCCGTTTATTAGAGGGACCACAGGCGTATATTGAGTACGTCATGGTTCATGAGTTTGCTCATTTTAAATATTTAGACCATTCCAAGAACTTTCACAATCTAGTAGCACAGTTTTTGCCAGATTGGAAGGCTCGTAAGAAGTCATTGAACGTGTATTTTGCACATCGCCCTTAAAGGAGGTGTACCATGCAGCCATTTGTACATTTACATAGTCATACAGAGTTTAGTTTGCTGGACGGCATCAGTCGTTTGCCTGACATGGTACGTCGTGCGAAGGAGTTAAATCAGCCAGCCCTTGCCATTACAGACCACGGCAATATGTACGCAGCCATTTATTTTTACAAAGAATGTATGGCCCAAGGCGTTAAGCCTATCATTGGTTGTGAAGTATATGTAACGGAACATAGCCGATTTGATCGTCCCGAAGGTCGTAGCCGTGAAAGACTAAAACATCTTATCCTTTGGCTGAGACCATGGAGGGGTATCGTAATCTTGTAAAAATTGTGTCGAAAGCATCGACGGAGGGGATGTTATATCGTCCTCGTGCAGACCGCGATTTATTGCGCCAATACAGTAAAGGCATAATTGCCCTCAGTGCTTGTATTCAAGGGGAGATTCCTCAGTATATCTTGCAAGATAATATGGAAGGCGCCAAGCGTTCCATTGAATGGTATATCGAGACGTACGGAAAGGATAATTTCTTCTTAGAAATCCAAAATCATGGCTTACCAGAGGAGGCAAAGGCCCAAGAGGAGCTCATTAAGCTCAGCAAGGAATACGGCCTTGGCATCGTCGCATCTAATGACTTCCACTATGTTTTAAAAGAGGATGCGGATGCACAAGATATTAAGGTATGTATTTCTACAGGCCGCCGTCGTGCTGAGGTAGACCGTTTAAAATTCCCTAATGATGAGTTCTATCTAAAGTCTGGGGATGAGATGGCGCAGCTATTCTCGCATATTCCTGGGGCCATAGAAAATACCTTAAAAATTGCAGATCGTTGTAATGTAGAATTTAATTTCGACGAACATCACTTGCCACACTTTGATGTGCCGGAAGGGGAAACGTCTAAGACCTATTTACGTAAGGTTTGTGAACGGGAAATTCCACGCCTTTATGGTGAGACCTCTGAAGAGTTACAAAAACGTCTCGACTATGAGCTAGATGTTATTGGGACGATGGGCTTTGAGGATTACTTCCTCATCGTATGGGACTATGTACGCTACGCCCGTGAGCATGACATCTTAGTAGGTCCTGGTCGTGGTTCGGCGGCGGGGTCCGTAGTAGCCTATCTACTTGGCATTACAGGCCTTGATCCATTAAAATACGATTTGCTCTTTGAACGGTTCTTAAATCCAGAGCGGGTAAGCATGCCCGATATCGACATTGACTTCTGTTATGAAAAAGCGTGGCCAAGCTATCGAATATGTAACGCGAAAATACGGACAGGAGCGTGTATCTCAAATTATTACCTTTGGTACTGAGGCGGCTCGTGCCGTTATCCGAGACGTAGGCCGCGTGCTCGACTTGCCACTAGCGGAAGTGAACCGAATTGCTAAGATGATTCCCAACGAATTAGGGATTACCTTAGATAAGGCGCTACAAGGCAAAGAATTAAAGGCTTTGTACGAAGCTGATCCGAACGTTAAAGAATTATTTGATTTTGGTAAAAAGCTAGAAGGCATAGCGCGAAATTCGTCCACTCATGCGGCGGGCGTCGTAATTTCCGCGGATCCTTTAGATGACCACGTACCAGTACAAAATGCCAACGATGATGGCTTTGTAACACAGTACGATAAGGATAACATCGAGGAATTAGGCCTCTTAAAGATGGACTTCTTAGGTCTCCGTACGTTGACGGTTATGGGGGATGCTTTAAAGCTCATCAAGGCGAACCGCGGCATTGACCTCGATTTAGATGCAATACCACTCGATGATAAGGCGGCTTTGTGATATCCTCACAAAAGGCGATACGTCTGGTGTATTCCAGCTCGAATCGGAAGGTATCACCAAACTCGTTATGGACCTTAAGCCTGAACATTTTGAGGACTTAATTCCATTGGTAGCCTTGTACCGTCCAGGTCCATTGGGCTCTGGCATGGTAGCGGACTTTATCGACCGCCGTCACGGTAAAAAAGAGGTTACCTATTTACATCCTATCTTGGAACCTATTTTAAAAGATACCTTTGGTGTAATCTTGTACCAAGAACAGGTTATGCAGATTGCATCCGCCATGGGCGGCTTCTCCCTTGGTCAAGCGGACTTGATGCGCCGCGCCATGGGTAAGAAAAAGGAATCTGTTCTAAAGGCTCAGCGCGAGTCCTTTATTCAAGGGTCCGTAGCGAACGGTATTACCGAGTCCATTGCAAATGAAGTATTCGACTTGCTCGTATACTTCGCAGGCTATGGCTTTAATAAATCACATAGTGCGGCTTATGCGTATATTGCATACCAAACGGCGTATTTGAAAGCTCACTATTTCCCTGAATTCATGGCTGCTACAATGACTAGCTTCATGCAAAACATGCAGAAATTGACGTACTACATCAATGCTTGCAAGAAGCATAATGTTAAGGTACTCGGTCCAGATATTAACTATTCTGAACGGAGCTTTGCCGTACAAGGTGATGCCATTCGCTTCGGTCTTGGGGGCATCAAGAACGTAGGGGATAATGCCATCGATCGCTTGATTCGCGAGCGCAATGAGCACGGCCTCTATACAGATATTGTAGATTTCTGTAAACGCGTGGACAACAAGGTTGTTAATAAACGACTTCTTGAAAGTCTCATTCGATGCGGAGCCATGGATGGTTTCAAGGAAAACAGAAACCAATTATTGCACATGTATGAAAGCGCCCAAGCTGTTGGTGCTAAAGAGCAAAGGATGCCGCTATGGGTACCATGAGTCTCTTTGGGGATATAGAGGAGTCCGTTGACTTCATCCCTGTACCGAATGTGGAGGATTTATCGGAAGACGATAAATTAAAGGATGAAAAGGAATATACCGGCTTTTACATTACAGGCCATCCATTGCAAGGCTATGCGAAGGAGCTAGAGGGCCTATTTGAACTGGGTGCTCTCGTAGAAAATCCAGAGCAATATGATGGTCAAACCATTACCTTTGGAGGCTTGATTGAAAATAAGACGGACCGCATGACAAGGCGAAATGAGGTTATGTCCATTCTTCGCATCGAAGATTATTCTGGTGCGGCTAACGTAGTGGCGTTTCCTAAGGTCTTTAGTCAAAGTCAACAGTTCCTTGCTGTAGATATGATCGTTAAGGTAAAAGGCCGCGTTGATGCGGATGAAAAGGGTGTGCAAATTATTGCAGACCGTATTATGCCGTTAAAGGTAAACTATAGTCAGGCTAAGCATGTGGCCATCCACATTTATAGTCAATATGACACGCCTGAAAATAGTGAAGCCTTAAAACGAGTGTTAGTGAATACATCTGGATCCGTGCCGACGTCGTTATACTTACACCGTCAACGGAAACGCATTAATTTGCCACCGAATATGTGCTTTGACCCTAGTGATGAATCCATCAAGGCTATTGAAGCTATTCTAGGCGATGGCTCCGTAGAGGTGCAATAAGTATATAATTGATACAAAATAACTCATGTTGCGTGAAGCACAGATAGCTTTCACGAACACTTATATAATAAGAAATGAAAAATCTCATCTAGGGATTACTTTCATAGGAGGAAACATGAAACGTACAAAAATCGTATGTACTGTAGGTCCAGGAACGGATAAATTTGGTATCTTGGAAGATATGATGCGAGCAGGTATGAACGTGGCTCGTTTCAATTTCTCTCACGGATCTCACGAAGAGCAAGCAGAACGCATGCAAATGGTGCGCGATGCAGCGATGATTGTTAATAAACCAATTGCGCTATTGCTCGATACGAAAGGTCCTGAGGTTCGTCTTGGCCTATTTAAAGAGGGCAAAGTATTCCTTGAAGAAGGTCAAAAGTTTACATTGACTACCGATGATGTGGAAGGCACAAAAGAGATTAGCTCCGTAAACCACAAAGGTCTTGTAGGCGACGTGTCCGTTGGGGATAAAATCCTCTTGGCTGATGGTCTTGTAACACTTAACATCGATGCTATCGAAGGGAATAACATCATTACTACTGTTCAAAACAGTGGTGAAATCGGCAACCGTAAACGTGTAGCAGTGCCAGGTGTAGCGCTTAGCTTGCCACCTGTATCTGAACAGGACGAAGCGGACTTGCGCTTTGGCTGTCAACAAGGTGTAGACTTTGTAGCCGCATCATTTATGCAACGCGGTAAAGACATTGTAGCCATTCGCCGCATCCTTGAGTCTGAGAAAAAAGATATCAAGATTATTGCAAAAATTGAAAATGCTGAAGGCGTTAAAAAAACATCGATGAAATTTTGGAAGTAGCGGACGGCCCTCATGGTTGCTCGCGGTGACCTCGGTGTAGAAATTCCTGCCGAAGAGGTGCCAGTACTTCAAAAAAATGATGATCGAAAAAAATGTAATGACTTGGGTAAACCAGTTATTACGGCAACCCAAATGCTAGAGTCCATGATTCAAAAATCCACGTCCTACACGGGCGGAAGCAAGTGACGTAGCCAATGCCATCTTAGATGGTACGGATGCGATCATGTTGTCTGGTGAAACTGCAAATGGTGCTTACCCAGTAGAGGCAGTTACGACTATGACACGCATTGCTGAGGTAACAGAACAAGCGCTATTTACGATAGCAAAAAGCCGTGCTCGGCAAGATGCGGATATGACGACTACCAGTGCTGTATGTTTAGCAAGCGTGCGCATCGCTCAAAACCTTGGGGACTGCTGCTATTTTGACATGTACTGAATCTGGTCATACTGCAATTAGCACTGCTCGACATCGTCCGGCTTGCAAAATTATTGCCGTAACACCGCATGACGAAACAATTCGCCGCATGCAATTATGCTGGGGCGTAGAGGCTATCAAAGGTCATGAAATCGTTAACTCTGATGAAATGGTTAAACAGGCCATCACAGGTGCTCTTGGTACAGGTGCCATTGAGTCTGGTGACTTAGTTGTGGTAACGGCTGGCGTACCATCTGGTGCGACAGGTACTACAAATATGATTCGCGTTCATATTGCAGGCCAAGTACTCTTATCCGGTAATGGTATTTTTGCGTAAATCCGTTACAGGCACTGTGTTCATTGCTCGCTAATCATAAGGGCAATTATGAAAGCTTCAAAGACGGCGATATCCTTGTGGTGGGCACAATGGAGCCTGAATTAATGGCTATTGCAAAACGTGCAGGCGGCATTATCTCTGTTGAAGATGGTTATACCTCTGACAGTGCTATTGCAGGCATTACCTATGGTATTCCTGTAATTTTAGGCGCTAAAAACGCTCATGACGTACTTCTTGAAGGTCAAGAGGTAACTATCGATGGCGAACGAGGCAAGGTGTTTGCAGGCATTGCCAATGCTCGATAGTTAGGGATAATAATTTTATAATATAGGGACTGCCTAATTTCGTGACGGAATTATATGTTGAAATATAGGCTAGTCAAAATATAAATGCTTAATAGAAGGAGAGAGACTATGAATCCATATAATGTAACAGGACCTAGCAACTCTCAAGTTGCTCAAGTTGAAAGTATCGTATCCCAACGTTTGAAGGGATCTTTCTTGTGGATGGTTGTAGGTTTGCTTACAACTATCGGTGTTGGCTTTGCTGCATTAGCAAATCCAAATTGGTTGCGATTCGCGTACCAAAACTTCAATATCATTTTATTAGTAGAGATTGGTGTTATAGTTCTATTTAGTGCTCGAGCATATACGGCAAACGTAATGACTTTGCGCGGTATGTTCTTCCTCTACAGTGCGTTGAATGGTCTTACATTGACCTTGATATCGTTGCGATATAATGTGTTTGATGTGGTCATTCCTGCATTAGTAGGCACACTGGCATTCTTCATTGGCTTTGCCGTGGTAGGGGCTACTACGAAACGTAACTTGTCATCCCTAACACCATATGTAATGGCTGCCTTAATTGGTATGATTATCGTATCTTTTGTGATGATAGGGGCTCGTTACTTTAACTGGGCTGTACTCAGTGCTTTCAGTGATACAGTGAGCCTCGTGCTTGGCTATGTAGGCGTTGTTGTATTCTCTATTTTCACAGCTATTGACGTTAACCGCATTAAAAATAATGTAACCGAAGTAGCTTTGATGGAGGATGAAAGCATCTTAGACCGCATCGAAATTACAGGTGCGTTAAATCTATACTTAGATTTTATTAACTTATTCTTATCCTTATTGCGCATCTTTGGTAATAAGCGATAACAAGGAGATAGTATGGACGATAGAGAATGGCAAACCTTTGTGACCGTTGTGGATGAAGGAAATATTACAAGGGCTGCAGAAAAATTATTTTTATCGCAACCGGCGTTGAGCTATCGGTTGCGTCATATGGAAAAAGCCTTGGGCCATTCTCTGTTGTTGCGGACTGCTGAAGGGATTGCCCTCACGGCACAAGGCGAAATTTTCTATGATTACTGTAAAAGAATGATGCAAGATCAAGAGGCATTGGAGAATGCTATGAACTCTGCGTCTGGTAAGATTCAAGGGACCTTGAAAATCGCATCATCTATCAACTTTGCAGACTATGAGCTACCTGCCTTGTTGAAAGCCTTCCGCGAACAATACCCAGATGTTCATATTCAAGTAAAGACTGCTTTCAGCCATCAAGTAGTAAAAATGTTCAATACAGGCGATTGTATGGTTGCCTTTGCTCGTGGTGGCTATGATGTATCTGGAAAATCTGAATTGTTATTAGCTGAGCCGTATTGTTTGGTTTATAAAGAATTAGTACCACCTGAGTCGTTAGAGAAGGTACCGTTCATTAAATACCAAACAGATGTATCGGTAGCCAATATCATCGAAACATGGTGTGCTGAACATTTTGAAGAGCCTCCTAGTGTTGCGATGGATGTAAACTCCATGAGTACCTGTCGTCACTTTGTTCGTGCAGGCCTTGGCTGGTCGATTTTGACCTATATGGGCCTTGGATCTTGCAAGGATAAAGATATTTATGTAAGTCCGTTGCGCAATAAAGACGGTGAATGCATCACACGTGATACGAATATGGTGTACACAAAGGATGCGGAAAATCTAGTAGTAGTCAAGACATTTATTGAGTATGTTCGCAATTACTACAAAGAACATACCGTAGTAGATAATAGTATTTTTAGAGAATATAAAGCATAAGGATCTTTGCAATAGAGCATATCTATGAGCTTTTATAACTGTTTATCCATGCTATTTCAGTATTGGACTTTTTCGATATAATAGCCCATAATAAAGATGTCTCGAAAGAGCAAGGCAGTACCATGTAAGTGCATGTATACCCCCTTTGGGGACGTATACATGCATTTTTTTCATTTGGAGCTGCAAAACTATGCTCAAAATGCATAAAAAGTATGATTGATAGATATAAAAGTTTTTATAACCCCTATAAAGGTAATCTATTTTTTTCATAATTCTTTTTAAACATTTATAATGAGTGTAGACTTAATCGATGTAACAGACGTCGCGAGCTGTTACGTTGTTCAAGACTAGATGATTTTATGTATGCCTAAGTTATTCAAGAAAGGGAAAGACACACATGAAAGACAAATTATGGCGTATTGGCATTATGGCTGCCATCGTCGCATTTATGTGGTTTGGTGGCACACCAGAAGGCCTAAAACCACAAGTATGGAAATTATTCGGTATTTATTTAGCTACTATCGTGGGCTTGGTATTAAAACCATTTCCAGTTCCTATTACAGTATTATTAGGTGTTGCTACATCTTCTATTTTATTGAGCAATACAAAAGACGTATTGGCAGGTTACAGCAATACAGCATTATGGTTAATCTTCGCAGCTTTCGGTTTATCCGTTGCATTTGGTAAAACTGGCCTTGGTCACCGTATTGCGTACTACTTGGTTCGCGCTTTGGTAGTACTACACTTCGTCTAGGTTATGTTACGGCATTCCTTGACTTAATCTTATCTCCTGCCACACCATCCAACACAGCTCGTGCGGCTGGTATCGTATATCCAATCAACTTGTCCATCGCTGAAGCGGTTGGTTCTTATCCTGGTGAATCTGCTAAAAAAGCAGGTGCTTACCTCTTACAGAATGGTTACTTTGCAACAAAGGTAACATCCTTCTTGTTCGCTACAGCAATGGCACCAAACTTATTGGCGCTTGATTTCATTACTAAATTGACAGGCGTATCTTTAAACTGGGGCCAATGGGCTGCAGCTATGTTCGTACCAGGTTTCATCATGTTAATGCTTGTTCCAATTATTGGCTACATGTATGAACGCCCTACAGTAAAAGAAATCGACAACAAGAAAATTGCTGAAGATGGCTTAGCAGAATTGGGACCTATGAAAGCGTCCGAAAAAGGCCTTATCGCTATCGCGCTTCTTGCAATTACTGGTTGGATTCTCCCAACATTTGGTATCAAAATTGACGCTACAGCTGTAGCTATTGTAGCAATGATTGCTACTTTCGTATGTGGCATTATTACTTGGGATGACTTGCTCAAAACTAAAGCTGCTTGGAACACATTGATTTGGTTCGGCGGTATCTTGGGCTTATCCTCCGCATTGACTAAAGGTAAGTTCTTCGAATGGTTGGCTAAATTCTTAGAAACTCATATGAACTTCGGTTTAGATCCATTCATGATGCTTATCCTTATCTCTGTTATTTCCGTTGCTGTTCGTTACTTCTTCGCATCTGGTACTGCATACATCTCCGCAATGCTTCCAGTATTCTTGATTGTTGGTATCAACGCAGGCATCGATCCTACATTACTTGCATTCATTATGATCGGTACAAACTCCTATGGTGGCTCTGTAACTCACTACGGTGCTGCTCCTGGTCCAATCATCTTCTCCGCTGGTTACAACAATGTAAAAGACTGGTGGACAGTTGGTTTAGCGATTGCAGTAGTATGTTTAGTATTGAACTACGTAATTGGTATTCCTTGGTGGAAAATCGCTGGTTTCATGTAATATGAAACTTTCACTATGGAGTGTTAGAATTTAATTGTTAGTATTCAACGTCTGTACTAGGCTCTCGCGACGAGCCTGTACAGACTTGAACTTTATAAATGTTTCACAAGGAAAGGATGCAACATGGCACAATTAGTAAAGCTGCGCAAGCAGGCTTCGACGAAAAAAATGATGCATTAGTAACGGTTGAACCGATTGCTAGCGGTATCGAAATCGAATTAACATCCAAAGTTATCCGCCAATACGGCGACCAAATTAAATCCGTTGTTTTAAACACAGTGAAAGAAGCTGGTTTTGACGGCGTGAAAGTAATCGTACAAGATAAAAATGCTTGGGATTACACAATTAAAGCTCGCGTATTAGGCGCATTGGAAAGGGGGAGCAAAGCATAATGGCTAACGATAAAACATTCCCAGAAGTTAAAACAAATCCATTAACAGAGGCTGCTAAAAAACGCTTGTCTCGTTCCATGATGTTCGTACCTGGTAATACACCTAAAATGATTAACAGTGCTGACATTCACGGTGCTGACTCCATCATGATCGACATCGAAGATTCCGTTGCTGTCACAGAAAAAGACACTGCTCGTCTTTTAACTGCAGAAGCTTTGAAATCCCGTAAGTTCCGCGGTGAAACAGTTGTTCGTATCAACCATCCCTACACAAACTCCTTATGGTTATGATGATCTTGATGTAATCGTTCCTGCTAAACCTGATTTGATTCGTTTACCTAAAACTGAGGACGTTTCCGAAGTTGAAATCGTAGCGAAGAAAATTGAAGAAGTAGAAAAAGCTAACGGTTGGGAAGAAGGTACTATCAACATTATCGTAGCTATCGAATCCGTTCGTGGCTTGTACAATGTTCGTGAAATCTGCCATGGCCCTCGCGTAGTTGCTATCGCTCTTGGCGCCGAAGACTATCGTGCTGACCTTCGCACTGGTAAAAGCAAACCAGCTGTTGAATTGTTGTTCGCTCGTCAAACAATCCTTCATGCAGCACGCGAAGCAGGTATCCGCGTAATCGATACAGTATTCTCCGACGTGAAAGACCCTCAAGGTTTCCGCGAAGAAGTTGAATTCATTAAAGCTTTGGGTTACGATGGCAAATCTTGTATCCACCCAAGCCAAATTAAAATTATCCACGAAGTATTCACTCCTGACGAAAAAGAAATCGCTCATTCTGTTAAGGTATTGAACAGCTATGCAGATGCATTGCGCAACAATAAGGCGTAATTGCTGTAGATGGCAAAATGATCGATGGTCCTATCGTAGTTCGTGCACAACGCGTTGTTGATAAAGCACGTGCAGCAGGTATTAAAGTTGAATTAGAGGAAGGAGCAGAATACGATGTTAAATAAAGTAGGTCGCGATATCCCAACAAATATCCCAGCACTAGAAGGTCGCGAAGTATACCAAGGTGAATTCGCAATCGAACCTAAAGCTCATCGCGCAGGTAAAACTGTACACATGAGCCGTGTGGGTACTAATAAAGTTCTTGCTTCTATCGACGAAGCAATCGAAAAAGCTGGCGTAAAAGATGGTATGACATTGTCTTTCCACCATCACTTGCGCAATGGCGACTATGTAATGAAAATGGTTATGGAACGCGTTCAAGCGAAAGGTATTAAAGACATTACAATTGCGTCTTCTTCCTTATCCCCATGCCATGAGTTCTTAGTAGAAATGATTCAAGATGGTACTGTAACAGCTATCGAAACATCTGGCTTGCGCGATCGTCTTGGTAAATTCTTAACACAAAACCCAGGCGTATTGAAACGCCCTGTAATCATTCGTTCCCATGGTGGCCGTGCTCGTGCTATCGAATGTGGCGAAGTTCATATCGACGTGGCTTTCATGGGCGCTCCTACAGCTGACCCACGTGGTAATGCTACTGGTCGTACAGGCAAATCCGCATGTGGCGCACTTGGCTATGCTAAAGTTGACTCCCACTATGCAGATACAACTGTTATCATCACTGATAACTTAGTTGACTATGTACACAACTATGCAATTCCTCAAACTGACGTAGATTATGTTGTTGAGGTTGAAAGCATTGGTGATCCAGAAGGTATCGCTTCTGGTGCGGTAGGTTTCACTAAAAACCCTATCCAAATCAAAATTGCTGAATTAGCTGGTGAATTCCTTGACCAAGCTGGTATCATTAAAGACGGTTTCGTATTCCAATTGGGCGCTGGTGGTGCTCCATTGACTGTGGCGAAATTCATCGGTGAAAAACTTCGCAAACGCGGTGAAGTAGCTGGCTTTGCTATCGGTGGTGCTACTGGTATCTTGACTGGTATGCTTGAAGAAGGTTTGATTCGTGCTATCTACGATACTCAAACATTCGATACAACTGCAGCAGCTTCTTTAGATAAAAACCCTGCACACATCGAAATGTCCGCTTCCATGTATGCTAACCCATGGACTGACTGCACTACAAACTACCTAGACGTAGTATTCCTTGGTGCTACTGAAATCGACCTTGATTTCAACGTAAACGTAATGACTGACTCTAACGGTGTATTGATGGGCGCTTCTGGCGGTCACTCCGATACAGCAGCAGGTGCTAAATGTACAGTTATTACTTGTCCATTGATCCGTGGTCGTTTGCCAATGATCCGTGACAAAGTTGCAACTGTAATTACACCAGGCTCCTCCGTTGATGTACTTGTTACTGAATACGGTATTGCAATCAACCCAGCTCGTACTGATTTGATTGAACGCTTCAAAGATAGCAACTTGCCTATCTACACAATTGAAGAATTACAACAATTAGCATTCGACTTGGTAGGTAAACCACAAGATATCCCTGTATCCGACAAAGACGAAGACATCGTGGCAATCGTAGAATACCGCGATGGTTCTATCCTTGACGTGGTTCGTAAACCTCTATAATTAAAATTAAAACACTCTCTATGGTCTTCGGACTGTAGAGAGTGTTTTTACGTTGTATCAAATAATCGAAAATACTTGTAGTTATGTATATAAATGATTGCTATACTCATAAACATTAGATATACTATAAGAGAGAGGGCTTTGTTTTACATTAATTTTTAACTTTAGGAGAGAATATGAGCCAAGTATTTAAACAAGATTTAACAGATGATTCTGTTCGCCCTGGCGGTTTGTTTTTTGTTGAGTTATTAATGCCGAAGCAGTGTGATATGCCTAATCGAGATACAATGGTAGAGGTATTCACAAAGCATTTAGGAACTATTGATTGCTTTAGTTATGGCACTGAATCTGCTGGTTTTGCGCCTCAGAATTATAAGGTTCATTATGAGGATAATGATGCTGATGTTCCACCGACTTTAATGGTGACGAATTGTGAGAAAATCGATAAACCTGTACTCGATGATTTTGAACGTAGCCAGGTGTGGGATTGTCCAAATGTAGATGAGTTGCTAGATGAGTGCCGATATAGAGTATTTGCTACCGATATGTTAGCTTCAGGTTTAGAGCCTAAAGAACGTGCCGATATGCTCGTGAAATATGTAGATGCTCTGTTGGAGTTATATCCATCTTGCAAGGCTGTTGTCTTTGGTCCATCTCGTAAGTTTTTAAGTCGTGAAACCATTGAAAATCATCCAGATAAAGCTGTAACTCGTTTTATTTATTATGCCGTAAATGTGCGATATTTTAGCATTCAAGGCACAGATGACATGATGGTTGATACGCTTGGTATGAGCACCTTATTCTACCCTGATTTGCAGTATCATTTTCACGGTATGAATCCCGATGAGATTGTAAATCATGCGTATAGTGTGTTGTACTATATCTTTGAGCACGATAATCCTATTGATGACGGGCAAACGATTGCAGGCTTAGAAAATGGAGATATGAATCCAGATATTAAATGGGCGGTTCAGTATGAGGATTCCTTGATTCAACCTCTTCGAACTGTTATAGATATTAATATGGGCGAATATGCATCTGGAACTCGCTAGTTGTAAATCGATGAAAGGTGTGAGCATTATGAATGATCAACGTATTTTTGACATGGAACTTGTGAAAGTCGAAAGTTTGGAGAAAGCTGTTAGGACTCCATTTTATCAAACTGATTCCACAGGTGGTTCAGTATGGGTTATTAAACCTGGGCAAACCCTACCAAAGCATTACCATCATAACTCTGATGATATATGGGTTATATTGCAAGGTAAGGGGGTATTTTATCCAACGCCTGATACAGAGGTGCCTTTTACAAAGGGACAAGTTATAGTATCTAAAAAGGGTGAATGTCATGGCGCAAAAAATACTGGGACAGAAGATGTTATCTTTGTAAGTATCGTTGCTCCTGTGCCTGCTGATTATGATCCTGTTAGTACAAATTAATATGAAAGCACTTTATAGTATTTTCTTATCTTGTGATAGAGATATATTTATACTATAAAGTGCTTTTTGTTTTATACAGTCATTCCTAGCAAATATCCTTTTTCTATTTTTAAAGGCCATTATTTTGGTGTTACTATTCCTATTTGTTATTTCTATATTCTATATAATTCCATTGACAGAGGACTTTTGTTTTCTTAAGATAGTAAGGTATGTAATATCTTAAGTAGTAGAAAGGAATTATATGAACTCATCTACACCAGAGCCTCAAAGTGGGGCCATCGATTTCAAAGACTTTACAAAGCGGCGTATGCTACACGTAGTCTTACCTTTATTTATTGTTTCTATTATTGCCTTCTTAGATCGCGTTAATATTGCCTATGCAGGCTTGACCATGAAAGAGAATTTACCATGGTTAACACCAGAGGTATTCGGTATGGGGGCCGGTATTTTTCTTTATAGGCTATGTTTTTATTTGAAGTGCCAGCATCCTTAATAGTCGCTCGCTGTAATGCTATGCATTGGGTGGCTCGTATCATGTTTAGTTGGGGTCTCGTATGTATTCTTATGACGACGATGACTACAGAGTTGGAGTTTTATATTTATCGATTCTTACTCGGTCTATGTGAAGCCTCTTTATATCCTGTAATTTATTCGTTACTGATACCGAATTGGTTCTTGCCAAAGGAACGTGCGAAAGCGATCTCCTTGATGTTAACATCTTTATTGTTCTCTAACATCATCGGTGGTCCATTGGCAGGTATCTTACTTGATACAACATTCTTTGGCCTTCATGGGTGGCGCACACTCTTCATCGTTGAAGCTATTCCAGCTGTTATCTTTGCTTTCATTTTTGCGTTCTGGATGAAAGAACGTCCAGATCATGCATCTTGGGTAACTGATACAGAAAAAGCCTATATCAAGGCTGAACTTGAAAAAGAAGAACAACAAAAAGCAAGCTGTAAAGAAATATACTACATGGCAAGCTTTGAAAGATCCAAAAGTATTGCGTTTAGCATTAATCTATTTCTTATGGGTTATTGGTTTCTGGGGCTTTAGCTTCTGGATGCCTCAAGTTCTTAAAAGCTTATCTGGTTGGCCACCAAGCGTAGTAGCATGGTCTATTGCGATTCCCATGTCTGCTGCATTACTTGTACAAGTATATTGTGGTTATTCCTCTGAAAAGCGCAATGAAAAACGTTGGCATGTTGCCACTACATTGTTCATTGGTACTATTGGCTTCTTAGCAACACCACATAGTCCATCCCCAGAAATTAGTTTATTCTTTATCTGCTTAACTGCTGTAGGTGTTTACGGTGGCATGGGTGTATGGTGGACAATGCCAACAACTTTCTTATCTGGTGCTGCTGCGGCAGGGGCGATGGGCCTTATTAACTCCTCTGGTAACATGGGGGGCTGGGTAGGTCCTTACATGCTTGGTTTCATCAATGGTCACACTGGTAGCTTTACTTACGGTTACTATGTAATGGGGGCCTGTATGTTCCTTGCTGGTCTATTAATTTTGACACTTCCAAAATCTATGGAACATAAAGAGGATTAAGTAGAGCTATATTATAGATAACTGGATTATAGACAACTTAATAGGAAAAATATTTAACGAATGCTTCAATGGTGTGATTTTTGGATACTATTCAATTTTTATGTTACAATTTACAAAATAGTATTATTTAAACTTGAGGAGACAAATATTGAAAGAGTGTAGACCTAAGTTTGATGAAATTACATCATTTGATGAATTTAATAAATATTATTGGTATCGTGATGAACTTTCACAAATATGTAAATCATTAGGCTTAGAATATAGGGGAACAAAACAAGAACTCAATTATATTATTGAGCAGTATTTTTAAAAGGCGATTTAATTAAAAAAATCATCAAGAAAAAAAATAGAAGAAGGCAAGTAGAAACTATTACTTTAGATACACCATTACTTGAATGTAATTTTTTTCCTTTAATACAAAGTTTAGAGAATATTTCTCTGATTTAATAGGTGTTTCACGATTTAAATTTAATGCTGATATGGCTACTGCCTGGAGAAAAGTAAAAAGTGAAAAAAATACAAGCTTTTACAATTGGAGATTTGCTGAAAGTATATTATGGTGAATCAGATTATGCAAAAGTATGACAATTCGGTTTGTCAATGGAATCAATTTTTTTAAGGATTTTTTTGTGCAGATGAATGTAGTGGCAATTATTCGAATAAATTAAAAAGTAGCATCTATTATTTGGAAAAGAAGTTAGAGATTCAAAAAAATAAAAAAATCTATTCAAATAATCTTTTAACTGAATATGCATATAAATTAGAAGCGTATCGCAAGTAGAAAAAAAATTCGTCATTGCAGAAACGTATGGGAAAACGAGTAATTAAATCTATAAAAGAATAACGATAAAAGCACCTTATACCCTATGAGAAGAGTCATTTGTGATGACTTTTGTGTAGGTATAAGGTGCTTTTATTTATTCCTGATTTCTTTATTGACTTTGTTTTATTACATCAGGCACTTTCCCAGGGTTCATATCGAGATTTAAATCTGTCGATTTGAATGGGTGTGGGTTGGCCTCTGGCGGTTGTACTTTGAGTTCTGGGTGTAACCATTGTAGTTGTTTTAGCTCCCAGTCGTACTTAGCACCATCATTTTGGAGTTGGCGAATACTTTTAAAGACTTCGTCTAATTGATCGCCATGTTTATTAGCCATCCCTTCTAGGATGTATAGGCGACCTGCCACGCTATTGATGGTGGAGCCATCATGGTCTTCATCGACGCGCCATTGTAATTCTGAAATTTGTATTTGCTGGAAGATTATAACAATAACCAGCACAATAATCACGCCCCACATAGGAGCTTCTTTAGCTTTCAAAAGGGCCCGCAATTTAGCTGCGAGCCCAGATGTTTTATTCATTATTGACGATCCTCGAGTTGTAATCCAGGTAATGGTAATTTGGAATTTACAAAGTCTAACCACAAGCGAGAAGCGTGGGAGAGGTAATGACCTTTTTTCCAAATAACATAGAGGGTATGAATGATTTCAGGTACGAGTGGACGCACTACAACCTTGGAACCAACCTCAGTATTTTCACCTACCTCAGGGCAGAGGCGAGATGGTAACAATGCGATGGCAAGGTCTGCACTAACCGTTTGTAACATAAGATCACGTTGGCTTGTTTCAAACACGATATGCGGTTGGAAACCGGTGTGCTTACAAGCTTTGATGATTTCGTCATGTAAGTTGAAGTCGTCTTTGTGCAATACAAAGGATTCATCAGCTAACATTTCTAAACGAATTTCTTTTTCCTTTGCTAGAGGGCTGGATTTTGGAATGATAACGGAAAGTGGGTCACTAGTAAGGTAGAAGGACTCAAATTCTTTAGGGTTTGGTTTAGTACAGATAATACCAATATCAATTAAACCTTCTTGAACGCTGATTTCAACCTTTTTAGAACCTTGTTCATATAGCTCTAATTCAATTTGCGGATATACTTTTTTGAACTCACCTAATAATTGGGCAAAGATTGGTGCATCTGTAATTGGTGGAATACCAATTCGGATGGAACCTTGCTCCAAACGAAATTCATTTTCAAAATCAGTTTTTAGATGTTCAAACATAAACACAACGCGTTTAGCGTGGGTTAAGAAGATGGTACCCCCATCAGTAAGTTCTACAGATTTAGCATTACGCATGAAGAGAACAACACCAAGTTCGTCTTCTAAAGCTTTGATAGTACGGCTGATAGCAGATTGGGAGATGTGTAAATTCCTCGCAGCCTTACTGAAGCTTTTTTGATCAGCTACTTCAACGAAGTATTTCAAATGATGAAAATCCATAATTAACCCCCTAAAAATAAAACTTGGTTATAGGAAGTGACCTAACTAAATGAGAATAGTTATTACTAGAATGCAACTAGCTATTACTTTATGTAAAGCATGAATAGCAATATTGGCAAAGCGACAGTCACTGTATGTGTTGCGTTGATAGGGCCCAGCACGTTATAATTAGCTTATAGGGCTATATCAAGTTATGATATTAGGAATTATGGTTGTGCCCATTACAAAAAAGTATGTTCACACATAATGCCGTATTATATATAACATATATATTATTGCATTATTTTTTTCATGTACGCAAGTTTGTAATGGTTGTTATTCCTAAACATAATGATAGATTAAGCAAGTGTTCTATTTTTGCTAAATGCTTAAGGAGGCAATAATCACATGAGTCGTAAATTTAAAACTATGGACGGCAACCAAGCGGCTGCTCACGTTTCTTATGGTTTTTACAGAAGTTGTCTGCGATTTACCCAATCACTCCATCTTCCCCAATGCCAGAACACATTGACGAATGGTCTGCTGCTGGTCGTAAAAACATCTTCGGCAACACTGTTCAAGTTGTAGAAATGCAATCTGAGGCAGGCGCTGCTGCTGCATTCCACGGTTCCTTACAAGCTGGCGCATTAACAACAACTTTCACATCTTCCCAAGGTTTGTTATTGATGCTTCCTAATTTATACAAAGTAGCAGGTGAATTACTTCCAGGTGTATTCCAAGTAGCTGCTCGTGCATTAGCTGCACATGCTTTGTCTATCTTTGGTGACCATCAAGACGTTATGGCTGCTCGTGCATCCGGTTGTGCTATGCTAGCTGAATCCTCCGTACAAGAAGTAATGGACTTGTCCGCAGTAGCTCACTTGACAGCTATTAAAACTCGCGTACCTTTCATCAACTTCTTCGACGGTTTCCGTACATCCCACGAAATTCAAAAAATCGAAATCTGGGACTATGAAGATTTGAAACCATTAGTAGACATGGACGCTGTTAAAGCTTTCCGTAAAAATGCGTTGAATCCAGATGCTCCTGTAACTCGTGGTACTGCAGAAAACCCTGACGTATACTTCCAACATCGTGAAGCATCCAACAAATTCTACTTGGAACTTCCAGACGTTGTAGAACATTACATGAACGAAGTTAACAAATTGGCTGGTACTAACTACCAATTGTTCAACTACCATGGTGCTCCTGATGCAACTGACGTAGTCGTTACTATGGGTTCTTCCGCTCAAGTAGTACAATCCACTGTTGATTACCTCAACAAATTGGGTCGTAAAGTAGGCTTCATCAACGTTCACTTATTCCGTCCATTCGCAACAGATCGTTTGTTGAAAGCTCTTCCTCAAACTGTAGAACGCATTGCAGTTCTTGACCGTACTAAAGAACCAGGCGCTTTGGCTGAACCATTGTTCTTGGACGTACAAGCAGCTGTAGTTGACGGCGGCCGTAACGTAAAAGTTATCGCTGGTCGTTATGGTTTGAGCTCCAAAGACGTTATCCCTGCAGACATCGTGGCTGTATTTGATAACTTAGCTGCTGAAAATGGCAAGAAATTCTTCACATTGGGTATCAATGACGATGTTACATTCTTGTCCTTAGATCGTGCTGAAGGCGTAGAAGTAGAAACTCCTGGTTTGACTGAATGTAAATTCTGGGGCTTCGGTTCTGACGGTACTGTAGGTGCGAATAAATCCGCTATCAAAATCATCGGTGACCACACTGACATGTATGCTCAAGCATACTTCGACTACGACTCCAAAAAATCTGGTGGCGTAACAATGTCTCACCTTCGTTTTGGTAAAAACCCAATCAACTTACCTTACTTGGTAACTGAACCTCAATTCGTAGCATGTCACCGTCAATCTTACGTACATGAATACGACTTGATCCGCGGCATCAAAAAAGGTGGTACATTCTTATTGAACTGTACTTGGTCTCCTGAAGAATTGGACGAACATTTACCTGCTAAATTACGTCGTCAAATCGCAGAAAAAGAATTGAACTTCTACATCATCAATGCTGCGAAAATCGCTTCCGAAATCGGTTTGGGCGGTCGTATCAACATGGTAACTCAAGCTGCGTTCTTCAAATTGACTGAAATCATCCCTGTTGAAGATGCTGTTAAATACCTTAAAGAATCCGTAGTAACTTCTTATGGTAAAAAAGGTCAAAATATCGTTGACATGAACAATGCTGCTATCGATCAAGGCGTTGGCGCTTTGGTAAAAGTAGATGTTCCTGCTGACTGGAAAAACGCTGTTGATGAAGGCAACCACACAGTAAAACCTGGTTGTGAGTCTTGTCCATCCTACGTTCAAAACATTGCACAACCAATCAATGCTCAAGCTGGTTACGATCTTCCTGTATCCACATTCGCTGGTTACGAAGACGGTACATTACCTGCTGGTACTGCTAAATTCGAAAAACGCGGTCCTGCATTGTTCGTTCCAAAATGGTTACCAGAAAACTGTATCCAATGTAACCAATGTTCCTTCGTATGTCCACATGCTACAATTCGTCCAATCTTGGCAACTGAAGCAGAAGTGGCTGCGGCTCCAGAACATTTCGATACAATCCCTGCTATGGGCGCTAAAGATCTTCAATTCCGTATCGCAGTATCCCCATTAGACTGCTTGGGCTGCGGTAACTGTGTTGATATCTGTCCATCTCCAAAAGGCAAAGCTATCGTAATGACTTCCATCGACACTGAAATTGAACAAGCTGAAGCTTGGAATTACGGTGTTAACCTTCCTGTAAAAGAAAACCCTATGAAGAAAGAGACTCTTAAAGGTTCTCAATTCGAACAACCATTGTTCGAGTTCTCCGGTGCTTGCGCAGGTTGTGGTGAAACTCCTTACGCTAAATTGTTAACTCAATTATTCGGCGACCGCATGATGATTGCCAATGCAACTGGTTGTTCCTCCATCTGGGGTGCTTCCATGCCTGCATCTCCATACACAACTAACCAACAAGGTCAAGGTCCTTCCTGGGCTAACTCCTTGTTCGAGGACAATGCTGAGTATGGTTATGGTATGTACATCGGCGTTAAGAAAGTTCGTCAACAATTAGCAGAAGTGGCTGCGAAAGCTGCTGAAACTGCTACTGGCGAATTGAAAGAAGCTTTAGAACAATGGCTTGAATTCGCTAACCTTGGTGCGGCTACTCGTCAACGTTCCGAACGTTTAGTAGCAGCTATCGAAGCTGAAGGTGCTACAACTCCTGAGTTGAAAGAACTTCTTGAGAAAAACAATTCTTGATCAAACGTTCCCACTGGATCTTCGGTGGTGACGGCTGGGCATACGATATCGGTTTCGGTGGTGTTGACCATGTATTAGCTTCTGGCGAAGACATCAACATCTTCGTATTCGATACTGAAGTATACTCCAACACTGGTGGTCAAGCTTCCAAATCCACTAACGTAGCAGCAGTTGCTCAATTCGCAGCTTCTGGTAAACGTACTAAGAAAAAAGACCTTGGCATGATGGCTATGTCTTATGGTTATGTATACGTAGCACAAGTAGCTATGGGCGCAGACAAAAACCAATTGATGAAAGCTGTTACAGAAGCTGAAGCATATCCAGGTCCATCCTTGATCATCGCTTACAGCCCATGTATCAACCATGGTATCAAAGCTGGTATGGGTAAAGCTCAAGAAGAACAACGTAAAGCAGTTGCAGCTGGTTACTGGGATCTTTACAGATACAACCCTCAACTTAAAGAAGAAGGTAAAAATCCATTCTCCTTGGATTCCAAAGAACCAACTGAAAGCTTCCAAGACTTCCTTAAAGGTGAAGTACGTTATGCTTCCTTGGCTAAAGCAGCTCCAGACGTTGCAGAAGAATTGTTCGCTAAAACTGAACAAGACGCTAAAGAACGTCGCTTAAGCTATGTTCGCTTACAAAAAGGTTTTGAAGACGTAAAATAATCCGTTATTTAACGACTGATAACTATATGAGGCACCCTTTCGAGGGTGCCTCTTTGTATGTAAATTTAGTTTTTCTAAATAGTATATCAATGATTTGATATACATTAGTTTATCGCACTAGCTTCTGTTGAATTATTTAAGTATCAACTGCTTAAAAACATAGGTAATATATTTGGAATTTGGTATAATGATAAGTAGCTGTGCATAATGCTAGCAATACATAATGCTAGCAATACATAATGCTAGCAATACATAATGTTAGTAATACATATTTGAATAATTCTAATATTAAATATAGAGGTATATATGGCTAAGGATAATACACAAATGGTAAATGAAGAAATGCAACAAACGATATATAAAGAGTTAGGCTATAAATCCTATCCATTTCCTTTACTACACCTGCTTATTTAGAGGCATATGGTACACTTGTGGGTCTTAAGCCACCAACGGCTAAAACGGCGCGTGTCCTTGAATTAGGTGCTACCTATGGTGGTAATATCATTTCCCAAGCAGCTCACAATCCTGAAGCGACCTTTGTAGGGATTGAACTTTCACAAGACCAAGTAGAGAAGGGGAATAAAATTATCGGGGATGCAAAACTTGATAATGTATCTTTAGTACAAGGGGATATCTTGAATTTTGATGAATCAATGGGAACCTTTGACTATATAATTGCGCACGGTTTTTACTCTTGGATCAGCGATGAAATGAAGGATAAACTGCTTGATATTATTTCAAATCATTTAGCTGATAATGGTATTGCTTACGTATCTTATAATACCTATCCAGGCTGGCATACCATGGAAGAGGTTCGTCAGCTCATGTTATTTGCTAATCGTGGCCATGATGAATCTACGCATAAGGAAAAGGTATTGCGTGGTAAGACTGTGGGTAGCTTGGTAGGTGCCCAAATCCTTAACTACGATAATCTTAAAGAACGTAATAGTAAATTCCTCGGTGCCTTGCGCTCCGTTATGCAAAAGGACGACTATTATGTAGGTCATGACCATTTAGAACCTCATAATGATCCATGTTATCTCTATCAATTTAATGATCATCTTAAGACACATAATCTAGCTTATGTAGGTGATGCAGATCTTACATTATCTATGGTTCGTACTTATGATGAAAGCATTGCAGACAAACTTGAGCAACTAGCGCCTAACAGCCAAGCAGATCAAGAGCAATATTTAGATTTTATGCTTGATACCACATTCCGTAAGTCTATTATTTGTAAAGCAAGTGCTGCGAAAGATATTAGTTATGCTGTATCTAATCCTGCCGAAGTAAATACAATTCCTGTGCGTACTGCCATAAATAACTTTACCTTCCAAATTCTATTTGATGAAGAGGCTTTGGAAATGTTTGAAAACACCTTAGTAAAAGATACGTTCCAAGCTCTAATCAAGGATGGTGGCACCTTTAACATGATTGAAGCATTAGCTATTTTAAAAGCGGCTCATGAGGCGGCTAATGCATCGGATGATGAATTGGAACCGGCTGTATGCAGCTTATATAAAGCTGTAGTAGAGCATATGGTACGCGGTGGTATTCGTTTCTATAAAACATTCCCAGAAAAGCAAGAGTACATGGAAGGTCTATCCTATGTACCGGTACGATTTACAAACTTAGTGAAAGCCATATCTGATGGTGGTGGTGAGTATATTTACGGTGGGAATTCATTTAATGATGCTATTGGAGATATTTCTGAAGAAGATTTAATGTTCATGGAGTTGTTGAATAAACCAAAATCTAAGTCTACTTTAACTAAAAAAATTAAAGATACCATTTTTAGTGCCGATAAATCGCAAACTGGTAAGCACCAAAATGCGATGGCAGAAGCCTTTTATAATGAGTTGACAAAGCGCATGGGAGATCTAGGTTTCCTTAGAAATAAGAAAACAGATGGTATTTCTTAATAGGGACTAACAATGTATTAGGATTCTGAGCTTTAAAAAAATCATTCATATTAACTTCATGGTGAAAATTAAAAACCCGTTACACTTATAACATTTATATGTAAAAAGTGTTAACGGGTTTTGTTTTTATAATTAAGTTTAGAATTATTTAATAATTATTACATTTAGTTATTTAATCTTGCTAAAAAAAGTATAGTAAATCGATAAAAATTAATGAGAAATAAATGAACCATATATGAAAAGTATGGTATACTATGTATGGGTATTTTTGTGAACATCATCCGGTGTGTTGTGGATGATTATATAAATTGTATTAGTTGTACTAATTGTATTATTTGTAAAAGGAGTCTTTTATGGCATCTAAGAAGGCAGTTCTAGTATACATACTAGAAATCCTGAAAAGTGAAACAGATGCTAATCATACTTTATCTCAAGAGGAGATCCGCAGTATATTAGCTGAGCGGTACGAGGTGTCCGTGGATCGGAAGACCTTAGGCCGTCATTTAAATGATTTATATGAATCTGGTGATTTTGGTATTCAATGTGAAGAGTCTGCTGTGGGAGCAGATGGCACTATTCGCCGTACAGATTTCTACATGATTCATACTTTTGAAGATTCGGAATTGCGATTATTGATTGATGGTGTGTTGGCTTCTCGCCATATTACAGCATCTCAACGTAAGGATTTAATTAGTCGTGTTGCTAAACTGGGCAGCTCTCATTTCAAGCACATGGTATTGATATTGAAAGTGCTACAGGTTACCTTCATAGGAGCCAGGACTTATTCCTTAACATTGATCTCATAGAAGAAGCGATACAAAAGGGGAGAAAAATTTCGTTGGCCTATTGCCAACCTGACGTGGATAAGCGTTTACATATCAATCTTGGTCCAGATAACAAGGAACGGAAATATGTATTTAATCCATTCCAGCTAGTAATGAATCGGGGACACTATTACCTAGTTGGGAACCACGAAAATTATGATGACATGTCTACATTGCGCGTCGATCGTATTGCACACATTACGGTGCTAAGCGAACGGAGAAAACCTTTACGGGAGATAAAGGGATACCAACAGCAACGTACCTTTAATGTGTCTCAATACGTAAAAGAGCATATTTATATGTTCGGTGGTGAATCCATTACGGTGAGCTTTAAAGCAAAACGTTCTATCGTAAATCAAATCTTAGATTGGTTCGATGGTAATGTGGAATTTAGTGATGTAACACCTGATGATGTGGTATGTCGCGTACGTGTAAATCATCACGCTTTTAAATATTGGGCTCTCCAATATATGCAAAGTGTAAAAGTACTTTCACCAGCATCCTTGGTGACTGAAGTGAAGGAAGCTATAAAAGAAGGCTTACAACAATATTCATAATAAAAGAGCTAGTTGATCGTTGAATCAACTAGCTCTATTTTTATGTGTTCTGTTTTATAGAACGTGCATTTTCTCTGCTTCTTTATAGTCCTTAAGAACTGGACGAGGCGGTAACTTATCCAAGATACTCACCACGTAAATCGCAATGGAAGAGAAGAGGAAGCCTGGTACGATTTCGTATAGACCAAGGAATTCAAATTGTTTCCAAATCAGTACTGTTAAACCACCAACTACGATACCAGCGATACAGCCATGACGTGTCATGCGTTTCCAGAACAAGGAGAACAAGATGGCTGGACCAAAGGCAGCACCAAAGCCTGCCCATGCATAGGCAACCATTGTTAAGATGTAGCTATCTGGATCCATTGCCATATAGATGGCTATTAATGCAACTAGTAGTACTACGATACGGCTTACTAGTACCAGCTCCTTATCGCCTGCTTTAGGATGAATGATATTCGCATAGAAGTCATTAGCAATAGCGGAAGCTGTTACTAACAATTGTGCAGAGGCAGTACTCATGATAGCTGCGAGTACTGCAGACCAGATGAGACCTGCTACAAATGGAGTAAAGAGACGTTCTGTCATGATGAGGAACACTGTTTCCGCATCAGTACCTACCAGTTTATCTGGCAACATGTATACGTGACCGATGAGGCCTACTGCGATAGCTGCCATAAGGGATAAGATAACCCATACCATGGCGATATTCGTAGATTTTTTTAACTCTTTAGCATCGGAGATGGCCATGAATCTTACGAGAATATGGGGTTGACCAAAGTAACCTAGACCCCAACCGAGAGAGGAGATTAAGCCGATAGCCCAAGTGAACCAATCGGATGGATTACCAAATAAGTTAAGACCTTGAGGAAACTCGTGTTGGATGAGCTGGAATGTTTCTACAGGACCGCCCATGAACATGGCTGCTGTAATCGGTACTGCTAAGATGGCAAAGAACATCAATGCCCCTTGAATACAGTCCGTCCAAGATACAGCGAGGAAACCGCCGAGGAAGGTGTAGAATACGACGATGCCTGCGGTGATGAAGAGGGATACGGTGTAATCAAGACCGAAGATGGTATTGAATAACTTGCCCCCTGCCACAAGCCCGATGATGTATAAATCAAGAAGAAAATCAAGATGAATAGGGCTGAGATAACGGCTACCGAATGGGATTGATCGTGGAAACGATTTTTCAAATAATCCGGTAAGGTAAGGCTATCGCTAGCTACCTCTGTATGGTTACGCAAGCGTCTAGAAACGAATTTCCAGTTTGCCCAAGTCCCTAACGTAAGGCCTACGGCAATCCATACTCCTGAAATCCCCGTTGTATACGCGAGGCCCGGAACACCCATGAGCATCCAACCACTCATATCAGAGGCCTCCGCGCTAAGCGCTGTAATCCATGGACCTAGTTGTCGGCCACCGAGGATATAATCACCGATGCTGTTCGATTTGCGATAGTAGTAGACCCCGATATACATCATGAGTCCTAGGTATAAGGCAAAGGCGATAATAATCATTAAGTTGTCTTGTGTCATGACTATATAAAACCTCCTTAGGTTAAATTTTAGGTTAAATTTTTCATTCTATAGTATTATAAATAATTCTTATTGTATCATATATTAGCACTTTAGAGTGTAAAAATTTTGTGAGATTCTATTGATTTCTATACGAATTTTAAGTATATACTTTCATCTTGGGCATTAGACGGTTAACCTATAAATCATATATACTAATAAACCGAAAATACTCGAAATATGATAAAATAATAGAATGGAAAAATGACACGTGAAAGGAGGTACTCATGGATCAACAGGGGACAAGAAAACAAGAAAATCTAAAACAACCAGTTGTGACAAAACAACAAGCACTACGCATGTTAGAAACTTACTTTGGGTATACCTCCTTTAGACCGGCTCAAGAGGCTCCCATTGCCTCCTTATTACGCAATGAAGATGTAATCGGTATCATGCCAACGGGGGCAGGGAAATCTATTTGCTTCAAATTCCGGCGCTCTGTAAGGTGGGGCTTACAATCGTATTTTCACCACTGATTTCTCTTATGAAAGACCAAGTAGATGGTCTATTAGTACAGAATATACCAGCGGCGCTTATCAATAGTACCCTTACGCAAGCGGAGTTTAATAAAACGATGTACGAAGTGCGTAGCGGTAAGATTAAACTCTTATATATTGCGCCGGAGCGACTAGGTTCTAATTTCTTCTGTAATGTGCTAAGAGCGTTGCCTATTGCTCAAGTCATTGTGGACGAGGCCCATTGTATCTCTGAGTGGGGCCATGACTTTAGACCGTCCTATCGCCTCATCGGTGAGTGGCTCAACTCACTGCCTAAAAGACCTATTGTAGGGGCTTTCACGGCGACGGCTACGAAATATGTAGAAAATGATATCAAGAAATTATTAGGATTAGATAAGGCTAATGTGTATGTAACGGGATTTGATCGGCCTAATTTATCCTTCTCTGTCAACCGTACACCAAAGCGCATGGATTATGTGGTTCACTATGTACGCCAACGTGATAACGAAAATGGTATTATCTATTGTGCGACGCGCAAGGATGTAGATCGGGTGTATGAAAATCTAACTCGTGCAGGCATTAAGGTAGGTCATTATCACGGTGGGCTCAGAGATGAGGTGCGCCGTGAGATGCAAACGCTTATGCAGATGATAAACTGCAGGTCATGGTGGCTACTAATGCCTTTGGGATGGGCATCGACAAGAGTAATGTGCGCTATGTGTTGCACTACCAAATGCCACGCAACATGGAGTCTTACTATCAAGAGGCGGGCCGTGCAGGTCGCGATGGGGCTCCTGCAGAATGTATCTTGCTCTACAGTGGGCAGGATATACAAGTTCATAAATATTTGATTGAACAGTCCATCGAGACACCTGAGCGACAAGAGGTGGAGCTCCGCAAGTTACAGTCTATGATTGACTACTGTTTCTGCAGTAATTGTTTACGTAAATATATGCTTAACTATTTTGGTGAAAGCACCGTCTGGACCACATGTGACAATTGTAGTTCCTGTAAAGGCTCCGGTGATAAGGTCAATGTAACAAAAGAGGCAAAGGCTATCTTCCGTGCTATTATGGGCACTGATGAGCGCTATGGTGCCTCTATGATTACCTCTATCGTGCGCGGTGAGCGAACTGATCGTATTATGCGAGCTGGCCACGATGCACTCCCTGTATTTGGTTTACTAAGTAATGTAGACGAGAAATCTATTAAAGGGCTCATCCAACAATTTGTAGCTTCTGGTTATTTGCGTAGTTCTTCAGGTAAGTATCCTGTGCTATCCTTGACGGCTGGCGCTGAGGAGGTCCTCGGTGGGCATAAAGAGGTGGAGGAAATCAGACAACATGTGTCTGTACCATCTCGAACTAGTCGGTCTGTGTCTACTACATCACGAGGCAAAATCTAGTTCTGGGTCGAGTGGTTTATTTGAACATTTACGACAACATCGTAAGCGCTTAGCCGAAGAGGCAGGGCTTCGACCATATCTTATCTTCCCTGATACAGTACTTATTGACCTAGCCAATTTACGACCCACTACATTAGGTGAGTTTGGCAATGTTAAGGGTGTAGGGGAAGCAAAATTGAAAAAATATGGCCTCAGTTTTTTACAGGCCATTGCAGAATATAAGGGATAATAAATTTTACTGTATATATGGTAGTACTATGTATTTTTTAGTATGATAGTACTATATATTGTAAGATATAGGTTAGTATGATTCGACGTATTATACATAGATTTAGGGGGATATATGAGTCTAGCAGATACACAATACCTCGGTATTATTGAAAATATTTTAGAACATGGCACGTATGGTCAAAACCGTACCGGTGTTGCAACCTATAAATTGCCACATCAAATTATGCAATTTGACTTGCAAGAGGAATTTCCAATTTTGACTACAAAATTTGTAGCTTTCAAAACGGCGGTAAAAGAATTGTTATGGATTTGGCAAATGCAATCCAACGATGTACGCAAATTACAAGAAATGAACGTGCGCGTATGGGATGAGTGGATGCGTGAAGATGGTACCATTGGTAAGGCCTATGGTTACCAAATTGCAAAGTACAAACAACTTGATAATCTCATCAAGACTATTAAGGAAGATCCTGATAGCCGTCGTATGATTGTCACTTTATGGAATATTGAAGATTTAGATGATATGGCATTGCAACCATGTGCGTATGAAACATTATGGGATGTAGCTGATGGACACTTGAACTGCATGCTCATCCAACGCAGTGGCGATATGGGCCTTGGCGTTCCATTTCAATACCGCTCAATATGCAGCATTACAATGCATGATTGCCCAAGTAACAGGTCTTAAACCTGGTAAATTTACTCATGTTATCAACAATGCTCATGTCTATGAAAACCATGTAGAAGCATTGCGCGAGCAATTAGCGCGTCGCGATCAAGCGTTGCCAGCTCCAAAAATTATTGTGAATCCTGAAGTAAAAGACTTCTATGACTTCACACCAGAGGACGTTACATTAGACGGGTATGAACATCTAGGTAAGTTGTCCATGACTGTTGCTGTATAGAACTGAGTTCATGACCATAGCTGAATGGAATCATATGTATGACTGTTGCCATATAGTATTAATCGAAAGAGGCCGGTATGTTAGCATTAATCGTAGCCGTAGCACATAATCGTGTAATCGGTAAAGATAATACCTTGATTTGGCACTTGCCGAATGATTTGAAATTCTTTAAAGAAAAAACTACAGGTCATGTCATCATTATGGGCCGTAAGACCTTTGAAAGTTTGCCGTTCCTGTTGCCAAATCGTGAGCACTGGGTGATTACTCGTGATAAGGGCTTTGATGCGCCAGAAGGGGTTAAGATATTCCATAGTCCTGAGGCGGCTGCAGAAGCTGCACGTGCTCTTGATGCGGCCTATGTTATCGGTGGTGCCCAAGTATACGAGGCTTTCTTGCCTTACGTGGATACGATGTACATTACAGAAGTAGACCACGAATTTGAAGGGGATGCATTTTTCCCAGAGTTTCCAGAGGAGGCTTTCACCATTGAATCCGTAGTAGACGGCGCGGTGGATGAAAAGAACATATATCCTCATCGTTTTGTAACCTATCGCAGAAAGGCATCTAAATGAGTGAAAGAATGTTTGCCATTATTGGCAGTGAATTAAATGTTAAGCCAAAGCAGGTGCAAGCTGCCGTAGAATTATTGGACGAAGGCAATACGGTGCCATTTATTGCGCGTTACCGTAAAGAGGTAACCGGCGAATTGCAAGATGAGCAATTGCGTACCATTGAAGAACGCATTAAATATCTGCGCAACTTGGAAACACGTCGCCAAGAAATCATTGCATCTATTACAGAGCAAGAAAAAGATGACCGACGAGTTGATGAAAGTCCTTAGAGGCGCAACAAAAGCTTCAAGAGTTAGAGGATTTGTATTTACCATACCGACCTAAGAAACGTACTCGTGCTATGATTGCCCGTGAACGAGGCTTAGAGCCGTTGGCGGACATGATCCTTAACGATACAGTTACCTCTGGTGATCCCGTTAGAGATTGCCAAAGAGTTTGTAACGGAAGAGGTGCCCACACCAGAGGATGCTATTCAAGGTGCATCAGATATCGTAGCAGAAATCGTTAGTGATAGTGCAGACTTTCCGTGCTTACTTTGCGTAAAAAAAGATGTGGAACGAAGGCTTTATTCAAGCTGAGTTGACTGGTGATAAAGAGGTACAACAACAGTTCTTGCAATACGCAGAATATGCTGAACCGGTTCGTCAAATGCCATCTCACCGTATTTTGGCGGTTAATCGCGGTGAAAAATTAGGGGCTTTGAAATTAGCCCTTACAGTACCAGGTGATACGTATGTTGCGTACATGGTGCAAAAGTTAGAGAAAAATCCAAAATCTATCTTCGCAGACTATAAAGCTGCTGCAGTAGCAGATGCGTATAAACGTCTAATTTTCCCTGCTCTAGAACGTGATATCCGCAATGAGTTGACGGAAAATGCGGATGAGCAAGCTATCAAGGTATTCGGTGTAAACCTTAAGAACCTATTATTACAGCCACCTTTGGCAGGTCATGTTATCATGGGCCTTGATCCTGGTTACCGTACAGGTTGTAAGATGGCTATCATCGACCAACAAGGTAATGTGCTAGATTACGGTGCCTACTACTTAACTAATAGTGAAAAGCTTCGCAAAGAAGCGCAGAAGGTATTGGCTGATAAAATCCGTAAGTTCAAGGTTACTCTCTTATCTATTGGTAATGGTACTGCATCCTACGAAACAGAGCAGTTTGCTTCCACCATGATTGAAGAGGAAAAGTTAGATTGTCACTACATCATCACTAATGAAGCAGGCGCATCTGTATATTCTGCTTCTAAATTGGCTATCGATGAATTACCAGATTTAGACGTAACCATACGCGGTGCCGTATCCATTGCACGTCGTGTACAAGATCCATTGGCGGAATCTGTTAAGATTGATCCTAAATCTATCGGCGTAGGTCAATACCAACATGACGTAAACCAAAAACAATTGACTCATACCTTAGATCAAGTCGTTGAAACTGTAGTAAACCACGTTGGGGTAGAACTCAATACAGCATCTCCAGCTATCTTGCAACATATTGCAGGTATCTCTAGTACGGTTGCTAAGAACATCGTTGCATACCGTCAAGAGAATGGTGTATTTAAAAGCCGTAAAGAATTGTTGAAAGTACCTCGTTTAGGTCCTGCAGCATTCACACAATGTGCTGGTTTCCTTCGCTTACAACACGGTAAAAATCCACTAGATAATACATCTGTCCATCCTGAGTCTTATGAATTGGCAGAACGCATTATTGGTGAATTAGGTTTTACCTTAAAAGATTTGCAAGATAAAGCACAATTGGAAGCATTACAAGTGAAATTACCGCTTGTTGATGCCGGAAAAATGGCCGCAAAACTTGATGCGGGTGTACCAACAGTACGAGATATCTTAGGGGCTTTGGCAAAACCAGGTCGTGACCCTCGTGAAGATTTGCCAGCACCGCTTACTAGAAAACATGTAGTAAGCCTTGAAGATATTCAAGTTGGAACTGTTGTAAAAGGTACTGTTCACAACGTAGTTGACTTTGGTGCCTTCGTAGATTTTGGCTTAAAAACTAATGGTCTTTTGCATCGTAGCGAATTATGCAATAGCCGTCAACATCCATCTGATGTACTTGCTGTAGGCGATATCATTGAAGCTCAAATTATTTCTGTTGATGTAAAACGTAATCGTATCGGTTTATCTGTAAAAGCATTACAACCAGAAAAGCCAAAGAATAACGATAATAACCGAAACAGAAATAACAACGGACAACGTCGAAACAACGATCGTAATAATAACCGAAACAATAACCGTAACAATGGTGGTCGACAAAACAATTAGTATCAATTGGATTGTATTATTGAGAAACACTCTTGACTAAAAGTCATTGTACACAAAACCGCACTCTCTATGGATTTTGAGGGTGCGGTTTTTCTATATAACTTAAAACTATGTATAATAATGCAGAACAGATATATCAAAAATGACATACCTTATTGAAAAATTTAGATATAAGTCGTATGATGAAATTACAGAGGAGATCTTCCTCAATATATGTTCCTAAATAGGAGGTAATGCTATGAGCTTGAACCTTAAAGAAAGATATGGACTTTTAATTAATAATGAATGGGTAGCTGCATCTGACGGCGCTGAATTCAATGTATATAACCCTGCTAATGGCGAACAACTCGCTATCTGTGCAGAGGCTACGAAAGACGATGTTGATAAAGCGGTAGACGCTGCAACAGAAGCTTTTAAAACTTGGAAAACAGTATCTCAAATAGAGCGCGCTGATTACTTGTTAAAAATTGCTGACGCTATTGATGCGCACAAAGAGCACTTGGCACAAGTTGAAACATATGACAATGGTAAACCAATCCGTGAAACTTTGAACGTAGATATTCCACTTGGTGCTGACCATTTCCGTTACTTCGCTGGTGTACTTCGTTCCGAAGAAGGCTCTGCACAAGTATTTGATGAAAATACCTTGAGCCTCATCGTTCGCGAACCGATTGGCGTTGTAGGTCAAGTCGTGCCTTGGAACTTCCCATTCCTAATGGCTGCTTGGAAATTGGCACCAGCTCTTGCAGCAGGTTGTACAGTTGTTATTAAACCTTCTAGCCATACATCCCTTAGCCTTTTAGTATTAGGTGATATTTTGAAAGAAATCTTGCCTCCAGGCGTTGTGAAATATCGTAACTGGTAAAGGCTCTAAATCTGGTCAATATATCCTTGATCATCCTGGCTTCAGTAAACTTGCTTTCACAGGCTCTACAGAAGTAGGTCTTGATGTATATAAAGCAGCATCTGAACGCTTGATTCCTGCTACATTGGAATTAGGTGGTAAATCTGCGAATATCTTCTTTGAAGATGCAAACTGGAAACAAGCTCTTGATGGGGCAATGCTCGGCATCTCTTCAACCAAGGTCAAGTATGCTGCGCAGGTTCCCGTATCTTCGTACAAGATACAATTTATGATAAATTCGTAGCTGAACTTTCCGCTTTATTTGATAAAGTAAAAGTTGGTTTACCTTGGGAAGAATCTACACAACTTGGTTCTTTGATTTACGAAGCACAAGTTGAGAAAGTACTTAGCTATGTAGAACTTGCTAAAGAAGAAGGCGCTCGCGTTGCAGCTGGTGGTGTACGCGTTACTGACGGCGAACTTGGTAAAGGTTGCTTCATTAGACCTACACTCATCGTAGATGCTACAAACGATATGCGCGTAGCTCGCGAAGAAATCTTTGGCCCTGTAGCTGTTGTTATCAAATTCCACAGCGAAGAAGAAGTGATCGAACAAGCTAATGACAGCTTATACGGTCTTGGCGGTGGCGTATTTACACAAAACCTCAACCGTGCAATCCGCGTAGCTCGAGCAATCGAAACAGGTCGTATGTGGGTAAATACATATAACTCCATCCCAGCAGGCGCACCATTTGGTGGCTACAAACAATCTGGTATCGGCCGTGAAACTCATAAAGTTATCCTTGAACACTACACTCAAATGAAAAACATCATTATTAACTTGAGCGATAAACCATCTGGTTTCTACGATTTAGATTAATACATATACAACTCTCCAATAAACTATAACAATGAGGCACCTCCTTGGAGGTGCCTTTTTTGTGCTTAACAATAGCTTATTATCTGTGAAAGGATACGGTATGCTATAATTGTAGCCATATAAAATCGTGTTGTTTAGAGAGGGCCATTAGAAAATCAAACCCTAAGGCAATACTTAAGCAAATAGAGTAAATGCATAGTGAAGAATATTTGTACTAGATAAAAAAATAAGGAGTATCAAATTAATGAATCCTATTCCCATCAAAAAAATTGTATAATCCCTCAATATGATTTGTTATCTGTTTCTGATAGAAAAGGTATTATTAAATACATTGGCAGAAATATATAATTTAGAATTGATATGTTTTGAAAGAGTTTTTCTGCCTTTTGGAAAAATCCACATATACGGCAGTATATCGCTCTAATGATGGAATAGAGTTTTGTATTTGTTCCTGGAGATACTGTTATGTTAGGGTTTAATTTTTAAAAATAAACCATTTTGCAGGATATTTTTTTAATGATGAAAATTTAGCGGAGCTTGTCTATCCATTTGTTGAAGGATATGAAGAGGAAATCTTTAGTGAAGAGGATATTCAAACTAAGATTAGCGAAAACACTAGAAGATGAAGAAGTACTATCCAACTATAGAAAACGTATTTTTACGCATAATTTTACTCAAGAAGGTGAGTTTGTAATCCATCCCATTATTAGTACAAAAAGAGTATAGTGAAACTTGTTGGGATGTCTATTTCAGATGAGGAACTCAGACAAAATAAAGAATGGCAACAGATGATAGAAAAAAGCCGAAAAAAGCTGGACTTTCTGAAATAATGGTTCACAATACCGTTTGTTTATATAAAAACAGACGATAGCAATTGGTGTGGCAAACTTTATGAAGAAACCACATTTAAGAAACTGTTACAGAATATAAAAAGATAATGGGATACTCTTTTACCGACACGAAAGAGAGTGGGAGTATTTAGCTGGCAAGGGTGTAGAACTATCTTTTCCATGGGGGATAATATAGATTTTTCTATGAATTTAAAAGCATATGGAATGGATGGATAATGATGGAGCGTATACATTAGAAAAGGAGAATTTTTTTGGATTAATTATAGGTGATGATCCGTATTGCAGAGAAATCGTATATGATGATGGTGAATTTTCCTATAAAGGCGGAGATGGTGGCCGCAATATATGTGGAGGCTTAGGTGTTGTGTGGGGCTATTTTCCTGTTTCACCATACTTTCAAGATAGTGAAATGGTAATTGGCGATAATATAAATGGAGGCTATGATTTTTTTAGACGGGTTATAAGGATTAATGACAATAGTGAAATGATGTTGCATATAATAAATCTAAGGTATCAAATGATAACATTGTTACATAATAAAATAGGTGCCCCCTTAGGAGACACCTATTTTATTAATATTGGGATAAGCGGAATATTTTTCTATATTCTTCCGGTGCATCAGAACCATCAGATGGTTTTATAATAACTCTAATATATATATCTTCTTTGAAGTCTGGATATGTTGTTGCATATTTTTTGCAGAATTGATCCATTCGATTGTAAAAATTTGTTACATCTTGGTTTTGTATGGCCGAATAGGGAATAGGCATTTCAATATACAAAGAAGATGTATCGTATGTAGCATAGGATAACTCCTCTGCTGTTAGATAGTGATTCATTAATGGAAATGCGGTTATCACCGGAATATTGGTTATCAGTATTCGCTCAACTTGTGGTACAACAGGTGCAGAGGTGTGCAAGACTTCAGATATTTCAATGGGAATTTGTGGATACTTGTCAAAGGTGACTTGCCATGTATTGCTCCTACGTGACTCTAGGTGATAGGTCAGATTAGGATAATTCTTATTTATATATTGTTGAACTTCCTCTTCACTGTAATGTGAGAGAAGATGGCAACCCGTTGTTAGTATGAGTGAGAATACAATCAGTGGTAGTAATACAAATCTTTTAAAGGTAAATGGTTTCATTGGTATTCCTTTTATAATGCTCTTGAAAGTTCAGTAAAATCGTAATTGTTTAAAAGGCATTGGTAATTTGATGAGGTATTTTAGAGTAATTCATTCTAATTATATTATACCTAAAATTATATTCTTACTCATATAGTTGATTAATACCATATAACTCTCAATAAACTATAATAAAGAGGTGTCTCTTGCACGTAACAAGTCTATTGTCCGTGAAAGTATACTATATGTTATAATTGGAGCCATATGAAATCGTGTTGTTTTGAGAGGTCCGTATAAACCATGATTCACTTAGATTATCTACTATTTATAGGAGTTTTACTTAGTGTTTTACTCTTTCTGCTGGTTGGCGTATTCTACTATAGAAAATGTAAATTTTTAAAGGGCCTGAAATATGTGGTTCTTAATAATACTTAGCGTTCTGTTGAGTTATTTCTTATATCCCTTTATATGAATTGACAGATTATAGAGAAGAATTTACATCAATCGTTATAATTGCAGCGATAATCATTAAAAATAATTATCAATTTATCTATATTTATGATAGCTGACCAAATAAGAACGAAATGGATTTCTAAATTACTATTAATTATATGGGTTGTTCTTGTTGAATGCTTGTATACTCCTATTAACCTATCATATATTGTTTTGCTATGTGTATCAGGTGGAATTGTTTTAATGGAACATTTTCTTAGAAGAAGAAAGCATATTTAATTTAGATTCAGAATTGCTTTTGTAGCTTTCACCCTCGAAATATGATATACTATTCTAACGCGCATAATTCGTGTGCGATAGGAGGAAACACATTTAGATGTTAGAAAAATTTGAACAATTAATGATTAGCGAACCTGTTCTACGTGCGTTAAACGATATGGGCTTTGAAGAGCCTACGCCAATTCAACAGGAAGCTATCCCAGTAGCCATGAGCGGTAAAGACATGATTGGTCAAGCTCAAACAGGTACTGGTAAGACAGCGGCCTTTGGCCTACCTGTATTGGAACGCGTAGACGGCAGTAATCGTCACGTTCAAGTAGTGATTTTGTCCCCTACACGAGAATTAACTATTCAAGTAGCAGAAGAGCTTAATAAAATGGCTCAGTATACGGATATTACGGCATTACCTATCTATGGTGGCCAAGATATTAACCGTCAATTCCGTGCATTGAAAAAAACATCCGCAAATCATCGTTGCCACACCAGGCCGATTGATGGACCATATGGATCGCGGTTCTATTCAAATTTGAAGATGTGAAAGATTGTCGTTCTTGACGAAGCTGATGAAATGTTGAAACATGGGCTTTGTAGATGACATCAACAAAAATCTTTAGGGGCTATCCCAGAAGATCATCAAACATTGCTATTCTCTGCAACTATGCCTAAAGCTATTCAGCGAGTTAGCTGAAACATACTTTGACAGAGCCAACGTTGATTCGTATGAAACCGACGCAAGTAACGATGGATCTTAATCGAACAATACTATATCGAAGTGCAAGATCGTCAAAAAAATTTGATGTTCTGTGCCGTTTGTTCGACTATACAAACGCCAGAACTTGCTATTATCTTTACACGTACAAAACGTCGTGTTGATGAAGTAACAGAAGCTCTTAAAAAAACGTGGCTACATGGCGGAAGGCATCCATGGCGATTTGTCTCAACAAAAAAACGTGACAGTGTAATTCGTCAATTCCGCGAAGGTACCATCGATATTCTCGTAGCTACTGATGTGGCTGCTCGTGGTCTTGATATTTCCGGCGTATCTCATGTATATAACTATGATATGCCTCAAGATCCTGAAAGCTACACGCACCGCGTAGGTCGTACAGGCCGTGCCGGTAAAGGCAGGGTCGAAGCTTATACATTTGTTATCCCTCGTGAAATGGAACACTTTCATGCTATTGAACGTTTAACAAAACGTAAAATTGCACAAACGTCGTGCTCCATCCTTTGGGTGAAGTTCTTGAAGGTCAACAACGTCTTGGCTGTTGAAAGCTTAGTTGAAATGGCTAGATAATTTCAGAAGAGTTGGCACCATTTCAAAAGGTGAATGCAGAGGAGTTGTTGAATGATACAGATTCCGTTACATTGATTGCGGCAGCACTTAAATTGTTAACAAAAGAACCAGATACAACACCTGTAAATATTACAGAAGAAAAAAACCATTTACGCGTACGTCGTCGCCGTGAAGGTGGTCGTGGTGATCGTCGCCGCCGTGATGGAGACCGTCGTAGAGATGGGGATCGCCGCCGTGATGGTGATCGTCGTCGTGATGACCGTCCGCGTCGCAGTCGTGATGATCGTAAAGGTGACCGCCGTGATGAGCCGTCGTCGAGATGATCGTCGTAGCGACCGTCCACGTGGTGATCGAAAACCTCGTCATCAAAGGTGAAGGTTTTCAAACCATACTTTTAAAGACTAATAGAGTGTGAATTTGTTTAATGCATATTCACATTGTATTAAATAGTTATGAAAACGTGGATTGTTAAATCCACGTTTTTCTATGCTTGATAAATCTACTGAGAATGTGTATAATAAATAATAATTATTGTCTTGAAAATGGACGATAGAGTAGCCTGATATGATTTCCAAGTGGAGAAAGGTAGATTATTATGGATATCGCACAAATTTTGCGAAGCGAAGGGTTTAAAGTAACCCCTCAACGAATTGCGATTTATGATGCTTTGCGTGGTCATCACGATCATCCCAACAGCAGAGATGATTTGTATCATAGCGTTGCGTCCCTGAACATCCAAGCATGAGTTTAGCAACCGTATACAAAGACAATGGAGATTTTTTTGAAAAAAATTGGCCTTGTAAAAAGTATTTAGAAGTGGGCGATGAACGCGCACATTACGATTGGGATACAACAGCTCATGCTCATATTCGCTGTGTTCGTTGCAACAAGGTAGAAGATATGATGAATATCGATCTTCATGCTATTTACTGATATTGCTGGAAAAGCTAGTGCAGTATCAAATTACAGGACAACAAATTACATTCGAAGGCGTATGCCCAGAATGTGCTAAAAAAAGAAAGTCATTAATCAGACTGCCCCCTGCGTATACTAGCATGCAGGGGGTTTTTTTGAGTAATAGAATAGAGTGGAAAGGATATATTTAATGATTATATATATAGGTATGCATCATTTATCAATATCAAAAGGGTATTTACATATGGGGAAGGAAGCTACAAAAATTGGAGGTAATACATTCCAATACTTCACGCGCAATCCTCGTGGTGGTAGTATGCGTGCCCTCGATGTAGAGGATATGAATAGCTTGAGTGCGTATATGAAAGAACATAACTTTGGCACCTTATTAGCTCATGCACCTTACACGTATAATCCATGTGCAGCAAAAGAAGATTTGCGCGCTTTTGCAAAACAAGCCATGACAGAAGACCTAGAGCGTATGGAATATTTACCAGGCCAAATGTATAACTTTCACCCAGGTAGCCATGTAAAGCAAGGTGTAGATCAAGGCATCGAATACATCGTGGAGTGCTTGAATGAAATTTTATTCCCTGGCATGAAAACAACAGTTCTCTTAGAAGTCATGGCAGGTAAGGGCACAGAAATTGGTTCTCGCTTTGAAGAAATTGCACGCATCATCGATGGTGTGAAATTAAAAGAATACATGGGTGTTTGTGTAGATACTTGCCATATCCACGAAGGTGGTTATGATATCGTCAATAATCTTGATGGTGTTATTGATGAGTTTGACCGTATTGTTGGCCTTGACCGTTTGAAAAGCTATTCACTTGAATGATTCTAAAAATCCTATGGGCGCTCATAAAGATCGTCATGAAAAAATTGGGGAAGGTCATATCGGTATCGATGCGATTGCTCGTATTGTGACACATCCTAAATTGACGAACTTGCCGTTCTATTTGGAAACGCCAAATGAATTAGATGGTTATGCAAAAGAAATTGCTATGTTGCGCTCTATCGTAGAGAATCAATAATTAAGCTAAAACGCAGTTGAGTTATATAATAATTGTATAAACTAAATATATAAGGTATAGGGAGAGCTGGAAAGGGGGATAAAATGCGTTTTTTACATACTGCTGATTGGCATTTAGGACGTATTTTTTATGGTCAGTATTTAACAGATGACCAAGCTCATGTGTTGGAGCATCAGTTCTTTTACTATTTTGAAAGAAGAAAAAATCGATGGCATCTTGCTGGCAGGGGATGTATTTGATCGGGCAGTACCACCTATTGAAGCTATTGAATTATGGGATTCCATCATTACCCGTCTTGCTATGGATTATAAGGTACCACTCTTTGTGGTAAGTGGTAATCACGATGGAGCTGAACGTCTTGAAGTGGGGCGCTCTATGTTGAGTCAATCAGGAATTCATATTTGGGGATCCCCTCATCATGCATTACAACCCTTTGAATTTGAAGGCTCTGATGGTAAGGTAGCCATTTGTCCTATGCCATTTAGTGAACCTCGTCGCATAGGTGACGCTTTGGGACTGAGCTCCAGTGAATCAAAAACCAGTTGATACGGATATGGGCTGATGATACTTTATTTTCCTATGTAGATGATAAGGAGCAAGAAACGGTCGAACTTAACTTTACATAATTATGACCAAATGTATCAGGCTTGGAGTGATTGTCTATATAAACAATTGCCGAAACGGATGCGTAGTATTGCCATCAGTCACGCTTTTGTGATGGGTGGCGAAGTGGGTGGTTCCGAACGAACCTTGTCTGTAGGTGGCAGTGAACAGGTGAGTCCTCACGTTTTTAAAAACTTTCACTATACAGCCCTTGGCCATTTACATGGACCGCAACGGATGGGGGCAGACCATATTCGCTATAGCGGATCACCATTGAAGTATTCCTTTGATGAACATGCGCAGAAGAAATCTTTCACCATTATTGATATGGATACAAAGGGGAAGGTAGATATTAGTACAATCCCTGTAGAGGCGAAGCACGATGTAGTCATATTGGAAGGTTATTTTGAAGGCCTCTTAAATAATAAAGATCTTCAAACAAAGCATAAGGATGATTATGTACAGGCTCGTCTGTTAGATACGATGCCTATCATGGATGGTATGGCTAAGTTGCGCCAGGTCTATCATCGATGTATGACCATTGAATTGGCAGGTCGCATAGCAACTCCTGTGGCAGATATAGGCGATGCCGTATTTAAAGAGTTAAACGAGCGTGAATTATTTAATCAGTTTGCCGAAACCGTGTGGAAAGAACCCATTAACAGAGCGTGAGCAACAATACATCAACTCTGTATGGGATCGAATTCTAAAGGAGGACTAAATGAAGCCTATATCTTTAACTATAGAAGCCTTTGGTCCGTACCGCGATTCGGTTACCTTGGACTTTAATGAGCTCCAAAACCATTCCATGTTCCTCATCTCTGGTCCTACAGGAGCGGGGAAAACATCTATACTAGATGCTATGGTGTATGCCTTGTATGGCGAACCTAGTGGAGAAGTGCGTAAAACCGATGCTATCCGCAGTGATTTTGCTGAACCTGATCGGATGACGCGTGTTGATTTTTCCTTTGCTATCGGTGATGCTCAGTATCGTGTTGAAAGATTACCAAAACAATTGGTAGCTAAAAAACGTGGTACAGGTATGCGCGAGCAGAATGCTAGTGCTACTGTATACGAAATGAAAGATGGTGAGTGGAAAGGTTATTGCTACCTCTGCCGCGCTATTCGCGATACGATTCAACGAATCATAGGTTTTCGTAAAGACCAATTTTTACAAGTGGTTTTATTGCCGCAAGGGGAATTTAGAAAACTCCTTGTTGCCTCTACGAATGAACGGGAAGAATTACTACATACGCTCTTTAGAACAGAGTTATATCGAAAACTGCAAGAGGCTCTTAAATCAGCTTATGATGAAGCAAAAGCTGGTATTGAAGAAAATCTGATGAAACAAATGGCGTTGATACAGTCTGTTCCTCATGATGAAGATACTCCAGTGCTAACTGTGAACATGTACGTGAACTATTATCGAAATCGAGGACCCTCATCGTGATGTACTTGTAGTAGAACGAGATGAGGGCTGTTAATGAGGTGGAGCAATTTCAATGCATTGCGTAAGGAGTGGGCTCTATATAATCAAGCACAACAATCTCTAGTGCAGGCTACATCCCAAATTAGACTTTGGTGAAAAGCTAAAGAACCTGAGCGTACACAGTTTGAGTGAAAAGGTTCAGTTCCTCAATTCTTTATCTCCAGTTCATGCATTGTATCAAACAATACATTGATAAACAGTCTAGTTTAACAAACATTAGAACGGGCACTGTCCGATGCAGAAAAAAAGTGTAGACACTGCTACTCAACATGAGTCTAAACTGTATAGAGGCTCATGAAGTGTTAGCATCTCAAGCTGAAACGATACAATCTAAGAGGACTACGTTGGCTCAACTCCGACAACAGTCAGAGAAAAGTTTGATGAGTTAGGACTGTTGAAAATAAGGAATTGTCTACACTAAAGAGTAACTTAGAAACACATGGATAGTGAGAAAAAAAGTGAAGCTGACCTAGAGATACAACGTCAGCTAATCAAACAGATTTAGAAGTAGATGTTGAGGGTTTGACGAAAACAGTTTCAAGAGAATAGTAAAACTACTAGAGTCGATTCCTGTTATCCAAGAACAGCTGAGTCAGTTGCAACGATATTCTGAGTTGGTAGAAGAAACTAGTCAGGTTCAAAAATGATATCGATGCTAAAGGATGAGACTTTAGCGACTCTTGATGAAAATCAGTGAAAGAACGCGAAAGGTACATCTAGAACGTTTAGAACATTTGATGGCAGAAGGGCGCGCGTATGAACTGGTTCCTTTCGTGAGTAGATAGATGAGCCTTGCCCTGTATGTGGATCTACAGAACATCCACAGTTTAGCATCTAAGCCAGAGTTATATCCCTACTAAAGATGAGATAGAAGCTGCTCGAGGTGTTCGTGATGAAAGCGTTACAACAAAGCAAGCGAATGAAAGTTGGTCAGAAAGAAACGTTAGTGGGGTCGTCTACATGAGTTATCTGAGCATATGGACGCACAAGTTTCTAAATCTTACAGTCATCTATTGATGGTTTTTCAGGAAGACACTTTTGCATCTCTTCAACAAGACTCTGTTATCTCAAATGGAACGACTCACAAATGTTACGTAGTGAATCTGAACAGTTGAGCTAAAGACTATATCTAAAAGATGAGGAGCGTAGGTTAAGCACCGCTAAAGGATACATTAGCTAAAATCAGAACTTGCATCATAATGAATTGCTTAAAAGCATTTGCATGACTTAGAGATTCAGTATCAGTTCTGTACAAGCTAAAAATAGATGCCTTTATCTAGAAATCGTTGCCAACTACGGATCTAGAGTGCTGGCGTAAAGCAAGTGACATCCTTAGCATCAGAAATTAAAGAGTATGATGCGCAGTTAACAGTGACTACAAAACAATTAGAGGAGGCTCGAGGGCAGCTAAGTGCTAAACGAGGTCGACTAGAAATCTTATCTTCTCAAGTAAAAGAAGAACAAAAGAATCTTGATTCGCTCCATGGGGAATATATACAGTCATTGCAATCTATATCGTTAAGTGAAATTGATTTTGTAGAAGCGTTAGAGTGATTATAATGCGTTAGATGACTTTTTAGAAATCTAAGTTATATGAATTTGGAAGAGGCCTTTAGTACAGCACAAGCTGTATATGATGCGGCACTAAAGACTACGGAGACTGTGGTTAAACCTAGCGATACTGTTTCGGATGAAGTATATGATGCAGCGGTAGAACGTCGTGATACATTGGTGGGCCATTTAGCGGCTTGGGATAAAGAAACACAGCATATAGAAACTACACTTGCTTCACTAGAGGAAATTGAATCGGCTATGGGTGAGGCCCGAGAGAAGGTAGCCTTCTTAAGTCGATTGAATGATCTCGCTAATGGGGGTGAACAAGGTTTTAAAAATGTCACCTTTGAGCGCTATGTATTGGGGGCCATTTTAGATGAGGTTGTTTATGCAGCCAATTTACGTCTTCAAAAGATGAGCCGTAGCCGTTACTCTTTGGAGCGTTCAGACTATACCGGTGGCGGCCGTGGTAAGCAAGGCCTTGATTTGGCCGTAATGGACGCTTTCACAGGGACAATCGAGACCTGCGAATACCTTGTCAGGGGGAGAAACATTCTTGGCCTCTATGGCACTTGCCTTAGGTCTTGCCGACGTGATTCAAAGTTATGCCGGTGGTATTCATATGGATACGATGTTCATTGATGAAGGGTTTGGTACACTTGACCCTGATACATTGGAGCTCGCTATGGAAACATTGGTACAACTACAATCATCGGGGCGCCTTATCGGCATGATCTCTCATGTACCTGAGTTAAAGACGCGGATACCTGCCCATTTAGAAGTCACACGTGGTGATGAAGGTAGTACGGCAAAATTTGTGATTAACTAGCTATAGAATTACAAAATGTGATACTATTAAAAGAGGATAATTCCTACAAAAACATACTGTATTTATAAAAGGAGGTCCTATGAAGTTTTCATTTGCTCATAATAATATAAATGTTAAGGATCTTGATAAGAGTTTAGCCTTCTATAAAGAGGCCTTACTGCTTGAAGAGGCTCGTCGCTTGGAAGACCCAAGCGGTGCTTTTACCCTTGTATATTTAAAAAGTCCATATACGGCGCATGAATTAGAACTTACATGGTTGCGCGATTGGGATCGCCCTTATAATTTAGGGGATAATGAATTCCATTTGGCATTTTATGTAGATGACTACGAAGCAGCTCTAAAAAAACATAAAGAGATGGGTGTTGTAGCCTATGAAAATGCCGACATGGGTATTTATTTTATCGCTGATCCTGATGGATATTGGACAGAAATCATTCCGGCGGGTAAATATTAATGGAATATATGTTAACTCGTTTGGAGTGGTTGGTTGGACCTGATAAAATCCAAACATTAAAGGATACATCTATTGCGCTCTTTGGTGTTGGTGGTGTCGGCGGTGGGGCCCTCGAGGCTCTAGTACGTGCTGGTGTAGGGCGCATCGTTATTATTGATGGTGATTCCATTGCACCCTAGCAATTTAAATCGTCAAATGATTACGACACACGATACCATTGGAGAACGTAAGGTTGAGGTCGCAAAGGCGCGAGCTCTTTCCATCAATCCTGATGTAGTGATAGAAACTCACGATATTATGTATACTGAGGAGAAATATCCTGGATTTATTCAAAGCTTGAACGTTGATTATGTGATCGATGCCATTGATATGGTAACGGCAAAACTCAATATTATCGAGGTTTGTCAACGTGAAAGCATCCCTGTTATTTCCTGTATGGGCGGCGGTAATCGCTTTTACCCAGAGAAAACTTATGATTGCAGATATCAATAAGTCTCATACATGCCCGTTGGCACGCGTTATGCGCCGGGAACTCAAGAAACGGGGTATAAAAAAACAATTAGTTTTATTTTCTACAGAAAAACCGACAAAACCACAGTTCCGCGGCGAAGCAACAAGCCCTGGAACATGTAGTTTTGTGCCACCAGTGGCAGGTTTTATATTAGCAGCACATGTGTTGCGTACAATTTTGGAGGTACCTGAACAATGAAACAAGCAAAAATCCATATGGCAAAAGGTGGAGACATTGTAATTGAATTATTTGATAAAGAAGCACCTGGCACAGTACAAAACTTTATCGACCTTATTAATAAAGGTTTCTATAATGGATTGACATTCCATCGTGTAATTCCTGGATTCGTAGCGCAAGGTGGTTGCCCTAATGGCAATGGTACAGGCGGCCCTGGTTACACAATTAAAGACGAATTGATTGGCAATCCTCATAAACACGAACGCGGTGCATTGTCTATGGCTCACCGTGGTCCCTAATACTGGCGGTAGCCAATTCTTTATCGTATACGAACCACAACCTCATTTAGATGGTGTACATACTGTATTTGGTAAAGTAATCGAAGGCATGGATGTAGTTGATGGTATCCATCAAGGCGATATCATGGAAACAGTGGAAGTAATCGAAGGTTAATCTCATGAATGATGTATCTGTTAAACATCCGGAGTGGCTTGATATCGATGTAAATGGGAACCATATCACACGGCTATGATCAAGAATGGTTTGATGATGAATGGCAACGTTTGTCTGGTTGTGGCCCTACATCGGCTACACAGGTATTGAGTTATTCTGAATTTCGAGATGGCCTATTAGATGTGTCTACTACGGCGAATCATACATTAGCATTAGAACGTATGAATGTCGTGTGGAACTATGTAAAACCAAGATTTGGTGGTGGCGTTTATAAAACGCAATGGATGGAACGCGGCCTTAGTCGTTTGTTTGATGATAAGAATTTGCCTTATGAGGTACACATGCTTAATGTATCTCCCTTTTTCTGCATCCCGCGTAGAAGTAGAGGCGGCGGCGCAGTTTATTCACGATGCATTATCACAGGATGTTCCTGTAGCGTTCTTAAATCGCCATAAAGGTAAAGAACCTGCGCTCTATACATGGCATTGGGTGCCTATTTATAAGATGTTCATGGATGGTGATGATATTCGTTGCGGTATTTTTGATGAAGGGGAAATCCGTGATTTCTCACTAGTTCATTGGTTGCAAGATACCATCCTTGGCGGTGGATTCTGTTATATAACTAAGAAATAATATTAGTATTATGAGAGCGATGGTGAAAGCTATCGCTCTACCTATATAGGAGGTTATTATGAGTCAATGGATTACAGAAGAGCAAACGCCTCATTTACGTCTCAGTGCTGAAGCAGAAGAGGTACTTTATTCTGGTGAATCTGAATTTCAAAAAATTGAAGTATTTAAGTCTAAAGAATATGGCATGATGCTTGCATTAGATGGTGTATTCCAAACGTCTGAACGGGAGGAGTTTATCTACCATGAAATGATTGCTCATGTACCATTGTTTTTGCATCCAAATCCAGAACGGGTACTGATTATCGGTGGTGGTGATGGCGGTGTAGCTAGAGAATGCGTACGCCATGATTGCGTTAAAGAAGTTACCATGGTTGAGATTGATGGTAAAGTTGTAGAATTGGCAAAACAATACTTACCTACTATTTCTAAAGCTATGATTGAAAACAATCCTAAGTTAACAGTAAAGATTGGTGACGGTATTGGCTTTATGGCAGAGGCTGAAGATTACTATGACGTTATTATTGTGGATTGCTCTGATCCAATTGGTCCTGGTGAAGGATTATTTACGGAAGAGTTTTATAAGAATACGTTGAAAGCTCTAAAAGCAGATGGTCTATTTGTACAACAAACCGAATCTCCTATGCTTCATCAACCGCTCGTTGAGAAGGTGTTTGGTTATGTAAACAATCATTTCCCAATCGCTCGTTTGTACACCGCATACATTCCAATCTATCCGGCCGGGATGCATTGCTTTACGATTGGATCTAAAAAATACGACCCATTAACATGGGAACCAAATCGTGAACAAAACTTTGAAACTAAGTACTATAACAAGGGTATTCAAAAGGCTGCGTTTGCATTACCAAATTTTGTAAAAAACTATTTGCCAAATAAATAATTTATATGTATAATAGGGAAGCACCATTCGTTAAGAAACATTTTAACGGTGGTACTTCCTTTTTATTAGGATGTGAAAGAGTTTTATATTAGAAGTATATAGCTTGTTAATTTCAAAACTGAAAGTTAAATGAAATTAGAAAAAGTTATTGACACAAACTTCTAAAACAGATATAATTCTCTTTGTTACGAAGACAGTGTCTTCGATACCTACAAGGTGGTGGGTATGGTGAAGCGGTTAACACGGCGGATTGTGGCTCCGTTACGCGTGGGTTCGATCCCCACTACTCACCCCATAACCTACACATCGTAATCATTGTAGGGGTGTCGCCAAGTGGTAAGGCAACGGACTTTGACTCCGTTATGCGCTGGTTCGATCCCAGCCACCCCTGCCAACATGGTTCATTAGCTCAGTTGGTAGAGCACCTGACTTTTAATCAGGGTGTCCCGCGTTCGAGTCGCGGATGAGCCACCAAATAAAACTCACAAACGAAAGTTTGTGAGTTTTCTATCTCTAATTTTAGAGAATTTGGTTATGATGGTAAGTATATTGTGGAAACACAAGTGGTCAAAAATAAAACAAAACTTCTTAAAAAAGTGGTTGACGTTTTATGAGATGACTGATATACTTTAAAAAGTCGTTAGAACGTTAAAACTTCTAATGTACAGATCTTTGAAAACTGAACAATGATAGGTAATCAATCATATGATTGAACATATGCCAGAGTGCGGGTTTTGACATAGTCAAAACCAACCATAATTCAAAGTTACTTAAATGTAACGACAACAAATAATGAGCTATTCAAATAGCTTCAAGATATCTTGGAGAGTTTGATCCTGGCTCAGGACGAACGCTGGCGGCGTGCTTAACACATGCAAGTCGAACGAAGAGCGATGGAAGCTTGCTTCTATCAATCTTAGTGGCGAACGGGTGAGTAACGCGTAATCAACCTGCCCTTCAGAGGGGGACAACAGTTGGAAACGACTGCTAATACCGCATACGATCCAATCTCGGCATCGAGACTGGATGAAAGGTGGCCTCTATTTATAAGCTATCACTGAAGGAGGGGATTGCGTCTGATTAGCTAGTTGGAGGGGTAACGGCCCACCAAGGCGATGATCAGTAGCCGGTCTGAGAGGATGAACGGCCACATTGGGACTGAGACACGGCCCAGACTCCTACGGGAGGCAGCAGTGGGGAATCTTCCGCAATGGACGAAAGTCTGACGGAGCAACGCCGCGTGAGTGATGACGGCCTTCGGGTTGTAAAGCTCTGTTAATCGGGACGAATGGTTCTTGTGCAAATAGTGCGAGGATTTGACGGTACCGGAATAGAAAGCCACGGCTAACTACGTGCCAGCAGCCGCGGTAATACGTAGGTGGCAAGCGTTGTCCGGAATTATTGGGCGTAAAAGCGCGCAGGCGGATTGGTCAGTCTGTCTTAAAAGTTCGGGGCTTAACCCCGTGATGGGATGGAAACCGCCAATCTAGAGTATCGGAGAGGAAAGTGGAATTCCTAGTGTAGCGGTGAAATGCGTAGATATTAGGAAGAACACCAGTGGCGAAGGCGACTTTCTGGACGAAAACTGACGCTGAGGCGCGAAAGCCAGGGGAGCGAACGGGATTAGATACCCCGGTAGTCCTGGCCGTAAACGATGGGTACTAGGTGTAGGGAGGTATCGACCCCTTCTGTGCCGGAGTTAACGCAATAAGTACCCCGCCTGGGGAGTACGACCGCAAGGTTGAAACTCAAAGGAATTGACGGGGGCCCGCACAAGCGGTGGAGTATGTGGTTTAATTCGACGCAACGCGAAGAACCTTACCAGGTCTTGACATTGATGGACAGAACTAGAGATAGTTCCTCTTCTTCGGAAGCCAGAAAACAGGTGGTGCACGGTTGTCGTCAGCTCGTGTCGTGAGATGTTGGGT